>Ga0105248_10002526_pt1 | contig 20365 bp, 20 predicted proteins | sample KBSS34metaG_FD_81524 | JGI IMG/M metagenome (GOLD analysis project Ga0105248, IMG submission 81524) | Switchgrass rhizosphere microbial communities from Kellogg Biological Station, Michigan, USA - KBS S3-4 metaG | ecosystem: Host-associated > Plants > Roots > Rhizosphere > Soil | place...
CTTATTCGCGCTGCTGGTCGGCGCGACTGTGTTCACGCTGATCGTGCGCGCATTCGGCACCGACCGATGGGTGATGTCGCTTCTGGCGGGATCAGCGACCGCTGGGACCTACGGACCGCTGCTGGCAGTGATGCTCACTCTCGGGCTGTGTGCCTTCGTGCTCGACGCTTTCGAAATGACTTTCGTCGTGGTTCCAGTGCTGATTCCGCCGCTTTTGATGCGCGTGCCCGATGCAACCTGGGTGGCGGTACTGACGCTGCTGATTTTGCAGACAAGCTTCCTCATACCTCCATTCGGCTACGCCGTGCTGATGCTTCGCAATCGCTTGGGAGGCCGCCTCGACGCTGGCCGCTTTGTGCGGGCATTGTTGCCATACCTGATCGCGCAGCTTGCCGTCCTGGCGTTGATTCTGACTTTTCCAAACCTGTTGTGGCACGACCGCGCGACGTTGGTGGCGCCAGCTTCCGGGGGACTATCCGACCAGGAAATCGACGAACTGCTCCGACGCCAGACAGAACCGGACGACCGCGCGCGAGCCAAGTAACCAGGAGCAGGCAGTGGCTGTAGTCAGTGCACTCAACATATATCCCGTGAAGGGCTGCAAGGGTATTTCCCTGTCGGAAGTCGATCTCGCGGAAACCGGTTTGCGATTCGATCGCCATTGGGTAGTGACCGACCCAGATGGACGCTTCGTCACCCAGCGGGAGCTGCCGCGCATGGCGTTGATCTCGACTCGATTGGACGGCGAGGCGCTAGTGTTGAGTGCGCCAGACATGGATCCGCTCGTATTGTCCGTTCTTCAGAGCGGAGAGCGGGTCAGCGTCACCGTCTGGCGTGATCGTTGTTTCGGGTTCGATCAAGGAACGGCGGCCGCGGCCTGGTTCAGCGCATTTTTGGGACGGGATTTGCGGCTCATTCGCTTCGATGCATCGACTCGACGCGGCAGCGATGCAGCTTATACCGATGGCGCCGCAGCCTGGACCGAGTTTTCCGACGGATTTGCGATTCTGATTATCTCGGAAGCCTCGCTAGCGGACTTGAATGGGAGACTGGATCGGCCGCTTCCAATGAACCGGTTTCGCCCGAATGTGGTGATCACCGATGTTGGCGCCTACGAAGAGGACCATCTCCGCGCTCTGGTAGCGGACGAAGTCGAGCTTCGTCTGGTCAAGCCCTGCACACGTTGCCAGGTTACTACTACCGATCAGGACACCGGGTTACGCAGCCTGGAGCCCCTGAGGACGTTGGGGTTCTACCGAATGAATCCCGTGTTTGGCGGCGTGACGTTCGGGCAGAACGCCATCGTTGCGCGGGGCGCCGGCGAAAAACTTTGCGTCGGGCAAAGGTTGGAGAACGTATGGAACTTCTAGGGGCTTAAATATGTGAGAAGTTCTTACGTTTCTGTCATATCTGTCGCCAATCGGATACACTTCAGCATATTCCTGCACTTACGACCCCCCGTTTCACAGACCGCACAACATTTTTGTCCTGCTAGTTCCCAGTCCGTAGCATCGCTTCAAAGATGTCAAAGGGCTCTTGCAAAGAACGGAGCCGCAGAACATCGCAAAACACCCTCTCAGAGGACATGATGAAGGGAGACCACATGTCGCTGGCGGAGGCATCCCATGTCGCAGGCATGGTGCTGCTGCTGGCGTTTTCCAGTGCATTCATCCTCTCGGCGCGTGCAGCGATCAAGCCGACCGAGCGGATGGAGTTGTCCGATTTGGTCCAACGGCTGGCGATCGACACGGCGAGCCCGGCACCGAAGTGGGGTGAAATTCGGTCCAGGCTCGGTGTCCGTTGGCTTGACTCCGCGAACCCGGCGGCCCCGCCGGTCGGTATGGATTCGGCTTCCGTCAGCAAGCACATGGCGCTGCCCATCAAGATTGGTGGCCAGCCTGCCCGCTATTCGATTCCAGCCGGAAAGCGCACGGTTCAAGGCTGGGGACTGTCGTTCTACGGCACTGAGAACGGACCGGCGGCCTTGGTGATGAGCGGCGGAGACCTATGCGACCGGCCGTGCTCGCCGGTAAATCTGGATCTGGAATCGGCCCTTCGCACGGCTAATCTGAGCTATGCGCTTGAGTGCCAGACCAAGTCGGCACGGCACCTGCGCGTGATGCTCGACGGCAAGCGGACCGCGTATGCCGCACAGTACGATCAGCCCACTACGGGCAAGACGCAGATACTTTTCTTCTGGAGTGCTCCACCCGCGGCCCTACTACGCCAGGATGGGTGCGTGACGAGCGCCCAACCGTCTGGTATCTGACCTGTTCGCTTCGTTCTGATCATCTCCTCGGCGCGGTGGTGAGTTCCCTGCGGCAGCGTATAGCAGCAGGGTATGTAAGTGGATCACGGTACAATGCTGCGCTCGTACCGCCACCATGCCATCTCAATTACTCGCCGCGTTTCTCCGGCAGCGTGCGCTCTCGGCCCTTGCCCTGGGCACGCTGCTCATCAGCTTCTTCCTCCTGCTCGGACACGCACCGCTGTTCGACGTGGACGAAGGCGCCTTCAGCCAGGCTACGCTGGAGATGTTCCAGCGCGGCGATTTTCTCTCCACCTACCTCAACGGACAGCCGCGCTACGACAAACCCATCCTGATCTACTGGCTGCAGGCGCTGAGCGTTGCGATATTCGGTGTGAACGAATTCGCGTTCCGCTTTCCCTCCGCGTTGTGCGCCACACTTTGGACAGTACTGAGTTTCCTCTTCGTCCGGCGTTGCTTCGATCTCCGCTGTGCCCTGCTCGCGGCCATCATTCTGGCGGGCTCGCTCGGCGTCTACATCATCGGACGCTCCGCCACCGCAGACGCGCTGCTCAACAGTCTGATCGCGGCATCCATGTTCTCGGCCTGGCTGCATTTGGAGACTGGGAAGCGGGTGTGGCTCTACGCTACGTTCGCGGCCATAGGTCTGGGCTTTCTCGCGAAAGGGCCGGTGGCGTTGCTGATTCCGCTGGCGGTCACATTCGTTTTTTGTTTGCTACGGCGCGATCTGAAAACCTGGGCTCGCGCCGTGTTCGACTGGCGCGGACTGCTCCTGTTCGCAGCAATCGCCCTCCCTTGGTACGCAGCCATCCTGTCGAAGGAAGGTTGGGCATTTGTGGAAGGCTTCTTCTTCAAACACAACCTGAGCCGCTTCAGCGGTCCACTGCAGGGGCATGCCGGCAGTCTGGTGTATTACATCCCGGTTGTTGTGATCGGCACGCTGCCATTCACCGCGTTGCTCTTGCCAGTGTTGGCGAACCTGAAGAGTATCTGGCGTGATGATCTGCAACTCTACCTCCTGCTCTGGTTCGTATTCGTCTTCGTGTTCTTCTCTCTATCCGGCACCAAGCTGCCGCATTACATCCTGTATGGCATGACCGGTTTGGTCGTGCTGATGGCCATATACGCGGGGGAGATGCGTTCCGCGTTCTGGGCGCTATTGCCTGCATTGCTGTTTTTCCTGGTGCTGCTGCTGTTGCCCCTGGTGGTAAGCATCGCGCTCCCATATGTGGACGACAGCTACTATCGCGAAGCGTTGTCCAATGCCAGCGGCTATTTCGGGGTCGCCTACTTTGTCGTCTGCGCTGCGGCTGCCGGGCTTACGCTCTATGGTATTTTCGACCGGCGCTTCACCACTGAGGTAAAGCTCGCGGTCATCGGCATCGCAAGTGTCTTCGCGTTGTCCGCAGTGGTGGTGCCAGTGGGCGCAGGGCTGCAGCAAGAGCCGATCAAAGAGGCGGCGCGGCTGTGCCGCGAGCGCGGGATCGAGCCCATCATGTGGCGGCTCAATGCGCCCAGCTTCAGTGTCTATCGCGGGCAACCGACACAGACGCGCGAGCCTGCCCCAGGCGATGTCGTCATCACGAAGGCGAAACGCCTGGCCGAATTGCCCGGCCTCGGCTACGAGGTGCTGTACGCTAAGAACGGCATCGTTCTGATTCGAATCAAGGCATGAGGTTTACGCCCCCTGTGTTGGTGTCGCCCAAGTCGTCATCGGTTTGGGCCGTGCCAGTCCTGGCAGCAATTGCGTTCGCGATACTGTTGGCAAGTGGCGAGAACCGGCCAGTCTTCTTCTTGATCAACAGCATCGGTCCCCAAACCAGCGATGAGTTGTGGGCCAACATCACGATCCTGGGCGACACCACGGTTGCACTTGCGCTGTGCCTGCCGTTGTGGCGCCGTCGGCCCGAGCTGCTGTGGGCGTTGGTGATCGGCGCCGCATGCAGTACCGCGTGGGTGCATGTACTGAAACCGCTGTTCGAGGTGCCACGCCCTCCCGCGGTCTTAGGCGACGCAGTGCACGTCATCGGGCCCGCGTATCGTGCGGGCTCGTTTCCGTCGGGGCACGCCACCACCAGTTTTGCGTTAGCCGGCCTGATTGTAATGGCGCTGGGCTGGCGAGCGGCCTCGCTCGTGGCGCTTGGCATCGGATTCATGGTGGCGCTTTCGCGCGCGGTAGTGGGAGTGCATTGGCCGCTGGACGTGCTGGCTGGTGCCTTCGGTGGCTGGTTGTCGGCGTTCATCGGGCTTTGGCTGGCGCAACGCACGCCGCAGATCGGACGCAAGGCCTGGGTGCAATCGATTGTCGCGGTTGTTCTTGCCGGCGGCTGCGTGGCCCTGGTTGTTGGAGTGAAGACCGGGTATCCGCAAGCTCTTTGGTTCGAACGCGGTCTGGGCGTCTTGAGCCTCACAATTACGGCAGTGCTGTGGTGGCGGGATCGCCGGGTCGATGTTCGGCGTAGCGGTTGATCGGCGTGCCGCCGTGTAGTGGATGGTAGAATCCAACCGATGCGCGTCGTCGAACCCCAGGTCTCCGTCGTCATACCCGTCTACAACGAGGAGGAGAACCTGCCTGACCTCGTGGACCGTGTGGGTATGGCGCTCGAACCAAGCGGGCATACCTTCGAGCTGATCTGCATCGACGATGGCTCGCGCGACGATTCGGCGGCAGTACTCGCACAGTTGGCCGAGTCGCGAGCATGGCTGAAACCACTATACCTCATCCGCAACTACGGCCAGTCCGCCGCGTTGCAGGCCGGATTCGATGCGGCCCGAGGCCAGATCATCTGCACCTTGGACGGCGATCTGCAGAACGATCCCGCCGACATCCCGGGCCTGCTGCAATTGCTGGACGAGCGCCCCGATGTCGACGTGATCTCCGGTTGGCGCAAAGACCGCCAGGACAGGACACTCTCCCGCAAGATTCCCTCCGTCATCGCGAACGGCATCATCTCGCGGGTCACCGGAGTCCGCCTGCACGATTACGGTTGCGCGCTGAAGCTATATCGTTCCCAGGTGATCGGCGATCTCAAGCTGTATGGCGAACTGCACCGCTTCATCCCTGCGCTCGCCGCCGAGGTAGGCGCGAACATCATCGAGGTGCCGGTGCGGCATCACGCACGCACACATGGGAAGTCCAAATACGGCATCGATCGTACCTTTCGCGTGATCCTCGACCTGCTCTGGATCAAGTTTTTCATTCGCTTCCTGCACCGTCCGATGCAGGCGTTCGGCGGAGTAGGACTGGGGATGCTCTTCATCGGACTGACGATTCTGGGCTGGCTCACTTTCGACAAGCTGGTACTTCACCACGACATCGGTGGTCGCCCCTTGCTTCTGCTGGGAGTGCTGCTTGCACTGATCGGCGTGCAATTCGTCGCCACCGGTGTACTAGGGGAGTTGCTCACGCGCATCTACCACGAGCCCGAGGGCCGACCGCAATACGTTCTACGTCCCGCGCCGCGCGCGCGCCGACGCCCTCGCTCAGCTGATGGCGCAAGCCGGACCTCCGGCTGAGGCGGAACCGGCGCGCGCCTCGCGCCGGCATCTGAAGCTCGCTCTGCGGGTGGCTGCGGGCGTTCTCGTTCTGGCGCTGGTCGTCTGGTACGCAGATCCTGCGCAGCTCGCGCACAAGCTCTCGCGCGCGAAACCATGGCTGTTTGCGCTTGCGGTCGTCGTCTCGGTCTGCGCCAACCTCGTGTCCGCCGTCCGATGGGCGGCCATTGCCCGTGCGCTTGGCTTGGTAGCGCCTACTGCACGTCTGGCGTTGATATACGCGCGGGGAATCACCACCAATATCCTTCTGCCCGGCGCCACCGTGTCGGGCGATCTGCTTCGCAGCTACCAGCTCGCGAGTCTCGACAATCCGTTCATGCGTTCGGCGCTGTCGGTGTTCTTCGACCGGTTCAGCGGACTGTGGGTGCTCTGCGTGTTATCCCTGCTGGCTGTGGGATGGGTCGCCCTGTCGGGGGCGTCTCTGCCATTCGGCGTGCGTCAGGTCGGGTTGCTGTGGTATATCGCGCTGCTCGGTGCCATCGTTGTGGCGCCGCTGCTGCCGTGGCCGATAGCATGGCTGCGCGCAGTGCCCCTGCCTGGCATCGGTACGATCGCCCTGCGTTTGCGCGCGTTGCGCACGCGGTTGAATGATGCACGGCCTGCGCTGATCAAGTCGATCTGGTTGTCGCTGGTCGTGCAGGCGCTGTCGGCCTGTGCGCTATGGGTTTGTGGGTCGTCGGTGGGTTTGACGCTCTCATATCCGGTGATCCTCGCTGCTGCTGCACCCATCTTCATCATGGCTGCCCTTCCGCTGGGTGTTGCCGGTTTCGGCACACGCGAATTGGCGGCAGTGCTGGTGTTTGGATTTCTTGGCGTGCCCGGTGATCAGGCCACTGCTTGCGCGCTGCTCTTCGGGCTTTGTGCAGTAGCGCAAGGCATCGCCGCCGCTCCGTTGTTCCTGTTCAAAGCCTAGTTGGCGATCATCGTTGCGGCGAGTTGGCCCAAACGGATGAGGCCGCGTTCGATGCGGGGAGACCAGGTGTTTCCGCAACCGATCCGCACGCAATTCTGAAAACGGCGAGTCGTAGTGAACATCGGTCCGGGCGCGACACTGATACCTTCGGCGCGCGCCCGATGAAACAACTCGAGCGCGTCGATCTTGTGTGGAAGCTCCACCCAGAGCACGAAGCCGCCGGTGGGACGGGTGACCTTGGTGCCGGCGGGAAAATGATTCGCGATGACCTCGGTCGCTTGCTGGACTTGACGCGCGAAAGCTGCACGCAGTCGGCGCAAGTGGTGATCATAGCCGCCGTTGGAGATGAACTCGGCTATGGCGGCCTGTGGCAGCTCCGGTGTGGCCACCGAGTTGATGAACTTGAGCATCTCGACCTGCTTGTAGTATCGGCCTGGGGCGATCCAACCCACGCGTAGCCCCGGCGCCAGCGTCTTGGTGAAGGACGAACACAGCAGCACGTTGCCGTCGCGATCCCAGGCTTTGGTCACGGGCGGGCGCGAGGCGCCGAAGTGGATCTCTCCGTAGATGTCATCCTCGATGAGGGGGATGCCGCGCGCTTCCAGCAACGACACCAGGCGCGCCTTATTCTCGTCCGGCATGAGCGCTCCGAGTGGATTGCTGAAGTTGGGGATGACCATGACAGCCTTCACCGCCCCGCGTCTTTGCGTGGCGAGATCGATCGCCTCGAGTGAGATGCCGTCTCGCGGGTGTGTCGGTATCTCGAGTGCTTTCAGTCCCAGGCTCTCGATGATCTGGAGAAGCGCGAAGTAAGTGGGCGATTCTAGGGCGATGGTGTCCCCTGGCCGTGCGACCGCGCGGAGCGCGAGATTGAGCGCTTCGATGCAGCCGTTGGTTACGATGATCTCGTCGGGACTCAATTTGCAGCCGAACTCCACGGAGCGGCGCGCGATCATGGAGCGCAACCGTGCATGGCCCGTCGACATCGCGTAAGCGCCCAGCAGCTCCGGATGTCGGCGCCCTTCGGAGTTGGCTAGCCGTAACAATTTATCGTTGGGGAAGAGTTCCACGGCAGGGCAGGCCGCACCAAGCGGGATCACATTCGCGTCGCGCGAGGATTCCAGCACCTCCATGACAAGCTGGGTGACACCGACAAAGCGTGGCGCGGCCGGTGGTCGCGATGCGGCCGGCTCGGCGAGCGGGTTCGTGCGAGCCAGAACGAAGTAGCCTGATTTCGGTCGCGCCTCGATCAGGCGCTGATTCTCAAGGTGCCGGTAGGCCTGCACGGCCGTGGCGATGCTCACGCGGTGCTGCGTGGAGAGTCGACGCACGGAGGGCAGGCGATCGCCGGCTCTCAGCGTTCCCGCATGGATCGCTTCGGATAGCCGCGTCGCGAGTGACTCGTAAAGGTGGAGGCTAGTGTCCATGGATGCTCATCCTCGCGCAGTCGCGTGCATACGAACAGGCACAGAGGGCGGCTTCGTCGACCATTACAGATGGTTATCGTTCTATTCTGTACCGGTCCAAATTCTAGCACCGTATGTCTGTACCGGTATTGTGCTTCTCCCTAAGATGAGGGCATGCCTAACGCTGGGAGCGCGAACATGATTGCCCTCGAGAATGAAACCTCTGTGCGAGTGAAGGCGGGGACCGCGGTAGAGATCGCCTGTGTCTCGGGTGTGCTATGGGTGACCCAGGAAGGCGATGTGCGCGACATGTTCCTGGCCCCGGGAGAATCTCTCCGCCTGGCCGGACGCGGCCTGACGATCGTCACGGCATTGGAACCGTCGCTTGTTCGTCTGATCGAGGACGCCAAGCCGAGCGTGGGCTCGGGCGCGTGGTCGCGTGTGTGTCGCTGGGTGCGTGTGGCGACCGCTGCGTTACTGCGGCCATTCAGCGTCGTGCCGCGCACGCTGTTGCTCAAGCGTTGAGGTTCGCTGCGGTCAGTCCGTCCGTGTCGATGACAATCCGGTGACGAGCCCAGTTGATCAGTCGGTGATAGGCCCTCGCTGATCAGTCGGTGATGAGACCTTGGTCTCGTTCCGGCAGCGCCGGAGCATCCTCCTTCAAGTCGACACCCGACAGCTTGCGACGACGTGCTTCGGAAAGAAGGAAGTACAGTTTATGCGCTGCTGCCGCATAGCCCAGGCCCTCCGGTCGAATGTTCGATATGCAGTTGCGCTGAGCGTTGGTGCGTCCGGGCACGGGGTCGTAAGTGAGGTAGACGCCCAAACTGTCTGCGGCGCTCAGTCCGGGCCGCTCGCCGATCAGCATCACTGCGATGCGCGCTGACAGCAAAGCTCCGATCTCATCACCCACTGCCACCCGTCCCTGGGACACCAGGATCAGCGGTGCAAGGCGCCAGCCCGCGTCTTTCAATCTTGCGCCGACGTGTCCGAGCAGCGGGGCAGCGTGACGCTCTACCGCCAGCGCGGACAGCCCATCGGATACTATGAACACGACATCGAATGGCTCGCGCGCAGCTGGGCGCCTCTCGAGCATCAGCTTCGAAGGGCCGTCGAGGATACGCCCGAGATCAGGGCGCTGAATGAAGGTCTGGCGATGCTTGGCGGCACTCGTGAGCGCGAGCGTCTCCAAGCCGCAAGCGGCCAGGGAGTCTCGTAAAGTATCGAGCGCCAGATCGCGATGGACCGCATCGCGTGCCCGAGCATGGGCCGACTGGAACTCGAGGAGTGCACGCGTCGGGATGCTGGACCCGGCGCGCCCGAGCGCGATGCGCGCATTGGTGAATTTGGCGAGAAGCTTCCAAGGGTCCGCTGGGACAGAAGATGGGTCGGACATCGTGCTTGGGCTGTCAATCCCGTGCAATAGCCAGCAGCGGATGGGTCGGGCCGATTGCCTTCAATCGTGTTTCGCCATCGAAAATATCCATTTGCCGCAACCACGTCTCGAACTCTGGTGCAGGCCGCAGTCCCAACAGCTGTCGTAGATAGAGCGCGTCGTGGAACGAGGTGCTCTGATAGTTGAGCATGATGTCGTCGGCACCGGGCACGCCCATGATGTAGTTGCAACCGGCCGCACCGAGGAGCGTCAGAAGGACGTCCATATCGTCCTGGTCCGCATCGGCGTGGTTGGTGTAGCACACGTCCACTCCCATGGGAACGCCAAGCAACTTACCGCAGAAATGGTCCTCGACTCCGGCACGAATGATTTCGCGGCCATTGAGATATTCCGGCCCGATGAAACCGACCACGCTGTTGACGAGCAACGGTTCGAACATCCGCGCCACTCCGTAAGCGCGTGCTTCGAGTGTCTGCTGATCGACCCCGTGGTTAGCATTGGCGGACAGCGCGCTGCCTTGGCCTGTCTCGAAGTACATGACGTTGCTGCCGAGCGTGCCGCGCCCGAGTTCGCGCGCGGCCTGGTTGGCTTCGGCGAGTAGCCCCAGGGTCACGCCGAAGCTTTCATTGGCGGATTGGGTTCCAGCGATTGATTGGAACACCAGATCGACGGGTGCGCCGCGCTCGATCGCTTCGAGGGTCGTACTGACGTGGGTCAACACACAGGACTGTGTAGGGATACGATAGGTCTCGCGAATCTCATCGAGCATGCGCAGAAGCATCATCACCTGCCGAACATTGTCGGTCGCCGGGTTGATGCCGATCACCGCGTCGCCGGCGCCGTATAGCAGTCCATCCAGGATGCTTGCCGCAATGCCCTTGGGATCGTCCGTGGGGTGATTGGGCTGCAGTCGGGTCGACAGCCGCCCGGACAGACCGAGCGTGTTACGGAAGCGGCTGACCACACTGCACTTTGCTGCGACCAGGACTAGGTCCTGAATGCGCATGAGTTTGGACACTGCCGCAACCATTTCCGGCATGAGTCCGGGTACGAGGCGGGCGAGCGTTGCGCTGTCCACCTCATAGGACAACAACCAGTCGCGGAATTCGCCTACTGTCAGATGGCGAATCGATGCGAAGGAATCTTGATCGTGGCCATCGAGGATGAGGCGCGTGACTTCGTCGACCTCATACGGAATTAGGGGTTCGCTCAAGAAGATCGCAAGGGGCAGTTCGGCCAGCGTCATCTGTGCGGCGACGCGCTCCTGCGCGCTGCTTGCCGCAATGCCGGCGAGTTCATCACCTGAGCGCGCTGGTGTGGCCTTCGCGAGCAGGGCCTTCAGATCCGAAAAACGATAGACGATGCCGCCGATGGTGTGTGAATAGGCGGACATGCGCTCTGCTTGCTACTGTGGCTGCTCCCGAACGCGGCGCGACCTGTGCGTAGCAGCGCCAATGCCGACAAGACCTGCCACCATGAGCGCCCACGATTCGGGTTCGGGTACTCCGGTCACGGAGTCGATCCACGACGCGTAAAAGGCCAGACGCGTATCAGCGCTCAGTTCGCCGAAAGTACTATTTGGATGCTCTATTGTGTCATCTATGTCGAGGGGCAGACCAGGGCTGGCGATGAACGAATGAATGCCGGCGAGTTCCCATGTGCCGGCAACTTGAACGAAGCTCGGGCCGCCGGAGTCGCCGGTGGCGAGCATCGCTTCGGTGTTGCCTGTCCCGACGTGAGGAACTCTGTTCGCCGGGTCAAGCAGGTTGCCGAGCGCGTCGTGTTCCGACGTACCGTCATCGAAATCGAATATGTACGGGTTTCCCGGAATGCCGTCGAAGATGCCGTCGTAGGTGTTGGTCCCCGCGCGCAGCACACCACCGCCTTGCGTAGCTCCGGTGAGACCAGTGCCTGTGGCGCCGTAGCCGGCTAGCTCGATCGGAGTTGGTCCGCTCAATGTCAGATTTCGATAGATCTGATAGCCGCTTACCGGCGCCGGGCTGTTCAAGGTGAGAATCGCGAGATCTGCGCCGTTCTCTGGATCCGGCGTCGCACCGGGAGCAAACGAGACTTGACCAAAACCAATCGTGACGGGCCCGGTCGTTGTGCTGAAAGTGACCTGGCCGGATGTAGTGTTTGGATCCAGGCAATGCGCAGCGGTTATCACATGTACACCGGTTGACAGCAGCGCGCCCGAGCATGCCCCGCCTAGTTGGGGGATTAGCCGGACCGTGCCATCAAGATAGGTTCCGGGCGAGACCGCGCCCAAGTTTGGGTCATTGGCGAAAGTGATTGCATTCGCCGTATTCGCCACAATCCCGAATGTGAGCCCCGACGCTAGCAAGCCCACGCGCAGTGCCGACTCGATCTTACCGGTTGCTTGCTTGAAAGGGCGCATGAGCGGAGGACTTTACAGTAATGGGCACCCCATTATGCCGCGCATGCTCGCGGGTATGGAAGTACGTCGACGCGCGTTTAACGGATTTAACATCTAGCGGACCAGCGGCTCGGTCGCATGCTCCCGGCATCGACTATCGCGCCAGGCGCAATCCCGTGAATTGCCAACGATCCGGGGGATAGAAGAAATTACGGTAGCTGGAACGGATGTGCGACCTAGGTGTGGCACAGGACCCGCCACGCAGGACCAACTGACTGACCATGAACTTGCCGTTGTATTCGCCAAGGGAACCGGCGAGCGGTTCGTATCCGGGGTAGGGCATGTATGCGCTGCTGGTCCATTCCCATACGTCCCCGAAGAATTGACGCGACGCGTTGGTACGCGCAGACGGATGAAACAGCCGGCTGTCCATAAAATTACCCTCGAGCGGAACGGAGGACGCGGCAACTTCCCACTCGAATTCTGTCGGCAGACGATGCCCCGCGAAACGCGCATAGGCGTCCGCTTCGTAATAACTGACGTGGCAAACGGGCGCCTCCGGGTCCACCGTTGCGAATCCCCCGAGCGTCATGCACCCCCAGCCTTCATCGATTCGCTCCCAATACAAAGGTGCCTGCCAGTTGCTCTGCTGCACGGTACGCCATCCATCCGAAAGCCATAACTCGGGCGCGGAATAGCCGCCGGCCTGCATGAACTCCAGCCATTCTCCGTTGGTGACTGGGCGCGAGGCGAGCGCAAACGGTTCGAGATACACGCGATGGCGCGGTGTCTCGTTGTCGAATGCGAATCCAACACCCGCGTGCCCGACTGTCTGTATACCGCCGGAAAATTCCATCCATGCAAGCGGGACCGATTTGGCGTGTAGATGCGGTGCTGCGTGATAAACGGGGCGCAGCGGATTGAGCGCGAACAGATTCTTGACGTCCGTGAGCAGTAGCTCCTGGTGTTGCTGCTCGTGATTCAAGCCCAGCGTGAGCCGCTGCATCAGCTCGAGTTCAGATGATGTCGAACTCGTGGCGCTGAGTAAGTCGTGGATGTGTCGATCGACATGCGCGCGATACTGAAACACCTCTTCTACGGTCGGGCGCGAAAGCAGGCCACGCTTGGACCGCGGGAAGAACGTGCCGACCGTCTCATAGTATGAGTTGAAAAGGTAACCATAACTCGTTTGGAACGGAATGTACCGCGGCGCCAGAGACTGCAGAATAAAGTGCTCGAAAAACCAGGTGGTATGCGCGAGATGCCACTTCGCGGGGCTGCACTCCGGTGCGCTTTGTATAACGTAGTCTTCGATAGCAAGCGGTGCGCACAGCGACTCGGTCATCGCGCGGACAGCGGCATAGCTCTTTACCGGCGCCAACTCTGTCTCCAGATCTGCGGGCTCGATGGCAGGTGTGGGTTGCATGACCGAACTTCCCGTTATCAGTAAGGTCGTAAAAGTTGTGTTGTAATATTGCCGATGCCGCCGTTCACGAGGCGCATAACAGCATACGTAATGCTGCGTACGTGTCCGAGAGGGTGGTGCTCCGTCGCGGTTTCCCGCACTTCATGGGATCATTCATTACATAACGTCGTTCCAGTCTAGGACATCCGCCAAACCCCTGCAATGTAACCCCCGGCCCTGCAATGCGACTCCTTATAGCAGTGTGCCGCAGCCAGGAGTAGGTCCAACACTAGATTTTGGGAGGTAGGATCCATGCTGCTGCATCCGCCACTAGAGCAGACTTCGTCGCCCCGCAATTTGACCGTGCTGGACCTGGCTCCGCGCGTGCCTTCATTGCTGGGCGAAGTCCTGAGCGGCTTGAGTCTTCCGCGTAAGAGCCTCCCGCCGAAGCTTTTCTACGATGCGATGGGGGCGCAGCTGTTCAACGCTATATGTGCGACACCAGCCTACTACGTCACGCGTACCGAGGATGCAATTCTGCGTTCGCATGCCGACGAGATATCGGCTGCCGTTGGGCAGGGGGCAACGATCGTGGAGCCTGGCGCCGGGGATATGCGCAAGATTCGCGTACTGCTGCGACTGTTGCGTCCACAGCTGTATGCGCCTGTCGACATCTCAGCGGCGCAACTGGCGGGCGCCGCACAAGCTCTCGCATTGGAGTTCCCCTGGTTGCGAGTGATGGCAATCGCCGCCGACTTCCGCAGTCCGGATCTGGCGGACATGGCCCCTCTGGGCGACGGGCGCCGCGTGATGTTTTTCCCTGGCTCGACGATCGGCAACTTCGAACCTGCACAGGCTGTCGAGTTTCTGCGCGACGCGCGAGCGCTGATCGGGGAAGAGGGCCGAATTCTCATCGGTGTGGATCTGCGCAAGCCCAAAGCCAGGCTGGAGTTGGCCTACAACGATCCCGAGGGTTGGACGGCGCGCTTCAACCTCAACATGCTGGTGCGAGTCAATCGTGACATGGGTGCAGACTTCGACACGGATGCGTTTGCGCACCGCGCTTACTACAATGAGGACGCGGGCCGCATCGAGATGCATCTCGTCAGCATTCGCAATCAGTCGGTGGGTATCGCTGGGCGGCGCCTCGACTTCCAGCGTGGCGAAACCATCCACACCGAGAATTCTTACAAGTACACGCCGGAAGGCTTCCTCGCTCTTGCCCGCGAAGCCGGCTTCGGGTCGCAACGCATGTGGACCGATGAGGCGGGTTGGTTCGGTGTGTTCTACCTCGCCCCTTCTTGAAGAGCGCCCTCGGCGGGACTCAACGCTTCTCGCGCCGGTCTTGCGGCAACGGTAGAATGCGAGCCTCCATACGGAGGAGAGCGGCATGCTCGAACCGAGCAGCCACATCATCGCATTTTACAATCGGCATCCTATCTCTCGCGATCAGATTCTCGCGAGCGTGCGGCAGCGTCGCGGAAACATCGACGCGCTGCAACCAGAGGATCTCTACCCTTACGACCAGGATCACTACGGCGGGCTGGAGGCGGTCGATGCTCTTGCTCAGCGTATAGGCGCGCGCCCAGGTCTCGATGTGGTGGATTTGTGCGCGGGATTGGGCGGTCCCGCGCGCTATCTCGCTGCTCACTATGGTGTCAATGTCGTATGTGTCGAATTGAATGCGAGGCGTGCCGCCGGAGCGCGCGACCTCACGGATCGCGTGGGACTTGCGCAGCGTGTGAGGGTCGTACGCGGGGACGCGCAGCGCATTCCACTCAAAAACGATTGTGTGGGTGCAGTTATCAGTCAGGAAGCGCTGCTGCACGTACCGGACAAAGGAGCCGCGATCCACGAGGCTCACAGAGTCCTTTTGCCCGGCGGCCTGCTTGCCTTCACCGATTGGGCGCTGCCGGCTCCACTGGCACAGACCGACCGGGAAGCGATGTGGCAGGGCATCGCGGCGCAGACCGTGCAGACTTACGATAGCTATCGCGCGTTGGTACGCGACGCGGGCTTTGTGGTGCGTTCCGAAGAGGATCTGACGGCTCAATGGGGTGTCGTCCTCGCTGAGCGCTTCCGCATGTACACCGAATTGCGCGATGTGGCAGGTCGCGCCGGCAACCCACAAGGCGATGACGCGTTCTACAGCGCCTACGCACGATTCGTGGCGCTTGTTCAGGCGCGTCAACTGGGCGGCGTACGCATAGTCGCCCAGAAGAATTAGCGGGACAGAAAAAATCGGACAGGAAAAGTGAGCAACCAAGATCGGCACGAACTGCCGGCAGGAGATCAGCAATGCGTTTGTGTACTTTAAGAATAAATGGCGAGGAGGCCGCTGCGGTCGTGACGCCACAGGGCGTGATCCCCGTGAAGCGCATCAACGCACACCTGGGGCGCTGCTGGCCGACTGATGTCCTCACACTCCTGCAGCGAGGGTTTAGTCCAATGCTGATGCGCGACGCGGAGAGAACACCTGGTGCGCTCCAGCCGCAGGACGTGCGGTTCGGTCCTTTGTATCGTCATCCGCGCAAGATCTGGGGCATCGGCCTCAACTACAAGGACCATGCGGCCGACTTATCCGCTCCATTCCCGACGGAGCCGGCGTCATTCATGAAGGGTGATCACACCATCATCGGTCCGGGCGACACCATCGAGCTGCCGCCCGAATCCGAGCGTGTTACCGCCGAAGCTGAGCTGGGGGTGATAATAGGGCGCGAGTGCCGCTTCGTCGCGGAGGAAGATGCCGCTTCGGTCATCGCGGGCTATTGCCTGATTCTCGACATGACGGCCGAGGACATCCTGCAGCGCAATCCGCGTTTTCTCACGCGCTCCAAGAATTTCGATACATTCTTCTCCTTCGGCCCGGAGTTGGTCACGCCGGACGAGGTGCTCGATGTCATGCGTCTGCAGGTAGGCACCTATCGCAACGGCTCGGCGCATCGCGAGAACTTGGTCTCCAACATGGCGTTCCCGCCCTTTTATCTGGTCTCCTTCCACTCGCGCGTGATGACCTTATATCCGGGAGACATCATCAGTACCGGAACACCAGGCGCAGTGGTGATCGAGCACGGTGACGTAGCAGAGTGCCGCGTGGATGGCATGGGATCGCTCACCAACCCAGTGCGCCGCCGCTTGCAGGGTGACTACTCCATCCTGGCATCGGTGGGAGTGTAAACTGCCAACCGTATCAACCTGCGAGATTCAGTGCGAAAAGCTGGGTCGAGCGCGGGGGAATCAAAAACGGACTACCTAGAAGAGGAGTATCGCATGTCGTTCCGGAAACTCGTATTCGCCGTCCTGGCGCTGTCGTCGATGGCGCTGCCAGTCATGGCTGCGGATCCCATCAAGATCGGCTACATAGACCCGCTGTCGGGCAGCTTCGCAAACGTCGGCGAGCAGGGGCAACGTACGCTGCAGATGCTCATCGAACGCATCAATGCGGACGGCGGGGCCCTAGGACGTCCGTTGGAACTCGTTGCCTTGGATAGCAAAGCCAATCCGCAAGAGGCGTTGCTGCAATTTCAGCAGCTCGCCGATGCCAAGGTGCCCTTCTTTTTCCAGGGGAACTCTTCCGCGGTCGCAGGGGCGTTGACCGACGCCGTGGCCAAACACAACGCACGCAACCCCGAAAATCCCATACTGTTTTTCAACTATGGGGCGGTCGATCCGGCACTGACCAATGATCGATGCAATTTCTGGCATTTCCGCTTCGACGCTGACGCCAACATGAAAATGCAAGCGCTAATCACCTATTTGGCGACGCAGAAGAAAGTCAAAAAGATCTATCTGATCAATCAGGACTACGCTTTTGGTCAAGCGGTCTCGAAGGCGGCGCGCGAGATGCTCGCCGAGAAACGCCCCGATATCCAGATCGTGGGCGACGACTTGCACCCACTCGGTAAGGTGAAGGACTTTGCACCCTACGTGGCCAAGATAAAGGCCTCGGGAGCCGATGCGGTCCTCACCGGCAACTGGGGCGCCGACCTGTCGCTGCTCATCAAAGCGGGCAAGGAAGCCGGCCTGAACGTGAACTACTACACCTACTATGCAGGTATCTCAGGCGGCCCGGCGGCCATAGGCGAGGCCGGGGACGGACACGTGATGCAGGTCAGTCACTGGTTCAATAACGTGGGCGATTCCAAGTCGGACGCAATGGTGAACGCGTTTCGCAAGCGCTTTCCGGAATCGAAAGACGACTTCTACTGGCTGAGCCTGAAAAACGCGATGGACATGTTGTTGATTGCGATCAATCAGGCGAAGTCGGCGGATCCGATCAAGGTCGCGAAGGCCCTAGAGGGGATGAAGATGCAGACATTCACCGGTGAGGTGACCATGCGCGCGGACAACCATCAACTCCTGCAGCCGATGTACATTTCGATGCTCACCAAGGCGGGGACCCCGGGTGCGAAGTACGATGTCGAGCGAACCGGGATGGGCTTCCGTTCCGAGGGGCGGATCGAAGCGAAGAGCACTGCAATGCCGACTACCTGCAAGATGCAGCGGCCCTGATCGCGGGCCCGCGTTGGTAAGGCCGTCTACGACATCCTGCCACGACTCAGTGAGGGGGTACCGCCTCGGTGCTCCCTCAACTTTTTTTCCTCGGGGGTACCGAATAGCGAACGCGCGGTTTCGGCTTTCGGGATACTACGGCCTTTGCGGCGTCGATGGCTGCCTCTGAGGAGGCACCAGCTTCGGGTGGGTTGGCAACAGCGAAGGGGTCCCGTGCCGCCGCTTCGGACTGAAATACAGCTATGCAGGGTGCGGTTGCCAGTATGAAAACGGTACCAGAGATAACACGAAACATGAGCGCCTCCGGTCAATACGTTGCCCTCGAGCGACGCAAGATCGAGGCCCGAATTGTAACCTATTGCTCAGGCAGGCTATTTTCCGTCTTCGATTGACGACGGTAGGCTTAAAGGTTACCGGTGACGATCAGTTTGAAGAAGAAAAACAACCCAAGGGCAAGAAAGGCATAGATCAGGAGATTGGCGCGGGCAGTACGCTGCTCTCCCCGATCGAAGTAGTGTTTGAAACCGAGCGTGACGATGGCAATAGCGAAGCCAGAAAGCCAAACCAGACCCGGGTTTTTTTCCCACAATTGGCCGAGGGCCATGGTAATCCAGCCTTCCGGTTTGAGCGCTTTGTAGAGCAGTCCGCCGACCCCGAGTACCACCAGGCCGACCACTCCGATCGACACCGCATCCTCGATCATCCCGCCGAAGAAATTCCCCGGCGACCTCGAACTCTTTCCAGAAACCTGTCTGCTCATCACGTAGCGTTCACACCAAATAGGGATGACTTGGGCCAATAACGCAACCCTCGTACCCGGCTTGAAACGCCCATCCTGATCAAGCAGATAGTGTTTGGATGATCGGAAGCGAGTGAGAAATTCTTATGATTCCGTCATCAGCTAGCGACGTGCTACTCTGCGCAGCGCACGAAGGTGCACACGCGATCGCAATCGGGCGAGAAGCCACACTCGAACTGCGCAATCTTCGCAGCGCCATTGGCGTCAGTACCGCAGCGGTCGGCGGCGCCCATTTCGTGCAGATGCGGCCGCCACTCGCATTGGTGGCAGGCGGTGAGGCCGGGTAACTCCAGGCTTTCCTGACGCACAACAGTACTCGCTTCGGTTTTGCGTTTGGTAACTCCGGGCAGCAAAGACTCGTTGTCGTCCGAGGCCGCAAATGCAACCACGTGCGCCAACGATAAAATCGTCAGAAGAATCAAAAGGAGTCGGCTCATCTTTGGGCTCCCAAACCATCCACCATGCTGACTATAGCGTCCTTCGCGCCCGTTTGCAGAGGGCCGGGTGGGGTCAGTCGCTTCGGTCCGAGTCACCGTTCGGTCGCTGTGGCGCGTCGACGGTGGATCCCGCGATCTCTCGCTTCCGGGAAGGCGCGTGCGCGACCCTTTGTTCTTCTGATCTCCCAAGAGCGGCACTGCGCTTGTGCATCCAACCGCCGAGGAGGACACCGCCCACCACGGCGATGTAAACAGTCCATTCCATCCAGGTGAGGCCAAGGAAGCTCGCACCCACCAGAAAATCCTGGGCCAACGGTTCGTCCACGATCATTCCCCCGGCGGTCCATGCGAGCACTCCGGCGCCCAGATAGATGATTATGGGAAAGCGGTCGACAATCCGGAGGACGAGCGTACTGCCCCACACCATGATCGGGATGCTGATGAGCAATCCCAACACTACGAGCAGGAAGCTGCCATGAGCAGCACCCGCGACTCCTAGTACGTTGTCCAGGCCCATCACGGCATCCGCGATGATGATGGTGCGAAGGGCGGACCAGAGGGTGATTGTCGGTGCACCATTTCCCGGCCCGTCATGCGCCCCCTCGTCTCCTGCCAGTAGTTTGTAGGCGATCCAGATCAGCAGCAGACCGCCGGCCAGCCGCAACCCGGGGACCTTCAACAGCGCGACCACGGCCAAGGTCGTGATTACGCGTACCACGATGGCTCCGACAGTCCCCCAGATAACGGCTTTGATCTGCAGGTGCGGCGGCAGCCTACGTGCGGCAAGTGCAATGACGATGGCGTTATCTCCAGCCAATACCAGATCGATGACGATGATGGCGAAAAGCGCGGAGAAGAACTGTGCCGAAAACAGCTCCATGGGGCTCAGGGGTAGTTCGGGATGGTCGGACAGGAGTACGCGAGAAAGCTCGGAGCGGCTAGGCTGCGAGTCATCATGCGAAAGCGGGCGAGCGGCGGCTATCCCCGGTAGGCCAAATCATCCTTTGAGTCGATTGATACGGATGACTTCGGGTAAACGCCGCAGCCCGCGCATGATCTGGGCGAGGTGCAGTCGGTTGTAAACCTGCAGGGTGAAGTGGATCACGCTGTATGCCGCGCTGTCACCGGGTTCGAGGCTCACATTTTCGATATTCGAGTTGTTCTGCGCAATTTCGGACGCGACCTTGGCGAGCACCCCCGGCTGATTCGAAACCACCAGTTTGGTGTTCACCGAGAAGAGCTTCCGGGTGTCCGGTGCCCATTCGACATCGAGCCATTTCTCCGGTTCGCGCTTCA
>Ga0105248_10002528_pt1 | contig 20353 bp, 20 predicted proteins | sample KBSS34metaG_FD_81524 | JGI IMG/M metagenome (GOLD analysis project Ga0105248, IMG submission 81524) | Switchgrass rhizosphere microbial communities from Kellogg Biological Station, Michigan, USA - KBS S3-4 metaG | ecosystem: Host-associated > Plants > Roots > Rhizosphere > Soil | place...
AAGAGTAAGGCTTTCATAACGCTCCTCATCCGTGTCTAGTTGGACGACACCACTGCCTGCTTCAACGCGATACTGTGACTATCCTGCTTGTTTAACTGATCCCAGTAAGCCTTCATTGCGGGATAGCTCTCAACCGGAAACAGCACCGCGCCGCCACCGCCGAAGAAAAACGTGCGTTTGTAAACGAGCGTTTTGCCGTCACTCGTGATCGCCAGATGCGGCTTGTACTCACTGACCTTTCCACTCGAAAACGGCGCCGGCGCGTCAGCATTGTCGAGCGAGTAGCCGGGCGGAAGCGCGATGTCGACCTGATCGTCTTCCGACCACGGATAATGAAAGTAGATTGCATACTTGCGCTGGGCGGTAGCGAACAGCGGCTTCAATCCATACTGAAAGAACGCCGGTTGAATAAACAGCCGTTTGCCCGTGCGCTGCGCGTAACCCGGGACGCGGATGCGGTACGAATAAACAAGCGGATTCACGTGATCCGTCACGTTTTCGATCTTGACGCCCGTGATCTCCGCAGTGCTGATCCGGCCCGTGATCTCTTGCTTCAACGCATCTTCACGCGCGCTCTCTGACTCTTCATCGATCTCTTCTTTTCGTTCGATCGCGAAGTGTCCGGAGTACTCAATCCGAACCTCGCCTTCGAGCGTGCCGTCGTCGGTGAGCTTCAGTTTCGCGCGACGCAGAACCTGCGACTTCTCCGGCGGCGTCATCGGCGTGTCGACCCAAACCGGCGACTTGGGATCCGTAATCAACGCCTGTTCGCCTTCTTCCTGCCAGCGCAACATGCCAAACGGAATGTAGTTGAAACCCGGATTGAAAAACTTCCAGGTTCCGCCGACGTTTACGGCGATGTTCTGCGGCTCGATGAAGTAGGCGTTGGGAAGATCCTTGTTGAAGAACATGTCGCCGCGATCGGGCGCGAGCACGATGCGCGCGTCGAAGCCCGAAGCAGTTGCGAGCGCGGCGAAAAGCAGATCGATGTCTCCGCTGGAGCCGATGCCGCGTTTCAACGTGTCAGACGGGTTCTTGTTGTCCTTGGCCTTGGCGCGTTCCTCATTCGTCAGGCCGGAAGCGTCGTTGCTCGTGTTTTTGATCTTCGTACGGCAGAAGTCGAAGAGACGCGTCAGCTTCTCGTCGTCGGTCTTGGCGTCGGCCGTGAGCGAGGCCGCCATCTGCTTCACTTCGTCGTTTGGTTTGATCAGCGACTTGCTTCGTTCGTAAAAACTCTTGCCAATATCGTTCCAGTACTTCGCCGGCTCTTTTTGCGCGTCGCCCGCCTGGTAGTAGACCAGCATCCACGTTTTCACCTGGTCCTCAGGCGGCATGCGCGGCTCTTCCTGCACGGCCGGCATGTTGTTCATCGTCGTGCTGTAGAAACCGTTCTTCTCCTTCGTCCACGGTGGTGACTGGCCGTGGATCGTGATCGAATTGAAGCTCATGCCTTCGTACTCGTACGGCTTCACGAGGTATTGCACGCGTCGCACCGGAATTTCGCGCTGGAATTGCAGCCGCAGGTAATGCGCGTTTTCCCTCACGCGCACTTCGCGCCAGCGATACTCGATGATGCAACCCGGCTCGACGGACGGCATCGCAAACGACTTGGCTTTCATCTTCAGGCCACTCGCCTTGACGATGTCGCGCTCGAAGATGTCTTCCTTCTTTAGTTCGACGATGGAACCATCAGGCTTGATGGTGCGTGCGGCGATGTCTTTGATCTTGATTTCGGTGCCGTAGAGTTTGCCGAAGGGCAGGTCGACCTTGCTCTGCGACTCTCGTCCGCGATCGGTGAACACTTTCACCCGCAGGTAGTGCGTGAAGATCAGGTCGCCGTCTTCGTTGTCGTCAATTCTAACTTCCCAAAAGAGCCCTTCTGCGTCGGCTTCTTTCTCGACGGTCGGACTTTTCAACGCCAGTTCCGCGGGATCGACCGGCTTCCAGTCTTCGGCCGCGGCCGTGACGGAACTTGGGGCGATCGCTGCCGTCAGTGCCAGCAGGCACACGATTAGGGCGATAAAGAAAGAAAAGGGGGTGGGAGTCTTCATTTGTTTCCTTTCGTCGCTGGTAGAACTAAAACCGCTATGAGTGCGGGAAATACCGGGGTTGCCGCAAGGATTCCGTGACTTGCCGGATACAAATCTTAACCGAAAATTTGCCCGGCCATCAACCGAATCGTATAATTCGCCGCATGGCAACTGAACTAAAACGCTCTGAATCAATGGATCGTATTGCCGAGCTTCTCGGCGCCGACGCTGCGAAACTTCTCGACCACACTTCGCAAACGATCTCCAAGGACCACGTACAACTGCCGGGACCGGATTTCGTCGACCGCGTCTGGGGTATTTCCGACCGCTCGCCCGGCGTGCTGCGCTCGTTGCAAACGCTCTTCGACAACGGACGTCTCGCAGGCACTGGTTATGTCTCGATTCTTCCCGTCGACCAGGGAATCGAGCACTCCGCAGGCGCTTCGTTTGCTCCCAACCCGCAGTACTTCGATCCTGAAAACATCATCAAGCTCGCGATCGAAGGCGGCTGCAACGCGGTTGCTTCCACCTTCGGCGTGCTCGGCGCGGTAGGCCGGAAGTACGCGCACAAGATTCCGTTCATCGTAAAGATCAATCACAACGAGCTGCTGACGTTGCCGAACAAGTTTGACCAGGTCCTGTTCGGCACGGTTCGAGAGGCGCACAACCTCGGCGCAGTCGCGGTCGGCGCGACAATCTATTTCGGCTCGGACGAGTCAACGCGCCAGATCACCGAGATCAGCGAAGCATTTGCCGAAGCGCACGAGCTCGGCATGGCCTGCATTCTCTGGTGCTACCTGCGCAACCCGAAATTCAAGACTCCCGAAGGCGACATGCACGCGTCTGCGGATCTCACCAGCCAGGCGAATCACCTCGGCGTTACGATTCAGGCTGACATCATCAAGCAGAAGCTGCCCGAGCGAAACGGTGGTTACAAAGCCGTCGAGGCTCAGTTGGGTAGCTCTTATGGAAAGACCAGTAAACTCGTCTACGAAAAGCTGACCAGCGACAACCCGATCGATCTCGTCCGTTACCAGGTTGCCAACTGCTACATGGGCCGCTGCGGTTTGATCAATTCCGGCGGCGAATCCAAAGGCGCAAGCGACCTGGCCGAAGCCGTGCGCACCGCGGTCATCAACAAACGCGGCGGCGGCATGGGACTGATCTCGGGCCGAAAAGCCTTCCAACGCCCGATGGCTGAGGGCGTGCAACTGCTGAACGCGATTCAGGACGTTTATCTGGCTGAAGAAATCACGGTGGCTTAACCTCACGCCATCCGTGTAGCTCTCCTCACTCGTATATCTTCAGGCCTTGCGACCCGAACCTGCACAAAACAACGACGTTGAGCTGCTGAAGTCCATCGCCGCCGCGGACGAGGCTGCCGAGGCGGCCCTCGCGCAGCTCTACGATCGCTACCGCGCCATCCTGTTTGGCCTGCTAATGCGTATATTGAACAACCGCGAGGAAGCGGAAGACGTGCTGCAAGAACTGTTTTTGCAGGTGTGGCGGCGAGCGGCAGACTTTGACGAAAATCGCGGACGGCCGTTTACCTGGCTGGTGACGATGGCGCGCAGTCGCGGGATCGATCGGCTGCGTGCGCTGGCATCGCGGGAACGGGTCGCAGTGGCCGGGGCGAGAGACGAGGCGGAAGCAGTGTCCGATGCGGCCAGCGATGCGTTTCGTTCCGAGCAACGCGGGCTGGTAACAACCGCCCTCGCGCAACTCCCCGACGAGCAGAAGCGGCCGTTGATGCTCGCCTATTTTGACGGACTCACGCAATCGGAGATCGCTGCGCGTTTGGGTGCGCCGCTCGGAACGGTCAAAACGCGAATGCGAACGGGGTTGATGAAGCTGCGGGAGCTACTTGCGGGCAAAAATTATCTATGATCCATAGCGACTACAAAGAGATGATTCCGGCGCACGCCCTGTCAGCACTCGACCGTGCTGACGAGCACGCGTTGAAGGAACATCTCAGGGACTGCGAGGAGTGTCAGCGGGAGCTTGCCGACTGGGAAGCAACTGCCGCCAGTCTGGCTTTGAGCGCCGATCCTCTTGAGCCGTCAGAGCAAGTGCGTGAGAGAATTTTTACACGGATTAAATCCGAAAAATCCCCGTCTAAAGTACTTGCGTTTCCAAGCCCTCAACGCAAACGGTGGCTTTCGATCGCGGCTGTAGTTTTGTTCGCGGCACTAATCGTCTCAATCATCGTCATCTATCAACAAAACCGCACGCGTTCGGTCGAGCTTTCCGGCACGCCGGAAGCCACAAGCGCCACCGCGAAACTCACCTACGACAACACCGGCCGCGCCCTGCTCGTCACCAACGGTCTCCCGCGCGCGCCCGCAGGCAAGGAGTACCAGCTCTGGTTCATAGTCGGCGGCAAACCATTGCCCGGTAAAACCTTCAACCCGGACAACACGGGCCGCGGCACGTCTACCGATCAAGTACCCGACGCCGCGAGAAACGCGGCTGTCTTCGCAGTGACGCTCGAACCCGCCGGCGGCGTCAGCGCGCCAACCGGCGCCATCTATCTCCGCGGCGAACTCTAAATCAGATCGCGGTCGAAATCAGATCGCACTCGTATTTGAGCCGAAGATCCGTATCATCCGTGTTCCTTTCTGAGAAACGCTAGCGACACGCCGTAAGGAAGGGATTTTGTCGCTTCGCGACCGAACATTAAACCCAATCGCTCGCGTCGCGACCGACATTAAATCCAATCGCTCGAGTTGCTCCGTACATCCTCCTGTGTACGACAAACTTCAGGAAAAGAGGAGATTCACCCAAAGCCATGCAAACCAACTCACGTTTTCAGCGGACCATAGTTTCGACCCTGGTCTTGTCCCTGCTGTTGACGATCGGTCTCGCCACGCCGGCCCGCGCGCAGGAAAAGTCGCTCTATCAACGTCTCGGCGGTTACGACGCGCTCGCCGCCGTTGTCGACGACTTCATCGTCAGACTCGTCACCGACAAACAGTTTGAAAAGTTTTTCGTCGGACACGCCGACGACTCGAAGAAGCAGATTCGCCAGCACATTCTCGATCAGTTCTGTGCTGCGACTGGTGGGCCATGCATTTACAGAGGCCGCAGTATGAAGATGTCACACGCGGGCCTCGGCATCACAAACGCGCAGTGGGACGCCGCCGCGAAACATCTCGCCGCTTCGCTCGACAAGTTCAACGTTCCCGAGAAAGAGAAGGGCGAGGTGCTGGCGTTTGTGACGACGCTGAAGAAGGACATCGTAGAGAAATAATTGTGAAAAGCTGTTACACTTCCACAACTTCATGCAGGTAGGGTTAGGAAGTCATGGACAGGGAACAGCGGAAGAAGCAGCAGCCACCGGCGATCGACAACTCGGTTTCGGACTCGACCGGCCAATTTGATTTGCGGTTCGTCTTGTGGCGGCAATTCTGCGCGCAAAACAACATTCCGGCGGACACCTTGCCCAGCCAGTTGGAAAACGAGCAGAAAGATCGCTGGGAAGAGATGAAAGCGCAGCGCCTCCGCTGACCCCTGTCCAGTTCTGTCGCACCTGCGGTGCTGATCCTTTTTCTTAAGATCCCAGGGGTCTTGCCCTTGGCCCCTTGTTCTTACGCCTCAAAACCTCGTGCCGCGAAGTTGAAAACCACCCGTCAGGAACGGATTCGTAAAACGCTCCTCACCAATCGTCGTCAACGGACCGTGCCCGGAATAAACCGTTACCTCGTCGTCAAGCGTCAGCAGTTTGTTCTTGATCGAATCGAGCAACTGCTCGGTCGATCCACCCGGCAAATCGGTGCGTCCCACTGAACCCGCAAACAACACGTCACCAACAAACACTTTCCGCTCTCTCGGTTCGTACAAACAAACGTGACCGGGCGTGTGGCCGGGACAGTGCAGCACTCGAAAGCTCAATTCGCCAACGTTGTACATCTCATCATCCGTCCAGTAATGATCAACCGGCGGCGGCGTCTCAAACGCAAACCCAAGCGCCGCCCACTGCGCGCGTGGAATACCGATCCACGCCGGCTGTTCCGGCAGCGCCCGATACATAAACTCGTCGCCTTCGTGCAGATTGATCTTCGCCTCGGGTTTGAGCTTCTTCAGCGCCGCCACCCCGCCAACGTGATCGAGGTGCGCGTGCGTCAAAGCGATCGCCTGCAAGTTCAGCTCGTGGCGTTCGAGAATCTCGACGATGCGCTCCGCTTCGTCGCCGGGGTCGATACAGATCGCCTGTTTTGTTGTTTCGCAGCCAACAATGCGCGTGTGTTGTTGAAAGGCGGTGACGGTTAGTTCTTCGATAATCATTGGCTTAGAATATATGTCCGATTAGAGCAATGCCAATAAGCAGTACCAGCGCACCACTCGCAACCGTCCTCGATTCCCTGACCACCGAAGGCGCGCCCGAACTCACCGAACATCTCGAGGCGGGCGCATTGAAGTGTTATGCCTGCGGCCATCGCTGCCTGATAAAACCGGGCAAGCGCGGCATCTGTAAAGTGCGTTTCAACGAAGCCGGGGAGCTTCGCGTGCCGGTGAACTACGTCGCCGCACTCGCGTGCGATCCGACCGAAAAGAAACCGTTCTTCCACGTACTACCCGGCTCCGACACCCTCACCTTCGGCATGTTGGGTTGTGATCTTCATTGCGGCTACTGCCAGAACTGGCTCACCTCCCAAGCGCTGCGCGACGATTCCGCCGGCACGAAGCCGACGGTGGTCTCCGCCGATCGTCTCGTGACGATGGCAAAAGCTTACGGCGCGTCCCTCGTCGGCAGCAGTTACAACGAGCCGCTGATCACTGCCGAGTGGGCCGTCGAGGTTTTCAAAAAGGCGCGACCTGAAGGTTTCAAAACCGCTTTCATCTCAAACGGCAACGCCACATCGCAGGTGCTCGACTACCTGCGTCCCTGGACCGACTGCTACAAGATCGATTTGAAGTCGATGAACGACAGGAACTATCGCCAACTGGGAGGCGTGGTCGACAACATTCTCGAAACGGTGAAGATGGTCCACGAGCGCGGCTTCTGGGAAGAGATCGTGACGCTCGTGATTCCCGGCTTCAACGATTCCACCGGCGAGCTGCGCCGCGCGGCTGAGTTCATCGCGTCCGTGTCGCCCGATATTCCCTGGCACGTCACCGCGTTTCACCAGGATTACAAGATGACGGACAACTCAAACACGACCGCCGAGCAGTTGATTGAGGCGTGTGAAATCGGCCGGGAGGCGGGACTGCGTTACATCTACGCCGGCAATCTTCCGGGAAGAGTGGGCCGTTGGGAAAACACCTGGTGTCCAACGTGTGACGAGCTTTTAGTCGAACGTTTTGGTTACCTGATTCGCGCGGTGAACGTCACGCGCGAAGGGCGTTGTCCCAGTTGCTCAACCACCATTCCCGGAATATGGGCCACGGATTAGACGCGCCTTGTTCACTGATTCTGGCGAATCGGTGTCGTTTGCGAAGCTACCGCTTGCCACTTTCCATTGCGACGCGCGTAAACATCGAGAAAGCGATACTCACCGCTGATGTCGATCGTTTTTTTGGTATTTGGATCCTTGTACTTGCCGTTGCGAATGATGCCGCGTCCGGTGATGAAAGCGGAGTCAGCGTTTAGCACGGTGACTTTCGGCTCAACCAGTTCCCACGCGTCCGCCGTGACCGCGCCCGTTTCTATCGTTCGCACTTCGTCAGCCTTCGTGCCGGTTTGTCCGTCCGGATAAGTAATCACGACGTCGTCTGCCAGCACGCGCCGCGCGGTGTCTGCGTCTTTATTCTTCGCGGCGCCGGCCCAGTCGCGTTCCAGCTTGATTAGCTCCGCTTCGATCGCCGCCGGATCGAGTCGCGCTTGCGGCGACGGCGCAGCGGCCGCGCCCGCGTCCGCCAGGTTAGTCGGCGCGGCTGCCCGCTGACATCCGGCCAACGACACGACCAGCGCGAGCACACACAGGGGGAGTGCTGCTGACAGCACGTTTTTGTTCATTAAATTTTGGCTCCTTTTGCTCAGAAGAACCCGGTATTTTAGCAGTGCTCGTCAGACATTGACATCTAAATTCCCCGGGATTATTGTTCGCGCATGTGAGCCCGTTCGGACGACGTATCACGGGCGCCTTCGCGGGTTCCTTCCCACCAATTTGGGTGTAACAACATTTTATTCCTGGAAAGGAGTAAACCCATGACACACCGTTTTCGCTCATCGAGATGGATCCTCGATTCACTTCTGCTTGCGATCATCACGCTCTTGTTTTCCACGGCGGCCGTCGCGCAGACGACGAAAAGTCATCCCACCGCGGCGGCAAAGGACGACGAACCTGTCTTTCACGAATATCGCGGCGTCCAGATCGGCTGGCTCGCCGACGACGTGCGTAAAAAGCTTGGCGTTCCAGCCAACAAAAGCACCGAACAGGACTACTACGTCTTCGGTGACAACGACCGCGAGCGATGCCAGATTCTTTACGACAAGACGGGCAAAGTGACGACGATCTCCGTCGATTTCATGGTCGTTGGACCAGACGTGATTACGCCGCAACAGGTGTTTGGCGCCGACTTCGAAAGCAAGCCGGACGGCTCGAAGCACAAGCTCGTGCGCTATCCGAAAGAGGGCTACTGGGTCTCGTACAGCCGCACGGCCGGCGACACGCCGATCGTCAGTGTCACGATCCAGAAGATGTAGCTTTTGCGAGCCACAGATTACACAGACAGTCTGTGGTAGTCTGGGTAATCTGTGGACAAGCTTGCATTAGCAATCAAGGAACGCGCTCTCTTCGAAGGGTTCGATAAAGTCGGCATCGTTCGCGCCGAACGGCTCGACGCAGAAGCGCCGCGCTTGAAAGAATGGCTCGCCCGCGGCCATCACGGCGAAATGTCGTGGCTGGCGCGCGACGTCGAGAAGCGTCTGAATCCGCTCGAGCTCTTTCCGCAAGCACGTTCGATCGTCGTTGTTGCGCTCAACTACTACACGCCCGCGCAACACGAGGAAAATCCAGCCACCGGAAAAGTCTCACGTTACGCGTGGGGCGACGACTATCACGACGTTCTAAAAACCAAACTCGCATCGTTGCTTTCGTGGATCCGCGAACGAGTGCCCGAAGCCGCGGGAAAAGTGTGCGTGGACATTCAGCCGGTGATGGACAAGGCGTGGGCCGTGCGTGCGGGCATCGGTTGGCTCGGCAAACACACGAACGTGATCACGCCGGAGTTTGGCTCGTGGGTTTTCATCGGTGAGCTATTGTTGAATCTCGATCTCGAAGCCGAGGCGCAGGTTTCCGAGGACCACTGCGGCACATGCACGCTCTGCATCGATGCGTGTCCGACGCAGGCGATAACTGAGCCTTACGTCGTCGATTCAAACCGGTGCATTTCATACGCGACGATCGAGTTGCGCACGCCGGAGTTGCCGGCGGCAGTCGAGCAAAATCTTTCCGGCTGGTTGTATGGTTGCGACATTTGCCAGGACGTTTGTCCGTGGAACCGTTTTGAAGCAGCGACTGAAGAGACACGCTTCGCGCCGCGCGCAGGAAACGTCAACGCTGAGCTCGCGGAAGTGCTTGAGCTCACACCCGAAACGTACGCCGCCCGCTTCCGTGGCAGCGCCATGAAACGCGCCAAGCTCCACGCACTCCAACGCAACGCCCGCGCTTTGTTGACCAGCAACAATGAGCTTTCGCTTTAGCATGCGTAACGTATTGGGCGGACTTGTTGCTGGTCTGCTGGCGGCGCTTGTGAGTATCGCTTTCGCCTACGTAGCGGGCGTGGTCACGATCGCCATCGACCTGAAAGAGTTTTTACCGACACTTCTCGCCGCGACGACGGTGCTGCCGCTGATGTTGCTCTTTACGCTTCTTCTGCCGTCGATAATCATCGGCTGGCTGGTCGCGCTGGCCATTAGCGTTGTTGCAAACAGTACTTCACGAGTTTACCGGGTGGGCGCAATCGCGGGCCTCGTCTTTGGCCTGGCAATCCTGCGTGGCCTCTTACCGCTTGTTTTCGGCAACTCAACGGAGGACTTCGTCGCCATCATCGGCCGGCCCTTTGTCTCCGGGATTTACGCGTTATTTCTCGGAGTTATGACCTCGCTATTCTTCAATTGGATCAACAAGCCTTGATGAAACCAGCCCAGGCACTCATCGGCGTCTGCATTCTTGCTCTTCTTGCCGGCTCACTGTTTGCGCAAAGCAGCCGGGTAACCGTCTGCAAACGACCGGCGTTCGCTGCGTTGAGACGCGCGCCTCAGCTCGACTACGAGTGCGGCGAAAACGATTCCGACGAGCAGGTGTTGAAAAGCGCCGCAAGACTCGCGGCGCTGAAGCAGTTGACAGCGGAGCTCTCGACCTGGACCACGCCCGCGTGGTGGCAAGCCGGCGTCGCCGATCTAGACGCCTGTGACTTAAGAGGCAAACCCGGCGCTCTGACCGCAGACGAGCGCCAGCGATTCGCCGACGGCGAGCTCGTCTGGTTATTCGGCAACAGCCAGATCCGCCTCGTGCTCGTACCCGATCCGTGTTACCAAACCGAATACAACGGCTCGAACGGGTTTCTGATGTACCACGTTGGCGACAAGGTGTTCGTGAGCCAGGTGCTCGACGGCTATTTCTCGCGCGCCGACAACTCGGTCAGCATGAACTTCGGCACGCTAAACAACGACCTCATCGTCGAGATCGCGACCGGTTCAGGCGGTTTGAATCCCAGTCTCACCAACTACTACTTCGCCATCGATCCGCGAACAAACATCGCGCTGCCAAAGAAGCTCTTCGCCGGAGAGCATGGGCCAACCAACGAGATCTCGTCCGCGATGTTGTTTGGCGATCCTCCGCCAACGACCGCGCCGCTCAACATAATTCGCGACCGGACTTTCGCAAAATCTTTTAGCGTTTATACTGAGGACGAGCGCGGAAAGATCGAAGACAACGGCCGCATGTTGTCGCGCACCATCAAGCGCTGGAACGGAAAGCTCTATCGCTAGGTTCCAGAATACGTGAAGCGGGACGCTTTAGGGGAAAGCGGATTGGGACCGCTGTGCTGACGCCGCGACGAAAAAATGATGTCACACCAGGCGACCAACCCAACCTTCGTCGAAGAGATCGAACAGAGCTTTGCCCAACAGACGATCATGGCGCTGATCGGCGGCGCCCTGACTCGCGTCGAACCGGGCATCGTCGAGATCACCCTTCCCTATCGAACTGACCTGACGCAACAGCACGGTTACGTTCACGCCGGCGTCATCACCACGATCGCCGACTCCGCGTGCGGCTACGCAGCTTACACACTCATGCCGCCAAACTCCGACGTGCTCGCCGTCGAGTTCAAAGTAAACCTGATGCGCCCGGCGAAGGGCGAAACGTTTGTCGCGCGCGCGGAAGTGATCAAGTCAGGCAAAACGCTGAGCGTGGTCCGTGCCGACGTTCACGCGCTGACAGGCGAACAGCGCGAGCTCGTCGCGATCATGCAAGGCACGATGATGTGTCTCCAGCGCCCGGCGCCGTAATGTGTCTGATTCACTACATCGGCGGCGCGTTCAGCCGCGAGCCGCAGCAGTTTGCCGCGGGGATCGGTAAACGCGCGTTGGATCTCGTCAAACGTGCTTTTGACGACGTCGATCCGCAACGACTCGTCGATCATCACGTGCACATCGCCGGTCTCAACTCCAACGGCAGCGGCACTTTTGTTAACGCGAAGATGCGCTCGTGGAAACATCCGTTTCACCGGCTGAAGTTCAAGGTGTACATGAGCTCCGCCGGCGTGGACGACGAACATCACGCTGACGATCAATTAGTCAAACGTCTCGCGGATCTCGTCAGCGGCATTCCCAACCACGGCAAGCACCGCCTGCTCGCGTTTGACAAAAACTATCGGCCTGACGGCTCGGTGAATCTCGAGAAGACGGAGTTTTACGTGCCTAACGAGTACGTCTTCAAACTCGCCCAAGAGCACAGCGACCTGTTTGTGCCGAACATTTCGGTGAATCCATACCGGCCGGACGCGCTCGCGGAGCTGGAAAAGTGGGCGAAGCGTGGCGCGCGCGTGGTGAAGTGGCTGCCAAACGCGATGGGGATCGATCCTTCCGATCCGCGCTGCGATCCGTTCTACGCGAAGATGAAAGAGCTGGGTCTGATCCTGCTGAGTCACGGCGGCGAGGAAAAGGCTGTCGAAGCTGAGGAAGATCAGAAACTCGGAAATCCATTGCGACTGCGGCGTGCGCTGGACCACGGCGTGAAGGTGATCGTCGCCCACTGCGCGGGACTCGGAACAAACGAGGATCTCGATAGTCGCGATCGCCCGCAGGCGGATAATTTCGATCTGTTTCTGCGGCTGATGGACGACAAGCGTTACGAAGGCCTCGTGTTTGGCGAGATCTCGGCGATGACGCAGTTCAATCGCGTGGGCAAACCGCTGACGACGATTCTCGCGCGCGACGACTTGCACGAGCGACTGGTTAACGGCAGTGATTACCCGTTGCCCGCGGTCAATATTCTCATTCGCACGCGCCCGCTCATGAAAGGCGGCTACCTCGCGGAAGCAGAAGCGGAGCCCCTCAAGGAAATTTACGACTACAACCCGCTGCTCTTCGATTTCGTCCTCAAACGCACCCTCAAACTCCCGGGCGCCAACCGGCGTCTGCCCGCGGGCATCTTCATGACTAACCCGGCTTTGGGCATCTGAACAGCGCCTGCGGTATGATGGCTACACGTGCGAGACAGTTCCCCAAAATCAGTCCTGACGGATGCCTACGGCCGGGCGATTCGCGACCTGCGCGTGTCGTTGACCGACCGCTGCAACTTTCGCTGCTTTTACTGCCTGCCGCACGGCGAGCCGCCGATCGCGCCGAAAGAGCAGATGCTCTCGTACGAAGAGATCGAATACGTTTGCGACATCTTCGTCCATCTCGGCATCGAGAAGATCCGTTTGACGGGCGGCGAGCCGATGCTGCGCCGCGACATCGAAACGATCATCAGCAAGCTGTCGCGCTTCAAAACGTCCGGACTCATCGATCTCGCACTCACCGCCAACGGCTACTTTCTTCCCGAACGCGCGCACGCGCTGAAGGCTGCCGGACTCGATCGGGTCACGATCAGCGTCGATAGTCTGAAGCGAGACGTTTTCAAACGAATGACCGGCGTGGACGTGCTGGATAAAGTGCTTGCCGGCCTCGCGGCTGCGAAAGACGCCGGACTCGAACCGATCAAGATCAACGCGGTAATCGTGCGTGGTCATAACGAAGACGAGGTCGCTGACTTCGCGGCATTCGCCCGCGAGTACGACGTGAAGATGCGCTTCATCGAGTTTATGCCGCTCGATTCAGGCCATGAGTGGGCGCGCACCGACGTCGTTTCCGGAAGGGAAATTCACGACCGCATCAGCGAGCGTTTTCCGTTAGTGAAAGTTAACGCCCCGCGTGGCTCGGAGACTTCCGCGCGCTATCGCTTTGCGGACGGCGCGCCGGGAGAGATCGGAATCATCGCGCCCGTAACCGAACCGTTCTGCGGCGCGTGTTCGCGCATTCGTTTGACGGCCGACGGCCAGATTCGCACGTGTCTCTTTTCGACTGTCGAACACTCGTTGCGCGACGTGGTGCGCAGCGGCGCCTCGCGCGAGGAGATCGCCGATTACATCGAATCCGTCATACTCAAAAAAGAGCCGCGTCATTTCATCAACGATCCCGGCTTCGTGACTCCTTCACGCACGATGAGTTTTATCGGCGGCTAAGAAATCATGCCCGATCATCCTCCCGAGCATCCCATCGGCAAATCGTTTCCACGCAAAGAAGGCAGGAAGAAAGTCACCGGCCAGGCGCTCTACATCGACGACCTGACGTTTCCCGGCATGCTGCACGCGGCGACGGTGCGCAGTCCGGTCGCACGCGGGCGGATCAAAAACATCGCGTTCGAAGGCGATATTCCGTGGGACGAATTCACGATCGTCACCGCCAAAGACATTCCCGGCGCGAACTACGTCGCGTTGATTCTCAACGACCAACCTTATCTCGCGGCGGAGTTCGTGAATCATCCCGAAGAGCCCGTCGTGCTGATCGCTCACGAAGACAAGTATCTCGTCGAAGAAGCGCGCCGCAATGTGCGGATCGAGATCGAAGAGCAACCGGCCGTCTTCTCGCTCGCGGATTCACTCGCGAAGAAAGAGATCATCTGGGGCGAAGACAACACGTTCAAGAAGTTTCTCGTTGACAAAGGCGACGTCGACGCGGCATGGGCCAGCGCTGATTTCATCGTCGAAGGCGAGTACGAAACAGGCGCGCAGGAACAACTCTACATCGAGAACAACGGCGCGATCGCGATTGCGAATCCGAACGAGGGCGTGACGGTTTGGGGCTCGATGCAGTGTCCTTACTACGTTCACAAAGCGCTCCTTAAGCTGTTCGACTTGCCCGAAGACAAGATCCGCGTGATTCAAACGGAGACTGGCGGCGGCTTCGGCGGCAAAGAGGAGTATCCGTCGCTGATTGCCGGACACGCGGCGCTGCTCGCGTGGAAATCGGGCCGTCCGGTGAAGCTCATTTACGACCGCGCGGAAGACATGGTCGCGACGACGAAGCGACATCCCTCGCGCACGCGTCACAAGACTGCCGTGACAAAAGACGGAAAGCTGCTCGCGATGGAGATCGAGTTTGTCATCGACGGCGGCGCCTACTGCACGCTCTCGCCGGTGGTGCTCTCGCGCGGCACGATTCACGCTGCCGGTCCGTATGTTTGGCCGAACGTTCGCATTCGCAGCCAGGCGGTCGCGACAAACGTTCCGCCGCACGGAGCGTTTCGTGGTTTTGGCGCGCCGCAGAGCATCTTCGCTCTCGAGCGTCACATAGATCACGTCGCTCGATCGGTTGGTCTTTCGCCGGAAGAGTTTCGGCGGCGGAATTTTATTCACGAAGGCGAGACGACGGCTACGAGTCAGATCATTCGCGAGCGTGTGGATCTGAACGGGTTGCTGGATCGGGCGCTGCAACTGACTGACTATCACGCGAAACGCGAACGGTTTGCGAGTGAGAACGGCAACGGGAAAAAGCGCGGGATCGGGTTTGCGACGTTCATGCACGGCGCGGGGTTTACCGGTTCGGGTGAGGTTTATTTGCAGTCGGTTGTTTCCGCGGAAGCGACTGCGGAAGGAAAGGTGCGCATACTCGCGGCGAGCACGGAGATCGGGCAGGGGACGAACACGATCTTTTCGCAGATCGCGGCGGAGGCGTTGGGGCTGGATTTTGAGTCGATCGAGATCGTGCAGCCTGATACCGGGTTGGTGCCGAATAGTGGGCCAACGGTGGCGTCGCGTACGTCGATGGTGGTTGGGAAACTCGTGGAGTCGGCGGTTATAGGGTTGAAGCAGACACTAATCGGGGCTGGATTGTTGCGTGAGACTTTTTTAAAAGAACATTTTCAAAATGCTTGCGCAGAATATATAGCCAGATTCGGCCCGCTAAAAACCTCCGCAACTTATCAACCGCCGCCAAACGTTCACTGGGACGATGAAAAATACCAGGGTGATGCGTACGGTGCTTACGCTTGGGCGGTTTACGTCGCGGAAGTCTCGTTCGATCAACTGACTTACGAAGCGCACGTCGAAGACTTCGTCGCGTTGCAGGAAGTCGGACGTGTGTTGAATCCGGTGCTCGCCGCGGGGCAGATCGAAGGTGGCGTCGCCCAGGCGATCGGGTTCACGCTCTTCGAAAACGTCGTTTGGAAAGATGGCCGCATGGCCAACAACCAGATGACCAATTACATCATCCCGACACCCGCTGACATCCCGCCGATCCGCGTTTACTTTGAGGAGAATCCTTACGCTTATGGACCAGGCGGTGCGAAAGGCATCGGCGAACTGCCGATGGACGGCGCCGCACCCGCGATCCTCAACGCGCTCGAAAACGCCACGGGTGTGAGTTTCAACCGCGTCCCGCTAATGCCCGAAATGTTGATGGAACGCTTTTGATCTTTGATCCGTGAAATCCCCTCCTCCTGGCCACGGAAGACACGGATCTTAATCTTCGGTGTGTTCGTTGCCGTTAAAGTGCAACACGGTGGATTCGTCATCGATGACGGTCTCGAGGTGCACCGGCCGGCCCCAAAGCGCGTGCACGTGCTCCAGCGCCTTGCGCCCGTAACGCATATCCAGCTCGGTCCCTTCGTAACGATGCTTCACGTAAAGCTCGCGATTGCCGTTGTAGTCGCCGTCCTCGATCTGCAAATACGGAAAACCAAAATTCGTCATGTTTGAAACGAGCTGATCGCGCACTTTCTCCCAGCGCTTCTCGGTGATGGTCCACTCCTCTTCCTCGATCAACTCAAACACAAACAAGTCGAGCTCTTCACACAACTCCTCCGTGAGATAGTTGCGCAGAAACGAGACGTCGTTTTCCAGCTCGCGCACTTCGAAGATCTTCTCGTGTCCTTCGCCACCGCGCCGGCCAAACTTCTCGCGCTCCTCGGCGGACGGTTCGTTCCAGCGCCGCTCGATGTCTTCGTAGATCTTGTAGCCGAGATAGTACGGATTCAGTTGGCCTTTCTGCGGCGAAACCACTCCCGAATGCAGGTTCGCAAACTCGATGTGATCGTTATCGCTAAGATCCAGCGCGCGCATGATCCGTGCGTGCCAGATACTGGCCCAACCCTCGTTCATGATCTTCGTCTGCATCTGCGGCACGAAGTATTCCATCTCCTCGTGCACCATCGCGATCGCGTCGCGCTGCCAGGGCGCGAGCGAGGGCGAGTTTTTCATGATGTAGAAAAGCAGATCCTTTTCCGGCAACTGCTCGCGCGGCGATTTCTCTGCCTCCTTTTCCTCTTCGACGCCCGCCGCTTTCGCAGCGGCGCGACGCTCGTCCAGCAACCAGAGATCGTCGTAACGGCCGTCTTTCCGGCGATACTCCTGGCGTCGCTTCTCTTCCGCAATCGGCACCTCGCGCTTGATGAAGAAATACGGATCGATGTGCTCCTCGATCGCCAGCACCGAATCGAGAAAACGTTCCACGGTTTTCCGTCCGTATTTGAATTCATACTCCATCATGCGCTGCGCGTGCGTCGAAACGCTTTCCACCATGCGCCGGTTTGTCTTCGAGAAATACGTGTTGTTCTTGAAGAAGTCGACGTGGCCCAACACATGGGCGATGACCATCTTGTTTTGAATCGGGCTGTTAGTCTCGAGCAGAAAGCCGTACGAGGGGTTGGTGTTGATAACGACTTCGTAAATTTTAGAGAGACCGAAGTCGTACATCGTCTTCATGCGATGGTAGGCCTTGCCGAAGGTCCAGTGGGAATAGCGGCCGGGCAACGCGTAGGAACCCACTTCGTACATCACCGTCGCGGGGACGATCTCGAAGTTAGTGGGATACGGATCGAGACCGAAGCCGCGAGCAATGTCCCAGATCTGCTCGACCGCCGTTTCTAACTCTTTGATTTCCTTGTCTTCCATAAAACCGGCCACAGACGTCTGTGGCTAATTCTCATGCTGGAGTTTCGACTCCCCGCCGTCCAAAAAACTGCTTCAACGCCGGGTAGACGTCTTCCTTGTCGTCGATGCGCACGCCGACGAAGCGATCCTTGTTTTGCAGGCGGTCACTGAAGATTGAAAGTAAGGCACCGCTTGAGCGGCGATAACTCGACGAGCCCTCTTCGCCAATCTCGCCGTAACCAAACAGGTTGCAGGTGGCGATGAGCTCGTCCGCGAGCTTCACTGCTTCTTCGTTATCGGAGTAGTAGTTGTCGCCGTCTGAAAAGTGAAACGGATAGATGTTCCAGTCAGACGGCCGATACCGTTGCTTGATGACGTCGAGCGCGAGCTGATACGCCGACGAAACCACCGTTCCACCCGACTCGCCCTGCGTGAAAAACTGCTCTTCAGTCACTTCCTTCGCTTCCGTGTGATGCGAGATGAAAACGATCTCGACGTTGTCGTACTTCGTGCGCAGAAAACGAACCATCCAGAAATAGAAACTACGCGCGATGTATTTCTTAAACTCGCCCATCGAACCGGACACGTCGATCATCGCGATCACGACCGCGTTTGACTCGTAACGCATCACCTCTTCCCACGTCTTGAATCGCAGGTCTTCTTTCTTGATGTCGCCGAAGCGCGCCTTGCCTTCGCGCGCGTTGCGTCGGATGTTTTCGAGAATCATGCGGCGCTTGTCGAGATTCGCGATCACACCCGTGCGGCGAATCTCGTTGAACTGCGTCTTGCGCGACTGCACCGCCTTCTTCGCTTTTTCTTCGAGATACGGGAGCTGGAGATCTTCAAAGATCAGCGCGGCGATCTCGTCGATGTTCACTTCCGCTTCGTAGTAATCGGCGCCCGCGTCCTGCCCCGCCTGGCCCGAACCCGTGCCGCCGCCGGGACGACTCTCGCGGCCAATCACGTCGCCGACGCGCGTCTTCCCGTCGCCCTGTCCGACGTGTTTGGCCTTTTGATAGTTGAAGCGAAACTTGTATTCGTCGAGTGCTTTGATCGGAACTTTGACGGTGCGTTTTCCGTCGGAGAGGATGATCGCTTCATTCGAAACGATGGAACCGAGATTCTTGCGGATGGCTTCCTTGACGCGATCCTTGTGGCGTTCCTGATCGATGATGCCTTTGCGTTGCAGTGACCAGTCGTTGCGTTGGATTGACATAACTCTTCACCCGCAAAAATCTGTTACCACTTTCGTGAACGCCTCCGGGTATTCCTCGTGTGGCAAGTGGCCGCAATTAAGAAAGACAACGAAGCGCGATCCGGGAATCTCCTCGTGAAGCCGTTCGCCGTCAGCGAGCGGGATCTCGATATCGTTTTCGCCCCACAGCAGCAACGTCGGCTGACGAATAAGATGCGCGTCTCTGGAGATGCGTTCAGCGTCCCAACCGCGCACCGTGCGAATGATCGCGCGCTGCGTTCCCGACGCGCGCAACGGAAAATGGCGCGCATCAACGCGCCGCTCGTCCAACACCCACGCGTGGCGATCGTAAACCCGCTTCATTCGCTTGCGCAGCAAACGCCGCGAGCCGATCAGGAGGGGCGAAACAACGTCGCCCACCACGCGCGAACCAAAAATTCGCATCAACTTGAACCGCAGCGGCCGGTTGTTGTTCACCGTTCCGACCAGCACGAGCTTCTCGACCCGCTGCGGATGGTCCAGGGCGCAAGTTGCTGCCACTGCGCCGCCGTACGAACTACCAACGAGCGTCGCGCGGTGGATTCCGAGGCGGTCCAACAGCCCGAGCAAGAGACGCGCCTGACCGCCGATCGTGTATTCGCCGTTGCGCGGTTTTCCGGAGTAGCCGAAGCCCAGCAGATCGACGGCGATGACCCGGAAACCCGCTTCCGCCAGGCTGAGAAACACCTTGCTCCAAACAAGCGTTGACGAAGCAAAACCGTGAATCAACACGAGCGCCGGGTCGGTCTGCTCGCCGGCTTCCTGGTAATGAACGCGAGTGCCGTCGACGTCGACGAAACACGAGTGTTCGGAGTGGAAGATGGCGTCGCGATACTTATGCCAATCCGCGTCGCGCGGCCGCGCCAGGAGCTTGGCAGCGACTGCGAGCGTGGCAGCAGCCGTTGCCGTTCCGGCGATCCAGTAGCGTTTCTTCATCTTTACGTTTAAGCCACAGACTACACAGACAAACACGAACGGTTCTCATCCGTGTTTGTCTGTGTAAATCTGTGGCCTAACTAACGCGATAGCAGCGTGCCGACGTAAGTCAGCAGCTCGTTCGCACACACCGGACAGTACCCGTGCTCCTTCACGAGTCGATCCACGACCTCGTTGATGCGTCTGAGCTGATCCGGATCGGGCGTCTTCGCCGAAGTCGTGATCTTCACCACGTCCTTCAGGTCGGCGAAGATCTTCTTCTCGATCGCCTCTTTCAGACGCTCGTGCGAATTGTATTCAAACGGCTTGCCCTTGCGTGCATATGACGAGATGCGAATCAGGATCTCCTGCCGGAACGTGTTCTTTGCGTTCTCCGAAATCCCGATCTGCTCTTCGATCGAGCGCATCAACTGCTCGTCCGGATCCATCTCTTCTTCAGTGATCGGATCCTTGATCCGTTCCTTGTTACAGAACGCCTCGACGTTGTCGAGATAGTTGTTGCACATCGTGCGAGCCATCTCTTCAAACGAGTATACGAAAGCGCGTTGCACTTCGATCTTCGCGAGCTCGTCATACTCTTTGCGCGCCTGCGAGATGTGGTTCAAGTAACGCTCGCGTTGCTCGCTGCTGATGCCGGTGTGCTGTTCGAAGCCGTCCTTGATCGCGCGCAACGCGTCGATCGGATTGATACAGGTGACGCCGTCGCGCACGAGCGCGCTCGACAGACGGTTGATGATGTAGCGAGGCGAGATGCCGTCCATGCCTTCGCGCACCGTTTCGTCTTTCAGCT
>Ga0105248_10002530_pt1 | contig 20349 bp, 18 predicted proteins | sample KBSS34metaG_FD_81524 | JGI IMG/M metagenome (GOLD analysis project Ga0105248, IMG submission 81524) | Switchgrass rhizosphere microbial communities from Kellogg Biological Station, Michigan, USA - KBS S3-4 metaG | ecosystem: Host-associated > Plants > Roots > Rhizosphere > Soil | place...
CGATGGGCGAAGTGACGATGCGTACCGGGCTCGTCAGATCTTTGAATGTGGTCACAGTCGACGTTGCTTTGCAGACCGGACTGGCGCGCACCGCAAATCTGGCGGCGCGATTCGGCTTGCCAAAGCCTGAGCGTTATCCGGCGATGGCCCTGGGAACGGAGGAAGTCACACCACTGCAACTGGCTTCAGCCTATGCGGCTTTTGTGAACGAAGGCCGGCGCGTGGATGCGAAAGTCATAACGAATGTAGGCGAGCCACCGGCTGCACACGCGCGCGAAATGGCGATGGACCAGGTTATCAATCCCACGACGGCTTACATGATCACAAACATGCTCTCCGCGGTTATCGAGCGTGGCACTGCGCGCAAGGCTCGTGGCGCGGTGCCGGGCACAGCCATCGCGGGTAAGACCGGAACGTCGCGCGATGGATGGTTTGTCGGTTACTCGCCGAATCTCGTGTGCGCTGTGTGGATCGGCTTCGATGACAACAAACAGCTTGGCCTCACCGGCGCTGAGGCGGCATTGCCGGCGTGGGTTGATTTTATGAATGAAGCGATCGCGGTGCGGCCTGATTTAGGTGGTGAGCACTTTGAATGTCCGGAAGGAATCAAGTTTGTCGAGATCGACTCGATGACGGGATTGCGTTCGACACTCGGTTGTCCGCTGCGCGAGCTGATTGCAGTGACGGATCGATTACAACCAAATCTCGAGTGTTACCTGCATGGAAATCTGCCGGTGCAGAGTAGTCCGTATGCTGAAGAGAGTGAGACGAGAACTGAAACTGTTGCCAGGAAAGAGACACCACCATATTTGCGTTATGGAGGTACGCGAGTTGATGTTGATGCGAATGGGCGACGCACGTTAGTTAACGATATGCGTTAAGAGTTTCACGCAAAGACGCAAAGTTTCGCGCGAAGGCGCAAAGGAAGAGCTTGGATTCTTAGCGTCTTTGCGTCTTCCTTTGCGCCTTTGCGTGAAACCTCTTTCAGCGTTCCAGAATAACTTGCGCGATCGCGTGTTCGCTCGTGTGTGAGATCGAGAGGTGACTCGCGGTCGCGCGAAAGTTTTGAAAAATGGTCAATACCTGCCCGGTAAAGATTAGATAAGGCGCGCCACTCTCACGCGCCGCAACTTCCACGTCTTGCCAACTGATTCCCCCGCGCCATCCCGTTTGCAAGGCTTTCAACGCCGCTTCTTTTGCCGCGAAGCGCGCTGCATAATGTTGTGCCGACACGGCGCCACGCAAATCGCAGTACTCGCGCTCAGCGCGCGTGAAGACGCGCTCGGCGAATCGCGGCGTGCGCAAGAGCACTTCGCGAATCCGCTTAACTTCGATAATGTCTATCCCAATGGATACGATCACGACTGACGATCAACTAAACGAAGCAGGTTTTTACTGGCGCGAGATCGACGGTGTACGCGCTCTCGTCTGCGCCCCACTCGAACAAGACGGTTTTGTTAACGGTTTCTCGACGCGTCTCGGCGGTGTCAGCGCGATGCCTTCCGATGCGCTGAGTCTCGCCGGCTTCAACGACGATGCGGCCGAGAACATTCTGGAGAATCGTCGCCGGTTTCTCAAGCTTTTTCCTGGCGATTGGGAGCTGGCCGGCTGTTGGCAAGTTCACGGCTCCGATGTGCGCGTGGTTCACACGAGGGAAGAAGCGAAGCCCGCTGAAAACCAGCGAGGCGAGACGATTTTCTGCGATGTGATCGTCAGTGATGCGAAAGGTGTCTTGGCCGGCGTTAAGACTGCGGATTGCGTTCCGATTCTGCTGGGCGATCCGGTCACGGGTGCCTTTGCGGCGGTGCATGCGGGCTGGCGTGGGACGTTGGCCACGGCAGTGCTCGCAGGTGTCGAGCGTCTGGCGAAGGAATACGACGCGAAGCCCGCTAATCTGCGGGTTGCGATTGGCGCTTCGGCTGGTCCATGTTGTTACGAGGTAGGCAGTGAAGTCATCGAGGCCTTTAGCAATCGATTTGCATATGGAGAAAAACTCTTCACGCCAACGCGTCCGGGCCATGCGATGGTCGATCTGCTTCAAGCTAATCGCGCGCAACTCGAATCCGCCGGAGTGCTTCCGGAACGAATTCACATCGCACCGATCTGCACGATGTGCCGCACAGATCTCTTCTTTTCTTATCGGAAAGAGAAGAGTCTGCACGGAAAAGTTGGACGGCTGATGGCTGTCGTCGGACGGAATTGATCACTCAACGTTGAGCCACATCTTTACTTCGCGCGTGACGGGCGGGAAGCATGACTCATCGTTGCACGCCTGAAACCTGAGCTTGCCTTTGATCTCTCCGGAGCCGCCGGAATAGTTCGCCGGTACAGTGACGTTAAAACGAATCGTCGTGCGTCCTTCGTAGACGGCCACGTTGTTTTTCGAAAATTTCAGTTTGCGCGTGAGGGCACGCGGATATGAGATTGGACCAACGTTCATACCCGACGGCGTTTCCACATCCAGCTTCGTCGCCACGAGGAACTTGTCGAGTGGTTTGCTTGATTGCACGTGCAGTCCGGAAGGAATGTCCATTACTACACTCGCGCGAACAACCCGCCCTTTCTTCACTTTGTCCGGAGCGACCGAGCCGCTGACGTTTACGTCAGATGACGATTGCGGCGTCGGTTTTGAAAATAGAGTCGCCGGCAACAGGAGAATGATGGCAAGCGAGAATAAGCGAATAAGGGTCAAATGTCTGGTCATTTAAGTATTGGCTCCGACTAAAGTAGTTTCGATGTTAAGTGGTACCTGGCGCGCTGCCAGTTGCCCGCAGGCTGCAAAAATGTCTCTTCCGCGCGGCCGCCGCACGTAGGTGTGAATCCCTTTCGATTCGAGAATGTTCTTGAAGCGCTCGACGGTTTCGTCGGTTGACGGCCGGTAGGGTAGCGGATCCGCGGGATTGTGCGGAATCAGATTTACCTTGGCTTTGATGTTGTGACGGTTGAGCAGGTTCGCGAGTTGGCGCGCCTGCTCGTCCGAGTCATTTACGCCGTCGAGCATTACGTACTCGAAGGTGAGTCGCTCGTTTGCCTTTAGCGTCTGCTCGAAAACTCTACACGCGCTTAACAACTCTTCGATGGGCCATCGCTTATTGATCGGCATGAGTTCGTTGCGCAGTTCGTCTGTCGGCGCGGCGAGCGAGATTGCCAGGTGTGGACGATCGGCGATCTTCGCCAGATCGAGAATGCGCGGGACCACGCCTGCGGTCGAAACTGTCACACGATTCGGAACGATGTGCAGACCTTGCGGGTCGGCCATTACGCGCAAAGCTTTCAGTAGTTCATCGAGATTCAGCAGTGGTTCGCCTGCACCCATCGCTACGAGGTTTGTGCCGCGTGGTGGCTTAACCCCTGTGCCATAGGCGTCGTTCAACGCGATCTGGATTTGTTCGACGATCTCGCCGGCGGTGAGTGAGCGCAACAAGCCGAGTTGTGCCGTGAGGCAAAAGGTACATTGCAACGGACAGCCTGATTGCGATGAAAAACAGATCGTGTCGCGGCGTTCTTCGGGAATGAAAACTGTTTCCACGGGCAGACCATCGTGAGTTTTCATCAGATACCGGCGTGTGCCGTCGTCTGAAATGTATCGCGACTCGATTTTGAGTGTGGCCGCCATGGCGATCTCGCTCAGGCGCCCGCGCAAATCCTTAGGCAGGTCGGTTATTTCATCGAAACTTCGCAGGCGACGATGCTGTAACGCGGCGAAAAGCTGACGACCGCGATACGCCGGCTCGCCGAGGGTTTCGACGAAAGTAACCAGTTCCGGCTGGCTTAGCCCGGTTAGCTGTACTGCTTTGTCCATGCGGTATCAATCTTAACATTTGAACACGTCTATCTCATCCGATGAGCGGTTTCTGACCCGCGCCGGCCATGTTGTCTTCGGTTCGGCAGGCGAGCGGTACCTGGACCAGGTTGAGCAGTTTATGCGTGCCTCGATCAAGGCTCCACGGTAAAGCTTGCTTCCGGCATGATCGTTTGTCCGGAAACGTGATCGCGTATACGGATCTGAATCTGGTACTTGCCGGGTTCGAGGTTGCGGCTGTCGATCAGGCGCGTCAGCGTCAATCGCTGACCGGCATCGTTAATCTGTCGCCAGTCTTCGATCTGCTTGCCGACTTCCTTGCCGTCTTTGAGCAACACGTATTCTGCATCTGCCGCGGGTCGCAAAGTCGTTTGATCTGTGGCGGCGTTGTAAACCTGAAGATAGACGCCGATCGGTTGGCCGCGCCGGTAAATACCGGAGAGGTTAGGGATCACTTTGGTCGTGCCGATTACGAATGGTCCAATCGCGGCGCCCGCTTCCATGTTTTCGAGTTTAGCGGCCAGGATGATGCTCGACGCCGAAAGGGAATCAGCCGGGAACCTGGGCACGATGAATCCGACTTTACTCACGCCTGCATTTCCCGTCTCGATGTCGCGAACGACGACGTCCACTCGATAGCGTCCGGGGTTGAGAACGAATGCACGGGCGTATGCTGATTTATGTGCGCGAGTGCTGCTGAGTTCCTGCGTAGTTGCAGTAGTCGTCACTGAGTCTTCGAACTTTGCGGCGGTAACATTCGCGATGGATGTCACCCTGCCGAAAATATTCAAGCGAGCGATTTGGAGTCCGCCACTATCCGAGAAGTGTAGCTGGTCGTTGTCTGTTTGAACCGTGAGCACTGCGAGCACGCGATTATCGGATTGCCGGAAGTAGTTGATCTGCGTGTCGAAAGTGATCGAGCTGTCGTCAACGATGGGAGTACTGACTGAATTGCCGAGAAAGTTTCGCTCGAAAGGCTGATCGCGTTCTAGATTGTTTAAGAGATCCATCACCTCAAACGGTGAATCCTGAGTTCTGGTGTAATTAACGCGGCCAAACCCGCCGAGACCGGCAATTCGATCGGCCCGTGTTTCCGTTCCCATGAGTTCAGCGAAAGTTGGTCCAGCGCCGGGAACGTGAATCAGTGCATCCTTCTCGTCGGGATTTCGCGCGATGCGATACTCGCCCGAACCCGTCGGGTCGACAAACTCGATTTCGACTCCGCTCCGTACATTCGGAAGATAACGATAGAACCACTTCTCGAACGGATAGGTCGAAGTCGATCCACCACCTTCGTATGAAGGGCGCTCATACGAACCGCCCGCAGGATGCGACTCGATCTCGTCAGGCTTTCCAAACTTGATGTAGATGCGGCCGCGGTCTGTCATGCGGCCAGGTTTGCCGGAAGAGAAGTGTTCGTTTGCGTAAGCGATGCGTTCGAAGAACTCCAGCTTGAATTCATTCTCTTCGGTATCCGGATCAGGGTCGCGGCTGCGCCAAAAGTCTTCGATAAACTTTTCGCGCTCTTCGTCAGTGTCAAGTTTCGTCCAGGCGTCGCGTTCAGCTTGCGTGAGGATCAGATCTACGTCATTGATCCATTCGACATAAGCCTTCTTGAGCTCGCGCTTGACCTTACGTGGCTTTTCGTCAGGACTTGGCTTTGTTTGTTGAGCTGGAACTGAAAGAGTTGCGAATGAAACGAGAAGGAGAGCTGTGATGGCTGGGAGCAACGAGACAGACATGCGCGTCGTTTCCTTTCGAAGAAGTGACTACTTCGTAACGATGGAGGGGAGACGACGTTGGGGCGGCAACGGAGTGCCGCCCCTACAAATAAAGCTATTGAGCAACCGTGAACTTCTGTGCCGGCGACAGCGATTGTCCGGTAACTCGATCGCGAATTCGGATAGCGATTTCGTATTCGCCCGCGCCGAGGCCACGCGTGTCGATCAGGCGAGCGAGTGTCAGGCGTTGGCCCGAGTCGCTCATGCCCTTCCAGTCTTCGGCCTGTTTGCCGAGTTCTTTACCGTTTTGACTCAACACGTACTCGACGTCGACAGAGGGTCGCAGTGTTGTTTGATCGATTCCAGCGTTGTAAACCTGTAGGTAGATACCGACAGGCTGGCCACGTTTGTAAACACCTGAGACATTCGGGATGACCTTGGTGGTGCCGATCACGAATTGGCCCACCGCGGGTTGATCGACAAGACTCTGAAGCTTGGCAGCAAGAATCATTGTGGACGTCGAGAGTTTCTCCTGGTCGTACTTCGGCACGGTGAAGCCGAGCTGCTTCAGACCAGTGGCGCCGGAAGTGACATCGCGAACGATCACGTCGACTTTGTAAGTGCCCGGAGCTAGCGGCATTGCTTTCTGGTAAGCCGACTTCCTATCGCGCGCTTCAGTTAGTTCCTGAGCGGTTGCGGTAGTTATCACCGGATCTTCGAAGATTCCTACGCGGCGACCGGCGACGGAGGTGATGCGCGCGAAGATGTTCATGCGCGCTTGTTGCAGTCCACCGCTATCTGAGAAGACAAGGTCTTTGTTGTCAGCCTGGATCGTGAAAGCAGTGATTACTCTTTCGTCTGACTGGCGGAAGAAGTCGATTCTCAAATCGAAGTTGAGTGGGTTTTCTTCGACGACACCGGTGTTGACCGCGGCCGCGAGGTCGTTGAATTTAACCTGCGGTGGACGGTTGAGGTCCGCCAGCAACTGCAACCGCGAAAATGGGCTGTCTTGCTCACGCTGATATTGGGAATTGCCAATGCCGCCGGCCCCGGAGATGCGGTCGGCTTTATTTGCTAACCCCATTTGTTCCGCTAAGGTGAGGCCCGCGCCCGGCACCATCAGCATCGCGTCTTTTTCGTTTGGATTCCGTGCGATGCGATACTCGCCGCTGCCTGTCGGATCGACGAATTCGATTTCGACTCCCGAGCCCACACCGGCCAGGTAGCGATAAAACCAGATTTCGAAAGGATAAGTAGTTGTCGATCCGCCGCCTTCGTATGAAGGACGTTCATAAGAACCGCCCATTGGGTGAGTTTCACGCTCGTCCGGTTTACCGTACATAATCCAGATGCGGCCGCGGTCGGTTTTCCAGCCCGGTATGCCGGAGCTGAAGTGCTCGTTGGCGTAAGCGATGCGCTCGTAATACTCTTCTTTGAACTCGTTCTCGTCCGTGTCTGGATCCGGATCGCGGCGGCGCCAGAACTCTTCGATGAATCGTTCGCGCTCGTCGTCAGTTGCCAACTTTTTGAATGCTTTTCGTTCTTCATCAGTGATGATGTAAGTGACGTCTTTATCGAGCCAGTCTTTGTAGGCCTTCTTCAGTTCGGGCTTTACGTTGCGAGGCTTGTTGCTCGGGTCCTGCTGATCCTGTGCGAACACTCCTGCGCAGGCACCGAGAAGAAAGGTCGTCACGAGGGCCAGACGAAGAGCAAATTTCTGGTAAGACATTCAAAAACTCCTGATGAATACTGTACGAATTCGTTCGATACGGACGGTTGTCGGCGACCCGTTGAAGACCATGGATTCTAAGATCCTGTTAAGAACACAGTCAAGATGCGATGACCCTCAGGCCAGTTGCCTCAAAAGCCGCAAAAACCGTGTGATTTGAACGTTTAGCTCGTTGTCCGAGGTTTGTTGAAAATCCATGCGACGAAGATGGAAACTACATAGAGAACAAGCATCGGCGCCGCAAAAAGCATCATGTTTGGAATATCGTTAGTTGGCGACAAGACTGCGGCGGCAATCAGGATCACTATCAGCGAAGTTTTCCATATTTTGACCATCAATCCCGCCGTTACAAGGCCAATGCGGGCGAGTACGTAGGTAACCGCAGGCATCTGGAAAACGACTCCCATTCCCAGCATTACGAGAATAATGAAGTCGAAATAGTCATCCGCCTTTAACAGGAGGCGGAAATCGGAGCCCAGGCCGAGCAGATACTTGGCGGCCGGCGGGAAGATTACGTAGTAGGCGAACGCAGCTCCCAGCACAAACGAGATCGACGATAAGAGTATAAAAGGCGTCACGTAAGCTCGTTCATGCGGGTAGAGACCTGGGGACACAAACCCCCAGATCTGAAACAGCAGAAACGGCACCGAAACGGCCACGGCCGCATAAAGCGAGACCTTTATGTAGAGTGAAAAAGGTTCAAGGGCGCTCGTGACAATAAGTTTGTCATTGATGCCGGTGTAGGATTCAGTTGAATCACCAAGGTTAGCTGGTAAACGCACGCCTTTGGCAATGACCACATTGCCGGCGAAGAGTGGTTCGTCAGTGAACAGAGCCAGCTTACCTTCCGCGTCTTTATAAACACGCGCATTTACCGTCGCACCAACAGGAATCAGACTGGTTCCGAGCTTGGTTTCTTCCGCAAAGACGAACCTTCCGGTATCGTTCTCTTTCAATGATGTTAGTGCCGCGATTGTTTCCGTTCCGGTTTGTCCGGCTATGGGTACCTGTTTTTGTTGTGCATCCGCGAGAGCTCGTTCTACAGGCTTGGCGAGAAAGGCGTAAATCGGACCCGAAAGGAACCAGCACGCCGTGGTAGCGATAATAATAAAGATGAACGACCGGATCAGGCGGCGACGCAACTCGTCAAGATGTTCCAGAAAGGACATCTGACCACCGAGCTCTTCTTCGCCCTCTCTGTTTGTAGATAGTGCTCTTAGAAATGCAGACATCGGTTCAGATTAAAGCCATTCTTGTTTCCGCAGTGGTACTGGTTCGACTTCTACAGGCGCAGGTTGGACCGTGGTAGTTTCAGCCTCCGGTTCTACCCATGCCGTTGGTGTTTCCGGAGCCGCTTCCACGGCAGCTTCGCGGGCCACTACCAGTTCAGAGTCTGGAGTTTGAACTACAGGATCGGTGGCTGGATGTGCGGGCTCGTAAGTTGAAGGTGAATTAGTTCCGAGTATTGCGTTGTCGTCCAATTTGGCAGTTTCTAAAGCTACCTCACGTTCCCACGTTCGTTTGAAGTCATCCGAGGCTTTCCGAAACTCTGCGAGTCCCTTGCCCATTGAACGAGCCAGTTGCGGAAGTTTTCGCGGACCGAAAAAAATCATTGCGATGACAAGTATAAAAAGTAACTCGGTAGTGCCGAGACCTTCGAAAATAAATGCGAACACAGCTCTTTTACCTCTCTATAAGATCGCGAACGCTGTAAACCTCACCGGAGTGGGGGCAACCGGAAAGAGTCGGGCTTTCGTAGGTGACAGCGAATTGTAGCGCGTCTTGTTTGAAAAACAGAATGCGCGAGGCCGCTAAGAGACTTTGCAAGGATCACTTAAAATCATCAAATCTGCAAGTGTGAAGATGAACGACGAAACTAACAATGCGATCAAGTCCGCCGGAACCATGCAGGAGTTTGCTGAGTGTGCGGAAGCTGTTGCTGCGACGACGAAAAAACTCGAGAAGGCCGCGATACTCGGAAGTTACCTAGAGACGCTTTCCGATCAGGATTTAACTCGAGCCGCACGATACTTCGCGGGTCATCAGTTTGCATTGAACGACGCTCGCACCACGAACGTAGGCGGCAGCATCATCAGTGCCGCGCTCAGCGAAGCCACAGGGTTCAGTCCGGAGGATCTTTATCCGCGTTACGTTCGTCTTGGTGATCCGGGTGATCTCGCTGCTGAGATCGTTAGAGAAGCGAAACGATCGTTTGAGCCTACCATCACACTTGCTGAAACTGAGTCGCTCATTGCGAGACTAAGTGAAACACGCGGCATAAAAAACAAGACTGCGTTGCTCACGGCAGTACTTCACAAAGCATCGCCGTTGGAAGCGAAGTATCTGGTCAAGTTGTTGTCGGGTGATCTGCGCATTGGTTTAAGGGAAGGTTTAGTTGAGGATGCGATCGCTCGTGTTTTTGGACAGCCGCTGGCTGATGTGGCTTACGCGAACATGCTATTGGGCGACATCGGTGAGACGGCCACGCGCGCGCGCGTTGGTGATCTGCGTGACGTCAATATGCGGTTGTTCCATCCGATCAAGTTCATGCTTGCGACGCCCGCAGCGGATCTGACTGACGTGGCCCGGACCATGCCGGAAGAGTTTTTAGTTGAAGACAAGTTTGATGGGATTCGTGCGCAGGCGCATGTAGAGTCGGGGAGAGTTGCGATCTATTCGCGGACGATGGATGAAATCACGCATCGTTTTCCGGAGTTGATTGAGCCGCTTCGCTCGCTAACGAGCGACGTCATTATTGATGGGGAGATTATTCCTGCGAATGGGGAAGTGATACTTCCGTTTAGTGAATTGCAGAAGCGGTTGGGCCGAAAGAACGTAGGCACTCAACTGCTTGAAGCGGTGCCGGTCGCGCTCGTGGCTTACGATCTTCTTTATGCCGCCGGGAGAGTGCTGATCGACCAACCCTTGAGCGAGCGAAGACATCTACTGGGCCAGTTGGTCCCCGATCAAGGGCCGCTGCGGATGTCTCGCGGGAAGCTTCTACGGGAGACCGCGCTACTTGACGAAGAGTTTGAGCAGGCGCGAGCCCGTGGAAATGAAGGGCTGATGATCAAGAGTCCGGGCTCGGCGTACAAACCCGGGCGCAGGGGGCGTGATTGGCTGAAGCTGAAGCGTGCGATAGCGACGCTCGATGTTGCGGTTACGGCAGTGGAAGTCGGTCACGGGAAAAGACGTCACCTGCTGTCGGATTACACGTTTGCGGTACGCCGGTCAATTGACGACGATGAGTTGCTAAATATAGGTAAAGCCTATTCAGGTTTGACCGATCAGGAGTTGATGGACCTTACGGAATGGTTCAAAAATCACACGTTACAGGAGTTTGCTCATGGCCGGGTTCGGGTTGTGGAGCCGACCATTGTCATTGAGGTCACGTTTGACAGAGTCCAGCCTTCGAAGCGCCACAAGAGCGGTTATGCGCTTCGTTTTCCGAGAATTCTTCGGCTAAGGCCGGACAAGACTACGGGCGATATCGATACGCTTGAAACGGTGCGACGCTTAGTTGAAGCAAATGAAAACCCTCAAGAGAGGAGAATTTGATACCCAGAGACGTCGGAATCGAGGTATCGCGCGGAATCCCCCCAGCCGATTTTCTCATGTAATAGTTAAAGTTCCTATTGCCATAGAGGCCGGATGGGGGTACGATGCAGGCGCGTCACCGCCTCCCAAGCAAGCTTTTCAAACGTAATCGGTGAGCCCGGGCACACAAAACCACAAGCCGCTAGACGACTCCAGGGCAGAGAACTGCTGTGGTTTATATTGGGTGTGCGCTTCTCAGTACACTGACAGAAGGGCTACCAACGCCTCGTAAAACAGGTAATCTGAAGGCTCGGAAGTAATGACTCCTGTTTCCTGGGTCGTTGTACCAGTGATTAAAGGTTCTTCATATGTAGCAGTCAGACGTGGTGGCGGCGGTGGTGCAGGGGCACCAGGTACTTCGACCTCTCCGGCGAATGTACTGAAAGCGAGACTGAACACAAGTAGTGCAGCAAATACCAAAGTTTTGAAAGGTTTCATTGATCTTCTCCTCAAAAAGTGTAGTCAGAGCCTGTGAGTGGGTGCGCAACCAAGTGGTAATTGGTTGTTCGTGATAATATCCGGCAATTAAAAGGCTTGCAAGGTTCCTTGCCTACATTAGAACTGGAGTCCTTATATGGAGTTGCATGCCGCAACATTTAACAATCTGAGAGAAATTTCGGTCGCGGACAACATAATTCCTTTATGTGAACTCGCTAAAAACCTAGCGGAAGCAGGCGAGTTTGAGAGTGCGTGTGAAACGCTACAACCATTTTGGGCGGGATTACTCCATCGCCCAGACACAGCTGGTTTGGCGGAGGACGCCAAAGCCGAACTTCTCTTGAGAGCTGGAACTTTAACTGGCTGGTTGGGAAGTGCCAAGCAGATAGCAGGCGCTCAAGAGGCGGCGAAGGACCTTATCAGTGAGAGCGCATCAATTTTCGAGACTCTTGGAAATACCGAAAAAATCGCGGAAGCTCGGGTTGATTTAGCCATCTGTTACTGGCGCGAAGGTGCGCTGGATGAAGCTCGCGTAACCCTGAGTCTTGTTTTAGACAGCTTGGGAGCAGTCCCGAGCGAGCAGAAACTAAGAGCACTGCTGAACAGTGCCATTGTTGAGAGGGGTGCGAATAGAGATCACGACGCTTTGAGGATTTACCGTGAGGCGGCGCCTCAATTTGCTGATTGTCCCAATCCTGCCCTCAAGGGCAAATTTCACAACGCTTATGCCATTCTCTTACGGAGTCTGAGCTCTTCCGAAAAACGAGAGGACTATATTGATTCAGCCTTGGTGGAATTTGCCGCTGCAAGTTTTCATTTTGAACAAGTGGGTTTTCACAGTCTGCAGGCGATAGTCGAGAACAACGTCGGATTCCTCTTTGCAAGTATTGGAAGATTCCGTGAGGCTTATGACCATGTTAAGAGCGCTCGTCGCTTGTTTGTTCAACTAGAAGATTACAAAGGCATTGCACACACTGACGATACTCTTGCGCAAATCTTCCTTATGGAAGGAAATAGTACCGAAGCAGAAAGGGTTGCGCGCCGCGCTGTCCAAGCGTTAAAACAAGGCGGTGAACAAACATTCCTCGCTGAGGCTCTTACAACTCACGGCAGAGCCTTGGCGCGTCTAAATCAGACCATGGTTGCCAAGACCGCGTTAGATCAAGCGGTCGAAATTTCTCAAACCGCTGGTAACCCGGATCGCGGTGGTATCGCAGCCGTTACAGCGATCGAGGAGTTAAGCAATTACCTCCCGGTAGACGCACTCCAGAATTACTACCACACAGCCGAATCGCTACTCTCAAACTCCCAAAATCTCAGCCTCAGAACTCGTCTGGGCGAATGTGCACGTCGCGTCCTCTCAGTAGCTCTTGCTAACGCAGCCACCACAACCAATACAGTGCCCCCTCTCCAACCAGGTTTCTCGCTCGATTCAGAGGTGCTTCGCTACGAAGGCAACCTCATCCGTCGAGCGCTTGAAGAATCGGGCGGCAGCGTCACGCGAGCCGCGCGTCTACTCGGAGTGACGCACCAGGGACTCGCGTTCATTCTCAATGGACGCCACAACGATCTTCTGTCTATTCGAACTCCGGTGAAACGCCGGCGTCGTAGTATAATTCGTCACCATTGAAGGCCCCTTCACCAAGTAGCAACATCATGGCGCTGCTTTACTAAGGCAGCGCCGTTGCTTTATTTGCACTCTAAATTAAAGTTCTCCTATCATCCCAGCTGTATGAGTCAAGCGATGAAGTATCTAATTGCCCCCCTGCTCTTAATCGTCTCCCTGTGGGTAACTGTCCCTGCACAAACCGCGAAACGCCGCGGAGCGACTCGCAAACCGACCGTGGCTGCAACGCAACCACAGCCCACGGCTCAACCTCAACCAACGCCAAACACTCAGCCCGCGCGTCCACCAGCAGCTCCAGTCGCGCTCGTGGTGGTTAATGGACAGACATTCACGACCGTAGATCTCGATCCCGCCCTGCGCCAGGAAATCGAACATCTCGATGATAAGATTTCCGAAGCTCGCAAGAACGTTCTGGATGTACAAATCAACACGTTGCTGCTCGACGTCGAAGCGAAAAAACGTCACATCGACACTCATCGCCTGTACGAACTCGAAGTGACCAACCGTGTCGGCACGATCACTCCGGCACAAATCAAGAAGTTTCTCGACGAAAACAAGGAACAGTTTGAAGGCGTCGATCCGGCGCTGGCGAGTAAGCAGGCGGCTGCTTATCTCCACGACGAAGCTGAGAACAAGCTCGCCGACGATCTCGTCAATCGTTTGCGAAAAACGAATCCCATAGTCATGGGCGTTGATATAAACTCACCGAACCTGAATCCCGCAGCAGTTCTCGCCACAGTTGGCGGCCAGCCACTGAAGGCCGAGACTGTGATCGAGCGACTAAAGCCAATCGTCTACAGGATGAAGCTCGAAGCTTACGAACTTACCAAACAGCGCGTCGATCAACTGATCGACAACACGTTACTGCTCGAAGAGTCCCAGCGACGTCAAGTTGGACCAGAGCAGATAATCCGCACGGAAATAACTGATAAAGTTCGCAACCCAACCGAAGCAGAAATAAACAAGTTCTACTCTGAAAACAAAGCACGCATCTCCGGCGACCTTAACAGCATTCGCAATCAGCTAGTCACTTATCTTCAAAACGAATCACGACAGCAGCTCGAGAAAGACTTATCAGCACGACTCCGCAAAGGAGCAAACATACGCTGGTTGATGACCGAGCCGGCTCAGCCGTTTCAGAACGTCAGCGTCGACAATGATCCAGCGCGTGGTGACGCAAATGCGCCCGTCACCGTCGTGGAGTTCACTGATTTTCAGTGTCCTGCCTGCGCCGCGATGCATCCAGTGCTTGAAGAGGTGCTGAAGACTTATGGCAATAAAGTGCGTTTTGTCGTGCGAGACTTCCCGCTGAACCAGCATGAAAATGCCCGTAAGGCGGCAGAGGCGGCTAATGCTGCTAACGCGCAGGGAAAGTTTTTTGAATACATCACTGTGCTCTTCAAAAATCAGAAGGCGCTCGATACGGCTTCACTCAAGAAGTATGCAAGTGAACTCGGCCTGGACCGCGCTCGTTTCGATGCGGCCCTCGATCGCGGTGTTTACGCAGCCGAGGTTGCGAAAGACGTAGCAGACGGTGAGATGTATGGAGTTGGCAGCACGCCGACGATATTCGTGAACGGCGTTCAACTAAGAGTTCTGAGTGCAGACGGATTAAAGCAAGCAATAGATAGCGCGGCAGCAAACCGCGCCAGAACAAGCTCGTCTCAGTAAAACAGCCCGGCATGGATCAGCCCAGTAAACTGTGCGTATAATCATTTCCCCTAACCCCGCCCCCTAATCTTCAACCTGCTTGTGATGGAATCCCGATGGCAGTTTCGTTAAAACCAGAGCGACTGAAGCGCTACAAAGACGTAGCGATGCTTTTGATCAAGTATGGACGTTCAGACTTGATTAGTGTGGCAGGACTGGAAGGCAGTCTCCTGCCGGACGAAATTGTGGCCGAGTCAGAAGCCGCTCCGGCAGAAGAGCTGGCCAAAGATCTCGAAAAGCTTGGTCCAACGTTCATCAAGCTGGGCCAGTTGCTCTCGACCCGCGCTGACCTGTTGCCTGGTCCATACCTCGACGCTTTAACACGATTACAGGATCAAATTGAGCCCTTTCCGTTCGAGGAAGTGGAGCGCATCGTTTCAGGCGAACTCGGAGTCAGGATCTCCAAAGCTTTTGCCGACTTTGATCCGACCCCACTCGCGGCAGCCTCGTTATCACAAGTCCATCGCGCCTACATGCGCGACGGCCGCGCCGTCGTGGTAAAGGTTCAACGACCCGATATACGAGATCTCATTGTCGGTGACCTCGAAGCTCTAAACGAGATCGCACACTTTCTTGACCAGCATACAGAACTTGGCAGGCGTTATGAGTTTGAAAACATGCTGGTCAATCTGAGAAAAAGCCTGCTGCGTGAGCTCGACTTCACGATCGAAGCCAACAACCTGCACACCATCGGACAAAACCTCGTCGAGTTTGAAAACATAGTCGTTCCCGAACCCGTCGACGACTTCACCACCTCGCGCGTGTTGACGATGGAGTACATTACCGGCAAGAAGATCACCGCCTTGAATCCTCTTCGCGTACTCGAAATAGACGGCGGTCTCCTGGCAGACGAATTGTTCCGCGCGTATCTCAAGCAGTTCTTGATCGATGGTCTATTTCACGCCGATCCACATCCGGGCAATGTCTTTCTCACTGACGACGACCGCATCGCTTTACTCGACGTCGGCATGGTGGGACGCATGACGCGAACGTTCCAGGACAATCTCTTAAGACTCATGCTGGCAATCAGTGAAGGCAGAGGTGAAATGGCTGCTCAAGCTGCCATCAAGATGGGTGAAGAAAAGGAGGGGTTCGATCGCGCAGCTTTTGAGCGGCGTATCACGGATCTGGTAGCCGATAATTCAGACGCGATTCTCAGTCGCCTCAACGCAGGGAAAGTGACACTGGAGATAACGAGAATCGCCGCCGATTGCTGGTTCCGTCTGCCGCCTGAATTCACAATGGTCGCGAAGGCGTTCTTAAACCTGGACCTTGTAGTCTACACACTTGATCCAAACTTCGATCCCAACATCATCATTCGCGAACGCGCCAACGAGATCCTCCAGCGAAACATCCTCAGGAGTGTTGCGCCAAACAATCTGTTATCGAGCGTTGTTGACCTCAAGGAGTTTGTCGAAAAGCTTCCGACGCGGGTAAACAAGATCCTGGACGCGGCAGGAAACAACGATCTTCGCTTCAAAGTGGACGCGATAGACGAGAAGGTCGTTCTCGAAGGACTTCAGAAGGTTGCGAACCGAATCACCCTCGGTCTGGTCGTGGCAGCGTTGATTGTCGGTGCGGCAATGTTGATGCGAGTTGAGACGTCGTTTCGCATCTTCGGCTATCCGGGCCTCGCGATGATCTTTTTCCTGTTGGCTGCCGCTGCCGGCCTCGTGCTGATGTTCAGCATTCTGTTTTACGACGAGAAGCGCCGCAAAAAGCACTAAAGCTCACGCTCTTTGGCCGTGGCAATCAATTCTTTCAGAACGGCAGATTTCCCTTTGCTCAATGAAGTAAACGCAATCCCGAAACCCACGCCCGGCTGGTAAGAGGCCACTCGACCCTGGAGCCGTAGCCATTCGCCTGATGGAAGCTGGATTTGCAGGTTTACCTCTTCGTTGGGCTCCACGTGGCCGTAGGTGTTTACGAAGCAACCTCCGAGACTCACATCGTCTACTCGAGCCTCGTGGGTACGCGACATGCTCTCCCACCTCGCTTCGAGCAGAATTCTCTTTCGCCGGCTGCTTCGTCGCTCTTCACCCATACCAGGCCCATTCTAAACGATGCTTCCCAAGGTGACTATGAGCTTACTGGCGCGGAAAGAGACTTGACCCCGCCTGTTGAACTGGTGCGTACTTCACAAACAGCCGGTAACACAGCAAAAACAGCACAATAAATCCAAACGTGAGCGGCAGACGCGTATCAGACTTCACAAGCATCCAGAAGTGGACCACTCCGGCAATCGCCGCAAGGTAAACGAGACGGTGTAATTGTGCCCAACTCTTGCCACCAAGACGCTTCACCATCTTATTCGTTGACGTGATCGCCAGCGGCACCATCAACACAAACGACGTCATGCCCGCAAGAATGAATGGACGTTTGACGATGTCTTGTCCAACACTGAGAAGATTGAAGAGTCGATCGAACCAAACATAAGTAAGCAAGTGAAGCGAACCATAGAAGAACGCAAACAACCCGAGCATTCTTCGCACTTTCACCAACGAATTGATGCCAAAGATCTTTCTCAGTGGTGTCACTGCCACAGTGAGACTGAGAAATATCAAAGTCAACATCCCGGTCGTTTTGGTGGCGAAGTCGAGTGGATTGGGACCGACTTGTTTACGATAAAGACCCCACAAGAGCAGCACGAGGGGCACCAGCGCATTTACAAACACAGCTAATTTAAGAAAGCGGACGTCAGTCATAACGAGAAAATCAAAAATACTTCACCAGGTCCATGCCTTGATAAAGATAGGCCACTTGCTCTCCGTAGCCGTTGAACAACAACGTATTACGCCGCCCGTATTCACCGATTCGTCGCTCCGTGGCCTGGCTCCATCGCGGATGCGGAACGTTTGGATTCACGTTCGAATAGAACCCATACTCGTCCGGTGCTTGTATGTTCCACGTCGTCGGTGGTTCATCTGCGACAAGCGTTATCTTGACCACTGATTTGATACTCTTAAACCCGTATTTCCAGGGCACCACGAGCCTGATCGGCGCGCCATCCTGAGGCGGCAACGTCTCGTCGTACATTCCTGTCGCCATGACGGTTAACGGATGCATTGCTTCATCGAGACGCAGACCTTCGACGTACGGCCAGTCGAGAATACCTGTGCGTTGATTGGGCATCCGGTTCGGATCGAGCAGAGTTTGAAAAGCCACGTAGCGCGCCGCAGCCGCCGGCTCGACCTTCTCGAGGAGTTTATGCAGCGGAAAACCGATCCAGGGGATCACCATGGACCAACCCTCGACACATCGCAGACGATAAACCCGCTGTTCAAGCGGAAACTTTAATAACTCATCAAGATCGAAAACCTTCGGTTTGTTGACCAATCCCTCTACACTTACAGCCCACGGCCGCGTAACAAACCCTTTTGCAGCATAGGCAACGCCACTCTTCGACGTGTCGAACTCGTAAAAGTTGTTATAGTTGGTAATGGCGTCGAAAGGCGTTAGCTGATCGGTGACAGCAAAGCCTTCTTTAACTGCTTCATCCTGCGGCGCTTTTGCTACTTCCTGGAGCTTGTCGCCTTTGACTGGCTCTGCGGGAGGCGGATTGAGACGACGATAGAGGAGCGTGGTTGCGGTCGCCGTTCCAGCCAAAGCCGCCGCCTGAATGAATAGCCGCCGATTCAAATAGACCTGTTTGTCGGTAACTTTTTCTGCTTTATCCGCCATTTGAAGACCTTGCACTTTAGAATACCTCTGTTAGTCGCTTGGTTCGCCAAATACTTACGCGTACAGAATCACAACTGGATTGCGCAACAAATAACAACAGATGAGACCGATTGAACCCGAACCCTCCGACGGAATGGGATTTCGAAGCCGACTCCTGCGCTGGGGCATTGTGCTGTTTGTAGCTGTCGGTATTCTCATGATACCGGTTCCCGCAGGCATTACGTCTCAGTCGTGGCGTCTGCTCGCAATCTTTGCTGCCACGATCACCGGCTCGATTGTGCGACCGATTCCCGGCGCTGCGATTGTTTTACTGGGAGTCACAGCCTTGCCGGTCTTCAGAGTGCTGACTATCAACGAAGCTCTGACCGGTTACGCTGATCCGGTGGTGTGGCTCGTCCTGGCGGCGTTTTTTATCTCCCGCGGCATGATTAAAACCGGTTTGGGCCGACGCATCGCCTTTCTCTTTATCAAAGCCATTGGCAAACACTCACTCGGACTCGCTTATGCGCTTGGTTCTACTGAGACGGTGCTGGCGACGGTAATTCCCTCAACCGGAGCACGTTCGGGCGGCATCATCTTTCCCATCGCGAAAAGCCTCGCAGAAGCTTACGAATCCAGACCCGGACCGACCGCAGGTCGTCTCGGCGCGTTTCTGATGGCCAGTGTTTACCAATGTAACGTGATCGTTTGTGCAATGTTTTTGACGGGCCAGGCTTCCAATCCGATCATCGCCCGGTTTGCTCAGGAAGTGACCGGGATTGAGATTACTTACGCGCGTTGGGCCATCGGCGCGATTGTCCCCGGGATTTTGTGTCTCTTGCTTGTGCCGTGGGTGATCTATCGCGTCTTTCCACCCGAAGTCAGACACACACCAGGCGCCAGCGAACTAGCTTCAGAAGAGTTGAGAGCCATGGGCTCTCCCAAATGGTCCGAATGGCTGATGTTGCTGGTATTTCTACTGGTCTCTGTTCTTTGGATGACGAGCAAACTACACGGCATCGACTACGCTGCGGTTGCTTTACTCGGCATCAGCGTTCTCTTGATCACTGGCGTGCTCGACTGGGAAGATCTCATCAGTGAAAAAGCAGCCTGGGGCGTGTTTATCTGGTACGGCGGGCTCATTCGCATGGCCGAAGCGTTGGGCCAGACGGGCATCACGAAGAGATTTGCGGAAGCCTCGGCAAGTTTGACCACCGGTTGGAAGTGGTGGCTCGCGTTGGCTTCATTGCTGCTGATCTATTTCTATGCACACTACGTTTTTGCGAGCATCACCGCGCACGTTACGGCGATGTTTGTCCCGTTTCTGATAGTCATACTTGCAGCGGGAACGCCGACATACCTCGCCGTGCTTTCGTTGGCCTACTTCTCAAACCTGGCCGCAGCGCTCACTCATTACGGCACCACACCCGCGCCGATTTACTTTGGCGCCGGTTACACAACACAACGAACCTGGTGGACACTGGGGCTGATCACGTCGTTGATAACGATCGCTGTCTGGACCGTAGTCGGTTTCACGTGGTGGAAAGTTCTCAAACTCTGGTGAACTAATCATGGCTGGATACTCCGGAACCCCGCTCGTCAAGAAACTCGGTATGAAGGAAGGATCTCGCGTCGCTTTGGTGAATGCTCCGGAGAACTTTGAAACCGAGCTCGGCGAGCTGCCCGATAACGTGAAGTTAATGAAGTCAACCACCAAGTCGCTCGACTTGATTCTCTTCTTTGTTTTATCTGAACAAGTACTTGCGAGAGACTTCGCAAAACTCGCGGCACGCCTCACATGCAATGGCATGATTTGGATTGCATGGCCGAAGAAGAGCTCGGGAGTCACAACCGATCTAACTTTTGAACATGTGCAGCGAATTGGCCTCGATGCAGGACTCGTGGACGTAAAGATCTGCGCGATTGATGACACCTGGTCGGGTCTCAAGTTTGTTTATCGCCTCAAAGATCGAGCAAGCCGTAAGTAAGCATTAACAAGCTTCCACAGTTTTCCACAGATCCTGAGGAAATCTTTGTGGAAATCAGGGTGCAGAGTTTTACAAAG
>Ga0105248_10002531_pt1 | contig 20349 bp, 14 predicted proteins | sample KBSS34metaG_FD_81524 | JGI IMG/M metagenome (GOLD analysis project Ga0105248, IMG submission 81524) | Switchgrass rhizosphere microbial communities from Kellogg Biological Station, Michigan, USA - KBS S3-4 metaG | ecosystem: Host-associated > Plants > Roots > Rhizosphere > Soil | place...
GGTGTCGCTCGGGGTGGAGTCGTGCGGAAACGGATCAGCGGGGTCGAGAACCAGCTGGTTGAACGAGGTGATCCAGCAGCGGCCCGCCACACTCGGCACGACCGCGGGATAGGCACCGACACTGGTGACGTGTTCGACCCGGGCGTCGAATGTCGACCCGATCAGCGACTCGTGCCGCAACAGCTGACCCTGCTCGATCTCGCCGCGGGCATGCAGGACCGCCAGACGCGCAGAAGTGCCCGTGCCGCACGGGGACCGATCGACCCGGCCCGGAGAGACGATGACGGCATTGCGTGAGCGCGGCATGTCGGCGCCGTCGATGTCGGTGTCGCGAAACAGCGGGCCGGTGAACGCGGTCTGAGTGATACCCGGGATGTCGGGGTTAACGGGGTGTTGAACCGCCAGCTGTGCTGCGGCCGCGACCTTGATGCGCTGCCCCATTTCACACAGCGCGCGGGCTTCCTCGGGCCGCAGATCGAAGCCGACGTCGACCGCGTTGACCAACACGTACGTCATGCCGCCGTACGCCACGTCGACACGCAGCGATCCCAGCCCGTGGACTTCGATCTGAGCATCGAGGTGATAGACGAAGGCAGGCTGGTTGTAGAGCTTGGCGCGAATCACCTTGCCGTCGCGGCACTCACAGTGCACGCGGATCAGGCCCGCCGGCGACTCCAGAACCAACTCAGTGACGGGCTCGTGAATCGGCAGCATGCCGGTCTCAAGAAGCACCGTGGCCACGCACATGGTGTTCGAGCCCGACATCACCGGATACTCAGTGGATTCGAGGATCACATACCCCAGCGAGGCCTTCGGGTTGTTCGACGGCAGAACGATGTTGGCGTTGTGCCAGACAGCCCCGCGCGGCTCGAAGAGCAACAATTCGCGAAGCTGGTCAAGGTTGTCTTGCAGATAGACACGCTTGTCGAACATAGTGTCGCCAGGGACATCGCCGATACCGCCGACCACCACCTTTCCTGATTCGCCCTCGGCGTGACAGTCGACGACGTTGATCATGCGGCTGAACCTCACGTGTTCCTACTTTCACGAGTTCGATCAGTGGTGTGCGCGAAGCAGCTCGGCAGGCGGCCCCACGACTTAAAGGTAAGTCGTAATTACCTTCAACGGCAAGTGGATTCCAATGCTGTTGCCTGCGGCCCGCTCGGGCACGCCCCGGTACGCTGCGCACCTCGCTCTGGCCCGTGTCTTACACCGCAGTTCTGCCTCCTCTTCCCTAAAAGGTAAATTACAATTACCATTGTTGGACAATCCCATTACTGGAAGGAAGAGGGCATGGCTGAGGCGCTCCGAGGTGTGTACTCCGCGGTCGCGACCCCGTTCACCGCAGAGCAAGAAGTTGATGAGGCGGGTCTGCGATCGCTCGTTGATCGCACCGTCGATGCGGGCATCCACGGGCTCGTTCCATGCGGATCGACGGGTGAGTTCTCGACGCTGACCCGCGCGGAGCGTGAGCATGTCGTCGAAGTGGTCATCGACCAGACCGCAGGCCGGGTCCCTGTTGTTCCGCACACCGGTGCCTGCAGCACGCGGGAGGCGATCGGGCTGTCTCAGCACGCCGAGAAGAACGGCGCCGCAGCGATCATGCTGGTCGCTCCTTATTACGAGCCGTTCTCCATTGCCGAGACCAAACGCTATTACGCCGACGTCGCAGGTTCAGTGTCGATTCCGGTGATGGCCTACAACCTGCCCGCCGCAACCGGAGTCAACCTCACTCCCGCCATCCTCGGCGAACTCATCGACGAGGTCCCCAATATCAAGTACGTCAAGGACACCAGCGGTGACTTCACGGCGGCAGCACAGCTGATCCACGAATACGGTGAGGCCGTCTCGGTTTTCGTCGGCTGGGACACGCTTTTCCTGGCTGCACTGCTCGAGGGAGCGGCCGGGTCTGTGATCGGTGCCGCCAACGTCGTTCCTGCCCAGCTCGTCGCGGTCTATGACGCGGTCCAACAGGGGGACCTTGCCGGTGCACGCAGCCTCTGGAGGACCCTCTTCCCGCTGCTGAGCACTTTTGTCAGCGGCGGTTACAACGCCGGCATCAAGGGCGGCATGGACCTCATCGGCCACTCCGGCGGCCCCCAGCGCAACCCCGGCGAGGACGTGGACAGCCATCGGCGGGAGCTTCTAGGGCAGAGCCTCAAGGTCCTTGGCATCTGAGACCGCCCGCGGTTCCCGTCGCACCCCGACCAGACTCCGCCCGGGTGCCGGTGCGAGGGTCCGCGAAGCCTCCGTCAGCCGAGCACACGCCCGCAGCCCCACGGTCTGGATCTCAATAAATGCAGCGTCGGTAGAACTGTGCGATCGGCCGGCCAGCGTGGCTTATCCCGGCAGTAGGAGTAAGGCCCCGAACAGGGGAACTCAAACATGGACACCCGTCTCGGACACGAGTGAGCATACCCTAATTGAACGGTGTGTGAAGTGATCTGCAAACTGTGTTCACACTTGGCGTCTACTCACCGTCGACGTGTTCTTCGACACTTAAACGGTAGTGATCGAGCCAACACCAAACCGGTCGCGGGTGTGACACCCCGGCCCCGAGCAATGACCGAGCGTTCGTCGACAACGGGTTCGCCCATCGTCGCCGAATGTCGCTCGGCCCCAAGTCATTGTAGACAAGGATGGGAGGGACCCGGTGGTCCACAACAAAGGTGCGGAACCTGGATCCGGTTTTGGTAGTGCGCAGTTTGGTCGTCGGCAGTTTTTGTGGACGGCGGCGGTGGGCGCGGCGGCCGTGGGTGCTGCTGCGACGTTGGCGGGCTGTGGTGGGGGGTCGGGTCCTCAGCAGCAGCAACAGGGGCCGGCGGGTCCGGGTGGGCCGGCCAAGCAGGGTGGGGCGTTGCGGTTGGGTGCTCAGGGTGGCGCCAGCACCGACACTCTTGATGGCCAGAACGGGTTGACCAACGCCGATTTCAACCGGATCTATCAGCTCTATGACCAGCTGGTGGTGCTCGATGCGCAGGGCCAGCCGCAGTTGTCGATGGCCAAGTCGATTACCCCCAACAGCGACGGCACACAGTGGACGATCGTGATCCCCGATGGGGTGACCACCCATCGGGGTAAACCGTTCACCGCCGATGATGTGCTGTTCAGCCTCAACCGGATCGTGTCGATGAAGTATCCGGGCGCCACGAGTTTGGGTCCGGTTGATCTGGCGTCGTCGAAGGTGGCCAACCCGACCACACTGCTGGTGCAGTATCACCAGCCGTTCTCGGTGTTGCCCGAGATGTTGGCGTCGGTGTACTTCACGATGGTTCCGCGGGATTTCGATCCGAAGAATCCCGATGGCACCGGCCCGTTCAAGTATCAGAACTTCACCCCGGGTGTGGCGAGCACGTTCGTGCGCAACGCGAACTACTGGCACAGCGGGCTTCCGCATCTGGATTCGGTGGTGACCACCAACATCGCCGATGAGACCAGCCAGGTCAACGCGCTGCAGTCCGGGCAGGTCGACGTGATCAATTTCTTGTCGCAGGGTTCGGTGGCGGCGCTGCAGTCCGGCGGGATGCACGTCAACATCTCCAACACCGGCGGCTGGGGCCCGTTCACGATGCGCACCGACCAGAAACCCTTCGATGATGTGCGGGTGCGCCAGGCGTTCCGGTTGATCGTGGACCGCCAGGAGATGCTCAACCAGATCTTCGGCGGCCACGGCAAAATCGGCAACGACGTGTTCTCCCTGCTGGATAAGTCCTACCCGAAGGATCTGCCCCAGCGTGCCCAGGACATCGATCAGGCCAAGTCGCTGCTCAAGGCCGCCGGCGCGGACAATCTGAGCGTCGATCTGGTCACCACCCCCAATGCCCCGGGCATGGTGCAGGCCGCTCAGGTGTTTGCCACCCAGGCCAAAAAGGCCGGCGTCAACGTCAACGTGGTCCAGCAGACCACCACTGACTACTTCGCCAACTCGTATCTGAAAGTGCCGTTCAGCCAGGACTACTGGCAGACCGGGACCTACATGTTCACCGCCGGCCAGGCACTCGCTCCCGGCGCCCCGTTCAACTTCACCATGTTCAACGACCCCGAGTACAACGCGCTGTATACCCAGGCCCTGGCACAACTCGACGAGGGTAAGCGCGCCGACCTGATCCACCAGATGGCCCGCATCGACTACGACCGCGGCGGCTACATCATCCCCTACTTCTTCCCGGTCATCGACGCCGCCACCATGAAAGTCGGCGGCATCAAAGAAAACGCCAACGGCTACAGCCCCGCCGGCAACGACTTCGCCAACTTCTGGCTCACCTAAGCCGTAACGAGTTACGAAAGGAGTTGGCGCAATGACTGAGGTCTTACAAGCAACCGGAGCGATCGCCCCGCAGCCCAAGGGGAAAACCGCTCACCCGATTCGATCACTGCTGATCTCGCGTCTGGCGACCGGTGTGCTATCCGTCATCGTGATCTCGATCGTCGTCTATGCGGCGACGCTGGTGCTGCCCGGGGACGCCGCCACCGCGATCTTGGGACAGCAGGCAACACCGGAACGGCTCGCACAGCTGCGCTCCCAACTGCATCTGGATCAGTCGCCAGTGTCCGGATATCTGAGTTGGGCCAAAGCCGCGTTACACGGCGACTTCGGCACCTCGCTGACTCAGGGCCAGCGGGTGTGGGACCTGATTGCGCCACGGTTGGCCAATTCGGCTGTACTGATCGTGGCTACTGCGATCGTGTCGACGATCCTGGGGGTGCTGCTAGGGATGTGGGCGGCCTCGCGCAAGGACTCGTGGGTCGACCACTCCTTGTCCGTGACGGCTTTGGTCGCCAGCTCTCTGCCCGAGTTCGTCGTGGCGGTGTTCGTGGTGATGATCTTCGCCGTCACTGTGTTCACCTGGTTTCCTGCGGTGAGCATCTTGCCTGAGGGTGAACACATCTGGGACGAACCGAACAAACTCGTCTTGCCAGTGCTCGCGTTGGTGATCGTCGTGACCCCATATGTGTTCCGAATGTTTAGGGCCTCGCTGATCGAGGCTCTCAGCTCGGACTACGTGGAGGTTGCCACCCTGAAGGGTGCCAGTACGTCGCGATTGTTGTTCGGCCACGCACTGCCGAACTCTCTCGCCGCAACGATCCAGGTGGTAGGTCTGAATCTGCTCTACCTGGCCGGCGGTATCGCTCTGGTAGAGACTGTCTTTCAGTATCCGGGGATCGGCTTGGCGCTCGTTGCCTCGATCACCGACCGCGACGTGCCAACGATTCAGTTCCTTGTCGTGCTGCTGGCAATCGCCTATGTCTTCCTCAACATCGTCACCGATGTTGCGGTTCTGCTCGTCACTCCCCGACGTCGACTTCCGAGGTGAAACCATGACCACCACAGCCGAACCAGTCTCTCCTCCAATAGAGCAGGGACCGGTCAAGCGACGCGGCGCTGTGCGCCGGATCCTGCGAGGTGCCCTTGCCACCCGCCGCGGACAGGTGGGTCTGGCGCTCACGTTGCTGGTCGTCGGTCTGGCTTTCATTGGACCATTCGTCCCGTCACGGTCGGCCACCGAATTCTCTGGGGTGCCGTACTCGCTGCCCGGCAACGGCAGCGTCCTTGGCACCGACGCACTGGGTCGCGACGTGTTGGCTCGCGTTCTGCACGGCGGCTGGACACTGCTGCTCTTGGCGGCTATCTCCACGGCACTGGCGGTGCTGCTGGGCGCGGTCGCCGGCGTGGTGGCCGCCTACCGCGGTCGGGTGACCGAGACTGTGATCATGCGCTCGGTGGACATCGTGTTGGCCATCCCTCAGCTGGTGTTCGTGCTGTTGATCGTCAGCGTGATCGGCGCCAAGACCTGGCTGTTGGTCCTGGCGGTCACATTGTGCCAGGCGCCGCAGGTCGCCCGCGTGATGTACGCCTCGGCACAAGATATCTGTGAGCGTGACTTCGTCAAAGCCGTCGCATTGTGGGGAGTGCCTCCGCGCACGGTGATCCGCCGCCACATCATGCCGAGCCTGACGACGCCGTTGGCAGTGGAATGCGGCCTGCGGCTGAGCTTTTCGATCATCCTCATCGCCGGCCTGAACTTTCTCGGCTTTGGGACGCAGCCCCCGAACCCGTCTTGGGGTGTGATGGTGAATGAGAACAGGCTGGGCCTGGCGACCAACTATTGGGGCGTGCTCGCCCCCGCGATCCTGCTGGCCATCCTGGCCGTGGGAACCAACGTCTTCGCAGATGCGCTGGCCCGAGTCGCATTCGGTGGCGAACGCGGTGAAGAGACAGCAGCGGTCACGGCATTGGAGTTGACGACATCATGACCGGATTACCTGAGGTAGTGGCCGACCCCGGCGGTAACACGCGATCCGACGACGGCGGCCTTGTCGTGGAAGGTCTGACCGTTGTCACCGAGGGACGCGGAACACCTGTCGTCGAAGACATCACGTTCCGCGTGGCACGCGGACAGGTCCTCGGCCTGGTGGGAGAGTCCGGCTCCGGGAAGAGCACCGTGGGCGTGGCTCTTCTGGGCCTGGCGCGCCACGGCCTTCGCATCGCCGGCGGGCGGGTCTGCGTCGACGGCATCGACATCCTGAGCCTGGAGGGCAAGAGCTTGCAGCAGGCGCGCGGCCGCCTGGTCGCCTACGTGCCTCAAGATCCCGCAAGCGGGTTGAACCCAGCGTTGAGGGTCGGCCGACAGCTGCGCGAGGCGATCGCGATCCACAGTGAGGTGCTCCGCGACGGCGAGACGGTCAACGGGCGCGTCCTACAGTTGATGGAGGAGGTCGGGCTGCCCGGCACCGAGGCATTTCTCAACAGCTACCCGCACCAGATGTCGGGTGGTCAGCAGCAGCGTGTCGGTATCGCAATGGCCTTCAGCTGTCGGCCGCGGGTGATCGTGCTCGACGAACCCACCACGGGCCTGGATGTGACCACGCAGCGGCGGGTTCTTGAAACCGTGCGGCAGATGACCACCGAGCATCAGGTGACCTCGGTGTACGTCAGCCACGACCTCGCGGTTGTGGCGCAGCTTGCCGATCAGACTGCCGTGCTCTACGCCGGGCGTCTCGTGGAGAATGCCCGGACCGACGCCATCTTCCGCGGCTCGCGCCACCCCTATTCCGTGGGTCTTCTCAAGGCGGTCCCGAGCTCGGCCCGCAGCGAGATCCTGGTGGGCATCGAAGGAAGACCGCCCCGACCGGGACGGTGGCCGCGAGGCTGCTCGTTCGCAGACCGATGCGGCAACGTCCAAGACGCGTGCCGCCACGAGCTGCCGCAGCTGCGTGACCTCGGAGACTCCGAGCCGCATTGGGTGCGGTGTTATTTTCCCGAGCCCCCGGTGTCTGTGGCTCACGCCAAAGAGCCGGTACCCGCGCTGTCAGGAGACCGACCACCGGTGCTCACGGTTCGCGGCGTGGCCGCCAGCTACGGTCCGCGCCAGGTGCTGCGTAACGTCTCCTTCGATGTCACCGCCGGCCGCTGCACAGCCGTTGTGGGACAGTCGGGTTCAGGCAAGACAACCCTGGCCCGGTCCCTGGTCGGGCTGCACACCGACTGGACAGGGGAGGTTCAGCTCTCTGGAACCAAGCTCAGCTCGGATCCTCGACGGCGCAGCAAAGAGGAGCGCCGGATTATGCAGTACGTGTTCCAGAATCCCTACGGTTCCCTCAATCCACGGATGACCGTGCGGGAAAATCTCGAGGAACCGCTGCGATACTTCTTCAATCTTTCACGCAGTGAGCGAAATCAGAAGGTGGATGACATCCTACAGACGGTCGCACTCTCGACGGAGTACGGCGAACGCCTACCGCAACAATTGTCCGGTGGGGAGCGCCAACGCGTCGCAGTGGGACGGGCTTTGATCGTCGACCCCGAAGTCATGGTCTGCGACGAAATCACCTCGGCACTAGATGTCTCGGTGCAGGCGTTGCTGGTCGAACAACTACGTCAACTGCAGGTCGACCGCGGCCTATCGATGGTTTTCATCACCCACAACCTCGCCGTGGTACGCAGCATCGCCCAGGACGTGGTGGTCCTCTCCGACGGCGTCATCGTCGAGCACGGCCCCGTCGACCAGGTTCTCGACCATCCCGCCCACGGGTACACCCAGCGACTTTTAGCCGATCTGCCCTCCACCGAGTGATGCGCGCCTGTCAGCGAGCGCTGGACGTTACGCGGCATGCACGTATTACCTCAGCACCCGGCCTCGGTCGGCGCCACGCCGCGAGTGCCCGAAAGATGATGAGTGACTCCGTTTTCGGGAACCACACCAGGCCCCAGGAAATAGGTGTTTCCGGGTAGCGCTGTGGCGGGCACGGGCGTTGTCACGTGCACTGGTCGAGGTGGATCAGTGCGCGGGTAGGCTTACACAAACCCCGCCACCGCGGAGACGGCCTACCGCGCGGGCATCATCGCTGGAGCGGCTCTAATACTTGCGGGCACCTCGGCCGTGACGCTGCGGGTCATTCCCGTTGCCGCGCAGGCACAGTCAGCGAATCAGTGACGGCGCCCACGAGAGGAACTCGTGAATGTATTCTTCAGTGAGATGTAGCTACACCTCGGCGAGGACCGGCACCTGTTAACCCAGGCAGCTTCGCCTGATTCGACCGCCGCATCGCGCACGCCTTCTGCAACACGTCGAGAAGCAGCGACTGCCGCGCTTATCGGAGCTGGCAACCGCTGTGGTGGTCGGCCCCCGCTGCGAGTCAGGGATGTCGATCTGCTGACTGGTTGCGATGCCGTAATGCGAGCGCACCCGCAGGATTGCAGCTGACGTGTACAGCTGGTGTCGTCCGCGAGCTGTTCGGGGATCGATCCGTAGAGGCTTCGCCCACACGGCATTCCGGCCATCGACTTTGTCGCATCGGGGTTGACCCCCATGAGGTCGTGGGCGGCGCGGTGGATCCAGCGGGTGTCGCCACCACGCAGGACGTCGGCGGCAAGCAGCGTGACCGTCCTGGCCGATCGGTCGCGCTGGCCGCGTACCAGTCCAACGAAGCTGTCTGCCGACGTCGAAGCGCTGATTTGTCGAACGCGCCGAGAGCATCCACGATGGTGCGCTCGCCGAATGAGCCACAAGTTGGGTAGCCACGGCTTGGCAGGTGCCGACGATCCAACTGCCATCAAAACCGCAGTAACTGTTGCCTTTTGCTCAACTGCTCAACGCTCCGGATCGTCCCAGCCTGAGGGATAGCGCGGCGATCGTTAGTGCGGGGTTCAGGGCGGCCGAGGCCGGGAAGGTGGAACTGTCAGCGATCCACAAGTTGCCCACGTCGTGAGCGCGCAGTTGCGGATCGACCACCGCGCTTTGCGCGTCCTCTCCCATCCGGGCCGTACCGCACTGATGCGATGTCGCCTCGACACCGAGGTTGCGGGTCAATATTATCGGAAACCCGCTGCGTCGCAGCAACTTTGATGTACGCTTGACGAGTTCGCGATGTGCAAAGGTATTCGTTTCGCGGCGGTCGAGGCTGACCTGTCCGTTGGTGGTGAGGGTGACGCGGCTCTCGGCTACCGGTAGATCCTCGCTTTGGGCGAGAACGTCGACACTATACTTGGTGACTTCATCCAGCACCGCCAGCGGTACGCGCGGCTGCGCCAGCTTGGCTTGAGGACCACGCAATTTGCCCAAGGCCTGAATGTTTCCCAAGGGGTATTTGGTCGTCGGTCCGGTGCTGTACCAGTCGTTGATGCCAAGTGTTTTCTGATACACCGCGCCGTTTTTTCGGCGCGGATCGACACCTACTAAGAACGTTGTCAGATGGGACATGAAGTTTCGTCCGACCTGATCCGACGAATTGGCAAGGCCGCGTGGGTGGATCGACGATGCTGAACGCAGAAGCAACGCCGCGGTATTGACCGCGCCACAGGCAAGGACAAACCGATGGGCGCGCACGCGGATGCGGCGCCCGCCGCACGTAACTTGTGCCGAAGTCACCTGACGGCCAGTTGTGTCGGTCTCCAGCCGTATCGCCTGGGCGTTGGTCAGTAGCCACACGTTTCCCGACAGTAGAGCTGGACGCACAGCACACGTGTCGGCGTCGCCTTTGGCATCCACCATGCACGGGAACGAATCGCAGGTGTCGCACAACACGCATGCCCCACCGTCACGCCAGTCCACTGCCTGTGGTGCTGAGAATGGGTGCAGTCCCATCGTTTTGGCGGTTGCGGCTAGCCGTGCGGTCGCGCCTTCGTGAGATATCCCAGGAAACGGATAGCCAGTCGAGCGCCACGGATCGGTTGGGTCTTCACCCTTGTTGCCGTGGACCCAGAACATCTGCTCGACTTCGCCGTAGTAGGGCTCCAGGTCAGCATAGGTAAGCGGCCAGCCAGGTGACACGCCGTCGACATGCTCAATCGGCTCGAAGTCATGGGCGCGGAATCTGGGCAATGTCGCCCCGTAAAGCTTGGTGTTGCCGCCCACGTAGTGATAGTTGCCGGGCACAAAGCTTTTCCCCGTGGCCGGGTCGTACCAGCTGGCCGAGTTCTTATAGCGCTGGTCGAGGTGTACCGCCTCAGGCGACCAGTTCTCGCGTTCTGCTGGCAGGAAATCTCCCTGCTCGATGAGTAAGACCCGCGCCCCGGTGTCTTTGAGGGCAAAGGACAGCGTTCCCCCACCCATACCTGATCCGACGATCGCGATGTCGGTGCTGAGGGTCTCGGGCGGATCGACGACAACGCGAGATCGCACAGCCTCCGTTGTTATGGCCATTGAGGATTCCTCCTATGGATAGAACTGATTTGACGCGTCTTTCATCACCAGCGGCTGTTGAAGGACGCACCGTTGGCCGAATTTGATTCGCCGCCCTCGACGCAGCGCCAGTCATTCCGAGATCGGCGCCGCGTACAGCTGCTCAGCGCGCTCACGCGAGGTCATCGCACCCCACACTCCCCACAGCTCGAGGGTGCTCAGGGCGTGCTCGCGGCACTGAGTCACCACGGGGCACTCAGTACAGATCCGCTTGGCCCGATCTTCGAGCCGGTTGAGGTCAGCTCCGCGCAATCCTTCGGGGAAGAACACATGCGCGGGCAGGCCGCGGCAGCGGGCCTGCTGTTGCCAGGCCCATATCTCGAACCGTGGCGGCGGCAGCCGCACCGATCCGAGCGCAGGCAGCGATTCGCGGTGTCGACCCGGTGGAGGCTTACCCAAGTTCATATGCTGCAGACCCAAGTCACTGCGCGAGCCGCTATCAGCTCAGCCGAGACGTACGCCGACGGGCCACCATCGCGTTGCGCGTTGCATCGATCGCCGCTATTGGTTAGGACTTGGCCAGAAAACCCGAGTCCAGCAGCATGGTAGTGCCTGTTGCGTAACGGCCGGCGTCAGACACCAGGTACAGAATGGCGTTGCTGATGTCCTGCGCCTGCATCCACGGGATCGGCAGGAGATTGGTGCCTGTGAAGGAACCCACCACGTCGTCCTTAGTTGGCTTCTCCAGATCCGGCCGGAACAACTTCCACACGAACTCGTTACCGAGCATGTCGGTGTCCACGTGCCCCGGATTGATCGAGTTCACTCGGATACCGTACTGGCCCACCTCGTTGGCCAACGACCTCATCAGACCGGTGACGCCGTGCTTGGACGCCGCGTAAGAGGATATGTTGGCTGAGCCTTTCAGCGCATCAACGGATCCGGTGAACACGATCGAACCGCCCTCGCCCTGCTCGATCATCGTCGGAATCGCAACACGCACGGTGTTCCACGGACCGGTCAGATTGACGTCGAGCATCTCCTGCCAGGCTTCGGGGGCGATCTCCCAGGTCAGCCCACCCGCGCAGATCCCGGCGTTGGGCAACACGATGTCGACGCGGCCGAACTGGGCGATCCCTGCTTCGAATACAGCACGAACTTGCGCGAGGTCGCGCACATCGGCCTGCTCGGCAACGATCTGGCGACCTGTTTTCTCGACAAGCCGAACGGTCTCCTCAAGATCTTGCGGCGTAGCGCCTGGATAGGGGGTGGTCGCCGGCTGCGTACAGATGTCGAGTCCGATGATGTCGGCGCCCTCGCCCGCGAGCGTAACTGCGTGCGAACGACCCTGTCCGCGTGCGATTCCGGTGATGAACGCTACCTTGCCGTCGAGTTGGCCCACGGTCGGCGCTCCTTTCCAATTACGATCACGTCTCACTTGTCAGCGAATACGCTGCCAAATCGCCGCGCCGAGCAGCAGACGCATACTGCGCAGTTATCCCACGCACTGATTGCGCGAAACGTGTACCCCCAGAGCCGATGCAGGCTGGTAGCCGAACTCTTGTCGACGACCCGACACGGTGCGCACAGTGTGTAGCTCGGTGCGCCCGCATCCCAACACGGGTGCATGTCGTTGGCGATGCGGGCGAACCTCGCATGCTCGCGGACGCTTTGCTGGAGGGAGCACGCACCGCACAGGCGCTCTAACCTCGGCTCGGCTACCCCTAGCTGGGGTGCGGGCGACAGATCTCTCCACCCGCATCGCGGGCGACGCCGATCCGAGTTCAGCGCAGCCTTCTTTCCTCCGGCGTGTTCGACAGGGGCGCTGACCAAGACGTGCCATCTGGCGCGGGCCAATGCGTACGCGGAGGCAGCTTCAGCACGGCACATATCGTGCAGAAGCTGCGCCCAGAATTTCGCGTCCTGAGTAGCGATCCCCGCCGTCTCCATGATTAGTCTCGAATTGTGCTGCGCAATGGTTATTTTCGATATCAACGCGGATAACGCCAACCGGCAAATCAGATACGCGATCGTGCGAAAAACTGCGAGGTGAACCCGAGCCATGAAAGTGTCCGATACCAGGGTCAACGCTCGATCTGGTCTGACGTTCACCGCGCTGAGCTTCGGGGGCGCACCGATCGGCAACTTCAATGGGGCGTTCACTGAAGATGAAGCCCAACACATGGTGTCGCAAGCCTGGGATCAGGGCATCAGGTACTTCGACACCGCCCCCGGTTACGGTAACGGGCTGAGCGAGCATCGTCTGGGCCTCGCGCTGCGTCAGCGTGACCGCAAAGATTATGTGTTGTCGACCAAGGTTGGCAGGGTGCTCACCCCCCGATTGGACGCGCCCTCGACCAACGGTCAATACCTCGACATCCCGCCGTTGGTGGCCGATTACGATTACTCCTACGACGGTGTGATGCGCGCTGTCGAGCAGAGCATGCAGCGTATGCTCACCGACCGTTTCGACGCCCTGTTCATCCACGATTGCGACGTTTACACCCACGGTTCAGCAGCGGCCGAATACTTCCGCCAGGCCATCGTCAGCGCCTTCCCGGCGCTGGAATCCTTGCGGGAGCAAAACGTGGTCAAAGCGATCGGGTTCGGAATCAACGAGACCGATTTGATGATCGACGCTGTCAAGGCCACCGACGCCGATCTGTGCCTTCTGGCCGGACGATACACACTGCTCGAGCAGGAACCGCTCGACGAGCTGTTCCCCATTTGCGAAGAGCGCGGCGTCGGGATCGTGTTGGGCGGCGTCTACAACAGCGGGGTGCTGGCCACCGGACCCGTCCCCGGCGCGCGGTTCAACTACGCACCTGCAGACGCGGACATTTTGGCCAAAGCCGCTGCGTTCGAGGGAATCTGCCGCCGTCACAACGTGGCGCTGCCGGCGGTGGCCCTGCAGTTCGCCTACGCACACCCCGTCGTCGTCAGCGCCTGCATCGGGGCGCGCAACGAAAAGCAACAAGCCCGCAACGCCACACTGTTCGAATCCGACGTGCCGGCCGAACTGTGGGACGACCTACGCGCGGCCAACATGATCCGACCAGACGCCCCAACCCCACACGCATGACACGGCCACCATCCCGAGCTCGACGACAAGATCGTGGCGAAACCCGCACCGTCGCGTCCGTCCGTGGCAGCGCACATGCCCAGCCTGGCACGGTGGCCCCATATCTGCCGCCGTAGCGCTACCGTGAGCCAGCTGCACACGGTGTGTCACGAACCGGCTCTCCGCTGCGCGGGTTGCGTCTGATGATCGTGATCAGAATTGGTAATGCTTAGGGCACAGCCCATTCTGTCGCGTCCCACAGGCCGACACCACGATCCGCGACGTCGACTTATGCGCACCAACGCCATCGCACTATCCCGTCAACCGGAGAGGAGCGCCACCAGTGCCCACCACCGTGCCGCGCAGCGTTTCGCGACCCTCCCGTGACCACTACGACGTCATCATCGTTGGCAGCGGGATGGGCGGGGGCACGCTGGCCTTTGCGCTCAAGGACGCCGGGATCGCCGTTCTGCTCATCGAGCGGGGTGGATTTGTGCCGCAGGAGCCGCAGAACTGGGACGCTCGCGCGGTCTTCGGGCAGGGCCGGTACAAAAACGCCGAGCACTGGTATGACGAGCACGGGCAACCGTTCAGCCCGGGCACCTACTACTACGTGGGCGGTAACACCAAGTTCTACGGTTCATCGCTGGTGCGGTTCCGACGCGAGGATTTCCAATCCAGCACCCACCATGACGGGCAATCGCCGGCATGGCCATTCGGTTACGACGATCTGGCCCCCCACTATCTGCACGCCGAGCACGTCTACAAGGTGCATGGCGACCCCGACGACCCCACCTTGCACCGCGGCGAACCGTTTCCGTTTCCCGGGATCGGCCACGAACCGCCGGTGCAGGCGATTGCCGACCGACTACGGCAGCTGGGCAAAACACCGTCGACGATTCCGCTCGGGCTGGATCTTCGCCAAGGCGGCAGTTGTATCCGATGCGCCACATGCGACGGATTCCCTTGCAGAACACTGGCCAAATCAGATGCCGACGTGTCCTGTGTCCGCCCCGCCGTGGCCAGCGGCGCGGTTGAGCTGCTCACCCACACCACAGTCGACAAGGTGCTGACCGACGACACCGGTAACCACGCCACCGGCGTCGAATGCATCATCGCCGGGACGGCCGCGACGATCACCGCCGGCGCGGTCGTCGTGTCCTGCGGAGCTGTCAACTCTGCGGCTTTGTTGTTGCGCTCAGCCACCGAACACCACCCGAACGGGCTGGCGAACTCGTCTGACCAACTCGGCCGCAACTATATGGTCCACAACAACTCGATCATGGTCGGCATCAACCCCTTCCGCCGTAACCGCTCGGTATTCCAGAAAACGTTGTACTTCAACGACTTTTATCTCCACGGCACACCGGACCACCCTTACCCCCTGGGCCACGTTCAACTCATCGGAAAGCTTCAAGGTCCCATGGTCAAGGCCCAGCAGCCCCGTATGCCGATGTGGGCGCTGAACATGGCAACCCGCCGCAGCATCGACTGGTGGCTGTTCACCGAGGATCTCCCCGACCCCGACAACCGGGTGACCCTGCGTGACGACGGCACAATCCAGATTGCATGGACGCCGAACAACGTCCGCGCCCACGAAGTACTCGTCCGCGAGACCGGGCGACTGGTCCGCAAGTTGGGCTATCCGATCCTGTTCACCAGACGAACCGGAATCGAGGTCAACTCCCATCAAGCGGGCACGGTGCGCGCTGGAGCCGATCGCGCCACCTCGGTGGTGGATCTGGACTGTCGAACCCATGACATCGAGAACCTTTTCGTCGTGGATTCGGGGTTCTTCCCGTCGTTACCAGTGATGAATCCCGCCCTGACCATTGCCGCCAACGCCTTCCGCGTCGCACCGGCAATTGCTGCCTGCAGTTTGTATCGCCGCTCCCAGGCGGCCGAGAAACACCGTCCATAGCCACCTCGACCCACGAAAGTAATGCCATGACAACGACCAAAATGACCGGCGGCCAAATGGTCGTCGACATCCTGATCCGCGAGGGTGTCGAGAAAGTATTCGCCATTCCCGGCCACGGCAACACCGCTCTGCTGGACGCGTTTGTCGACCGCGCCGACGAAATCGAACTCGTGCCCGCCATGCACGAGCAAGGCGCTGCACACATGGCCGACGGCTATTACCGCGCGTCGGGCAAGATTGCCGCGGTCTGCACGTCCATCGGCCCCGGCGCGACGAACACGCTGACCGGATTGGCTACCGCATACGTCGACTCCCAGCCTTTCCTGCTGCTGACAGGCGCCGTGCACACCTACATGGAAAACTATGGGGTGCTGCAGGAAATCGACCGTCCGCATGGCAACAACTTCCCCCGGATGGCCGAACCTGTCGTCAAGCGCTGGTGGCAGCCGCACCGTGTGGAGTCGATTCCCACCGCGTTGGCCCAGGCCTTCAACACCATGCACGAGGGTCGCCGCGGACCGGTGCTCGTCGACATCCCTCAGGACCTGCAAGCCGAGTACGGCGAGTACACCCCGCCACCGGCGGGAATGCGGCGCGGGGCGACGCGGTCCACCGGTGATCCCGTGGCCATCGGGCGGGCTGCAGCGCTGCTGGCGAGCGCCAAGCGGCCGGTCATTCTGGCGGGCGGCGGAGTAATTGCCGCCGACGCATCGCCGGAACTGCTCACTGTTGCCGAGCATCTCGGCGCGCCGGTCACGCACTCGTTTCAGGGTAAGGGCGCGTTTCCCGCCGACCACGACCTGTACGCATGGCCATGCGGTGACATGGGATCCATCCCTGGCAACGGAATGACCCGCACCGCCGACGTAATCCTGGCCATTGGGTGCCGGTTCAGCGACCGGGTCACCTCGTCCTACCGCCCAGGGGTGACATTCAATATCCCGAACACCAAACTGATTCAGATCGATATCGACGGCTTCGAGATCGGCCGCAACTATCCGGTCGAGGTTGGAATCGTCGGCGACGCCAAGACGACACTGCAAGCGCTCGCAGCCGCCTTGGCCGCCGAGAAGCCGGCCGTGAATTACCGCTGCACCGACTATTTCGCTGAACTGCAAGATCTCAAGACACAGTGGGATCAACACCTGCGCCCGATGCGTACCACCGACTATCTGCCGATGACGAACTCTCGCGCCATGGTCGAAATCCGCAAAGCCCTTCCCCGAGAGGGCATCCTGGTTACGGACTCCAGCAACCCGGCCAACCAGGCTTTCAACGAGTTCCCGATCTACGGTCCCAAGACCAACATCGTGGCCGGCGGCTTCTCCGGCATCGGTTTCGGCCTGCCGGCGGCCATCGGTGCCCAAGTCGCGCGCCCGGATACACCGGTCTTGGCGCTGATCGGCGACGGCAGTCTCCTGCAGACTGGTACCGAGCTCGCCGCCGCGGCGATGCTGGGTGTGCCGCTGGTGGTCGTCGTCCTCAACAACGGTGGATGGGAAGCGATCAAGGATCTGCAGATCAATCTGTTCGGCGCAGAGCGCAAGGCCACCACCAACTGGACGACGCCCGACGGCAAACCCTACTTCGCGGATGTCACCAACTTCGCGCAGTCACTGGGATGCCGCGCAGAACGCGTCGAGGATCCTGACAAGCTCGCCGACGCCGTTGAACGTGCCTTCGCCACCCCCGGACCCGTCGTACTCGAGGTCATGAGCGCCACCGAATTGCCGTGGACCGAGATGCATCCGACCGGCTGGTGGGACATCACCGTCCCGGCGTACCACGGCGAAACCCGCGACTACTACGTCAGCAAGCGCGGCTTCTGAGCGAGGAGGGCACCGACGTGGGGACCATCAAACTCGGTTTGAACCTGGAGTTCGCGCGCCTGGAGAACCAGGGTTTCGATTGGGCGATGGATCGCGCCGCCGAAATCGGATACAAGTACGTCGAGCCGATGGTGCACTGGGGGCGCGAACTTCTCAGCGCAGCAGGATATTTCCACAGCCGCTCCATGCTCGATGACCCGCTGATCCTCAAAAAGGCCGCCGACGAGCGCGGTCTGAAAATCTCGTCGTTGTCCAGTCACGCGCCGCTGGCCAAGCCCGACGTCGCTGTGGAGTATCTGCGCCAATCGATCCGATACGCCGTCGAAGTCGGCGCGCCGATGATCATGGTCGACGACGGTCCGACGCCGGCCTGGACCACCGAAGATGAGAACTACACCCTGATGCGGTACACCCTGCAGGAGGCGGCGCTGGTCGCTGAACCCCGGGGCATCAAGATCGCGATCGAAACTCACGGCCCTTACACCGCAACCCCGCAGCGGCTGCAGAAGATCATGAGCCTGATCGACAGTCCAGCGCTCACGATCAATCTCGACACCGGCAACAGTTACCTCAGCGGCAACGATCCGCACGAATGGCTCGAGCAGATCGTCGGTCAGGTGACGCACATGCATGCCAAAGACATCAGCGTCCAGGACGCCCGCCGACTACGCGGGAAAGTGCGCGGCATGCTCGGATGCGCCTGCGGTGAAGGAGTCATCGACTGGGAGCGCATCGTCACCACGCTGTCCAAAACCGATCACGACGTCGTGCTTTCCGTTGAATGCGCCAGCTTGGACGCCGCGCAAAAGAGTTACGCCTACCTGCGTCACCTGATCGAGCAGGTCCAAGGCGACGTCGATTGACGGACCCAGCCCTATCTACCTGTTCATTTCCGAACCACACGCGCAGCACAGCAAGGAGAAACTCCGTGCCGACAATCACTCACTGGGTTAACAACGAGATCTTCGCCGGCGCAAGCAGCGCCACCTCGCCGGTCACCAACCCCGCAACCGGTGCGGTGACCGGCGAGGTGGCGCTGGCAAATGTCGATGACGCCCGCGCCGTTATCGATGTCGCGGCCGCAGCCTACCCCGCGTGGCGTGACACATCGCTGGCCAAACGCACGCAGATCCTGTTCGCGTTCCGCGAACTGCTCAACGCGCGCAAGGAGGAACTCGCCGCGATCATCACTTCCGAACACGGCAAGGTGCTCTCCGACGCGCTGGGAGAAGTCAGCCGCGGTCAGGAGGTCGTCGAGTTCGCCTGCGGCATACCGCATCTGCTGAAAGGCGGATTCACGGAGAATGCGTCGACCAACGTCGACGTGTACTCGGTCCGCCAGCCGCTCGGTGTTGTCGGCGTCATCAGCCCGTTCAACTTCCCGGCGATGGTGCCCATGTGGTTCTTTCCCGTCGCGATCGCGACCGGAAATACCGTGGTGCTCAAGCCATCAGAGAAGGACCCCTCGGCCTCGCTGTGGCTGGCCAAGCTGTGGGCCGACGCGGGTCTGCCACCCGGCGTGTTCAACGTTCTGCAGGGCGACAAGACCGCCGTCGCCGAACTACTGACTAACCCCAAGGTCAAATCGGTCAGCTTCGTCGGGTCCACCCCGATCGCCAAGTACGTCTACGCTACCGGCACTGCACACGACAAGCGGGTGCAGGCGCTGGGCGGTGCGAAGAACCACGCGGTGATCCTGCCGGACGCCGACTTGGACCTGGCCGCCGACGCGATGGTCAACGCCGGGTTCGGCTCCGCGGGCGAGCGCTGCATGGCGATCTCCGCGTGTGTGACCGTCGGCCCTATCGCCGACGACCTCGTCGCGAAGGTGGCCGAGCGGGCACGCACCATCAAAATCGGTGATGGCACTCGCGATTCGGATGTGGGGCCGCTGGTCACCAAGGCCCATCGTGACAAGGTCGCCTCCTACATCGACGCTGGAGAGACCGACGGCGCCAAGATCGTCGTCGATGGCCGCACTGTTGCCGCCGACGGCGGGAAGGAAGGGTTCTGGCTCGGCCCGACGCTCATCGACAACGTCACCCCCGGGATGAGTGTCTACACCGACGAGATTTTTGGCCCCGTGCTCTCGATCATTCGCGTCGAGTCCTATAACGAGGCAATGGATCTGATCAACTCCAACCCCTACGGTAACGGCACGGCGATCTTCACCAACGATGGCGGCGCCGCCCGACGCTTCCAGAACGAGGTGCAGGTCGGCATGGTCGGCATCAACGTGCCAATCCCGGTTCCGATGGCGTACTACAGCTTCGGCGGCTGGAAGGCATCGCTCTTCGGCGATTCGCACGCCCACGGCATGGACGGTGTGCGGTTCTTCACCCGTCAGAAGGCCATTACGCAGCGCTGGCTCGACCCCAGCCACGGCGGGCTCAATCTCGGCTTCCCCCAAAACGGCTAACGCTCTAACTCCCCTTCCAGCGCACCGCCAAATCGCATGACGCCAAGCTCGGCGTCAATCCTGAAGACAACGAAAGTCCCTCTCGTGATCGCAAATATCGCTTTCCCCCGTTATTCACGCATCGGCGCAGGCGCCGTCAATGAACTGCCGTCCCTGATCGACAGCCTCGGTCTGCGGCGGCCCCTATTAGTCACCGATGCCTATCTAACCCAGACGGGTGCTGTCGACCGACTGCTAACGCTGCTGCGCGGGGCGGGGATCAATGCCGCTGTCTTCGACGGCACGGTTCCTGACCCGACTACTGAATCTCTGGATAGGGGTGTCGAGGCGCTGCGCGCGCATCTCGCCGACTGTGTGATCGGATTCGGCGGCGGCAGTCCCATGGACTCGGCGAAGGCACTGGCCGTCCTGGCTTCCCAGGGTGGACCCATGCGCAAGTTCAAGGCTCCCAGCAGCTACGGTGGCTCGGCGCTGCCCATCATCGCCATCCCCACCAC
>Ga0105248_10002533_pt1 | contig 20344 bp, 25 predicted proteins | sample KBSS34metaG_FD_81524 | JGI IMG/M metagenome (GOLD analysis project Ga0105248, IMG submission 81524) | Switchgrass rhizosphere microbial communities from Kellogg Biological Station, Michigan, USA - KBS S3-4 metaG | ecosystem: Host-associated > Plants > Roots > Rhizosphere > Soil | place...
CACGCCGGTCGCCCCGGCACCGGCCCCGAGCTCAAGCCCGGCATGATCTTCACCGTCGAGCCCATGATCAACATCGGCCGACCCGACGTGAAGGTGCTCGACGACGGCTGGACCGCAGTAACCCGCGACCGCTCGCTCTCCGCCCAGTTCGAACATTCGATCGGCATCACCGAGGACGGCTGCGAGATTTTTACGAAAAGCCCCGGCGGCCTCGACCGTCCGTACGCTTAAACTCCTCCCTACGGGCGAAGCTCGTGGGGAGAGGGACCATTGAACGAAGATTCAATGGTGGAGGGGTGGGCGCCAACCCCTCCACCACTCGACTGCGTCGAGCGGCCCCCTCCCCAGCCTGCGGCTAGGGAGGAGTAAAACAGCCGTTCGTCGGCTCGTAGAAATTAGCTCCGCGCTGCCTTGACGGCGCCGCGTATCCCCTTGAGTAACTAACGTTAACTTGGGGGGATCAATGCTCGAAATTCAGAATCTTTCGCATACCTATGCCAACGGCACGGTCGCGCTCGACGACGTCACGCTCTCCATTCCGCGTGGCATGTACGGCCTTCTCGGCCCCAACGGCGCCGGCAAGTCGACGCTCATGCGAACCGTGGCGACCCTCCAGCAGCCGACGGCCGGCTCGATCAAGTTCGGGAACATCGACGTCCTCGCCGACCCCGAGCGCCTTCGCCGGACGCTCGGCTACCTGCCGCAGGACTTCGGCGTTTATCCGCGCGTCTCGGCCTATGCGATGCTCGAGCAGCTCGCCGTCCTCAAGGGCATCACCGGCGGCTCGCAGCGCAAGGCCGTTGTCGAGACTCTTCTCGAGCAGACCAACCTCTGGGGCGTCCGCAACAAGTCGATCGCGGGCTTCTCGGGCGGCATGCGCCAGCGCTTCGGGATTGCCCAGGCGCTGATCGGCAACCCCGAGCTGATCATCGTCGACGAACCGACCGCCGGCCTCGACCCCGAGGAGCGCAACCGCTTCCTCAATCTCCTCGCCGAGATCGGCGACAATGTCGTCGTCATCCTGTCGACCCACATCGTGGACGACGTCGCTGACCTCTGCCCGCGCATGGCGGTCCTCGCCAACGGCCGAGTCCAGCTCGAAGGCAAACCCGCCGACCTCATCGCCGCTACCCGCGCCAAGGTCTGGCGCAAGGTCATCGGCCGCGACGACCTCGAGGATTACCAGGGCAAGCACGAGGTGATATCGACCCGCCTCTTCGCCGGCAATTCGGTCATCCACGTCCTTTCCGACGAGCGGCCGCAAGGCTTCGAGCCGGTCGAGGGTGGACTTGAGGACGTCTATTTCTCGACGCTCTCCACGCTTCGCCGCGCAGCCTGAGCCGGAGGCCAGCCATGATCTTCGGAATCACCGGATTCGAAATCCGTTACCAGCTGCGCAACCCGGTCTTCTGGGTCGCCATCGCCATCTTCTTCCTGCTCGGCTTCGGAATCACCGCGAGCGAGAATGTCAGCCTCGGCACGCCGGGCGCGGTTCACGAGAACGCGCCTTATGCGATCGCCGTCGCGACCGCGATCCTGACGCTCTTCTACTTGTTCATCGTGACCGCCTTCGTCGCCAATGCGATCGTCCGCGACGACAATAGCGGCTTCGCGCCGATCGTCCGCGCGACCTCTGTAACAGCCCGCCAGATCGTCATCGGCCGCTTCCTCGGCGGTCTTATCATCGCCTGGATCGGCTATCTCGCGGTCCCGGTTGGAATGGCGGTGGGCGCGTCGATGCCCTGGGTCGATCCAGAGACCGTCGGCCCGCAAAAAATCGCTTATTACGCTTGGAACTTCACCGTCTTCGCGCTTCCCAACATCTTGCTTCTGTGCGCGATCCTGTTCGCGGTCGCGACGCTGCTTCGCTCGATGATGGCGGCCTACATCGCCGCCGTGCTGCTGGTTATGGGCTATCTCGTCACCGTCAGCGTGCTCGGCCAGAAGATCGAATATCGCCAGATCTTCGCCCGCTTTGAGCCGCTCGGAAACGGCGCGCTCCGTGAAACGACCCGCTACTGGACGCAGAGCGAGCTCAACAGCCGCCTCGTCGACCTTGGCGGCACCCTGCTCTTCAATCGCATCTTCTGCGTCGTCCTTGCCCTCGCCTTCCTCGGCCTGACGCTGTGGCGCTTCACGATGACCGAGCGCGCGCCATCGAAGCGCAGGCTGCGCAGGATGGCCAGGCGCGACGCCAGGGAAGCCGCCACCGCCGCTGTCCCGCCGACGCTCGGCGGCTGCACGATCCTCGCCCGCGACGCCAAGCCGTCCCGCTTCGAGCAGTTCATGGCCCGGCTCCGGGTCGAGATGCGCATGGTGCTGACCAGCCCCGGCACGTTCGTGCTCACGCTGTTCGGGATCGGCAATACGGCGGCGGCGCTCTGGCTCAGCCAGTCGACCTACGGCACCACCGATCATCCAACGCTCGCCGCGACCATCTCCGTCGTTCGCGGCGGTTTCGCCATCGTGTGGCTGATGATCGCGGCCTTCTACGGCGGCGAGCTCGTGTGGCGCGAACGCGACCGCAAGATCAATGAGCTGATCGACTCCACCCCCGTGCCCAGCTGGGTGATGACCATCCCGAAGATCCTCGCGATCTTCGCCGTGCTCCTCCTCATCAATCTCGCCGGAATGGCGACGGGCCTCTTCTACCAGCTCGTCGAGGGCGCCCGCGCGGTCGGCATCCCGCAATATCTCGGCTGGTTCCTGCTGCCCTCGGCAATCGATGGCCTTTTGATCGCGATCCTCGCCGTCTTCGTCCAGGTGCTCAGCCCCAACAAATATGTCGGTTGGGGAATCCTCTTCATCTGGTTCGTGAGCGGGATCTTCCTCAGCAACATGGGCTATTCGAACCCGCTCTACACCTATGACGGAACGCCGAATGTCCCGCTGAGCGATTTCATCGGTGCGGGCAGCTTCTGGAAGGGCGCGGCGCTGTTCCAGCTCTACTGGCTCTGCTTCGCGGTGCTGCTCTGCGTGATTGCTCACCTGCTGTGGCCGCGCGGGACCGACCTCGCGGTGCGGAGGCGGATCAGGCGCTTGCCGCACCTCGCGTCGGCACCAACACTGGCGATTGCCGGTGCCGCAGTCGTCGCGATGGCCGCCACCGGCGCCTACGGCTATTACAACATCAAGGTCCTCAATCGCTATCAGACCCGCGACGACCTTGAGAAACTGAGCGCCGATTTCGAGCGGAAGTACCTCAAGTACGAGAAGTTGCCGCAACCGGCGATCGCGCACGTCACGCTCGACGTTCAGCTTTATCCGAAGCAGCGGATGATGGTCACCGACGGGCGCTACGACCTCGTCAACAAGACCAACGCCCCGATCGCCGAAATCCACGTCCGCAAGGGCAGCCAGGACCTCGAATGGCTGAAGCTGGACGTCGCCGGCGCGCACCTCGCCAGCGACGATGAGAAGTTCGGCTATCGAATCTACCGGTTCGACCAGCCGCTCGCGCCGGGTGCCAAGACCGCCTTGACCTTCAAGTCACGCCTGTGGCGGCGCGGTTTTCGCGCGGCCAACCCGGCGACCGACGTGGTCGAGAACGGCACGTTCGCGAACAACAGCGAGTTCGCGCCGATCATCGGCATGGACCGCAACAACCTGCTGCAGGACCGGGCCAAGCGTCGCCGCCAGCACCTTCCGCCCGAGCTCCGCGTGGCGAAGCTCGAGGACATGTCGGCGACGGGCCACAACTATATCGGCTCCGACTGGGTCACGGCCGATATCCGTCTCACCACGGATTCCGACCAGACGCCGATCGCTCCCGGCGCGCGTGTCTCCGACGTGACGAACGGCGGCCGCCGCACCGCGACCTTCGTCAGCGAAGCGCCGATCCTCAACTTCTTCTCGATCCAGTCGGCCGACTATCGGGTTGCGAGCATCGTCCACAACGGCATCCGGGAGTCCGTCTACTATCACGCCGGCCACGACTGGAACGTACCGAAGATGCTTCGCGCGATGAGCGCGGCGCTCGACTATTACCGCGGCCATTTCGGGCCCTACCAGTTCAACTACGCCCGCATCATCGAATTCCCCGGCTATGCCAGCTTCGCGCAGGCCTTCGCCGGGACGATGCCATATTCTGAATCGATCGGCTTCAACGCCAAGACCGACAATCCGGAGAAGATCGACTTCACCACCTACGTCATCGCCCACGAGATCTCACACCAGTACTGGGCGCATCAGGTCATCGGCGCCGAAATGCAGGGCATGACCGCGACCAGCGAGACGCTCGCGCAATATTCGGCGCTGATGGTGATGAAGCACATCTACGGCCCGGACCAGATCCGCCGCTTCCTCAAGTATGAGCTCGATAATTACCTTCGCAGCCGCCAGGCCGAAGCCATCGAGGAAGTCCCGCTCGAGCGCGTCGAGAACCAGCAGTACATTCACTATCGCAAGGGCGCGATCGCGATGTACCTGCTTCAACAGCGCCTCGGTGAGGACGCCGTCGACCGCGCCCTCTCGCACTTCCTCGCCAAGTGGCGCTTCAAGGGCTCGCCCTACCTGCGCTCCGTCGATCTCGTTGACGAGTTCCGCAAGGAAGCGAAGGCGCCGGAGCAGCAGCAGCTAATCACCGATCTGTTCGAGAAGATCACGCTCTACGACCTCAAGGTCGCCGACGCGAAGACGGTCAAGGACGCTTCCGGCTGGACCACGACGCTCACCGTCAAGGCCGACAAGTTCTATGCGACCGGCAAGGGTGTGGAGACGCGGACGAAGCTCGCCGAGCCGATCGAGATCGGCCTGTTCACCGCGCGCCCGGGCCTCGGCGCCTTCTCGTCCAAGGACGTGATCGTGATGGAGCAGCGGCCGGTCGTGAACGGCACGCAACAGGTCGTCGTCCACAGCAAGGCCAAGCCAGCCTTCGCGGGCGTCGATCCCTACAATTACTATATCGACCGCAACAGCGACGACAACGTGAAGGACGTGACCGCGAGCTGATCAATCCTCCCTGTCGCGAAGCGATGGGGAGGTGGCAGCGCGAAGCGCTGACGGAGGGGCCAGCAGCAGCGGGCGAAGGCTCTAGCGAAAGAGCCCGAGCCCGCTCGCAACATCGAGCGCGAAATGGGCGACGATGCACGAGATCACGCTCTTGCGGGCCCATGCCGCCAGCCCGAAAATGATGCCGAGGATCGCGATCCGGAGCATCAACATACCGCCCCGGTAGCCGTGCGTGACGCCGAAGAGCTCCGCCTGCCCTGCAATCGCGATCAGCGGACTGCGCGTCCGTGCCTCGAACTGGCGCTGCAGGTAGCCGCGGAAGGTGAGCTCCTCCGAAACCGCGGCAGCGAGCGAGAGCAGGACCCAGAGGACGGGTTCGGCAGCTGCGGCCGCCACGATGTCATTCACAGCTGCCGAGGAGATGGCGCTCGCCTGGGCCCAGGTCCATGGGCTGGCGATCCTCACCATCGAGCAACGCCTGCCCGCGCTGATCGCGCGGATCTCGCCGCCGATCAGCCAGCGCGACTTCATCGATCGGCTCGTCGCTAGCTAGCCAATGCTTTATTGACAGTGCTGTCAGCAGGTGACAGCCTGCCGGGCATGTTCCGTCACCCCGTCGCGATCCGGCCGGCCGACATCGACCACATGGGCCACGTCAACAATGCCGTGTACCTCAAATGGGTGCAGGAGGCGGTGGTCGATTACTGGAGCAGCGTCGCCCCGCCGAGCGCCGTTGCGGCGCACCTGTGGGTCGCGCTGAAGCACGAGATCACCTACCTGCGGCCGACCTTCCTCACCGACAATGTCGTAGCCGAGGTGATCGCCGAGAAGGTCGAGGGCGCCCGCGCTTTCTTCCACACCGTGCTCCGCCGCGGCGACGAAGTGCTGAGCGAGATCGAGAGCACCTGGTGCTGCCTCGACGCAGTCACCAAGCGCCCTGCCCGCCTCGCCCGCGAGATCGTGACCCGCTTCGTCGCGCCGGAACGCTAGGCCCTGGCTCAATCCGGGCAATTCGTGGGCTTCGGAGCATCGATGCGTCTTGCCGCCCCCGTCGGGATCATCTGAACGGAAACGGTTTCCGCAGGCGCCCCGGACTCATTGCGGACAAGATGCACGGCGCCACCACCGATATCGACGGAGCCCTGACCCGCCTTGTACACGGTCCTGGGGCAGGCCGGGTCATCGCCATCGTAAACAGCGATCTCCCCCACCGTTACGGTGACGAGGCTGGGCCCAGGATGCGTGTGCCAGCCACTGTACCCGCCGGCACTGATCGCGTTCCGGGTGACGTACAGGTCGGAATCTCCCGTCGTCTGCAACTTGAAATCCCACTTGTCCGATTTGTCCTGCACCTTGTTCGCGTTGAGCGAGAGCGGGCCAAAGAAACCCTTCGAGATCTGCGTGCCGACGAAGCCGTCTGACGGCGTCGCATTCGATGGTGTGACCGCCATTCCTGACGTGAACAGCACCGCTGCGGCCGCAGCCGCCGAAGTCATTATGATTTTCCGCTTCACGGGAAACCTCCGTATCCCAGCTGAGGCGAGCGCCGACAGCCGACGCACGGATCGACTGAACCGCCATTATGCGCTCAATTTAGTCGCCGAATTAGTTATCGGACGTTGTGTGGGCCCGTAACGTTTGCCGCCGAACACTCTAGCGATCGAACTCGAGCACGTCGGTCGGGGCGCCTTTCAACCTCAGCATGTGCCGCGTGAGCGTGAGGTGCTTCCCGTCAGCGGACACGGTCGCCGTCGATTCCACCGTCACTTTGCCGTGCAGTTGCGAACTCGCCTTAAACTCGCGCGCGCTGATCATCTTGAGCGAAATACTGTCGGCTCTCGGATTCCCCACCATGGGATACATCTTGCCGTCCCAGCCCGCCGAATAGCTGAAGTTCAGCGTCTTGCCTGAGCTGTCCTTGGAGCTGGATTTCATCGTCACCTTGTCAGCGGAGACGCTGTAGGTCCGGGTCTCGCTTTTCTCCTTGGTTTCAGAGGCGAACTTCGACTTTGCGGTGTTGAGATGCCAGGTGCCGTTCCAGAGCTTGGCGTTCGGTCCCCCGGCGCTGGCGGGTTGCGGGATGATGAGCGCAAGTGCCGCAAGCATCGCGATTTTCGATTGTCGGTTCATGGCCTTCCCCCTGACTGAGGTGCACAGGCCCCGCCCAGACTCGAAGCGGTGACGGCGCCCTATACGCTCGTTCGAAGCGGCTTTGAGCCTTATCGAACGGGAGTCAGGCTTCGAGCGGCGCCGTCGTCACCCCTAGCGCCGGGATCCCGACCGACCGCCGTCCCCCGAAGTCCGAGCGGATGACGATCAGCCCGCTCTTCTCCAGATGCTCCATCAGGCGGCGGATACGCCCCGGCGAGCTCGTCCCGTAGGCGCGCGCAAGTGCCTGGTCGTCCGGGCACGGCTCACCCTCCTGCGCAGCCTTTGCGAGGAGCAGGAACGGTCCAAGCAGGTCGTCCGGCACGCCGCGGGCGATGCGCAGGACCTGTGCCGATCGTTCGTCGGCGATATCCGCAATTCCAGCGACCGCCATCGCGAACCGCCGCCTGAAAGCAGCAAGGTCGAGATGATTGCCCGCAAGCCGTCGCATCCGGCAGCGCACCGAAAAATCCTGATAGAGCGCCGCGGTCGGCTGGAACGTGCTTCCCTCTTCAGCAGCCATCTCCGCGAGGATTTCGGAGAGTTCGCGCTCCACCTCGATTCGAGGCGGGTCAGGAGCCGGCTCCTCTTCCTCCTCGGCTCCGTGACTCGCGATCTGCTCCAGCAGCACCTCCGCCTGCACGGACGCCGGCTCCGGCGCTCGCTCCGCAAGCTCTTCCTGCATCCATTCGGCGTGCAGGAGCGACTGCAGCTCCTCGGACGAAGTGGACGGCAGCGGCAGCAAGCCATGCGATCCGCTACTCGAGGAGGTGCGAACCGCACCGATCTTTACCCCCACCGGCCGGCGGCTGATCGCCGGTCCAAGCGCGAGGAAATGCCCGCGCTCGAGGTCGCGGATCTGCTCCGCCTGCCGCCGCTCCATGCCGAGCAAGTCGGCCGCGCGCGCCATGTCGATGTCGAGGAAGGTCCGCCCCATAAGGAAGTTTGACGCTTCCGCCGCAACGTTCTTGGCAAGCTTCGCAAGCCGCTGCGTAGCGATCACTCCGGCCAGCCCGCGCTTGCGTCCCCGGCACATGAGGTTGGTCATCGCTGCGAGCGACAGCCGCCGCGCTTCGTCGCTGACTTCTCCCGCCGCGGCCGGCGCGAAAACCTGCGCCTCGTCGACTACGACCAGCGCCGGGTACCATTGGTCGCGCGGCGCATCGAACAAAGCGCCGAGGAACTGCGCCGCGCAGCGCATCTGCGCGTCGATCTCGAGCCCGTCGAGCGCGAGCACCACGGAAGCCCGGTGAGTCCGGATACGCGCCCCAAGTCGTCCGATCTCCGCGCTTCCATAAGCGGAACCATCGATCACCACGTGACCGAAGGGCTCGGCGAGCGTGACGAAATCGCCCTCGGGGTCGATCACGACCTGCTGGACCAGCCCGGCGCTCTCCTCGAGCAGCCGGCGCAGCAGGTGCGACTTGCCGGACCCGCTATTGCCCTGGACGAGCAGGCGGGTGGCCAGCAATTCCTCGATGTCGATCCGGACATCGGCCCCGCCTGGAGCGGAGCCGATCACGATTGAAGCACTCACCAGCCGGTCATAGGGGAGCCGCCCGCCGCCGCAACCCGCTGTAATCTCAGCTTAGCGCAATCATCCACGCCGCTATTGTGTCGAGCGCTTCCGCCTCCGCCTCGGCGGGCGTTCGCCCGCTCTTCACTGGCACCTTGAGGCTGTGATCGGCGTCGGCGATCACGTGGAGCGTAGCCCGCTCGCCAAGTCCCGCTACGACCGGCTCCAGCAAATCCATCTCGGCGAGCGAATCGCGGGTGCCCGAGACGAACAACATCGGAATCTGAACTCGCGACAGATGCTCCGCCCGCTCGATCCCCGGCTTGCCAGCGGGATGCAGCGGAAAGCCGACGAACGCGAGCCCGCGCACGCCAGGCAGCGGCTCATCCGCCTGCGCCTGCGACGTCATCCGCCCGCCGAACGATCGCCCGCCCGCGAATATCGGCAGGTCGGGCGCCACCCTCGCCGCTTCCGCGGCCGCCGCCCGAACCGCGGCATGGGCGATCCGCGGCGGATCGGGTCGTCTCGACCCCTTCTCCATGTACGGAAACTGGTAGCGCAGCGTCGCAATCCCGCGTGTCGCGAGCCCTTCGGCGTTCGACACCATGCTCCTGTGGGTCATGCCCGTACCCGCCCCATGCGCGAACAGGTAGAGCGCCTTCGCCTCCGCCGGCCGGATCAGCAGCGCCGAGACGCTTTCTTCACCGACCGGAATGCGCAGCTCTTCCATCTCAGGCCGCGGCGGGTTTCGCCTGCTCGTCCCAGCGCTTCGTCAGCGCCCGCGCAGCCTCGACGTCGGCAGGGAAGTCGACCTCGCCCCACTCCTCGCCCTCGATGTCGAGTGTCCAAACCTCGCCGTTCTGCGCGAGGTGATGGATGACCCGAAGGTACCAGATGGTCGTCCCTTCCGGCGTCCGCATCGCCCGCTCGATCGCCTCACGGAACTGCTCGGCCCCGCCCGACCGGAACGCCAGCAGCCCAATGGACTCGGCGTTCACTCCCTCGGAAATCCGCTTGCCGATCCCGCGCAGCCGACCGTCGTCGGCGGCGATGACCTTCATGTCATCCTCGTCGTACGAGTCCTTGCGGTCGATCGTCACGCAAATGCCCTGCCGATCGTTTGCGACAACCCGACGCATCAGCTCGTCTGAGACCAGCGTATCGCCGTTCCACACAAGGCAGCCGCCGGCGAGCTCCTCGCGTGCCATGAACAGCGACCCCGTATTGTCCGCGACCTTGTAGAAGGGATTGAAGACCGTCCGCACGCTCGGCCCGCCGCTCCGCCGCTCGATCGCCTCGCGAACCAGCTCGTCGTGGAAGCCGGTCACGACGACCGCTTCACGGACGCCGTTGGCCTGCAGCGTGTCGAGCTGACGGTCGAGCAGGGTCCGCCCGTTGAAGTCGATCAGGCACTTGGGCCGGTCGTCGACGAGATGGCCGAGGCGCGAGCCCTGGCCCGCCGAAAGTATGATTGCCTTCATTTCGCGCCGGCACCTGCCTTGGAAATAAGGCCGCGATTGGGCATTAGAAAAGCATCGGCTTCCATGAGGGCACCCGCGTGAAGAAGATCGAAGCGATCATCAAGCCGTTCAAGCTGGACGATGTGAAGGATGCGCTGCACGACGTCGGCGTCTCCGGGATCACCGTCACCGAGGTGAAGGGCTTCGGCCGCCAGAAAGGCCATACCGAGCTCTACCGGGGCGCCGAATATGTCATCGACTTCCTCCCCAAGGTGAAAGTCGAGGTGGTCGTCGAGGACAGCCTCGTCGACAATGTGGTCGAAGCGATCGAGAACGCGGCGCGTACCGGCCGCATCGGTGACGGCAAGATCTTCGTCATGGAAGTCGAGCAGGCGGTCCGGATTCGCACCGGCGACCGGGGAGCGGACGCGATCTGATGGCCACCCAGAAGATGGACGAGCGTCTTGCCTCCATGTCGCCGGACGAGTTGCGCTCGGCGATGCGGAGCCTCGGCTACCGCACCCAGAACGACCTCGCCCAGGCGATCGGCGTCTCTCGCTCGGCCGTCAGCCTGTGGCTAGAGGGCAAGGTCGGCGTTCCCCGCCCCGTCGCCATGCTTCTTCGGATGCTCGTCTCGGCCCAACGCCGCGCTTACTGAGCCGGCTTCTGCGCCTGCCGCAGGGCGCGTGCCTGCTGCCGCTCAGCCACGCTGACCGTTCCGTCATGGTTGAGGTCCTGGGCGTCGAAGCGGGCAAGCGCCTGCGCTTCGAACTGGGCCAGGCCGATCGTCGGGGTCGTCGCGAAGGCGTCGTCGATCATCCGCTGCATGCGCCCGCCGCCGCGGCCGTTGTCGCCGCCCCGCGCCGCCTCGAACTGCGCGAGCACCTCGTCGGCCTCGGCCTTGGTCACGCTGCCGTCCTTGTTCACGTCGAGCATCTGGAACAGCATGTCCGCGCGCTGCTGCGCTTCCTGCCGCGTCTGGTCCCTCATCTGCCCACCATGGTCTTGCGCCAGGGCAGGAGTCGCACCTATCGCCGCGCCCAGCGCGATCGTCACAAGCAAATTCTTCATGTGCCTCAATCCTTTGCACGACACAGGTCGGCCCCGGACTGTTCCCGCGCGCTTGAACCGCGGCTTTATGGCCAGATTACAAACTTGCCATGTTGCCGCTTGCCTCTTCGGGGAAGCAACGCGATGACGCCGCCATGCTCGAGCTAGACGACCAGCAGCAAGCGGCCCGCGACTGGTTCGAATCCCTGCGCGACCGCATCACCGCCGAGTTCGAGGCGATCGAGCGCGAGACCGGCTCCGACGCGAGCTTCACCTACATCCCATGGGACCGAACCGATGCCAGCGGCGGCCCGGGCGGCGGCGGCGTGCGCGGCCAGATGGCCGGCAAGGTGTTCGAGAAGGTGGGTGTCAACGTCTCCACCGTCGGCGGCCAGTTCAACCCCGACTTCGCGAAGAGCATCCCGGGCGCCGCCGAAGACCCCAGCTTCTTCGCCACCGGAATCAGCCTCGTCGCCCACATGGCCAACCCGCACGTCCCGGCGGTCCACATGAACACGCGCTTCCTCTGCACGACGAAGCGCTGGTTCGGTGGCGGCGCCGACCTCAACCCCGCGACCCCCTACGAAGAGGATACCGAGGCCTTCCACGCTCGATTCCGGGCAGCCTGCGCAGCCCACGACCCGACCTTCTACCCGCGCTTCTCCAAATGGGCTGAGGAGTATTTCTGGCTTCCCCATCGCGGCGTCTCACGCGGCGTCGGCGGCATCTTCTACGATTATCTCGAAGAGCATTTCGACGAGCATTTCGCCTTCACCCGCGACGTCGGAGAGGCGTTCCTCGACATCGTTCCCCAGCTCATCCGCAAGCGCATGAACGCGCCCTTCACCGATGCCGACATGGACCGCCTGCTCGAATTCCGCGGCCGCTACGTCGAGTTCAACCTCCTCTACGACCGCGGCACCCTCTTCGGCCTCAAGACCGGCGGCAACGTCGACGCCATCCTCATGAGTCTCCCCCCGCTGGCGAAGTGGCGCTAAGCTAAGGGCCCTGCGGCGGAGGGAGGAGCTGATGGCTTACGAACCGGTCCCCGACAACGAGATCGCCGCCATCGTCACCTATCTCGAGCTTCACTCGCCGCCGGAGCAACGCAATTACTGGTCGCCGCTCTCGCTGGAGCGCGTCGAAGTGCCCCAGCCCCAACACTACCGCGAGCTGTTCAGGCTGATCGGCGCGCCCTGGCTCTGGTTCTCGCGGCTGACCCTCGACGAAGCGCATCTCGCCGAGATCATCCAGCACCCAAAGGTCGAGCTCTATTCGGTACGCGATGAGACCGGCCGCGAAGTCGGCATGGTCGAGCTCGACTTCCGCGAGCCGCACGAGTGTGAGCTGGCCTTCATCGGCCTCGTCCCCGAGCTATCCGGCAAGGGCCACGGCAAATGGCTGCTCACGGAAACGATCAACCGTGCCTGGCGCGAGGGCCTCGACCGCCTCCACGTCCCTACCTCCCCGCCCCACCACCCTGCCGCGCTGTCGGCCTACCGCCGCGCCGGCTTCGTGCCCTACAAGCGCGCAGTCGAGCGTTTCCCCGATCCGCGGCTGACCGGCATCCTTCCGAAGGATTGCGCTCCTCAGGTCCCGCTGCTCGGCACCGACGGCTGAGCCTCGGCCCTACGCGCCAGCTGGACGTAGATCCGCGCCAACATCACCGCGAGGACGACAATGACGATGCCGTTGGCGAGCGCTGCAACCAAAGCGAGCACGAGCGCGCTTGCCGACATCGGGTCCATGTTCCCGAGAAGCATCGGCGTCACGGTGCCGACGACGGAGATGACCGCATATTCCGCGATCCCAGTGCCGATCAGATAGACCAGCAGGAAGCCGAGCAGGCGCCAGAAATGCCCCGAGGTCAGTGCCCACGACCGCCGGATGATCCGCAGCGGGCCAGTGCCCTCGGTCGCCGCAACCGCTGCCGCGACCGAGACGATCCTCGTCATCAGAAACAGATAGGCCGCGAGCATGACGAGAACGACGACCGCGACCGCGGGCGCCTTTGCGAGTTCTTCCTCGGACACCGGCGTCTTCACGGTTGTGGCGATGAACGCCGCGCCGACCAGCATGACGACCATGATCGCCGCGCTCATGATCAGCGCCACCGCGACATAAGAGGGCAGCCGGCGGGCCGAATGGGTGATCGCACCGCCGACCGTGATCGACGGCCCGATGGCGAGCCGGGTGATCGCGAGCTGTCCGGTCAGGATGACGAGGAATACCGCAACGACAAGGACCGTCAGCCCAAGGGAATTGCTCTCGAAGACGGCGAAGATCGCCGTGCTCAGCCCGCCCGGATAGAACGCGCCGACGACGGCCGCCGGAAGCACGGTCAACGCCAAGGCGACGCTTGCGAACAGGCGCCCGTCGCGGGCCAGGACCGCCTTGGTCTCATCCCATGCTGCCGAGATCGATAAGCTGGCCATAAATCCCCTATTTCCGTGGCCCGCTTATGCGGACGCAATGCGGACCGCGCAACGGCGCTTGCTCCGGCGGCCTCTCAGCGCCATCTCGCGCTTCGTGGACGAGGTACCAACCGACATCGAATGGCGCGTTAGCGACGAGCCGGTCCCTTATGACGACGCACTGCGGTTCATGCAGGAGCGTGCCGCCGCGATCCGCGAAGGCACGGCCAACGAGTGCATATGGCTGCTCGAGCACCCGCCCCTCTTCACCGCAGGCACCAGCGCCGACGCGTCCGAGCTTTTCAACCCGCAGCACTTCCCCGTCTACGAAGCGGGCCGCGGCGGGCGCTATACCTACCACGGGCCCGGCCAGCGTGTCGGTTACCTGATGCTGGACCTCGAAAAGCGCGGGAAGGACATCCGCTGCTTCGTCCACGCGCTCGAAGGCTGGATGATCGCCGCGCTTTCGGAGCTTGGCGTCGATGCGCACCGCGCCCCCGGCCGCATCGGGATCTGGGTCGGCGAGGGCTCCGAAGAGGCGAAAATCGCCGCGCTCGGCGTGCGTGTCAGGCGCTGGGTGACACTCCACGGCTTTGCCATCAACGTCGCTCCGGATCTCGCTCATTTCAGCGGGATCGTGCCCTGCGGCATCGCGGATTTCGGCGTGACGAGCCTTGAGCAAATGGGGAAACAAATCCCGCTCACACGGGTTGATGCCGCCTTGAAGCGGAGTTTTGTGCCGTTTCTCAAGGCGTTGCGGCGTTCGTGCAAAGAGTCTTGATGGAACGTTGCGCTTCAGACTATGGTTCGCGCGATTTGCGGCGGGGGTAACCCCTGCAGATCGCAATAAATAGGGAGTCTTGAATGCGTGCTCTTATCCTGGTCGCTGGCGCGGCCCTGGCGGTTGCGGCTTGCAGCAGCAACGATAACGCCAACAACACCATGAACGTCGATGAGAATCTGACGACGACGGACATGAACGCGACGGACATGAATGCCGTCGACATGAACGCCGTCGACATGAACGCGACGGACGTCAACGCTGCGGCTGCCAACGCCAATGCGGCTGCGGAGAACGCGGACGCGGCTGCTGCCAACGCGAACGCTGCGGCGAACAACGCGATGTAATTCCAAACGCCTCCGCGTTGACGGAGGCGTTGGCTTTTCGAGGGGCTGCCGGTAATTCCGGCAGCCTCTTTTTTTGGTTGTCGGAGTCCTCGATGCGCGCGCTGATCCTTGTTGCCGGTGCCCTTGCCCTCGCCTTGCCGCTCGGCGCCTGCAAGAATAACAACCAGTCCGACAACACCACCAACGTCGACGAGAGCATGGCGGCGGAGAACATCGTCTCCAACGACGTCACCGCGATCGACGCAGTGACCGGCGATGCAGCCAATATGGCGGCAGAATCGCCCATCAGCGACATCAACGCCGAAAACGTCCTCGACACCGCGAACAGCGGGAACAGCGGCAACGCCAGCGTGGCGGCCAAGCCGGCGGCAACCAGACCCGCCCCCGCCAGGCCAGCCGCGAAAAAGCCCGCGACAACAGCGCCGACGCCCGTCTCGAACGCGGCCACCAACGCCGCGCAATAAGCGCCTAGGCCAGCCCGACCACCTTGTGCGCCTGCAGCGTCAGGCGCCATTTCGGCCGTTCCATCGCGAGCCGGATCGCCGCGTCGACCGCCTTCTGGCGCTCAGCACAATCCATCGGCTGAACGAGGAAATGGTCGAACGACCAGCGCTCCAGCTCGGCCGGATCCATTCCCTCCTGCGGCCACACCAGCTTAAGCTCGTTGCCCGACCGCTGGACGACCTCCGTCCCCGCCTTCGGGCTGACGCAGATCCAGTCCAGGCCTTCGACCGCGGGCAGCGTCCCGTTGGTCTCCACGCTGACTCGGAACCCGCGCGCATGAAGCGCCTTCACCAGCGGCGGATCCAGCTGAAGCATCGGCTCGCCCCCGGTGATCACCACCAGCCTCCGCTCCGCGCCCTCACCCCACAGCGCCTTGACATGCGCCGCAAGCGCGTCGGCGCTCGCGAACTTCCCCCCGCCCTCGCCGTCGGTGCCAACGAAATCCGTATCGCAGAAGGTGCACTGCGCGGTGACGCGGTCCTGCTCCCGCCCCGACCACAGGTTGCATCCGGCGAAGCGCAGGAACACGGCGCGGCTACCCGACTGAATGCCTTCGCCCTGGAGGGTGAGGAAACATTCCTTGACGGCGTAGGTCATGCGTACTCCGTCGGATCCGCGATCCCAGCGTCAGCGAACCCCTTCGCCCTCAAACGGCAAGCGTCGCACTGCCCGCAATGCCGCCCATCCGGCAGCGGGTCGTAGCAGCTATGGCTGAGCGCCGCGTCGAGCCCGAGCCGCTGCGCCTCGCGCGCGATGTCGGCCTTGCTCATGTCCTGAAGCGGTGCGTGGATGGTGAACCGGTCTCCCTCGATCCCCGCCTTGGTCGCGAGGTTGGCGACCTTCTCATACTCCGCGATGAACTCGGGCCGGCAGTCGGGGTAGCCGGAATAATCCAGCGCATTCACGCCGATGAAGATGTCCCGCGCGCCGCTGGCCTCCGCGAGACCCAGCGCCAGGCTCAGGAAGATCGTGTTGCGCGCCGGGACGTAAGTGACCGGGATCCCCTCGCCGACGCCCTCTTTCGGCACGTCGATATCGCTCGTCAAAGCCGAACCGCCGAAGGCCCGCAGGTCCAGCGGCAATAGGATGTGCCGCTCCGCAAGCACGCCGGCGATCGTCCGCGCAGCGTCCAGTTCGACCCGGTGCCGCTGGTTATAGTCCACCGTCAGCGCCACGACCGAAAATCCGCGCTCGCGCGCGATTCCCGCGCAGACCATCGAATCGAGCCCGCCGGACAGGAGGACGACCGCGCTTTTCAAAGCTTGATGCCCATCTTCGGCGCCGCCCAGAACCAGAAAGCGTAGAGTGCGAGAGTCCCGATCACGCTGATTGCCATCGCGGCCCAGAAGTTCAGTCCAGAGCGGATGAGCAGCGGCAGCACGAAGAATAAAGGAAGCGACGGGATGATGAACCAGAAGGTGCTCGTGGACAGCTCGGCCACGCGCTCAGGATCGCTGCTGTCGCGCCACAACCATAACATTGCGAGCAACGAGGTAAGCGGGAGCGACGCGACCAACCCGCCCCAGGTCGGATAACGCCGGGCAATCTCGGACACGGCGGCGACGATCACCCCGGAAATCCCGGCCTTGATGACGAGGTACAACACGGTCGCGCCCTTAGGCTGCCGCGCGTCACAAAAGAAGGGCCGCCGGTCCTCCGGAGAGGAAGGGCGGCCCAGGTATCGGGCTGGCGCCCGATTGGGAGGAAAGCGTGCCAAATCCGGCACGAACCCTCAGTAGCGCAAAATGGTTAAACGCTGCCTTAATGGGGCGTGACAGGTGGCGTTTTCGCGCATTCCCCGACGCGGTGCGCCTGAAGCACATAATTGAACGGCAGCTGGTCGGATATGCCCTGCGTGCTGATCTTCAGAGAGCGCGGCGTGATCACCTCGATCGTCGACTGTCCGAAGCCGGCTCCCCCGCATTTGTAGCTGATCAGGGTGGAATCGCCGTGTTCGGACACGACGCTTCGCGTGCAATGGCTGGCGCGATGCTCGAACTGCGCGAGCGCCGTCACGTCAGCGACGCACTCGCGGATCGGCTCCTTCGTGCCCGGAGTCCCGCTGACCTCCCACAAGCCGCCCGCGATTCTCGTGAGAGCAGACGGCGGCGCAGCGCCGACGGCGGCCGCGCTCGCGGCAACGACGATCAGAATCACCCCCCGATTCATGCCCGGCCGTTTACCACAGACCGGTGAATGCTGGATAATGAAATGCTCGGCAGCCGACTCTCAATCGCTGAGTTCGCTTGGGCGGATCGCGAAGCTCGATGAACAGAACGCGCAGTCGACCGTGATCATCCCGTCCTCGCCCACCATCGCTTTCCGCTCATCGGCGGGGAAGCGCGCGATGACCGACCGCACATAGTCGGGATCGCAGCGGCACCCGCGGCGAAGCGCCACCGCCGGAAGCGTGCGCACCTCGTCTTCTTCGTGGAACAGGCGCCAGACGAGATCGTCGAGCGGAAGCGTCGGGTCCGTCAGCTCCTCGGCCTTCACCGATCCGCCAAGGATCGCGACGTGCGGCCAGTCCGGATGGTCGAGCCGCGTGTGCAGCCGCTCCCGCCCTTCCTCGCCTTCGGGAAGATGCTGGAGAAGCAAGCCGCCGGCAGACCAATGGTCGCCGTTCTTCCCGGCGGCGAGCCGAACCAGGCTCGGGATCTGCTCCGACTGGGCGAAATAGCTCTGCGCCGCGTCGCCGAGGCTCTTGCCTTCCAGAGGAACGATGCCCTGGTAGCGCTGGTCGGCGACCGGCTGGTCGAAGGTGATCGCCAGATAACCGTCGCCGAAGAACTCCTGCAGCGACGGCGTGTCCGACAGCGCTTCGATCTTCTCGGGATCGTGCCGCACGTAGCCGCGAATCTCGCCACCGAGATAGTCGCACACGAGCAGGTCGATGACCCCGCCCTGCGTCTGCGCCTGGAGCGTCAGCTGACCCTGCGGCTCCTTCAGCAGCGAGCCGAGCAGCGCCGTCAGAGTCAGCGCCTCGGCAAGCAGCTTCTCGATGACGGGCGGATAATCGTGGCTGCCAAGGATCGTATCGACCACGGACCCAAGCCGCGCGATCCTCCCCCGCGCATTGCGCGAAGGAATAGCGACGCCGAGCGCGACGTCGGTGTTGAGCTGAACTGTCGGCATGAGGGGGAAGATAGGGTTGGTTCTGCGCAGCGACAACCAATCCTTACGAGCAAAGCGCTACCCTTCGCTCGTCCTGAGCGAAGTCGAAGGGCGTTCGCACGGCGGCCGTGCAAGCCACCCCAACCGATCCCAATCCCCGGCGATCAGCGCTTCCTTCTTTGCCCGCGACCAACCCTTGATCCGCCGCTCGAACGCAAATGCCTCATCGCGCGTCGGAACCGCCTCACACCAAACGAGCTCGACCGGACGTCGCCGCCGCGTCCAATCCGCGCCCAAACCCCGCTGGTGCTGCCAGAGGCGCGCCTCGAGATCGTCCGAATGCCCCGCGTAATAGGAACCGTCACTGCAGCGGAGGAGATAGACCCAGAAATGCATCAGCGTCTTCCGGCGCCCTTCGACTTCGCTCAGGACGAGCGAGCAGATTACATTGCCCGGCCCTCAAGCCGCCGCCGCCGGCACCTCATATTCCGCCGCCGCCGCCGACAGCATGTCGACGAACTCGCGGATGTGGCTTTCCTCGATGTTGAGGGGCGGAAGCACGCGCATCACGTTCTCGCCCGCCGCGACCACGAGCAGGCCCTTCGTCCGCAGATAATTCACGAAGGCGCGGCTGTCGGTCTTGAGCTTCACGCCGAGCATCAGCCCGACGCCGCGGACGCTGTCGAACAAATGATCGTGGTTGGGGATCATCTGCTCGAGCGCGGCGCGCAGCCGCTCGCCCGTCTGGCGAACCTGGCGGAGGAACTGGTCGTTCGCGACCACGTCGAACACCGCCTGCCCCGCCGCCATCGCCAGCGGGTTGCCGCCGAAGGTCGATCCGTGCGTGCCGATCACCATGCCAGCCGCGGCCTTCTCCGTCGCCAGGCACGCGCCCATCGGGAAGCCGCCGCCGATCCCCTTGGCGGACGCCATGATGTCGGGTTCGACGTTGTAATATTCGTAGGCGAACAGGTGCCCCGTGCGCGCAACGCCGCACTGCACCTCGTCGAACACCAGCATCAAATCATGCTCGTCGCAGGCCGCGCGAAGACCCGAAATGAACTCATGCGTGGCCGGGCGGATTCCGCCCTCGCCCTGGATCGGCTCTAGGAGGAAGCCCGCAGTCTCGTCGTCGATCGCGGCAAGCGCCGCATCCAGATCGTTGAACTCGACCACATTGAAGCCGGTCAGGAGCGGCGCGAACCCGTCGCGAAGCTTCGCCTGGTCGGTCGCGCTGATCGTCGCCATCGTGCGCCCGTGGAAGGCGTTCGAGAAGGTGATGAGGTTGTGCTTGTGGGCGTTGCCCTTGGCGAAATGATAGCGGCGCGCCGTCTTGATCGCGCATTCGACCGCTTCCGCGCCCGAGTTGGTGAAGAACACCGTGTCGGCGAACGTTAGGTCGACCAGCCGCTGCGCGAACGCCTCGCCCTGCGGCGATCCATAGAGGTTCGACACGTGCATCAGCGTCGCGACCTGCTCCTGCAGCTTCTTCGTCACATAAGGATGCCCGTGGCCGAGCAGGTTCACCGCAATTCCCGACGCAAAGTCGAGATACCGCTCGCCATTCTCGCCGAAGAGGTAGGCTCCCTCGCCACGCACCGGACGGACCGGGGAACGCGGATAAACGGGCATGAGCGGCGTGATGGCCATGGTCGGTTCGGCTCCTCTGGTTGGATCGCGCCGCTATAGCGAGGGTGCCCGAAAAAGAAAAAGGCGCGCCGGTTCGAGCCGGCGCGCCTCTCTTGAAATCGGCGGGAGCCGATTAGTAGCGGTGGCGATAGCCAGCGCGGTTCGGTCGACCATTCCAGTCGCGCGCCTCGCGCGTGATCCGGAATTCGAGCTGCCGAATCTGACCTTCCAGCCCGCGCGCTTCCCTCGGCTGTAGGCCGTTGCGCGAGCGGTTGAAGATTCGGCGCTGGATCTGCCGCGCTTCATTGTCGAGCGAGCGCGCCTCCTGCCAGGACAGGACCCGCCGCTCCTGGAGCTGGCGGATGTCGTTCCGGACGCGCTGCACGCGCTGCTCCATCTGGCCGGCGAACCGATGGAAGTTGTAGCCCCGC
>Ga0105248_10002538_pt1 | contig 20327 bp, 15 predicted proteins | sample KBSS34metaG_FD_81524 | JGI IMG/M metagenome (GOLD analysis project Ga0105248, IMG submission 81524) | Switchgrass rhizosphere microbial communities from Kellogg Biological Station, Michigan, USA - KBS S3-4 metaG | ecosystem: Host-associated > Plants > Roots > Rhizosphere > Soil | place...
CTGGGCGATGGAGACCACCGACGACCCGGTGGTGGACAAGCTGTGGAGTGCGGTCGAGTCGCGCTGGGGCGAGCTCGTGTTCGAATCGCCCTGGCTTGCGCAACGGCAGAAGCAACTGGCCCGTGGATTCACCGAGGCGCTCGCCGATTACCTGCGCGACTTCCGCACAGACGGTAAGACCCTGGTGGCGGCCGAGGGGCGGTTCGCGCTCGAATACGGGGAACTGCCCGGCGCCGAGCCGCGCGACGACGGGACGCCTGCGCCCCAGATCGTGGTGAACGGTTCCATCGACCGGATCGAGCTCGGCCCCGACGGCGAGGTGGTGATCGTCGACCTCAAGACCGGGCGGCCGATCACCTCGCCGGCGGCGATCGCCGCGCATCCTCAGCTCGGGGCGTACCAGCTCGCCTACGCCGAAGGAAAGTTCGACGAGCCCCTTGCCGAGCACGGCAGCCATTCGCCGGGCGGCGCGAAGCTGCTCTACGTGCGCGAAGGCAAAGACGGCAGGCGCTACCGCAATGGGCACCAGGCGACGCTGGACGCCGAGGGCCTCGAGGCCGTGCGCGAACGGATCCGGCAGGCCGCCGTGCTGATCGCGGCTGCCGAGTTCGAGGGCCGCCTCGAGCTGGAGCAGTACGGCGGCTTCGGCACGACACCGCGGCTGCGGCTGCACCGGGTGCGGGCGGTGTCGAGTGACTGACGCTTTCTCGTCGAACGCGCAACCGCCGCCGACTGACGCGGCGCACGCTCTCACGCCTCCGAGCCGGCACTCGGCGCTCGAGATCGCGCGCCTGTTGGGGCTGCCTGAGCCGACGCAGCAGCAGCAGGCCGTCATCGAGGCTCCTCTCGCTCCCGCCCTGGTGGTCGCGGGAGCAGGCAGTGGCAAGACCGAGACCATGGCGAACCGTGTGCTCTGGCTGCTCGCCAACGGGCATGTGAAACCGAGCCAGGTGCTCGGCCTGACCTTCACGCGCAAGGCGGCGGGCGAGCTGCTGGTGCGCATCCGCACGCGCATCGATCAGCTGGCCGCGGCCGGGCTCACCGCCGAAGATCACGATCCGTTCCAGGCGCCGTCGGTCTCGACCTACAACTCGTTCGCGAACGCGATCTTCCGCGACAACGCGATCCTGGTCGGGCGGGAAGGCGATGGCGCCGTGCTGGGCGAGGCGGGCGCGTGGCAACTCGCCCGCGCGACCGTCATCCGCTCGCGCGACGATCGGCTGCCAGAACTCGACAAGAACCTCGATCCGGTCACCAATGCCGTGTTGGGCCTCAGCCGCGCCATCGCCGAGAACATCGCCGAGCCCGAAGCGGTACGCCGGTTCGCCCGCCGGTTCGCCGCGATCGGCGAGCTGCCGCCGGGGGGCCGTGGGGCATACGCGGCAGTCGACGGCATGGCGTCGGCCGTCGGTGCACTCGATGTGCTCGTCGACCTGGTTGGCGAGTACGAGGCGGCCAAGCTCACGCGCAGCGCGGTCGAATACTCCGATCAAGTCGCCCTGGCGCTCAAGATCCTGCACAAGCAGCCCGTCGTCGCGGCGGAGCTCCGCGACCGGTACCGGGTCGTGCTTCTCGACGAGTACCAAGACACCTCGGTGGTGCAGACCTGGCTGCTGGCCGAGCTGTTCGCCGGGCATCCGGTCATGGCGGTCGGCGACCCCAACCAATCGATCTATGGATGGCGCGGCGCCTCGGCCTCGAACCTCGAGCAGTTCGGCTCGCAGTTCGGTGCGGTAGGGCGGGCCTTCGCGCTGTCGACCAGCTGGCGGAACGGGCACCGCATCCTCGACGCCGCCAACGCGCTGGTCGCGCCACTGTCGCTGGTCTCGCGCGTTCCGGTCGAGAAGCTCACGCCGGCGCCGACCGCGAGCGAGGTTCCGGTCGCGGTCCGGTTCGAGGAGCACCTCGAGGCCGAGGCCGACGCCGTGGCACGGTGGTTCGCCGACCGACTCCGGGTGCCCGAACCTCCCTCGGCGGCGTTGCTGTTCCGGGCGCGCAAGACGCAACCATATTTCCTGCGCGCGCTGCGAGCGCACGGAGTGAAGTACCACGTACTCGGCATCGGTGGGCTGCTGGCCGAGCCGGAGATCGCCGATCTGGTGTCGATGCTCTCGGTGCTGAGCGATCCCGGCGCCGGCCTCGAACTGATCCGCGTGCTGGCCGGATCGCGCTGGCGCATCGGGGTGCAAGACCTGCACGCGCTGAACCGGCTGGCTTCCTGGCTGCGCGACCGCGACCACGCACAGCAGGTCTATGCCGACGAAGTGAAGGAGCGGATGCGCTCCAGCCTGACCGAGGGCGAGGGCGGCTCGATCGTCGACGCGCTCGACTTTCTCGCTCACGCCCGCGAGGAACACACGGCCCTCGCGCACTTCAGCGAGATCGGGCTTGCCCGGCTGCGCGATGCCGGGCAGGTCGTCGCCCGGCTTCGTGCGCGCGTCGCCCTCTCGTTGCCCGACCTGGTCTCGCTCGTCGAACAGGAACTGCGGCTCGACATCGAGGTGGTCGCCAACGAAGATCGCCCCTTGGGCGGCGCACCGATGGAGGCGCTGTTCGACGCGATCGACGGCTATCTGGCACTGGATGACGCGAGCACCCGGGTGGGCTCCGAACTGAACGGGTTCCTGGCCTGGCTGCGCGCGGCCGAGGAGCGCGAAGACCTGGCGCCGCGACCCGAGGATCCGGAGCCGGGCACTGTGCAGATCCTCACCATCCACGGGGCGAAGGGTCTCGAGTGGGACCTGGTCGCGGTTCCCCGCCTGGTCACCGACGAGCTGCCGATGAAGCCGATCGACGGCACGAACGGCTGGCTGGCATTCGGTCAGCTGCCGTGGCCGTTCCGCGGCGACGCCGCCGATCTGCCGGTCTATGAGTGGGAGTGGGCGACGACCCGCAAAGAGCTGCTCGACAACCGCGACACCTTCAAGGCCGCCGTCGGTCAGCGCGCTCACGACGAGGAGCGCCGCCTCGTCTACGTCGCGGTGACGCGGGCGCGGCACGAGCTGCTGCTGAGCGGCTCGTTCTGGGCGACGCAGAAGGCGTATCGCGAGCCGAGCACGTTCCTGCGCGAGTTGGCGATGGCGGGAGTGGTCGACGAGCTGCCCGCAGCACCCGAGAATCTCGACAACCCGCTCGGCGACGACCTGGAGAGGATCACCTGGCCGATGGATCCGCTCGGTCGCCGCCGGCCGGCGGTCGAGGCCGCGGCCGCTGCGGTCCGGGATGCCACCCCCGCGATCGGTGGGCCGTGGGCGCATGAGCTCGAACTGCTGCTCACCGAACGAGCCCGACGCCTGGCAGGCGCGGGGGCGGTCTCGCTGCCGACTCGGGTGCCGGCATCCCGGTTCAAAGACTTCGTCACCGACCCGGATGCCGTCGCCTCGTCGCTGCTGCGCCCGATGCCCGAGAAGCCGTTCAAGGCGACCCGGCTGGGCACGCTGTTCCACTCCTGGGTCGAGAATCGCTACGGCCTCGGGGCCGGATCGGACGAGCTGGATGCACCTGCGCTCGAGTTGGACGAGGAGGGCGACGGCGTCGAGGCGGCCGACCTCGCGAAACTGCGCGCGACCTTCGAGGCCTCGGAGTGGGCGGATCGGCGCCCGATCGAGGTGGAGCGCGAGATCCACCTGCCGTTCGACGACCGCATCGTGATCTGCAAGATCGACGCGATCTACGCCACCGGGCCCGACGAGCACGGCGATAGCGGCTTCGAGGTCGTCGACTGGAAGACCGGCAAGGCGCCGAAGGACGATGATGACCTCGAGCGCAAGACGCTGCAGCTGGCGCTGTACAGGCTGGCGTACTCGAAGTGGGCGGGCATCGACCCGAGCCGGATCACCGCGGCGTTCTACTTCGTAGCCGACGACCGGGTGATCCGGCCGGAGCACATCGACGACGAGGCCGGGTTGCTGGCACGCTGGCGCGCGGCGTTCGGGTAGGCGCTCACCCCGCGGGTGCGGCGACTCCCGCCGCCGCGGTCACCCGCAAGAAGTCGAGCTTGTCGGCCGCGGGCGTTCCCGCCGCGACCGTGTAGGCCACGATCCGCAGATCGGTGCCCGCCACGCTGAACACGTCGCAGTCGACCACGAACTCGCCGACCACGGGGTGGTCGATCGTCTTGCGCTCGGCTTCGTGCTCTCCGACCACGCCCGAGCTCCACAGCTCGGCGAACTCGGCGCTGCCGGCACGCAGAAAAGCGATCAACTTCGCAAGTTGCCGGTCATCCGGATAGCGGCCGGACACTCTGCGCAGGTCGGCCACCAACGACCGCCGAAAGCTCTCGCCGTCGTCGAGGTACCGCGCGCGCGATCCCTCGGCGTCTCGGTCCGAATTCAGCCCGAATGTCCGGACGGCGATGTTGCGGTCGAGTCCGGGCTGCTCGGCCGGCTCCCCGAGGACCGCGGCCCAGAGCGGACTCCAGGCCAGCAGATCCCAGGATGCCGTGAACACGGCAAGAGGAACCTCGCCCAGACGCGCAACGAGTCGCTGCACGCTCGGCGGGATGTGCCGCGGCACCGTGCGATCCGACGGCGGGAGCAGCCCGGCGACCCGGAACAGGTGGTCGCGTTCGGCGGCATCCAGCTGGAGCGCCCTGGCCAATGCCGCGGTCACCTGGTCAGAAGGATTGCGCGCCCGGCCCTGCTCGAGCCGGACGATGTAGTCGACCGAGAGTCCTGCGAGGGCGGCGAGCTCTTCGCGGCGCAGGCCGGTGGCTCGACGTCCGGTGCCGACCGGCAGTCCGACGTCGACGGGCGAACGGCGCTGCCGCCAGGATTTCAGCAGCGGTCCGAGGTCGCCGTGCGAAGCATCCATCGCCCCATTGTCGCCCCTGACCGCGGATGCTGCCTGGTACTGCCGGTCCCTACGTTGAGCCGGGCCACGCGCCGCGGCCGAGCGCCGCGCATGCTCGAAGCATGACAACGACACTCATCACCGGAGGCAACAAGAGCCTCGGATACGAGACCGCCCGCCGCCTGATCGAGGCGGGGCAGACCGTCTGGATCGGTGCCCGCGACGAGACGCGCGGACGGGCCGCGGCCGAGCAGCTCGGCGCGCGCTTCGTGCAGCTCGATGTGACCGACGACGACTCGATCGCGGCGGCGGCGACGACCGTGGCGGCCGAGGGAGGCGTCGACGTGCTGATCAACAATGCCGGCGTCGTCGGCCCCCGGGTCGCGCCCGAGCAGATGACCGGCAGCGACATTCTCGAAACCTTCGACACGAACGTGTTCGGCATCGTCCGGATGACCACGGCCTTCCTGCCCATCCTGCGCGAGTCGTCGGCGCCGGCGATCATCAACGTGACCAGCGGCCTGGGATCGTTCGCGACGGTCAATGACCCCTCGAGCACGGCGTCCGGCTACGTGATCCCGATGTACTGCTCGTCGAAGTCCGCAGTGAACATGCTCACGGTGCAGTACGCGAAGGCGTTCCCCGACATCCGGATCAACGCGGCCGACCCGGGTTACACCGCAACCGACTTCAACGGGCACTCCGGCACGCAGACCGTGACCGAGGGAACGGATGCGGTGGTCGGCTTGGCGCTCCAGGGCGCCGACGGGCAGACCGGCACCTTGGTCGACCGCGACGGAATCGAAGCGTTCTAGGGGTCATCGTCAAGGGGCGGCGGATGCGCGGACTCCGGCCGCCGCGTCGCGAAGGGACGCTCCCCTTGGCAGAGGGTGAGCACCGCCTCACCGTGAGGCGCAGTTCACCTAGTTCAGACCCCGGCTACTGGCGCCCGCCTGCTGGGTCGTCTTGGCCAGCAGTCTGTGTCACCTAGGTGCCCGCACCCAGCGACGATCGCGCCACGATCGCGCTGACCAGGGCATCCACCGGCTCGCGGGCCGCGCGCGGATTGTCGAGAAGGGCGAAGTCGACCTCGCCGATCGGCGGCAGCCCGAAGGTGCTCGTCACGGCGACCAGATCGCCCGGGACAAGGCTCTGCGGAAAGACCGCCACCCCGATTCCGGCCCGCAGCGCCGCGAGCACCCCGTTGATCTCGCGGACGTTGCAGGTGATGCGCCAGGTGCGGCCGGCATCCTCGAGGGCGCGGATGGCGGCACTGCGCGAGAATGAGGGCGCCTGGTACACGATGAGCGGCACCGGCTGATCCGTCTCGAGCTGCAGCGACTTGTGCGCAACCCACACCAGGCGCTCGCGGCGCACGACGCGCCCGTCGGGTTGGTCGGGTTCCTGCTTGATGTACACCAGGTCGAGCTGGCCGGCCTTGAGCCGGCGGGCGAGCGCGCCGCTCTGGTTGACCGTGAGTTCGAGGTTGATCTGCGGGTAGAGCTGCCTGAAGTCGCGCAGGATCTGCGGCAGCTGCGTGAGCGCCAGGTCGTCGGCCGATCCGAAGCGCAGACGCCCGCGCATCGCCGATCCGGTGAAGTAGGCCGCGGCCTGGTCATGCGCCGCCAGGATGCTGCGGGCGAAACCGAGCATGGCATCCCCGTTGTCGGTGAGAGAGACCGCCCGGGTGTCGCGGGCCACGAGTTGCCGGCCGGCCGCCAGCTCGAGCTTGCGGACCTGCTGACTGACCGTCGGCTGGCTCAGCTGAAGCTGTTCGCCCGCGCGCGTGAAGCTCAGCGTCTCGGCGACGGCGACGAAGGTGCGCAGCAGTGCGGGGTCGAACATGGCGTCGCCTCTCATTCAACAATCCAATAGGACTTATAGCCACGATTCCACAATCGAATGGTGGGCGCGAGCGTACCGTTGATGAACGTGACGAATCTCAGCGGCGTGGATCCCGAGAGCGTCACGCAGCCGATCCCCGTCATCACCCAGGCGCCGCGCTGGCGCGACACCTTCATCGCGCTGCGGGCATACAACTACCGGCTCTACGTCGTCGGCCAGCTGTTCGCCAACGTCGGCGGATGGATGCAGCGGGTCGCGATCGACTGGCTCGTGCTCGAGCTGACCGGCAACGTCGCCCTCGTCGGGCTCACGGTCACCCTCCAGTTCGCGCCCACCTTGCTCATCGGCCCATGGGCCGGAGTCATCTCCGACCGCTACAAACGCCACCGCACCCTGATCATGACCCAGTCGGTCGGCACGATCTTCAACGGACTGCTCGCTGTGCTCGTGCTGACGGGCGTCGCGCAGGCCTGGATGGTCTTCGTGGTGGCGACCATCACCGGCTGCTCGATGGCGGTCGATTCGCCCTCGCGGTCGGCCTTCGTGACCGAGATGGTCGGCTCGCACCGGCTGCGCAATGCGATCACCTTGAACGCCAGCATCTTCCACCTGGGCGGCCTGCTCGGTCCGGCGATCAGCGGCGTGCTGATCACCCTGGTCGGCTCGGGTTGGTCGATCGCGATCAACGCGGGAACCTCGGCGATCGCCGTGACCGCCCTCTCGCTGATGCGCACGCACGAACTCACCCGCTCGCGGCCGGTGGTCGCGGCCAAGGGGCAGATCCGCGAGGCGCTGCACTACGTCATCCGCAAGCCGACGATCTTCTGGCCGATCGTGCTGATGTTCTTCGTCGCGACCTTCGGCATGAACCTGCCGGTGCTGTTCACCGCCTCGGCCAACTCGACCTACCACACGGGGGCTGCGGGCTACGGGCTGTACAGTTCGCTGGCCGCAGCCGGCGCGCTGGCCGGCGCACTGCTGTCGACGCGTCGTCGCTCGTTGCGGCTGCGCGCCATCGTCGTTGCTGTCATCGTCTATGGAGCCGTCACCGCGATCGCCGGCGTCGCGCCGCTCTACCTGGTCTTCCTCGGGGCGCTGGTCGGCATCGGTATCACCCGCATCGCATTCGCAACCGCCTCGGAGTCGCTGACGCAACTCTCGACCAACCTCGGCATCCGGGGTCGCGTGATGTCGTTCTACATCATGGTGAACGTCGGCGGACAGGCGGCCGGCGGCCTGATCATCGGATGGATCGCGCAGAACCTGGGAGCCCAGGTCGCCTTCCTGGTAGCGGGCGGCGTGCCCGCGGTTGCCGGACTTGTGGTCGCCGTCGTGCTCGCGCGCCGCCACCAACTCACGCTGCGAGTCAACCTGCGCCGCCCGCGGCAGCTGGTGCGGATCGTCAAGCGGCCGCAGGCGGTGGCGGCGACCTAACGCCGGGAGCTACTGGTCCCGGCTGTTCGGTGTTCGTCTCAGTGATCGGGCGTGGCGGCGCCGCGCACCAGCACGGTGTCGACGAACTGCTCGAAGCGCACGATCAACCCACCGCGAACGATGAAATGGTGTGCGACACGCGCGTTCAGGTGCTTGCCGGTGGTCTTGTGAACCGCCGTGTAGCGGGCCAGGACCACGACGTTCTCGCCGTCGACGACATAGCTGTCGTCGTGAGCGGCCCACCCGTCCCAGTCGGCGCCGAGCCGCTCCATGACGTTCGCGGTCACGCCGCTCGGCGTGCGGTAGGTGCCGGCCAGCGGAAAGCCGGCCATCTCGGTCCATTCAACGTCCGGAGCGAGCGTGGCCCGCAGCGCCTCCAAGTCGGCTGCGGCCGAGGCCAGGTACTGGCGCCGCACCACGTCGGCGGGTGCGCTGCTGGTGGCGAAGTCGGGACGCGTGTCGGTCAGGGCGGTCATCCCCAGCTCATTTCGCCCTTGACGACCTTCGGACCCAGCTGCGCGGCGATCTGCATGCCGGCCTGCGGGTACGCGGCGAGCAGGGCCGCGGTTGCGGCGGCACCGTCGGCCGCCTCGGCCACGATGCCGCGGAACGCGGCGAGGTACTCCCGGGTGTAGGCCAGTGCCGAGGCGTCGGCGGCCGCCGCGGGCTGCCGGTGTCCAGGCACCACCAGAGCGGGGTTGAGGGTCTGCATCTCGGCCAGAAGGGCGTCCCAGGCGTCGAGCTGCTCGTCGCGCGGGGTATCCGCGATCCAGACGTGCTCGTCGGCGAACACCAGCACACCGCCGAGGATCGCGCGGTCCTCGGCCTGATACAGGTAGGTGCGGTCGGGCAAGGCCGCCGGGGCGCCCTTGAGCTCGAAGGTGTGGCCGGCGAACTGCAGGTCGCCGGTCAGCGGTTCGGTCTCGATCAGCCGCATGGGCAGGTTGGCGCCGAGCGCAGCCCAGGCCGTGAGCTTGCCCTCGTACTTCTTGGCCATCGCGGCGGCCACCTCGGGAGTGGCCACGAACCGCGCGCCGGGGAATGCGTCGGCGATGACCTCGGCGCCGAAGTAGAAGTCGGGGTCGGCGTGGCTGATCACCACGGTGGTGAGTTGCCTGCCGGAGTCAAGAACGGCACCGACCAGGCGGTGCCCGTCAGCGCGCGTGAACCCGGCGTCGACCAGCAGTGCCTCGTCTTCGCTGGTCACCAGGGTCGCGGTCTTGTTCTTGACTCCGACGGGGAAGTCCCCATCGATGATCGTGTAGGTCAAGTCAGTCATGATGCTCGTTTCCTCCTCAGGGAAAGTACCTTACTAGCTAGGTAAACTACCTTACTGGCAAGATATATTCCAGTGGGTTCGATATGATTGTTTTTTGTGGATGAGGAGTTGAGCGCCTTGGCGGCCGACGAGGGAGTGGTGTTGTGGGGCAGGATCGTCAACCTGCACCGCGCCCTGGATTCGCTGCTGCATGACGACATCCGAGAAGCCACCGGCCTGGTGGGCATCGAGTTCGAGTTCCTCCTGCGCCTTGCCCGCTTTCCCGGTCCGCGCACCCACGTCAGCAAGGTCGCGGCCCGGATGGGCTACAGCTCGGCGGGCCTGACGAAGCTGACGGCCCGGCTGGAAGAACGGGGTCTGATCCAGCGAGAGCGCGACCCGCAGGACGGCCGCGCCTTCCTGGTCTCCCTGACCGACGCGGGCGAGGAAGCCGTGCGCGCCGGACTCGAAGCGCACATCCCGCGCCTCGACGCGGAGGTGCTGGCCCGGCTCACTCCGGCCCAGCGCCGACAGCTCCAGGACCTGCTCGGCCGCATCGATCCCGGTGAGGCACCGGCGCAGGCGGGCTAGAGCCGCGCGGCGCGCTCCGAGCGGTCGAGTAGGGCCTCGATCTCGTCGGTATTGACGAAACCACCGTGCCCCACGGCACTGCTGAGGTCGACGGTGTCACCGCTCACCGTGCTGCCCAGGGTGGTCTGCGCGTCGTCGGTGAGGGCCGAGAGCATCTCGACGGCGTCATCCACGATCTCGGTGCTGCGCACCTCGGTGCCGTGCAGCAGCCAGCGCGCGACCTCCAGCTCGGCGAGCAGGGTGGCGCGCTGACGCAGCTGGCGGTCGATCTGGCCGCGGGCCGCACCGTAGGCATCGAACGCGGCATCCGTCGCCCCGGGCTGGGTGCAGCCGAGCAACCACTGCAGGTCGAGTGCCGGGTCGCCAACCCGAAGCCCGTGCCAGCCGAGCACGCCGGTCAGTTGATCGGATGCCACGAGCACCGAATCCGAGCCGAACGATCCGTTGATCACCGTGGGCGAGTACTGCCAGAGCGCGGATTCGCCGCTCGCGTGCTCCCAGCGCTGCAGCAGTGCGACCGGGACGAGACCGGTTGCCGCCGCGCGGTCGATCAGGGTCACGGCGGCGCGGTGGCCGTCGACGGCGCTGTGACCGGGGAGTCCGGCGTCCACGATGAACGAGGTGGGCAGGGCATGGATCGCGGCGATGCCGGCTCCGATCGAGGCCGCCAGCTCGGGGGTGATCTGCGCCAGAGAGGGCTTGGTGCCATAGACGAACTCGTAGACCACCGCGCGGGTGCCGCCGACCGGAACCTGGCCGGCGAACGTCGATACCGCGAAGGGCAGCCGGCTGCGCACCCCGGCGCTTAGGGCGCGCAGAGCGACCAGGTCGGCCGACTGCTCCGCCTCGGCGCGTTCGCTGCGCGGCACCCGCACCACCCAGTGCCTGCCATCGCCGCCGGTGAGCAGCGCCGAATCGAAATCGCCCTGGCCCATCGAGCCGAACGGCTGCACCGCGGCGACATCGAGCTCGGCCACGGCCGAGGTGGCGAGCGCGGCTAGAGTGAAGTGGGATCTGGCCATGACGACAGGGTAGGTCGGTCGATGCCCGGCCCGGCAGCACGCCACGCCCTTCTGTCCCGCTCCGGAGGTAGCTGTTTGATCGACTCCTTCGGCTCCCGGCTGCCGCTGGCCCGCGCGTCGATCGATCGCGATCACCTGTCGCGGCCTCTCGGGCTCGAGGCGGTGCTCGCCGATCCGCTCGCCCGGGTTCTCGTGCTGCACGACCGCAAGGTGCTGCTCGCCGGACCGGCGCGGATCGCTCTGCTCGAACCGTCGCGCGTGCCCGGTCACGAGCTGGCGCTCTACCTGGGCCGCGCGGTCGATGACGACGGCGAGCTCGTGCCCGGCGCGCCGATCGCGGCACTGCTGGTGGACGAGGTGACAGCCGGCGAGCTGGCGGTGGAACTCGCTGCGGAATTCGGAGGCGCGGAGTGGGGCGACCTGCGGCTGCTGGGCGCCGAGCTGAGCGTCCGGGATGCGGGACTCTTCACCGAGGCGCTCGCCCTGGCCAACTGGCACACCAGCTACGCGTTCTCGCCGCGCACCGGGCATGCCAGCATCCCGGATGCCGCCGGGTGGATCCGCCGCGACAGCGTCACCGGAACCGAGCTCTTCCCGCGCACCGACGCGGCGATCATCGTCGGGATCACCGATGACGACGACCGGCTGCTGCTCGGCTCCAATGCGCTCTGGGAGGCGAACCGCTTCTCGCTCCTTGCCGGTTTCGTCGAGCCGGGGGAGTCGCTCGAAGCGGCGGTGATCCGCGAGGTCTACGAGGAGTCGGGCGTGCGGGTCGTCGACCCGGTCTACCGCGGAAGCCAGCCCTGGCCGTTCCCGGCGTCGTTGATGGTGGGGTTCCGCGCGCGGGTCGCCCCGGGCAGTTCGACCGTGGGGCGCCCCGATGGCGAAGAGATCCTCGAGCTGCGCTGGTTCAGTCGCGACGAGCTGGCCGCGGCGAACGCGGCCGGCGAGATCCGGCTGCCCGGAGCGACCTCGATCGCGCGGGCCATCATCGACGAGTGGTACGGCGGCGAACTGCCCGATGGCGGCCGCTGGTGAGCGCGCGATCCTGCAGGGGTTGCACGTGACTCCCGCGCTCGACGACGAGCTGCTCGCGGGACTCGACCCGGAGCAGCGCGAGGCCGCGGTCGCCCTGCTCGGCCCGGTCTGCATCCTGGCCGGGGCCGGAACCGGCAAGACCCGCGCCCTGACCTACCGGATCGCGCACGGGCTGCGCACCGGCACCTACTCACCCGGCAGCGTGCTCGCGCTCACCTTCACGACGAAGGCCGCTGCCGAGTTGCGCGAGCGGCTGCGCCGGCTGGGGGCGGAGGGGGCGGTGGCGCGCACCTTCCATTCGGCGGCTCTGGCGCAGCTCGGTCAGTTCTGGCCGGATGTCGTGGGCGGCCCTTCGCCGAAACTGGTCGAGAACAAGTCGCGCCTGATCTCGGAGGCCGGGGACGCGCTGCACCTGCGGCTCGGCGGCGGCACCGTGCGCGACCTGGCGGGTGAGATCGAGTGGCGCAAGACCTCCGAGTTGAGCCTGGAGCGCTACGCCGCCGCCGTCGAACAGCAGGGCCGGCCGATGCCGGGCGGGCTCGATGTGGGTGCGGTGGTCGACATCCAGACCCGTTATGAGCAGCTGAAAGACGACCGCCGCCGTCTCGACTTCGAGGATGTGCTGCTGGCCACCGCCGGGATGCTCGACTCCGAGCCGCGAGTGCTCGCGACCGTGCGCGCGCAGTACCGCTTCTTCACGGTGGACGAGTACCAGGATGTCTCGCCGCTGCAGCACCGGCTGCTCACCTTGTGGCGCGGCGATCGCACCGATGTCTGCGTGGTCGGGGACGCCAGCCAGACCATCTACTCCTTCACCGGCGCCACCAGCTCGTACCTGCTCGGTTTCGAACGGGAGTTCCCGCAAGCGCACGTCGTGCGGCTCGAGCGCAACTATCGTTCGACGCCGGCCGTGCTCGCCCTGGCGAACCGGCTGATGCACGACCGGCCGGGTTCTCTCGAGCTGCGCGCGATCAGCACCTCGCCCGAGCAGGTCTCGGCGGTCGCGGTGTTCGACGACGACGTCGCCGAGGCGCAGGCCGTGGCAGGCGCGGTCGCGGCCGAGTTGAAGGCGGGCACGCGGCCCGAGCAGATCGCCGTGCTGTTCCGGGTGAACGAGCAGGCGGTCGCGCTCGAAGCCGCCCTCAAGCAAAGTGGCGTCGCGGTGCGGCAACTCGGGGCGAGCACCTTCTTCAAGCTGCCCGCCGTGCGCAAACTGCTGCTCGCGCTGCGCGTTCAGGTGCACTCGGAGCCCGATGAACCGGCGCGGGCCATCGTCTCGAACCTGGCGCGCGAACTCGGGTGGAGTCTGCTGCCCGAAGACTCGTCACTGCCGCGCGAGAGCTGGGACGCGCTCGACGCCATCGTGCGCTTCGCCAACGAGGTGCCCGACTCGGTGTCGCTCAAGCGCTTCTCGGCCGAGCTCGCCGATCGTGAGGAGAGCAACAACGAACTGACCGTCTCGGCGGTCGTGCTCTCGACTCTGCACAGCGCGAAGGGCCTCGAGTGGCAGACGGTGTTCCTGGTCGGGCTGAGCGAGGGCCTGCTGCCGATCAACTACGCGAAGACCCCGGTCGCCATCGATGAGGAGCGCCGACTCTTCTACGTCGGGATCACGCGGGCACGGCGACGGCTGCTTCTCTCGTGGTCGCGGATCGGCCCGCGGGGTCAGCAGCGGGAGCCCAGTCGCTTTCTGCAGGAGTTGCGCAGCGGCACGCCGCATGCCGCGTCCATGCGCGCGGGCTGACCGCGCCGCCAGCCGCGGTCAGGTGCCAACTCACCGCCTCGGTAGTTGAGCCCGTCGAAACCACCCTCGTCATCCGTTCGAGCACGCGGCGCGCGGTGAACGCGGCGGCCTCGGCGACCGCGAGGCGCCTCATGGCGGGAGCGGGCCGGTTCCACAATTGGGTCGCGATCGCCGGCCACGCGGGGTCATCCTCGGTGCGTGTGAGCTGCACGCAATACAGGCACGGGCCGCTCCCGGGCTCGACCAACGGCCCGACCATCACCCCGCCGTCGCCGATCACGACCGGCAGGTGCGGGATGTCGCGCCGCAACCAGCTCCCATGGTCCTCGGGCGAGATCACCCAGCCCGCCACGATCACCGCGAGGTCGGGCGTGCTCTCGTCGGACGCCGCGAGCACTCCGTCTGCCCCCAGCACCCGCCGCAGCTCGTCGGCGAGCGGGCCATCGCCCTCGACCGCGACCCGGAACGCGGTCGGTGCCGACTCGGTCTCGAGCACCGGTCGGAGGCGCTGCAGCAGCGCATCGGCTGCCTCGACGGAGACTCCCGCGCTGCGCGCCATCATGGCGAACCCGCTGGACGAGATGCCGCCGACGAGTGCGGAGATCATCCGCTCGGTGCCGGCATCCACCTCGTCGAGCACGACGAGCGGCTCGTCGACCCCGAACTGCAGACTGCTCGGACTCCGCCAGACCAGCGGAATGCCCGCCCCCACCTTCAGCACCATGCGCACAGGATGCCCGCGAGCGGGTCCCGCCTGTGCGCCCCGTCCACAGGTGACCGTGACGTCGCAGCGCGCGGTCGCTGGAGGCGCGGGTGCGGTTTTGCTATTTCAGTTCGCGCCGAATTCAGCGCGAACTGAAATGCGGCAGAACGAGAACCCCGCCGGCCGTCGGGGCACGATCGGGCGCCAGCGGTCTCGATACGCCGACTGCGTCGGCTACTCGACCACCGAGAACGACCTACACCTCGTGCGGCCGGTTCTCTCCGTCGTCGTTGAGCAGGTCTTCGATCGCCATGTCGACATCATCCGGGATGCGCGTATCGGAGCTGAGCCGTGCGATCAGCGCCGAGGGATCGTCGATGTCGGTGTCCGAGGGGATCAGATCGGGGTGCGCCCAGAGGGCGTCGCGGCCGGCATCGCCGACGGCGTCCGACACCTTCTGCCACATGGCGGCCGCCTCGCGCAGACGCCGCGGCCGCAGTTCCAGCCCCACCAGCGTGGCGAACGCCGACTCGGCCGGACCTCCCGCCGCGCGGCGCCGACGCACGCTCTCGGCGATCGCGTCGCTCTTGGGAAGGCGCGCCGTCGCGGCGGCGGTTACGACATCCACCCAGCCTTCGATCAGGGCCAGCATGGTTTCGAGGCGGGCGAGCGCGGCGAGCTGCTCCTCGCTCTTCGGCGGGATCAGCGCGCCGCTCGTCATCGCGGCTCGCAGCTCTTCGGGGTTCTGCGGGTCGAAATCGGCGGCCAGCTCTTCGAGGCGGTCGGTATCGATCCGGATGCCGCGGGCGAAGTCGGTGACCTGCGTGAGCAGATGCAGCCGCAGCCACTTGGCGTGGCGGAACAGCCGCGCGTGCGCGAGTTCGCGCACCGAGAGGTAGAGCCGCACCTCGTCGATCGGGATGTCGAGGCCTGCCCCGAAGGCGTCCACGTTCTGCGGGACCAGCGCGGCCTGCCGGGTCTCGCCATCGAGCAGCGGGATGCCGACATCGCCGCCCGAGACCACCTCACCTGCGAGCTGGCCGACGACCTGCCCGAGCTGCATGGCGAACAGGGTGCCGCCGACGTTGCGCATCAGCTGGCCGGCGTTGCCCAGCATCCCGCTCAGTTCTTCGGGCGCTTGGTCTTCGAGCACTCCCGTGAGCGCGTTCGCGATCGAGTGGGCGACCGGTTCGGCCAGCTGGGTCCACACCGGCATGGTGGCCTCGGCCCAGCCGGCGCGGGTGAGCAGCGCGGGGGCCACGGTCAACTCGGCGATCGACGTGACCTCGTCGAGCCAGAGTTCCGCGACGTGCAGGGCCTGCTCCATCGCCGAGGTCTCGGCGGGTGTACTCACCACAGCCGATCGGGTGGCGAGACCCTTCGCCTGTTCGAGTGCGAGCCCCCAGTTGATGCCCTCGCCGCTGTTCTGCAGCGCCTGCTGCAACTGCCCGATCAGGCGTTGCACCATCTCGGGGTCGTTGGGAAGGCCCGCCGCGCTCGCGAGCTTCGCCGGGTCGAGATCGGTATTGCCGGCGAGAAAATCGCGCAGCATGTCGCGGAAGTCGTCTTCAGACGGCTCGTCCCGCGAATCATCAGCCATGCGTTCTAAGGTAGCCCTCGCCCGCTCAGGAGGCCGGGGGATTCGCCTAGGCTGAGCCCCTGCGGCCTCCGCCCGCAGCGAACAGACCCGAACTCCTTCCACACGACAGGCGAAAGACCGACGGTGCGCAGCTTCCTCTCCGATCGCGGACGCGTCGGCCGAGCCATCGGCTGGGTGCTCCTGGTCGGCGCCGTGGTCGGCGCCGTGCTGCTCGGCATGTCGCCATCCCCGTACGCCGTCGAGCGCCCGGGTCCCGTCTACGACGTGCTCGGCAAGACGGAGGTCAAGGGCAAGTCGGTACCGCTGATCGAGATCCCCAGCCAGACGACCTATCCGACGACAGGCACGCTCGACATGCTGACCGTCTACGTCGACGGCACGCCGCAGACCCGGGTGAGCTGGATCGAGTTGGCGAGCTCGTGGTTCGACGCCAGCCGTGCCGCGGTGCCGCTCAGCGAGCTGTATCCCCCCGGCGAGACCGAGGACCAGTCGAACGTCGAGAGCGCGATCGACATGACCAACTCGCAGCAGGCCGCGACCGCGGCGGCGCTGAGCAAGCTGAAGATCGCGTACACCTCGAAGGTGGTCGTCGCCCAGGTCATCAAGGACACCCCGGCCGCCGGCAAGCTGAAGGCCGGAGACGAACTGGTGACGGCGAACGGCGAGAAGGTGACTGGGCTCACCATGCTGCAGCACACCATCCAGGGCAACGGCGTGACGAAGCCGGTCGAGCTGGTGGTGCGCAGGAGCGGCACGCTGCGCACCCTCGAGATCACTCCCGTCATCAACCCCGACACCAAGAAGCCGGCGGTCGGCGTCTACACCGGATCGACCTTCACCTTCCCCTTCGACGTCAAGATCCAGCTTCAGGATGTCGGCGGCCCCAGCGCCGGGATGATGCTGGCCCTGGGCATCTACGACAAGCTCACGCCGGGCGATCTCGCGGGCCATGCGCACATCGCGGGCACCGGCACGATCGACCCGAGTGGAGCCGTGGGTGCCATCGGCGGCATCCGTCAGAAGATGTACGGCGCGCGCGACGCGGGCGCGACCTGGTTCCTCGCGCCCGCGTCAAACTGCAACGAGGTCCGCGGTCACATCCCCAGCGGACTCACCGTGTTCGCCGTCAAGACCCTCGACGACTCCCTGGCCGACATCACGGCGATCGCGTCCGGCGGCGATACCTCCAAGCTGGCTACCTGCTCGCGACCCTAGGATCGTCGCGTGACGTCCTCCACCGCCAGTACCCAGCCGAAGGCACCGCGCAGTCGAAGCCGTGCCGCCCTCGCGATCACGGCCGCGGCAATCGCGCTGCTGGTGATCGTGTTCTTCATCTTCTCGGGCCTGTATGCCGATGTGCTCTGGTTCCAGCAGGTGGGCTACCTCAACGTGCTGACCACCCAGTGGTACGCCACGGTGATCATGTTCGTCGTCGGATTCCTCACCATGGCCGTGTTCGTGTGGCTGGGCATCTTCATCGCCTTTCGCGCTCGACCGGTGTACGCCAAGCTCAACTCGCAATTGGACCGCTACCAACAGGTGGTCGAGCCGCTTCGCCGACTGGCGATGTACGGCATCCCCGTCGTTCTCGGCATCTTCATGGGTGTCTCGACCGCGACCCGCTGGCCGACGGTGCTGCAGTTCCTGAACCGCACGAGTTTCGGAACGCTCGACCCGCAGTTCCACCTCGATGTCTCGTTCTACGTCTACGAGTTGCCGTTCTACCGCGGGGTCATCGCCTATGCATCGGCCGCCGTGATCGTCGCCGGCCTCGCGGCGCTGGCCACCAACTACCTGTATGGCGGCATCCGCATCTCGGGGCGCGAGGTGCGTGTCACGCGGCCCGCGCGCATCCAGCTCGCCCTCACCGCGGCGCTCTACGTCGCCCTGCAGGCGGTGAGCATCTGGCTCGACCAGTACGCCACCCTCACCGATGAGTCACCGATCGGAGCCAGTGCCACCATCACGGGCGCCGGGTACACCGATGTCAACGCCACGATCCCGAGCAAGGTGATCCTGGCCGGCATCGCCGCCTTGGTCGCCGTGCTGTTCATCCTCACCGCGGCCATCGGCCGCTGGCGGCTGCCCCTGATCGCCACCGGGCTGCTGATCGTGTCGAGCCTGGTGATCGGATCGATCTACCCCGCGATCGTGCAGAACCTCCAGGTCAACGCCAGCGCGCGCACCCTCGAGGCGAAGTACATCGGCTACAACATCGAGGCCACCCGAAAGGCGTACGGCGTCGACGGCGTCAACGTGGTGCAGTACAACGCCACCACCGACGTCGAGGCCGGCCAGCTCCGCGCCGACGCCGAGACGACGGCCAACATCCGGATCCTGGACCCCGCGCTGGTCAGCAAGACCTTCGGGCAGCTGCAGCAGGTGCGGCAGTACTACCAGTTCGCGCCGCAGCTCGACGTCGACCGCTACAAGATCAAGGGCAAGACCCAAGACACCGTGATCGCGGTGCGCGAGCTCGACTCGGCGAACCAGAGCTCGAACAGCTGGTACAACGACACGCTGGTCTACACCCACGGCTACGGCATCGTCGCCGCATACGGCAACCAGCGCGCCGGCAGCGGCGAGCCGAAGTTCCTCGAATCCGACATTCCTCCCACTGGATCGCTCGGCAACTTCCAGCCGCGCATCTACTTCGGCGAGAAATCACCCGAGTACTCGATCGTGGGCGCTCCCAAGGGCTCGAAGGACGTCGAGTTCGACTACCCCGCCGGAGGCGGCACCACCGCGTCCGACGCCGAGACCGACGGCGCCACCACGACCTACACGGGCAATGGCGGGCCGAAGCTGGACTCGTTCCTCAAGAAGCTGACGTACGCCATCCACTTCGGTGCCCAAGAGATCCTGTTCACGGATGCCGTGACCAACGACTCGCAGATCCTCTACGACCGCGACCCGAAGACGCGCGTCGAGAAGGTGGCGCCCTATCTGACGCTCGACAGCGACCCGTACCCCGCGGTCGTCAATGGACACGTGGTGTGGATCCTCGATGGCTATACGACGACGGCCGACTATCCGTATTCGCGGGTCGAGCAGCTCAGCAACACGATCGTCGACACCTACACGCCGCAGCCGGGGTATGCGCTCGACAATGTGAACTACATCCGCAACTCGGTGAAGGCCACGGTCGACGCGTACAGCGGCAAGGTGACGCTCTACGCCTGGGATGACAAAGACCCGGTGCTGAAGACGTGGGAGAAGATCTTCCCCTCGACGGTGAAACCGCAGAGCGACATGAGCACGCAGTTGCTCGCCCACGTGCGCTATCCCGCCGATCTGTTCAAGGTGCAGCGCTCGATCCTGCAGACCTACCACGTGACCGACTCGGGATCGTTCTATTCGGGCGTCGACGCGTGGAGCGTGCCGAACGACCCGACGAAGCCCAAGTCGAGCGCGGTGGCCCAGCCGCCGTACTACCTCACGATGCAGGTGCCCGACACGACGGCGCCGGCGTTCACGCTGTATTCCACCTACATCCCGAAGTCGGGTTCTGCCTCGAGCCGGAGCGTGCTGACCGGCTATCTCGCCGTCGACTCGGATGCGGGGCCCGACTACGGCAAGTTGACCCTGCTGACCCTGCCGAAGCAAGACACGGTGCCCGGCCCCGGACAGGTGCAGAACACCTTCGAGTCGGACCCGATCGTCGGTCAGGCGCTCAACCTGCTGCGGCAGGGGCAGACCGAGGTGGTTTCTGGAAACCTGCTCACCCTGCCGGTCGGCGGCGGGCTGCTCTATGTGCAGCCGGTCTACGTGCAATCGAACGCGACGTCAGACACCAGCTATCCGCTGCTGCGCAAGGTGCTGGTCGCGTTCGGCGGCAAGATCGCTTTCGAAGACACCTTGGATGCCTCGCTCGACTCGCTCTTCGGCGGTGACTCGGGCGCGAGCGCGGGTGACAACGGCGCGGGTGGTTCGTCGGGCTCCGGGACGGGAACGGGCACCGGGACCGGAACCGGAACGGGAACCGGCACGGCCAGCGGACTCAGTGCCGCCCAACAGGCCGCGCTGCAGAAGGCCCTCGGCGAGTACCAGGCCGCGCTCACGTCTCGTACCGCCGCCTACGCGGCCAACGATCTGGTCGCGGCAGCGCAAGCAGACCAGGCCATGCAGGCCGCGGTGAAGGCCGCGATGGCGGCGATCGGGCAGTAGCCGAGCAGCACGAATCTGCGGCACCCCGCGGCGCGTGATAGAGTCACTCTTCGTGCCGCGGGGTGGAGCAGTTCGGTAGCTCGCTGGGCTCATAACCCAGAGGTCGCAGGTTCAAATCCTGTCCCCGCAACTAA
>Ga0105248_10002539_pt1 | contig 20323 bp, 17 predicted proteins | sample KBSS34metaG_FD_81524 | JGI IMG/M metagenome (GOLD analysis project Ga0105248, IMG submission 81524) | Switchgrass rhizosphere microbial communities from Kellogg Biological Station, Michigan, USA - KBS S3-4 metaG | ecosystem: Host-associated > Plants > Roots > Rhizosphere > Soil | place...
CGAGCGGTTGAACTCCTCTTTCAGCAACTGTCCGCGCATGCGAAAGCCCTGCCCCGCGCTTTGCACGACCGAGCGGCTCGGCGTGGTCTCTCCGCCCATGAAGAGCGACACCCCGACGATGCCTTCATTGCCCACCACGGCGATTTCCGCCGACGCGCCATCCTCCATTACATAGAGCAGCGACACGATGGCCGTGGTGGGGAAGTACACGTGGGTCATCGTGACACCGGACTCGTACAGGACTTCGCCAAGCGGCATGTCCACCGGCTCGAGGGCCGGAAGCCAGCGCGCCCATTCGTCGGGCGGAAGCGCGGCGAGCAGGTGGTTCCTGCGGGGATCCGAGTGTGTTGCCATGGCAGCTCCAACGGGCATGCAGCGAAGCTGCGGCACGGCACGGCAACCCCATGCGCGCAGCGGAAGCCGAACGAGGATTGTGCGCTTTCCGCACCCATGGGCCGCGCGGCCCTGCTCGCGTGGGGAGCGCTCAGCCCAAGGAGTTCGCGCGAAGCAAATCCTGCAGCAGCTTCAATTGCTGGCTTTGCATCGCCAGCAATTCGCGCCATTGCCCTTCCCGCAGCTGGTCCAGCTTGTCATGCAACAGCATGATCTCGAGTTCGGCCTTCAGATTGACTTCGTAGTCGTGCTCCGCATTCACGCGGTCCTTCTCCGCCTGGCGGTTCTGCGACATCAGGATGATGGGCGCCTGGATCGCGGCGAGCATCGAGAGGAACAGGTTGAGCAGGATGTACGGATAGGGATCGAAGCTCGCGTCGTGCCCGACCAGCACCCACGAGTTCAGCACCACCCAGACCACCATGATCAGCGCGAACAGCGCGATGAAGACCCAGGATCCACCGAAGCGCGCCACCGCGTCGGCCGCGCGTGCGCCGCGCGTTGACTTGGCACCGAACTCCTGAGCAACGTTTCTCGCGATGTGGCGACGCCCGGCGACATGGCGCGCGACCCGCTGGGTGTGCTCGTCGAGCGAAGCATAGGGAACACCGATGAGCTTCGACGCGAGTTCGTCAGCCCTTCGCAGGGGGTCGGACGAAGGGGTCATCAACCCCTCCTCGACGAGCTGTTGCGACGGTGCCGTTTCTGAAGTCAACGCAGACTCCTGTCGTGTGGGTGATGAGGCCTTGCACGCCCGCCGGCTCCTGTCCAGCTACCCATCGCACGCAAGACGCGGGGCATGCCGTCCCATCTCCAACGGGACCCGCATCGCTTCCACCACGTCCCGGGTGCCGTTTGCGATGAGAACGCGCTGGTTCGTGCCATGGCGCGGTTCGACCGCCGACGCGCTTGTCACCGCGATCGGGGCGCACGCCAATGGGAGTGCGACGACGAACTCACTGCCTTTCCCGACGCCATCACTGCGGACCGACACCGCGCCGCCATGCAGTTTCACGAGGCTGCGCACCACCGACAGGCCGATGCCCAGTCCGCCGCGGTTTCGCGCCAGTGACTGCTCGTCCTGCGTGAAGAGGTCAAAGACCGAGTCGATCAGGTTGGGCGCAATGCCGGCGCCTTCGTCGCGCACCGAGACGCTGACCTGCTGATTGCCTTCGCCGCGGCGCACACTGATCTCGATGATCCCGCCGGCAACGCTGAACTTGATGGCGTTGTGCAGCAGGTTGCTGAACACCTGCGTCAGTCGCACCACATCACCCAGGATCCACAGTTCGGCAGGGGGTCGCTTCACCCGAAGGTGCAGCCGGCTCGCATCGACCAGCGCTCGATTGGCATCGACGGCCGCCTCGATCACCTCACCAAGTCGGACCACTTCTGAATGCAGCCGGATCTTCCCGTGAGTGATCCTCGAAACGTCCAGCAGATCCTCCACCAGTCGAGTCAAGTGATCGACCTGGCGCTCGATGATGCAGATGGCCCTGCCTTCGATCGCCAGCCCGTCGACACATGTCTCCAGCACCGCCGTAGCCGAACGAATGGCATGGAGGGGATTGCGAAGCTCATGGGACAGCACCGCCAGGAACTCGTCCTTGCGACGGTCCGATCGAAGCAGCTGGAGCTCGACCTCCTTGTGCGCTGTGATGTCTTGAGAGACGCCGGCGAATTGCAGCGAGTGCCCGTCTTCTCTTGCGAGTGGAACCGCCCGCTCCGCAATCCATCGCTGCGCTCCGCGGCACGTGGTCGTGCGGTACTCCATTGAGTAGCCCTCGCCGAATGCCAACCGGTCGAACGATGCCTGGAGCCGTTGGCGATCGTCTTCGTGCACGGGCGCGAGCCAATCCCGCGAATCGGCGTACAGCGCCGAGGCGCTTCGCAACCACTCGCGTTCATAGGCGGGACTGACGTAGTGGAAGCGGGCCCTTTGCGGCCCATAGATCCAGAAGACGTCGTTCAAGCTATCCGCGAGCTGACGGAAGGCGGGCGCCGCCGACTCACTGCGCAACGGGACGGCGATCGACATGGTGCACCCCTCGATGTGGAAATGTTCGATGGGTACGGTAGGGGTGCGCAGTTCGCCCGTCTGTGCGCGGTCGCACACACGCAGAGCGAACTGCGTCGATCAGCGGAGGGTGTCCACCCCCCTGAGGAATCCAAGGGTGAACTTCGCCGCTCTAAGGAAACTCTGCGAATGGGCGAGCAACGCTCAAGTTCATCGTGCCTTGGCGGGGGTCGCCAGCAGGAAGTGCGACAGCGCCGGGATCAGCACCACCGCGCCCACCATGTTCAGCAGGAACATGAAGCCCAGCAGGATGCCCATGTCGGCCTGGAACTTGATCGGCGAGAACGCCCAGGTGAGCACGCCGGCGGAGAGCGTCACGCCCACGAGCGCCACCACGCGGCCGGTGAACTGCAGCGCGCGGCGGTAGGCCAGCGCCAGCGACGCGCCTTCGCGCTGCTGCGCGAGCTGCACGCTCACGAGGTAGAGCGCGTAGTCCACGCCGATGCCCACGCCCAGCGCAATCACCGGCAGCGTGGCCACCTTCACGCCGATGCCCAGGCACACCATCAGCGCCTCGCACAGGATCGAGGTCAGCACGAGCGGAACGATCGCCACCACGACGGCCCGCCAGCTGCGGAAGGTCACGTAGGCCAGCGCCGCGACCGCGAGGTAGACGAGCACGAGCATGCGACCCCAGGCCTCGCGCACGGCGATGTTGGTGGCAGCCTCGATGCCCGCGCTGCCCGCGGCAAGAAGGAAGCGGCGATCGGTGCTGCTGTGCGCGTTCGCGAACTCGGAGCTCGCGTGCACCACGTCGTCGAGCGTCTTCGCGCGGTGATCGGAGAGATAGGCCACCACCGGCATGACCGAGCACTCGGTGTTGAAGAGCTCGGGGTTGTTCACGCTCGCCTGCTGCGCGCCGTAGTTCAGCACGTCCTGGTTGCGCGCGATGGTGAGCCACTTCGGATTGCCTTCGTTGCTCCCGGCGGTGATCTGCCGCACCGCGTTGGCAAGCGACACGGTGGTCTGCACGCCCGGCACCTGCTGCAGCGTCCAGGCCAGGCGATCGGCCTCGACGAGCGTGTCGTACTTCAGGCAGCCTTCCTTCGCCGTCTTCACGATGACGGCGAAGCTGTCGCTGGACAGCGAGTAGTTGTGATTGATGTAGGCGTCGTCCAGGTTGTAGCGCGAGCCCGGGCGCAGCTCGGGCGCGCCGGCATCGAGGTCGCCGATCTGCAGGTGCAGGCTGACCGCGTGACCGAGCACCGCGAGCGCCACGCACGCGCCCACCGCCCACAGCGCCCAGCGACGCTGCGTGAACCGCTCCAGCAGCGACCACAGCCGGCCCAGACCGCGCGCATTGATCTCGGGGCGCTCGGCGCGCAGGCTGCGCTGCGCCGCGTTCGCGCTCACGCCCACATAGGACAGCAGCACCGGCAGCAGGATGAGGTTGGTGAAGACGAGCACCGCCACGCCCACGCTTGCGGTGAGCGCGAGGTCGCGGATCACCGGGATGTCGATCCACATCAGCACGGCGAAGCCCACCGCGTCGGCCGCGAGCGCCGTGAGGCCTGCGAGGAAGAGCCGGCGGAAAGTGAAGCGGGCTGCCGCGAGGCGATGCTCTCCGCGACCGATGTCCTGCATGATCCCGTTCATCTTCTGCGCGCCGTGCGACATGCCGATCGCGAAGACGAGGAAGGGCACGAGGATCGAGTAGGGGTCCAGCTCGAAGCCGAGCCCCGCCACGAGGCCGAGCTGCCACAGCACCGCAACGAGCGAGCACGCAACCACCAGCGCCGTGCTGCGCACGCAGCGCGTGTACAGATAGATGATCAGCGCGGCGATCACCGCGGCGAGCAGGAAGTACGCCGACACCTGGTGCAGGCCGTCGATCAGGTCGCCCACGAGCTTGGCGAAGCCGATGGCATGGATGCGGATCGCCGCCGCCTGCGTGCCGTCGCGCGCCTCGTACTTCGCGCGCAGCGCCTCGATCGTGTGCGAGAGCTGGCGGTAGTCGATGCGCTGGCCGGTGGTGGGGTCCTGGTCGAGCAGCGGCACGACGAGCATGCTCGAGCGGAAGTCGTTGCCCACGAGGCTGCCCACGAGGCCGGAGCGCGCGATGTTGGCGCGCAGCTGCTCGGTCGCCGAGGGCGAGCCGTCGTAGGTGTCGGGCATCACCGGGCCGCCGCGGTAGCCCTCCTCGGTGACCTCGGTCCAGCGCACCGCCGGCGCCCACAGCGACTTCATCCAGGCGCGGTCGACGCCGGGCATGAGCACCAGCTCGTCATGGATCTGGCGAAGCGCGGTGATGTAGTTCGGGTCGAAGATGTCGCCCTGCGTGTTCTCGACGACGATGCGCAGCGAGTTGCCCAGGCCGCGCAGCTCGTTGCGGTTCTCGAGGAAGTTCTGCACGAACGGGTGTCCGCGCGGGATCATCTTCTCGAAGCTCGCGTTGAGCGTAAGGCGCGTGCCCGCGAGGAATGCCAGCACGAGCGTGACCAGCGCGCAGGCGAGCAGCACCGCGAGCCGATGGTTGAAGACGAGCCGCTCCAGGCGCGAGCCTGAACGGGGATCGAAAGGCTCGATCGAGCCGGCGGGGGTGAGCCCCGCCTGCGTGGCTTGGGTGTTCATGACGTTGCGGCTGCCCGCTCAGGGCAGCATCAGGGTGTGGGCGCCGCGCGGGCCGGCGACGACGAGCTCGCCCTTGGTCGCGACCGCGACCGCCGCGGCGGGCAGGGGACGCTCGATCTTCGCGAGAGTGAAATGCGCGCCCTGGTCGGTGCTGACGAGGACGTGTCCGGCCTGGCTCACGATGACCAGGCGCCCGTCGGCCTGCCGCGTGCTGGCGGTCAGTCCGACCTGCAGGCCGGTGGCGACCGGCTCCCAGGTGAGGCCTCCATCCTCGCTGCGCAGCGCGTTGCCGCGCAGGCCGTGCACGACGATCGCGCGCGAGTCGCCGACGATGCCGAAGAGGCTGCCCTTGTAGGGCATGTCGAGCGCGCGCATGCGATCGAGCTTCGGGTCGAGCTTCAGGGCCAGGCCTTGCTCGCCGACGATGTAGAGATCGTCGGCGATGGCACGCACCGCATACAGGTGCAGGCCCTTGGGGTTGTCGAGCGCGTGCATCCACGGCTCCCAGTGGGCGCCGCCGTCGCGAGTGCGAAGCACGAGCCCGAAGGCGCCCACGGCCACCCCGTTGGAAGCGTCCGTGAAGTTCACGTCGAGCAGCGGCGCGTCCGCGCCCTGCGAGACGAGGCGGCGTGCCTCCTCGACGAGCGCCGCGGCCTTCTGCGCGTCGGCGGGCGAAGCTTCAGCCGCCGCGCGCGTGTAGTAGTCGAGCGTGAGCGCGCCGATCGCGCGGCCGTCCAGCTGCAGCGCCCAGGTGCGGCCGGCGTCACGGCTGTGAAGGATCACGCCGTCGTGGCCGACGGCCCAGCCGTCGGTGGCGCTCGGGAAGCTCACCGCCACGAGGTCGGAGCTCACCGGCACGGCGGCCTGGTTCCAGGTGGCGCCGCCATCGTCGGACCACAGCGCGTGCCCGCGCTGGCCGACCGCGACGATGGAGTCGCCCGCGCGCGCCAGGCCGTTGATCAGCGCGCGCGAGGCCAGCGGGCTCTTCAGCGCCGGCGTGTCGAGGACATCGCGCACGCGCGACTCGGATGGGGCCGCGCCGGCCTGCGCGAGAGCGCAGGCGGCGGCCAGTGCCGCCGCGGCGGCGACGAGTGCGCGAGGCGACATCTCGTTTCTCCGTGCGGCGTGCTTCAGCGGATGCCGGCGCCAGCCAGCGAGTCCGCGGTCCACTCGCGCTCGGAGAGCGCACGGGTGTGGCGCAGGCCGCCCGTCTCGGCGATGAAGCCGGTGAGCGAGTAGACGCGCGTCACGAGGTCGTAGTGGCCGAACATGTCGGTGTACGGCGCGGGCAGGTCATAGCTCGGAGCCATGTAGGCGAAGCCGGCGCGGTAGAGCTGGCCGCGGCCGTCGTACTCGTCGCTGGCCAGCGCCGACCAGGAGTCCTCGTCGAGATAGAACGTGCGCTTGCCGTAGACGTGGCGCTTGCCCTCGCGCAGCGTGGCCTCCACCACCCACACGCGGTGCAGCTCCCAGCGCACCAGATCCGGGTTCAGGTGATTGGGCTTGAGCAGGTCGTCCTGCTTGGCCTGGTACACGGCGGCGTAGGTGTTGTAGGGAACGAGCATCTCCTTCTTGCCCACGAGCTTGAAGTCGTAGCGGTCCATCGCGCCGTTGAAGATGAAGGTGTCGTCGAAGGTCGTCGCGCCCGCGGTGCCGGGGTTCGGCGTGTCGTAGGCGAGGTCGGGCGCCACCTTCACGCGGCGCTGGCCGGGCAGGTAGCTCCACGCGCGGCGGTCCTTCTGGCCGATGTCCAGCGGGTCCACGATCATCAGCGCCTCACCGGCGCGGCGAGCCGGCGCGGTGTAGGTCAGCTTGATGCGCCAGAAGGTCTCGGCCGCGGGCTTGCTCACGTCCCAGTACGGGAACTCCTGCACGCTCACGCCTTCGGTGGCGAGCGTCGCATGGCCGCTCGCGTCCACGCTCAGGTTGCGGTACTTGGCCTCGTAGCTCGGGCCGTTGAAGCGCACGAGGTGGTTCCACATCGCCTCGTTGCCGGTCTTGGGGATCGGGAACGGGAAGGCGGCGTGCACGCCCTCGATCGAGCGGCCGTCGTTCAGCGTCTTCGCGTTGACCGCGCCCTTCATCGTGTTCTCGGTGACGAACTTCGGGAACGCGACGCTGCGGTGCGTGGGGTAGACGTCCACGCGGAAGCTCGGGTACTTCTGCAGCAGGGCCTTGGTGCCTTCGGTGAGCTGGTCCGCGTGCTGCGCCATGTTCTTGGCGTCGATCACCAGGCGCGGCTTCTCGCCGGCGAAGGGATCGGGGCGCACGCCGTCACCGGCCTTGAAGCCTGCCGGCGCACTGGTGAGGCCGCCGCCGTAGGCGGGGATGGTGCCGTCCTTGTTGCCTGCCTTCTCGGCGCCGATGGGCGTGAGCGTGGTGCCCAGGGCCTTGGCTTCCTCTGCGGTGATGGCGGCGTGCGCACACGTCGCGGCGAACGCCGCGATGAGGCATCCGCTCAGGAGCTTGAGGGTGTGGTGCATGTCTGTGTTCCTCAGAAAGTCGTCTTGAAGGTCAGGCTGACGAAGCCTCGGTCCTTCAACAGGGTCGTGAAGCCGTTCTGCGAGGTGACCGCAGTGCCGTTGTCTTTGTAGTGACCGACGTAGTCGATGTATTTCAGGTCGAAGCGGTACTTCTGCTGGACGTCGGCGCCGAGGCCGAGGCTGTAGTTCCCGTTGCCCTGGTTGCCGCCGAAGATCGTCGGCGCGTTGCCGTACAGGCCGATGGCGTAGGTGACGGGCGCCGACAGGTCGACGCCGGGGAGCACCTGGAACCACGTGGGCGTGAAGCCCAGGCCCAGGCCCGCGTAGTTGCGCGTCGCGCAGCCGTCCCACTTGTCCTTGCCGTTGCAGGCCGCGAAGCCTTCGGCCATGAAGAGGTTCCCGCCGCTGCGCACCTTGGACCAGTGCGCCCAGCTCACCTCCGCAAGCCACGAGGCGGTGTCGAACAGCGGGGTCTTCGGGATCACGCCCACCGCGTTCGCGAGGCCGTGGAAGGTGTCGCCGCGCGGGCCCTTGGTCTCGCCCTGCTCGGGCAGGCCGGGCGCGATGCCCAGGACCTGGCTTACCAGCGGGGTGTTGTGGCGATAGGAAAGCTCCGCGCCCACGCTGATGCCCGCGATGTTCTTCGCCAGGCTCACGCCGAAGAGGCTGATGTCGTCGGCGTAGACGAGGTTGTAGCGGCTGCGGTTCGGGCCCACCTGCGTGATGAGGGCCTGCGGCAGCTTGTCGGCGAAGTTGCGGTAGTACACGCCCATCGTGCCGTCCAGCCACGAGGGGCTCCAGCGGCCGGCGAGGCCCCATTCGCCGTGCTGCTTCGGCTCGGCCGGGTCGCCGCGCTGCGCGAAGCCCAGTGCGCCGGAGAGGAACTGGCGGTCGGGGCCGTTGAAGGCGAAGTCCACGGGGCCGAGGTAGGTGCCGCCTTCGGGGTAGCGGAAGGAGTCCCACTCGAACATGTACTGCGCGGCCAGCGAGAAGTCGTCGGTGAGCTGGGCCTGGCCCGAGATCTGGCCCAGCGGGCGGAACAGCTCCTTCGCCTCGACGCCGGGCGTGGCGAAGCCCTTCTGCAGGTCCAGCGGGTTCTGCGCGTAGGCGATGCTGTTCAGGTTGCCGCCCAGCAGCAGCGACTCGCCCCAGTAGATCGTGTGGCGGCCGAGCTTCACGTTGACCGGCACGTCGCCGATATCGCCGCCCGTGAACACGAAGGCGTCGAGCATCTCGCCCGAGGGCCCGCGGTAGTAGCGCTTGACGTAGTCGCTGTAGTCGCGATTGACGTAGCTCGGGATGTTGCGCAGCGGCGCGTTCGGGTTGGTCTGGCTCTGGCCGCCATAGGCCGCGTCGTACCAGCCGGCGGCGCTCAGGCGCAGGCCGTGGCGCTTCTGATAGACGACGTCGAGTTCGCTGAGCAGGTCGAAGCGGTCGGCCACCGAGTCGTTCTTGCCGAAGCTGTAGGTGCCTTCGTCCGACACGGCCGAGTTGCCGATCTTGCTGTCGATGCCGTTGACGCGCTGCGCGTGGTTGAAGCGCACCGTGTTGTCCCAGCGCACGGACAGGTCGGTGTTGCCGGTATCAATCTCGATTGCATGGGCGCTCGTGGCGCCGATCAAGGCCAGCAGGGCCCCGCCCGCGACGGCCGTCATTCGAAGGGCCCGCTGATTCAGGACGGGCTGGACGAAACGGTACTTGTGCACTTTGTCTCCGCGTTTGTTTCATGGATGCCGGCCTCCCCACGCGACTGCGCGGCGCAACGAGGCACGCCTGGAATATTGGTTTCCGGGTGCACTTCGCTCCCCCCTCTTGGCGCAGGGGGAGGGGGCGGTGTTGCCGCGCGGGTCAGGGATTGCCTGGATGCCGCGCTGCGCGTGCGCATGAAGGAGTGCACAAACAGCGAAGCCCGCTCGCGTTCGACGCGGGCGGGCTTCGGAAAGCGGCTCGAGGCGGGCTCGGGGCCCGCGCTCGCTCACTCCTGCTGGAACACCAGCTTCAGCTCGAAGGTCTGTGGCTTGCCGGAAGGCTCGAAGCGCCACTGGTTCAGCGCCTGGGTGGCGGCTTCGGTGAAGACCTTCGCCTTGGCCGGCGTGGCCTCGACGATGGCCACCTCGGTGACCGCGCCCTGGCCGTCGATCGACAGGCGGGCCTTCAGCACGCCGTCGGTGATGCCCTTGCGCACGGCCTCGCCGGGGAAGTCCGGCGGGACCTTCTTGACGACCTTGGGCGAGGCGGTGTCGGCGCTCGCCGCGGGCGCGACCGCGCCGAGCGCCGCGCACAGCGCCAGGGCCGCGAGGCGGAGGAAGAGGGGGGAAGTGGGGCGTTGCATGTCAGTGCTCCAGAGGGAACGGGTGCGATGGAGGGGGAGGGACTCAGGCCGCGGCCGCGTCCACGGGGACGCGGAAGAACTCGACGACCGAGACGAGCCGCTTCGCGTTGGACTTGAGCGACTCGGTGGTCGCGGCGAGCTCCTCGACGAGCGCCGCGTTCTGCTGCGTGCTCTGGTCGAGCACGCTCACGCGCTCGTTGATGGACACGATGCCCTGCGCCTGGTGCTGGCCGGCGCTGGACACGTCGTCGATGAGCTGGCGCACGCCCACCACTTCGGCGACCACGCCGCGCATGCGCTCGCCCACGTCGGCCACCGTGCGGGCGCCGACGGCGACCTTGTCGGCGGAGTCGTCGATGAGCGCCTTGATCTCCTTGGCGGCGGTGGCCGAGCGCTGCGCGAGCGAGCGCACCTCGGCGGCCACGACCGCGAAGCCGCGGCCCTGCTCTCCGGCGCGGGCGGCCTCGACGGCCGCGTTGAGCGCGAGGATGTTGGTCTGGAACGCGATCGCGTCGATGACGGAAATGATGTCCTTGATGCGCGCGCTCGAATCCGAGATGAGCGACATCGTCTTCACGAGGCCGTCCACCGATTCGCCGCCTTGCAGCACTGCTGCGCGCGCCTTGGCCGCGACGTCGGCCGCCTGCTTGGACTTCTCGCTGCTGTCGGCCACGGTGACGGCGATGTCGTCCATGGCGCTGGCGGTCTGCTGCAGGTTGGAGGAGGCCAGCTCGGTGCGCGAGGACAGGTCGGCGTTGCCGTGCGCGATCTCGTCGGAGCTGGTGGCGACGTCGCGCGCGGTGCGGTGCACGTCCTGGATCACACGGGTGAGGTGCGCCTGCATGTCGCCCATGGCGCGCAGCAGCTCGCCGAACTCGTCGTTGCGCGCGGCGCGGATCTGGTGCGAGAGGTCGCCGTTCTTGATGCGATCGGCGGCCTGCACCGCCTCGCGCAGCGGCGTGGCGATGGAGCGCGTGATGGCAAACCCGGCGATGGCCGCCACCGCAAGACCCAGGGCGCCCAGGCCCAGCATCACCGCCGAGCTCCTGCTCGCGGCACGGCGGCCCTCGGCGGCGCGCGCGGTCGCGCGTTCGCGCACGGCGGCGCTCAGGCCCTGCAGTGCCTTGTCGTAGGCCGCCTGCACGGGACGCAGCTCGATGAGCAGCGCCTGGCGCGCGTCGTCGGGGCTGCCCGAGTCCAGGGCCTTGAGGTACTTCTCGATGGCCGCGGAGAACTGGCCCTTGTTGTCCTGCACGGAGCCGAGGAGGCCGTCGAGCGCTCCGTCGTTGCCCAGGGCCTTGAGACGGTTGAACTGCTCGGTGCTGTCGGTGAAGGCGCTGTCGATGAGCGCGCGCTGCTTCTTCATCGGGCCCGCGGCATCCAGCAGCAGCAGCTCGCGGCTGGCGCGCGCGACGATGCCCGCGTCCTGGGCGAGGCCCGCGGTCAGCTCCATGCGCTGCAGATCCAGCGTCTCGCTGGCATCGAGGTCCCCGGCCAGCCGGTTCACGATCAGCGAGCCGGACCCGGCGATCACCGCCAGCAACACGATCAATGCCCCGAAGGACAGCTTCAGCCGCGTTCCGATGCGCAGCCGCGAAAGAGAGCTCATTGCCTCACCCCTGATGTTCTGATGCGTGCGGTCGAAGGGTTGACCGCATCTGTCGGCGTTATCGGCGGGGGGCGGGGCTTCTGAAGAGGCGCTGCGCGGCGCCGTGAAACTTTGCACGGCCGCCAGGCGCGTGGCGGGACGGGGGTGCGCGGCGCAATAGCATGGCGGCTTTCCATGACGCAGCGCCGCACCCCATGACCTCGAAGAAGCTCGCCGGCATCGCCGCCGGCGTCGCGCTGGCGCTTGCCGCCGCCGTCGCCCTCAACCCCTCGGCGCAGCGTCACCGCGAGCGCATCCAGGCGCACATCGCCGAGCGCAGCCCCATCGCAGGCGCCCTCGGCCTCGGGGTCTTCACCGCATGGGTGTCCGACTACCGCTCGCTGGGCGTGTGCTCCTACACCCTCGTCAACGGCAAGACGGCCTCGTTCGGCGCCTTCGGCGCGGTCTACGTGTTCGACTGACGCGGCGCTGTCCTTTACTTGCGGGAAACAGTCGAGCGGTCAACAGTGCCGTCGCCCGGCCGTTGAGGATGCAGCCGCCGAGGCGGCTGCCGGCGCGTGCCGAGCCGCCATGTCACCGACCCGCAGGAGCGCTCCATGACCCAGCGTCCAGGCCCGCAGCGCGCGGCCCGTGCCTTCGCCCGCCGCACCCTCGAAGCCTTCTTGCTCGCGCTGGCCGCGGCGGCCTGCTTCCTCGGTGCGCCGACAGCGGCGCGCGCCGCGGGCGCAAGCGAGGAGGAGGCGCTGCACGTGCTCAACCGGCTGAGCTTCGGCCCGGCGCCCGGCGATCTCGCGCATGTCATGCAGATCGGCGTGGACGCCTACGTGGACGAGCAGCTCAACCCGCAGCGCCTGCCGATGCCGGCCTCGCTCGCGCAGCGACTGGATGCGCTGAAGACCACGCAGCTCGGCCAGAAGGAGCTGGTGCGCGAGTTCCGCGAAGCCGCGCAGGCGGCGAAGAAGGACGCTGAAGCCGGCAAGGGCGAGCGGCGCGACCTGTATCGGCGTGTTGCCTACGAGGCGGGCGAGGCGCGCCTTGCGCGCGCGGTGGAGAGCCCTCGTCAGCTCGAGGAGGTGATGGTCGACTTCTGGTTCAACCACTTCAATGTCTTCGTCGGCAAGGGGCTCGACCGCGTGCTGGTGGCGAACTACGAGCGCGAGGCCATCCGACCGTATGCGATGGGGCGCTTTCGCGACCTGCTGGGCGCCACCGCGCACCATCCGGCGATGCTTTTCTATCTGGACAACTGGCTGTCCAGCGCACCGGGCTACGAGCCGCGCGGGCGCGGGCCGCTGGCGAAGTCCACCGGCCTGAACGAGAACTACGCGCGCGAGCTGATGGAGCTGCACACGCTCGGCGTGGACGGCGGCTACACCCAGAAGGACGTGACCGAGCTCGCGCGCATGCTCACCGGCTGGACGATCGAGCCGCGCGCCGCGCGCGGCGATTCGGTCTTCCACTTCGATGCGCGCCGTCACGACGACGGCACGAAGCAATGGCTCTCGCGCAGCGTCGCGCCGCGCGGCCAGGCCGAGGGCGAGTGGGCGCTGGACGTGCTCGCCACGCACCCGTCCACCGCGCACCACATCGCCTTCAAGCTCGCGCAGTACTTCGTCGCCGATGCGCCGCCCGCGGCCCTGGTGGATCGTCTCGCGCTGCGCTTTCGCTCGAGCGACGGCGACATCCGCGCGGTGCTCGCGACGCTCTTCGCGAGCGAGGAGTTCCGCGGCGCGGGCGCGCGCGGCGCGAAGTTCAAGACGCCGTACCGCTACGTCGTGTCGTCGCTGCGTGCGGGCGGCGTGCCGGTGAGCAACGCGCAGCCGCTGCTGGGCGTGCTCTACCAGCTGGGCATGCCGCTGTATGGCTGCCAGACGCCCGACGGCTATCGCAACACCGAGGACGCCTGGCTGAACCCGGACGCGATGACGCGGCGCATCGGCTTCGCCACCGCGCTCGGCTCCGGGAAGCTGCCGCTCGCGCGCCGCATCGACCCCGACGACGCGCCGCCGATGAACCCGCGCGCGCTCGTGCGCGCGGGCGACGACAGTGCGCGTCCGCGCGTCGATCCTTCCGCGTTCAACGCGCCGCTGGACGCCGATGCGCTGCTCGCGACGCTGGGCAGCACGATCTCCTCGCGCACGCGCGCGAACGTCGTGCACGCCGATCCGGCGCTGCGGGCCGCGCTCGTGATCGGCAGCCCCGACTTCATGCGCCACTGATGCACAGGGAGGTCTCCATGCAAAGACGCCGATTCATGCAGCTGGGGGCCGGTCTGGGCCTCGGCGGCGCGTCCCTGTGGCCCGTGGGCTCGCACGCCTGGGCCGCCGCGGCGCCGGTGCAGGGCAGCGACGCACCACGCCGGCTCGTCGTCGTCTTCCTGCGCGGCGCGGTCGATGGCCTGAGCGTGGTCGTGCCCTACGGCGAGCCCGGCTACGGGAGGGCGCGCAGCTCGATCGCGCTGGCGCGCCCGGGCAGCGAGGGCGGCGTGCTGGACCTCGACGGCCGCTTCGGCCTGCACCCGGCGCTCGCGCCACTCATGCCGCTGTGGCAGGGCGGGCGGCTCGGCTTCGTGCACGCCAGCGGCTCGCCCGACACCACGCGCTCGCACTTCGATGCGCAGGACTACATGGAGTCCGGCACGCCGGGCGCCAAGTCGACCGCCGACGGCTGGATGAGCCGCGTGCTCGCGGGGCTGCCCGGCGCTCACGAGACGCTGCGCGCGGTGAGCGTGGGAGCGGTGATGCCGCGCATCTATGCCGGCGCGCAGGGCGTGTCGAACATGCCGTCCGGCGCGGCGGCCGCGCGGCCCACGGTGCTGGATCGCCCGCGCATCGAGCAGGCCTTCGCGCAGCTCTACGACGGCGACGACCGCACCTCGCGCGCCTATCGCGACGCGCAGACCTCGCGCCGCGAAATGCACGGCGCACTGCAGGACGAGGGCATGGACGGCGAGATGCGCGCGGCCAACAACGGCGCGCCGTTGCCCAACGGCTTTCCCGCCGACGCCGCGCGCCTGGCCACGCTCATGCGCCGCGACCCGCACGTGCAGCTCGGCTTCATCGCGCTGGGCGGCTGGGACACGCATGCGAACCAGGGCAACGCGCGCGGCCAGCTCGCCGCGCGGCTGGACCCGCTCGGGCGCGGGCTGGCCGAGCTCGCCTCGCGCCTGGGGCCGGTGTTCGACGACACGCTCGTCGTGGTCATGTCCGAATTCGGCCGCACGGTGGCGCAAAACGGCAATGGCGGCACCGACCACGGCCACGGCAACGTGATGTGGCTGCTGGGCGGGGGCGTCAAGGGCGGGAAGGTGCACGGGCGCTGGCCGGGCCTGGACGCCGCGGCGCTCTACGAGCAGCGCGACCTCGCGATCACGACCGACTTCCGCGAGGTGCTGCTGCAGGCGAGCGAGCGGCATCTGCGCTGCGGGGACGCGCAGCTCGCGCGGCTCTTCCCGGGGTATGCGGGGCCGCGCGGGTCGGTGGACGTGCTGCGCGGCTGAGCCCTCGAAGGGAGGTACCTGCCATGCACGACGACTTCGATCTGCAGCGCTTCGTCGACGCGCAGGACGGCGTGATCGACGCCGTGCGCCGCGAGCTCGGCGCCGGTGCCAAGCGCAGTCACTGGATGTGGTTCGTGTTCCCGCAGTTGCGCGGGCTGGGGTTCAGCGCGATGGCGCAGCACTACGGCATCGAGTCGATGGCCGAGGCACGTGCCTATCTGCGCCACCCGGTGCTCGGCGCGCGGCTCGCGGAGTGCACGCAGCTCGTGCTGGACGTGAAGGGCCGCAGCCTGCACCAGGTCTTCGGCAGCCCCGACGACGTGAAATTCCGCTCGTCGATGACGCTGTTCCGCGAGGCGGGCGAAGCGGGCTCGGTGTTCGCGCAGGCCATCGAGCGCTGCTGCGAAGGGCGGGCGGACGAGCAGACGCTGCAAATGCTCGGCCACTGAGGCGCGGCCAAGAAAAAAGGCCGACGCCGCGGCAAAGCGGGTCGGCCTTCGTGAGGGCTGGGTGTCGCTCAGGCTGCCCGAACGATCTTCTCCTGCGCCCAGTTCTGCGCGATGCGAGCCGGAGAGAGCTTGCTGTCCTTCATGCGGTCGAGCAGCTCGCTCACGCGGTTGCGGATGCGGCCGACTTCGGTCATGACGCTGGCTTCGTCGCCGGTGCCGAGGTATTCGCGCGCCACGCTCACGATGCCGCCCGCGTTCACCAGGAAGTCGGGCAGGTAGAGGATGCCGCGCGCCTGCAGGCGGTCGCCGTCGACCAGGCTTGCGAGCTGGTTGTTCGCCGCGCCCGCCACGATCTGCGCGCGGATGTCGTCGACGCTGGCCGGGTTGAGCACGGCGCCGAGCGCGCAGGGCGCCAGCACGTCCACCGGCTCGAACAGGATGCGCTCCACGCTCACCACGCTGGCGCCGTAGCGGTGCTTGGCCGCCTGCACGCGCGCCTCGTTCACGTCGGCCACGACGAGCTTGGCGCCGGCCTCGTGCAGGAAGGCGCACAGGGCGGAACCCACGGCGCCCAGGCCCTGCACGGCCACGGTGACGCCGGCGAGCGAGTCGCGGCCGAGATGGCGGCGCACGGCCTCGTCGATGCTCACGAACACGCCGTAGGCGGTCTTGGGGGAGGGGTCGCCGCCGAAGTGGCCGTCGCGCGGGATGCCGCTCACGTAGCGGGTCTGCGACTGCACCATGCGCATGTCTTCGGTGGTGCTGCCCACGTCCTCGGCGGTGATGTAGCGGCCGGCCAGCGACTCGACGGCCTCGCCGAAGGCGCGGAAGAGGGCGGTGCGGTCGAAGTCGCCGTGCGGGCGAAGGATGACGGCCTTGCCGCCGCCGAAGGGCAGGTCGGCCAGCGCGTTCTTCAGGCTCATGCCCTGCGACAGGCGCAGCGCGTCGGTCAGCGCTTCCTGGTCGTTCGCATAGGTCCACATGCGGCAGCCGCCGAAGGCGGGGCCGCGCGCGGTGCTGTGCACGGCGAGGATGGTGCGCAGGCCGCTTTGAGCGTCGGCCACGAGCAGCACGCGCTCATGCGGACGTTCGGTGGAGGAGGCGGTGGAGGGGAGCCCGAAAAGGCTGGGCGTGGCAAAGGAGTCGAGCGGAGTGTTCATGCAGTGACGCGTCCTGGGTAAGGAGGGGAGGGGCGGCGTGCGCCCCGTGGTGCGGTGCGCGGCCGTCGCGACGTGCAGGCCCGGTGAGGCGCACCCGTCGCATGGCGAAAGGCGCGCATTTTGCCTCGGCAGCACTCAGGGTTAGCCCTCGTCCTCCTTGTTGATGAGCAGGTTGTTCATGCGCTCGCCGAACATGGATAGGTCTGCGCCTCCCGGCGCACATCCGAACATGGAGCCGATCGTGAAGTCCATCGCCGTCGCCCTCGCCGCCCTGGGTGGATGCGCCAGCGTCCTGGCGCTGATGAAGGGGCAGGGCGACCCGCGCCACCTGCAGGATCCCTCGGCGGTCGTCAGCGTCGAGCCCGAGGCCGCCCGCCTGCCGCTCGACCTGCGCACTCCCTTGATCGCCTGTGCCCTGTCCCGTGCGACGGCCCGCTGATTGCGGGGTCTGAAGTGCGGAGTCGCCGCTGTCGGGCGCGGGAGGCGACTTCTAGAATTCGCCGCACTTCATACCCAAAACGGGAGACTCCATGCGTTTGCGCGTCCTCGCAGCCCTGCTGGCTGCCACGTTCGTTCACGTCCACGCCGCCCGGGCCGAATCCCAAGCCGATCGCTGGAACCTCGGCGACCTCTATGCCAGCCGCGCCGACTGGGACGCCGATGCCACCAAGCTCACGGCCCAGCTCAAGGAGATCGGCCAGTGCAAGGGCCAGCTCGCACGCAGCGCCGCGCGCCTGCGCCAGTGCCTGGAGCTGCGCGCCGACATGGAGAAGCGCTTCTATCGCATGGCCGTCTACTCGAACGAGCTGCTCGCCGAGGACACGGGCGCGGCCGACAGCCTCGCGCTGAACCAGCGCTCCGACCTGCTGGAGAACCAGTTCAACGAGGCCACCGCCTTCATGGAGCCGGAGATCCTGCGCATGGGCGAGTCGCGCGTGCGCCAGTTCATCTCGCAGGACGCGGGCCTCAAGCCCTTCCGCTTCCCGCTGGAGAGCACGCTGCGCACGGCCAAGCACACGCTGGACGCCGAGGGCGAGGCGCTCGTCGCGCGCTTCGGGCTGCTCAACGGCACCGGCCAGGCCGCTTACTCCATCCTCGCCAACGCCGACCTGCCGTGGCCGAAAGTGAAGCTCGCCAGCGGCGAGGAAGTCACGCTCAACGCCTCCGCCTACACCAAGTACCGCGAGGTCGCGAACCGCGAGGACCGCAAGCAGGTCATGGACGCCTTCTTCGGCACCTTCAAGACCTATGAGCGCACGATGGGCGTGACGCTGTACTCGCAGCTCAAGCAGGACAAGGTGCTCGCAAGCGTGCGCAAGTACCCCGACTCCGCCACCGCCGCGCTCGACCGCCACAACGTGCCCGTGGCCGTGCTGGACACGCTCATCGAGCAGACGCGCGCCAACCTGCCCACGCTGCATCGCTACTTCCGCCTGCGCACCCGCATGCTGGGCCTGCAGGAGATGCGCTACTACGACATCTACCCGCCGCTCGTGCACGGCGAGCAGTTCAAGTTCCCGCTCGAGAAGGGCAAGGAGCTCACGCTCGAGGCGGTGGCGCCGCTGGGCACCGACTACGTGGCCACGATGCGCCGCGGCTTCGACAGCCGCTGGATGGACGCCTATCCGCGCGCGCGCAAGCTCTCGGGCGCGCACATGGCCGGCGACGCGTATGACGTGCATCCGCTCGTGCTGATGAACTACAACGACGACTACGAGTCGGTGTCCACGCTCGCGCACGAGTGGGGCCACGCGATGCACTCCTACATGGCCAACCGCGCGCAGCCCTTCCCGACCGCGCACTACGCCATCTTCACGGCCGAGATCGCCTCGACCTTCAACGAGGCCATGCTGCTGGAGCGCATGCTCAAGACCGCGCGCACCGACGAGGAACGGCTGTACTACCTCGGCTCCGCGCTGGAGCAGCTGCGCGGCACCTTCTTCCGCCAGGCGATGTTCGCGGAGTTCGAGCGCAAGGTGCACGCCAGCGCCGACGCCGGCGAGCCGCTCACCGGCGCGGACCTCACCAAGACCTACTGCGACATCCTGAAGACCTACCACGGCGATGCGCAGGGCGTGGTGAAGATCGACGACGCGTACTGCACCGAGTGGGCCTACATCCCCCACTTCTACAACTCGTACTACGTCTACCAGTACGCGACCTCGATCGCGGCGAGCTCGCTGTTCGCGCAGCGCGTGCTGGCCAACGAGCCGGGCGCGCTCGACCGCTATCTCGGGATGCTGCGCTCGGGTGGCTCCGACTACCCCTACGCCCTCGTGAAGAAGGCGGGCGTGGACCTCGCGACGCCCGCGCCCTATCAGGCGCTGGTCGCGCGGATGAACAAGATCATGGACGAGATCGAGGCCATCCTCGCGAAGAAGAAGAGCTGAGCAGGAGTCTGCGCCGCACGGACTCCTAGCCGCGCCGGCGCGCCGCGGCCTCGATGCGCTCCTGAATCTCGGCCCACCCGCGTGGGCCGATTTTCTTGAGGGTCTCGATGTTGGTCTCGTAGATGTCCGCAGCCTGCGGGAAGGCCTTCACGGCGCGTTCCACGCTCGCCTCGCGCAGCAGGTGCAGCGTGGGGTAGGGCGATCGGTTGCTGGCGTTCTCGATGTCCTCGGGCGCGGTGCCCGCGAACTGGTAGTGCGGATGGAAGCTCGCGATCTGCAGCTCGCCGTCCAGGCGCAGGCCGCGCAGCGCTGCATCGGCGACGTCCAGGAAGTCGTTGTAGTCGAGGAAGTCGCCGAGCACGAAGGGGTGGACGATGAGCGTGGTGTCCACCACCTGCGCATCGGCATCGTGCAGCCGCTGCAGCTCCTGTACGAGCGTGTCGAGCAGGGCGTCGGTGTCGGTGGCCTCGCACCACACGTAGCGCACCTGGGCCTTGGCCTGCACGGCCTTGGCGAAGGGACACAGGTTCAGGCCGATGACGGCGTGGTCCACCCAGGCGCGCGTTCGCGCGAGGGCTTCCTCGGGGCTGGGCGGGTTCGGATCCATGGCGGGCGCGATTGTCCTCGCCCCTGCCGGGCGCGCTAGTTGCAAGCGAGGGTCGAGGGACCGCGCATTCGAGATCGGCGCGGCCCGAGGAGGTCCAATGAAACTCGAGGGCTCATGCCACTGCGGCAGCGTGCGCTTCACGGTGGACTCGGCGCAACCCGTGCCGTTCATGCGCTGCTACTGCTCCATCTGCCGCAAGACCGCGGGCACGGGCGGCTTCGCGGTGAACCTGGGCGCCGACTTCCGCAGCCTCGAGGTGACCGGGCGCCAGCACATCTCCACCTACCGCGCGCGCATGGAAGACGGCACCCACAGCTCGGCCGAGCGCAGCTTCTGCCGCCACTGCGGCACCGCGCTGTGGCTGTGGGATCCGACCTGGCCGGACCTCGTGCACCCGCATGCCGGCGCGGTGGACACGCCGCTGCCCGCGGCGCCGGCGTACGTGCACATCATGCTGGGCTCCAAGCCCGCGTGGGTCGCGGTCGAGGGCCGCAGCGGCGACGAGCGCTTCGAGGACTTCCCCGACGTGTCGCTCGCGCAATGGCACGAGAACCGGGGGCTCACGGCCTAGCGCTGCCCGAAGCTCGCGCCCGCGAACAGGTCCTTGAGCTCGCGCGGCTGGGAACGCCAGTACTGGCGCGGCGCCTGCACCTGCGCGCCCAGGCGAGCGGCGGCGTGCCAGGGCCAGCGCGGGTCGTAGAGCATCGCGCGCGCAAGCGACACCGCGTCGGCCTCGCCATTGGCGACGATCGA
>Ga0105248_10002542_pt1 | contig 20317 bp, 19 predicted proteins | sample KBSS34metaG_FD_81524 | JGI IMG/M metagenome (GOLD analysis project Ga0105248, IMG submission 81524) | Switchgrass rhizosphere microbial communities from Kellogg Biological Station, Michigan, USA - KBS S3-4 metaG | ecosystem: Host-associated > Plants > Roots > Rhizosphere > Soil | place...
AACTCGAACATCTATCCGAACGTGTCGCTGATGAGCCAATTCCAGCAGTTGCGCGTCGTGCACCCGATCGCGGTCAATCGCACCGTGGTGCACACCTACAACTTCCGCCTCAAGGGCGCGCCGGAGCAGATGTTCAGGAACACCATCGCCTTCGCCAACATCGTCAACGGCACGGGCTCGCTGGTGCTGACCGACGATCTGGAAATCTACAACCGCATCGACATCGGTCTGTCGAGCCAGGGCGCCGAATGGCTGCAGATCGGCCGCGGCTACCAGAGCGACCTGCCCGATCCGCACGGCGGCCGCAAAGGCGTCAACTCCACGAGCGAGGTCTACATCCGCAACATGCTCGAAGCCTGGCAGGGCTATATGAGCGACGGCCACGGCAGCAACAGCGCCGCCACGCGCGCGTCTTGAGCCGATGGCGAAAAAGAAAAAGATTCCAATCCGGAAAATTGCGGCGCCGAGCCGGCGGCGCGTGGCGCCGCCCCGCGTCCGAGCCCAGCCGGTGCCGGCGGCGCTGGATCTCAATCGCTGCACGCTGTTTCTCGAACACGAGGCGCGGCTGCTCGACGAAGCAAAGTTCGACGACTGGCTTGCGCTGTTCACCGCCGATGCCTGGTACTGGGTGCCGAGCGAGCCCGGCCAGAGCAATCCGCACGACACCGTTTCGCTGATCTACGACGACCGGCGGCTGCTGGAGACGCGGGTACGGCGGCTGGCAAGTCCTCGGATGTATTCGCAGGAGCCACGCTCGCGGACGAGCCGCATCGTCGCCAATGCGACGATCGAGGACGCCGAAGGCCGCGCCGCCACCGTCCGCTCGAAATTCCTGATGATCGAATATCGGCGCGAGCAGCAGCGGCTGTTCGCTGGCACCGCGTGGCATCGCCTGGTGCAGCTCGACGGCGCCATCCGCATCGCCTGGAAGCGCGTCGATCTGGTCAATTGCGACGCGCCGCTCGATGGCATCACGCAGCCGTTTTGACGAAGGCGTGGCTCATTGACACCCGACGAGTTTTGAATCGTGATACATAGAAGTCTCAAACCATCCGCGTTCCGCTATGTCGAAATCGAAATCCATTCATCTCGCCGCCGATCTGTCGCACTACCACACTGATTACCTGTGGAAGCTGCCCGGCTCCTGGGAGGGCTATCCGTATTACAGCAGCCCGGAGTTCTACGAAGACATTGCCCGGATGGCGTCGCGCGGCGTCATGGACATGCTGTTCTTCGGCGATTCCGGCGGCACGCCGGAGGACTACGGCGGCAATCACCACGCCGCGGTCCGCTTCGGCACCAAATGGCCGCGTCACGACATGATGCCGATGATTCCCTGCATGTCGCGCGTGGCGGCGGGTGTCGGCTTCGGGATCACGATGTCGACCACCTATCATCACCCGTTCCACATCGCGCGGGTCTTCAACGGACTCGACCACGTCACCAAGGGACGTATCGCCTGGAACGCCGTGACGTCGCGCTCCAAGAACGAGGCGGCGAACTACGGCTACAAGAAAATGATCGAGCATGACGAGCGCTACGATCGCGCTCAGGAGCATCTCGGTGTCTGCTGCGCGCTCTGGGACAGCATCGAGCCCGATGCCATTATGCTTGATCGCGAGACCGGCACATTCGGCGACCCCGCCAAGGTGCACCTGCTCAACTTCGAGGGTGAGCACTACAGCGTGCGCGGCCCGCTGCCTGCCCTGCCCTCGCCGCAGCGCAGGCCGATCATCATCCAGGCCGGACAATCGGGTCCGGGCATGGACCTCGCGGCGCATTATGCCGACATGCAGTTCAGCACCCGCCGCACCATGGCGAGCATGAAGGAGCACCGCACCCGCCTCGACCAGAAGCTCGCGTCGTTCGGGCGCAGACCTGAGGATTGCGGCATCCTCTGGTCGGTCCGCGTCCAGGTCGCGGAATCCGAGGAAGCGGCGCGCGCCATGGAGGAGCACTATCTCGACTCGATCCCACCGGAAGCGGGTCTGATCGAGCTATCATCAATGTACGGGCTCGACTTCTCAAAGTTCCGTCGCGACCGGAAGCTGTCCGACGTTGCCGCCGAGGTGAAGGCGCAGAATGTGCACTGGGGCAGTTTCGAGGAAATTCTCAAAACCACCGATCCATCGCTGACGGTCGAGCAGTTCGGCCGTCGCTTCATGACCGAGCGTGTCCTGGTCGCCGCCGGCACACCGAAGATGATCGTCGACAAGCTGGAGCAATGGCACTTCGAGACCGGCGCCAATGGTGGATTCATGCTGGCGCGCGGCTTCTCGGCACCGGGCAATCTACAGGAGTTCGTCGATCACGTGGTGCCGGAGCTTCAGCGCCGCGGACTTTCCAAGAAAAAATACGTGGGCACGACGTTGCGGGACAACTTCAACAATTGATCGAGCGAGGCGCCGCGCTCCGCTATTGCTTGCGCAGGCCCGCCGCCTCCACCGCGACCCGATAGATCGGCAGGTCCTGTTGGATGGCGGCGCCCAACTGCTCTGGCGTGCTGCCGATCGCGTCGACGCTCATGTTGCCCATGATCTTGACCACCTCCGGTTCGCGGCAGACCGTGGCGATCGCCTGCGCCAGCCGATCGACGATCGAACGTGGCGTGCCTGCCGGCGCGAAATAACCATTCCAGCCGGTCATGACAAAACCCGGCACCGTTTCGGCCACCGTCGGAACGTCGGGAAATTGCGCGACCCGCTGTTCCGACGATATTGCCAACAGGCGCACTTTGCCGCTGCGCGCCGACTCCACGATGTCCGAGATGTTGCCGAAGAACACCTGGATCGTGCCGGAGATCAGCGCCAGGATCGACGGCGGCGTGGCCTGGTACGGAACCACCACCATGTCGAGCTTCTGATGCGCCGCAAACGCCGCCGGCGCGAGATGGCTGCTGGAGCCGAGCCCGGTTGAGCCATAGTTCACCTTGCCGGGGTTGGCCCGCACATAGTCAATGAACTCGCGGGTCGAACGCACCGGCAAGTCGTTGTTGACCGCGAGCGCCATGCCGTTCCGCGTGACCATGCTCACCGGCGTCAAATCTTTGAGCGGGTCGTAGGCGAGCTTCTGCATCAGCGGCAGCACCGAAAACTGACCGCCGCCCGCGAAATACAGCGTGTAGCCGTCATTCGGTGACCGCACGACATATTCGGTCCCGATCGCACCGCCGGCTCCGCCGCGGCTCTCCACAACGAACGGCTGGCCGAGCACCTTGGTGAGTCGGTCCGCGGTAATTCGTCCGAACACGTCGGCAATGCCACCGGGGCCATACGGAACAACAACTCGCACCGTTCGGGCCGGCCAATCCTGCGCAAAGGCTTGGCCGAGCGGGCCGATCAACAGAACAAGAAAAAGCAGAAGAAAACGACGGCGAGCCGAGTGCTGGACCGTGATCGTGGGATTTGCCACCGCGCCGCCCTCAATTTTCCTGCAACGAATGTTACACCACTTTGCTGCGAACCTGTGCTTCCGAGTAAGCAAATCCTGGGCCACGACCAACCGAAGATCTCAGCGCCGGCTGAGCTCGCTGAAAATCTCTTCGTTGTGCTGGCCGAGCGTAGGCGGCGGCGCGTCAATTCGCGGACCGCCGTGGGCGAAGGTGAACGCCGCGACCGGCACGCCGAACCCGCCCTCCATTCCGGCGGCGGTGGCGTGGCGGTGAATGATGCCGCGGCTCGCCAATTGTGGATCGGCGATGGCTTCTCCCATCGTGCGCACCCGCGCGGCCGGCACATGGCGCGCCTGCAGGAAGGCCTCCCATTCGTCCGCGGTGCGTGTCAGCATGATCTCCGTCAACACCGCGATTTCGCGGTCGTGATCCGCATCGCGCTCATCGTTGCTGCGCTTGATCATGTCGGGGCGCTCCAGCACCGTCCATAAGCGGCGCTGCTGGCGCAAGTTGCTGGCGCCCAGCATCACCAGCCCGCTCTTGGTCGCGAAGGCGCCGTTGGTCGCGTGCGGATGGCGGTTGCCGTGGGGCTTCGGGTGCGCGCCGTTGCGCAGATAGCCGGTCACATGCGAGCTCATCAGGATCATCGCCACGTCGAGCATCGCCATGTCGATGCGCTGGCCGCGACCGGTTCGCTCGCGCTGAAACAGCGCCGACGCCAAGGCGAAGGCGCCGGTCATGCCGGTGGCGTAATCGATCGCCGGGGCGCCGAGCTTTATCGGGTGCACGTCCGCGGTTCCCGTCATCGCCATGATGCCGGAGGTGGCCTGGATCACGTGGTCATAGGCCGTTTGCCCGCCGCGCGGCCCGGTCCGGCCGAATGCCGAAAACGAGGCATAGATCAGCCGCGGATTGATCGACGCCAGCGCTTCGTATCCCAGGCCCAGCGCCTCGAATGCGCCGGGACGATAGTTCTCCACGAACACGTCCGCGGTGGAGACCAGTTTCTTCAGAATGTCGCGATCTTTCTCCAGTTTCAGGCCCAGCGTGATCGAGCGCTTGTTGGATGCCTGCGTTAGGAACGCCGTACCCATGTCGCAGCGATTGAGCGCCTTGTCGGTGCCAGACCCGCGGCTCTGGTCTGGTTCGTCGGGATGCTCGACCTTGATCACGTCGGCGCCCAGTACGGCCAACTGATAGGCTGCGAAAGGCCCCGCCAGAACATGGGTGACGTCGATCACCCGGATACCCTCGAACGGTCGCGTCATCGCCCTCTCCCACGGCTGCAACAATGCATCCAGCATACAATTCGGCACTCCAGCGCGAAATCTCTCTCGAGCGCCGTGCGGCCAGAACGTCAATTCCTGATACCATGCTGACTCCTGAGCGTTGGAGCCGTGCTTGAAAGATTATTCTGCGTTTGCCGAGGCTGAACGGACCGGCTGGACGGACGGCGAGCGTGCCGCAGGGTATATCAATCTGTTTGCCGCCGCGTCGGACCAGATCATTGAGCCATTGCTGGATGCCGTCGGAGTAAAGTCCGGCGAGAGCGTGCTCGACTTATGCTGCGGTCAGGGCAACGTTGCGCAGGTTCTGGCCGACCGAAGGTGCAGGGTCACCGGCTCAGATTTTTCGCCGGCCATGCTTGAGTTCGCGCGGAGGCGTGTTCCGGACGCGGTCTTCATCGAAGCCGACGCGCAGAACCTTCCGTTCCGCGACGCCCAATTCGACGTCGTCGTATCGAACGTCGGCATCTGCCACGTCCCCGACCAACAGCGCGCACTTGCGGAAGCCAGGCGCGTGCTGCGGCCGGGCGGCCGGTTCGGGATGACGGTCTGGTGCGGGCCCGACCTCTCGCCAAGCTATGAAATCGTCTATCGTGCCATCAAGACGCACGGGGCGGCCGGGATCACGGCGCCGCCTGGACCCGACTTTCATCAATTTGCCGACCGGAAGGTCGCCAACGAGTTTCTGTCGAATGCCGGATTTTCTGACGTGAAGATGACGATCGTGGAATCCGGCTGGACCGTGAACACGCCCGAAGAGTTCTTCGCTATTTTTGCGCGTGGCACCGTGCGCGCCGCCATGCTGCTCGCCCGCCAGCCACCGGACCACTTTGCCGCAATCCGCTCGGCGTTGAGCGAAGAGGTGCGGCGACGCTTTGCCGCCGGCTCGCAATGGCGCGTGCCGACCATGGCCGCGGTCCTGAGCGCGACAACCGGTCCATAGCCCACGGCAATGCACAAGCCGACCGATCTCCCGAATATCCCAATCGCGCGGCGCGTGGCGCACAGCGTCACCCATCACGGCGTCGCCATTGAGGACCCCTACGCCTGGCTGCGCGATCCCGGCTATCCGCAGGTGAACGACCCGAACGTGCTCGGCTATCTAAAAGCCGAAAACGCCTATTTCGAAGCGGCGATGCAGCCGCATCGCGGCCTCATCGACACGCTGTTCGCCGAGATGAAAGGCCGGCTGAAGGACGACGATTCCAGCGTGCCGCAAAAGGACGGCGCATTCGTCTATTGGAACGCCTTCGATCCCGGCGCGGAATATCGCAAGTGGTACCGGCGCCCTGCTGGCGGCGGCCCCGATGCCGTCATCCTCGACGAGCCGGCCCTTGCGCAAGGGCACGAATACTTCCGGCTCGGCGGCCAGGCTGTCAGCCCGGACGGCCGCCTGCTCGTCTATGCGGTCGACACCAACGGCTCCGAACGCTTCGTCCTGAAGGTGCGCGATCTCGAAACCGGCGCGGAGCTGCCCGACCTGATCGAGAACTGGCGCTACGGCTTGGTCTGGGCGGCGGACTCCAGAAGCTTCCTCTACACCGACGCCGACGAGAACTGGCGGTCGAAGATCGTCTGGCACCATCGGCTCGGCGATCCGCAATCGGCGGACCGCGCCATCTACCGCGAGCCGGACGAGAAATTCGGCGTGTCGCTCGGCCGCACACAATCGCGCGCCTACGCCCTGATCTCGACCGGCGATCACGCGACCAATGAGGTCTATCTCTTGCCGCTGGGCGACTTCACGGCAGCGCCCATTCTGGTATCGCCCCGCAAGACGGACCGGCAATACAACGTCGACGAGCGCGAGGGCATGCTCACCATCCGGGTCAACGACACCCATCCCAATTTCCGGGTGGTGACGGCGCCGGTGTCAAAGCCCGGCGACTGGACCGAGCTGATCGCGGGCGACGATCGCCACTACATCCAGTCGGTCACGACCTTCGAGAACCTGATGGTCGTCGAGGAGCGCGTCGACGGCCTGTCGCAGATCCGGCTGCGCGACTACGGAAGCGGCGCGGAGCGCTATGTCGCGTTCCCGGAGGCGAGCTTCGTCGCCGCGCTGTCGCACAATCCCGAATATCGCGTCGACCGGCTGCGCATCGGCTATGAGTCGATGGTGACGCCCAACACGGTCTACGACTATCACCTCGCCGACGAGCGGCTGGAGACTCTGAAGGTGCGGGAAATACCGAGCGGCTATGACGCGTCGAAGTATACGAGCGAGCGGCTGATGGCGCCGTCGCGCGACGGCACGCTCATCCCCGTTTCGGTCGTCTACCGCAGGGATTTCGTCAAGAATGGCTCCGGGCCGCTGCACCTCCAGGGCTATGGCGCCTATGGCTATGCCTACCCGCCCGGCTTCTCGACCAACCGTCTGTCATTGCTCGACCGCGGCTTCGCCTGCGCCATCGCGCACATTCGTGGGGGCGACGATCTCGGTTATCGTTGGTATCTCGACGGCAAGCTCGAAAAGCGCACCAACACCTTCAACGATTTCGTCGACGTCACGCGCTTCCTGATCGCGCAGGGCTTCGCCGCGCCGGGCCGCATTACCGCTGCCGGCGGCTCTGCCGGCGGCGAGCTGATGGGCGCGATCGTCAACCAAGCGCCGGAGCTTTACGGCGCGGTTGCGGCGCACGTTCCGTTCGTCGACGTGCTCAACACCATGCTCGATGGCACGTTGCCGCTGACGCCCGGCGAATGGTCCGAGTGGGGCAATCCCATCACCGACAAGGCGGCGTTCGACTTTATCCGGAGCTACAGCCCCTACGACAACGTGACCGCCAAGGCCTACCCGCCGATGCTGGTGACCGCCGGGCTCAGCGATCCGCGGGTCACCTACTGGGAGCCGGCGAAGTGGGTGGCGAAGCTCCGCGCCGCCAAGACCGACGGCAATCTGCTGCTGCTCAAGACCAACATGGGCGCCGGCCATGGCGGCAAGTCGGGCCGCTATGTCTCGCTCGAGGAGGCCGCGGAGGAATATGCCTTCCTGATCATGCAAGTGCTGGGCTGACGCCCGCGGCTTATTGCAACGGCAGCCCGCTGGCCTTGACCTGATCGGCCCAGGTTTTAATTTCGCTCACCGTAAAGTCGCGCTGATAGGCCGGCGAGCGGCGGTTCGCGGCGACCGGCTCGATGCCGGCCCGGCGCAACTGCTCCACAGTCGCGGGGCGGTTGAGCGTCTGGTTGCTGGCATCGGCGAGCCGCTGGACGATGGCGTCCGGCGTGTCCTTGGGGAACAGGAACGACGACCAGAAATACGAATCGACGCCACCCACCCCCTGCTCCTTGGAGGTCGTCAGTTCCGGAAACAGCGGCGAGCGGTCCGCCGTGAGGAGTGCAATGGCTTTGGCCTTGCCGCTCTCGATCGGCTGGCGGGCGGTGGCGCCGAGCCCGCACAGATAGTCGAGACGCCCGCCGATCAGGTCTTGCGCCGCCAGGCCCGAGCTGCGGTATGGCACATGGACCGTATCGATCCCGAGCGCGGCGTTCAGCTTGGCGCAGGCAAAGTGCGAGCCCGAGCCGACGCCGGCCGAACCGAACTGCATCTTCGACTGGTTCGCTTTGGCATAGGCCGCGAACTCGGCCATGGTCTTGGCCGGAAGATCCTCGCGCACGATCAGCACGATCGGCTGCTCGACCACCATGCCGGCGGGCGTGAAGTCCTTGATGGTGTCGTACGGCGGCTGCTTTTGCAGCGCCGGCGCGATCGCCAGCGTGTCTACCGTTCCAAACAGCATCTGGTAGCCGTCCGGTGCCGCGCGCGCGACCCGGAGCGTGCCGGTCATGCCGGCGGCGCCGCCGACGTTTTCGACGACCAGTTGCTGCCCCAGCACCTCCGACATGCCGACCGCGAGGATGCGCGCCGCCGTATCGGTCGAGCTGCCGGCCGCAAACGGCACGACGACGGTCACCGGCCGCGTCGGCCAGGTTTGCGCCGAGGCTGAGGCAGTCGCGGCAATCGCGATGAGCGTGTGCAGCGCAAGACGAAATGGAAGCTTCATGATCTTCTCCTGAGTAGCCGGCAACTAAGTCCCCGTCGGAATATGCAGCGCGGTCTTGGTGCGCTGGCGCACCAGCCATTTCGATTTGCCGGCCAGCGCCAGCGCCTTGGCACGGATCGATGGCGGCCAGGTGGTCGGCCAGCCGAGCATCAGCGAGACACGCTGGGTGTGCTCGGTGATGGCGCGCTCATTCGCCTCCCAGGTCGCGAGCGCCGACGATATATCGTGATCGCGATCGAGATAAACCGCAAGCGACAGCGCGTTCATCATGGCGCAGCCGCCGCCCTGTCCGATATTCGGTGGGATCGCATGTGCGGCGTCGCCGATCACCGCGACCTTGCCGGCCGACCAGCGCTTCAGCTTGATGTATTCGAACTGGTCGTAGCGGCCGGCGGCGCGGATGCGACCGATCAAACCCTCGAGATGTGGAAACCAGCGCTTCCAGGCTTCGCGGTTGACCGGGATTTCCTTCGCAGCCTCGTCGCTGTCGAGCATGGTCAGCGCAATATAGACCTCGGTCTCGCTGCACGGGGTGTAGAGCACGCGCCGGCTGCCAGACCAGTATTCGACCGTGGTGGCGCCGTCGGTGCCCATCTCCTCGGGTGTCTTGTCGATCAGGAGCCGGGTGCAGCCATCGACCAGAAATTTACGCTTGGCGATGAGGCCCAGACTGTCGCGCAGACGTGAGTTGGTGCCGTCCGCGGCGACCACCAGATCGGCGGCGATGGTGCTGCCGTCGGCCATGGTCACCTCGCCGCCCGGAGTGACGGAGACGGCCGTCGAGTTGAGCACGATCTTGGCGCCGGACAATGTCGCGGATTCGGCGATCGCATTGATGACGGTCTGCCGCACGATCGAGAACACCCGGCTGCCCTCCCAGCGGTGCACGGAAATCACCCGGTTCTGGTCGTCCCGCACCTCGCGGGTGTGGGCGAACGGCGCGCCGTGGGTGGCGGCCGCATAGGCGCCGACCGCCTCCAGCACGCGGAGCCCGTTTTCGTAGATGTAGATGCCGGCGCCGGTGGTGCGAAGCCGGTCGGCGCGCTCGTGCAGCCGCACGCTCCAGCCGCGCTGCGCCAGTGCACAGGCCGCGGTCAGCCCGGCAAAGCCCGCGCCGACGATTTCCGCATGACGTTGCTTCATGCCGCCATGTTAGGGGATCGGGTGAACAAGTGTAGCCCTTGCCGCGCGGCCGGGTTTATGATGGCGGCAACACGGATTTCAGGAGCACGCCATGGCCCGTCTGCGCCACATCGCCGTCGTCGTGAAGGACCTCGACAAGGCCGCCGCGTTCTATTCCCAGGTGTTCGAGTTCAAGAAGATCGGCCGCGAGGATCTGGAGATCGGCTCGGCGATCTACATGAGTGACGGCGTGATCAACATGGCGCTGTTGAACTTCAAGGGCAAAGGCGGCACCGCCGCCTCCGATCTGAAGGAAGGCTCGACTTTCGTCGGCGCCCACCATTTCGGCATCCAGGTCGAGGACCTGGTGGAGACGCAGAAGCGGATCGAGGCGAACGGCGGCAAGTTCTTCTTCGACCTTGGCAATGAGCGCGAAGGCAACTTCGAGCGCAAGTTCAAGGACCCCGACGGCGTGATCTTCGACATCTCGAAGCACGGCTGGCAGGGCACCGACGGGTATAAGAAGTAATCGTTTCCGCCGCGTCTCTTATTTCTTCTTCCGCCGCACGGTCTTCTTCGCCGGGCGGCGCTTGGCGGACCTCCGTTTGGCCGCCTTCTTCGCCTTGGCTCTGCGCTTGACCGTCTTGCGCTTCCTGGCCGGGCCGACCAGCCGCCGCGCGCGCCGGGCCGCGGTTCGCGCCGCGCCGGTCACGGCCTTGGCCGCGGTATTTGCTGCACCCGCCGCGGTGTCCGCCGCGCTGCCAGCAATCGACCGCGCGCCCTCGATGCCGCTCCGGGCAACGCCGGTGATCGCGTCCTGGGTGGTGCTGATGATGCCTCGGTTCCTGGCCATGGGTGGTCCCTCTGGAATGAATTCTCTCAAAACGCGCAGAGCGCGCCCGAGACAATCCCGAAAGTTCCAGTTGGTTCCCGTTGGCCTGATGTCACTCGAGCTTGAGGCCGAGCTTCTTGATAACCGCGGTCCACTTGCCCTCCTCGCGGACCATGTTGGCGGCATGCTCCTCGGGCGTGCTGGGGGCCGGGCCGCCGCCGTCGGCGACGATGCGTTTCTTGAACTCATCCGAGGTCACGATGGCGCGCAGCTCCTTGTTGAGCCGCTCGATGATCGGGCGCGGCGTGCCGGCCGGTGCGGTGAGCCCATAATAAAGCACGACGTCGAGCCCCGGCAGCCCGGCCTCAGCCGCAGTCGGCACGTCGGGGATGGCGGCGAGCCGTTCCGGCGCGCAGACCGCGATAGCGTTGAGCTTGCCGGCCTGGATGTTGCCGATCGCCGGCGGCAGCGTGTTGAAGGCGAGCATGACGTGCCCGCCGACCAGGTCGTTGGTCAGAGGGCCGGTGCCTTTGTAGGTCACGATGGAGACGTCGATGCCGGTCATCGCTTTGAACTGCTCGGCGCCAAAGTAGTTGAGCGTCGGCGGCGGCGGGCTGCCGATCGTGACCTTGCCCGGCTCCTTCTTGGCGAGCGCGATCACGTCGGACAGGGTTTTCACCGGCACCGCAGCATTGGCCATCACCACGATCGGGATCGAGGCTATGGTGCCGATCGGCGCAAAATCCTTGGTGACGTCGTAGCCCGGGTTCGCCGAAAGGCTGAGCCCCGTGGTGATCATCAGGAGCGTGTAGCCGTCCGGCGGCGCCTTCACCGCGGCGCGTGTGCCGATCACCGAGCCGGCGCCAGGGCGGTTCTCGACGACGACCTGCTGGCCGAGCGCCGCGGTGAGCTTCTGCGCGATGATACGGCCCACGGTGTCGACGCCGCCGCCTGCAGGATAGGGAATGACCAGCGTGACGGTGCGGGCGGGATAGTCCTCGGCTACGGCAGGCGTTGCTAAGGCGAGAGCGGCGGCCAGGATGGGCGTTGCAGCCTTGAGCAAGGTGCTGAGTGTGATCACGTCGTCCTCCCTCTTTCGTTCGCCCCTCACCGTTCCGAACGGTTAGTCCTTGAGCGGTGTCGGATTGTCGGCAGGCGGCGCGACCTGAAAGGTGGCGGTCGTAATGCAGGTCGTCGAGAAACTGCCCGTCATCGCCACCAGCGCGACGAGGTCCGTCACGCCCATCGCCTTTTCCGCGTCGGCATAAGTTTTATCGCTGAGGCCCTTATTGGCCAAAATCTCGTTGGCCACGACGTAGCAAGTTCGTTCGCGTACATCGGGCAGTTCCGGCACCTTGCGGGCGTTGATGGCGTCGATCACCGACTGGGAAATCCCGGCGTTAAGCGAAGCGCGCACCTGCGCAAACCACGGATAGCGGGCGCTCCAGTGCCGGGCGACGACGAGATTGACGATCTGCTGCTCGCGCTTCGACAGCGGACCGGAAGCGAGACAGCCGCGCAGGTTCTGTGCCGCCTCGAACAGTTTCGGCAGACGGATATAGGCAGTGTACGGCCCGCCCACCGGACCGCCGGCTTGCTTGGCGGCGTCGTAGACGCGCCCCTGTTCGGCGTTCATGTCGGCGCGATCGATGATAGCGAGACGTGTCATTGCGTTTCCCCTGCTGCGGATTTGGTTTTAGGGGCGCGAGGCTATCATCGACCGGCGGGTCGCGCGATGTGTAAATCGGCCATGCTTCCGATCGGCTCGGATGCTCGAACACACCCGGGCGTCATGCGCGGGCTTGACCCGCGCATCCATGAAGCCTTGCGATGCCGGAAATCGTACGGCTATGTCGGCTGAAAGTCGTCATGGATTGCCGGGTCAAGGCCCGGCAATGACGAACGAGAGGTCGTGCTGCGCCTAGCTCACGAACTCATTCGTATAGAGCTCGTTCACCGGCGTCGCCTTCTGGATGAAGCCCTTGGCCAGGTAGAAGTCCTGCAATTTCGAAAGTCGGTCGGCATTCATTTCGCCCAGCACCTTCTGCCCCGGATAGACATCCTTGGCGTACATGTTGAAGGCGTACTTGACCTGGTTCTCCTTGCCCTTCCACTCCGGCACGAACGACACAAACTCGTCGGCGGCCTTGTCCGGGTTATCCATCATGTCCTTCATGCCGCGCAGCGCCGCCTTGACGAACTTGCGGATCATCTCCGGCTTCTGCTTGATGATATCGTCGGACGCCGCGATCGCCTGCGCCATGTGCGGGAAGAACGTCTCGGTCGGAATGATCTTCACCTTGACGCCCGCGGCCTGCACCGGCGGGATCCAGTCCGGCACGCCGGCCATGCCCTGCGATTTGCCTTCGGCGACGAACTGCCAGACGCCGACCGGGCCGACCTGCTGAACGTTGACGTCGTTCTGCGTCAGCCCCGCCGACGCCATCAGGCCGAGCAGCGCGTAGAATGTGGTGTCCTGATAGGACATCACCGTGATGGTCTTGCCCTTGAGGTCGGCCGGCTTCTCGATACCGGCATCCTCGCGCACCACGAGCTGCATGAAACCCTTGCCGCCGAACACACAGACGATCTTCACCGGCACGCCGTTGCCGCGCACCATGATCGGACCGTCGGCGACGATACCGCCGAGCGGCGCGTTGCCAGCGCCGACCTGCTTCGCCACATCGACGCCGCCGCGGCCGACCGCGAACTCGACGTCGAAGCCCGCTTCCTTGAAGTAGCCTTTGCCCTGCGCCAGCCGGATGGGCCCGAACGCCGGCAGCACCGGCGGCGCCGGAAAGAGATAAGTGAGCTTCTCCAGCGATTGCGCACGGGCCGGCAAGGTCAGGACGCCGCCGAGAAATGAGCTGGCGCCGAGCAGCGCGCCCGTCGTCATGACGTCACGGCGTGAGATGGACTGACGCATCATGTTCTCCCCGAGGCTGAATCCGGCAGCGCCGATGGACATGCGGCGCTTTGGTTTGACACTATACTCGAATTCCTGGCCTGGAATATGCGCGAACCAGGCCAACGCGCGCGCAACATTTGCAGTTGAAACCATTCGATGCCTGACCTGATCCGCCTCGAATACCGCGACGTCACGATGCGGTTTGCGCAGAGCGCCGGGCCCCTCACCGCGGTGGCGGGCGTCAGCATCGCGGTCCGCGATGGCGAAGTGGTATCGCTGATCGGGCCGAGCGGCTGCGGCAAATCGACCTTGCTCAACATCGGCTCCGGGCTGACCGCGCCGAGCGAGGGCCACGCCTTCGTCGACGGCGAGCGCGTCGAGGGACCGAACGCCCATGTTGCCTTCATGCTGCAGAAGGATCTGCTGTTGCCGTGGCGGACCGTGGTCGAGAACGTGATGTTTGGCGTCGAAATTCAGGGCGTCCCCGCGGCGGAGCGGCGGCGGCGCGCACAGGCGCTCCTGGAAAACCTCAAGCTCGCGGAATTCTCCGGGCACTATCCGCATCAACTGTCGGGCGGCATGCGGCAGCGCGTGGCGCTGGCGCGGACCTTGGCGGTCGACCCGACCGTGCTGCTGCTCGACGAGCCGTTCTCCGCGGTGGACGCCCAGACCCGCATGGCGCTCCAACGCGAGCTGGCGCAGACGCTGAAGCGCGCCGGCAAGACCGCGCTCTTGATCACCCACGATCTGTTGGAAGCCGTGACCTTGTCCGACCGCGTCCTGGTGATGAGCCGCCGCCCCGGCCGCATCATCGACGAGATCGCCATCGACATCCCGGACCGCGACGAGCCGCTGAAGCGCCGTCTGCATCCGAAGGTCACCGACTACGTCAACCGGCTGATGGAGCGTCTCGATATCGGGACGGTGGCGGCATGAGTGAAGCCGCGAATTCATCGGTGGTGTGGAAAGGCACGGTGGCAAGCGTGGCGCTGCTGATCGTGTTCCTGGCGGCATGGCAATGGGGCCCGGGCCTGCTCCGCATTCCGCCGTTCATCATCCCGCCGCTGTCGATGGTCTTCGATGAAGCGGTGCGGATGTGGCACGTCTCCGGGCTCGCGTTCCACACTGGCGTCACCGCGGCCGAGGTGTTGGCGGGCTTCATTCTCGGCAGCCTGCTTGGTGCCTTCATCGGCTACCTGATCGGCATGTCGCCGACCGCCGAGTTCGCGCTGTCGCCCTATATCCTGGCGCTGCAGATCGCGCCCAAGGTGGCGTTCGCGCCGCTGTTCATCCTGTGGATGGGATTCACGATCTATCCGAAAATCCTGGTCGCCATCCTGATCGTGTTCTTTCCGGTGATGGTCAACGTGCTGACCGCGATCCGCACCGTCGATCCCGATCTGATCAACCTCGCCCGTGCGTTCAAGGCAAGCCGGGTGCAGATATTCTGGAAGATCGAGTTTCCGGCGTCGCTGCCACCGCTGTTCGCGGGCTTGCGGATCGGCTCGACCCTCGCCGTGGTCGGCGTCGTGGTCGGCGAACTGGTCGGCGGCAATATGGGGCTCGGTTATCTCCTGTCATTCGGCGAAGGCCAGGCCAACACCGCCATGGTGTTCGTCGCTATCGTGATGCTGACCTTGGTCGGCGGCATCGCCTATCTGCTGGTGATCCTGAGCGAGCAGCGCGTGCTGCACTACCTGCCGAAGCGCGCGCAGATGGGGTTTTAGGCGGAGCCGATAGACAAAGCGGCGGGCGGCCAACCGCCCGACAAGGAGGCGACCATGAAACGCAGCACGGACCGGATTCTCGTCACGCACGTCGGCAGTCTTGTGCGCCCGACGTCGCTCCGCAACATCCTGTCGGCGCGCGACCATGGACAGCCTACCGACGAGGCGGCCTACAAAAAGATCCTGCGGGAGGAAGTTGCCGGCATCGTGCGCAAACAGGCGGAGGCCGGCATCGACATCGTCAGCGACGGCGAATACGGCAAGGCCGGCTGGATCCGCTATGTGTCCGAGCGCTTGGGTGGCTTTGTCCATCGCCCGTTTCGGCAGGGCGACCGCGAACAAAACCCGGTGTACCTGATCCGTGAGGCGGAGAAGTTTGCCGAATTCTACGCCGCCTATACGCCGATCCAATATTACGACTGGCTGCCGCCGGACGAAACGAAGACCGGGCTCAGAAACGACGTCGCCACGCTCCGCCAGAACCTCCTGGTCTGGGAATGCGTCGCGCCGATCACCTACAAGGGGCAGGCCGCGGTCGAGCAGGACACCGACAACTTCAAGTCGGCGCTCAAGAGCGTGAACGTCGAAGGCGCCTTCATGCCGGTCGCCGCGCCGATGAGCGCGCGCGGACTGTGGCTCAATGCCCATTACAAGAACGACGAGGAGATCGTGGTCGCGCTCGCCGATGCGCTGAGGGAGGAATACAAGGCGATCGTCGATGCCGGGTTCATCTTGCAACTCGATGATGCGTTCCTGGCGCATGAATACGACCGGCTGCGCGGCTTGATGAGCGAGCGCGAGGTGCATAAGTACGCCGAGCGTTGCGTCGATCTCACGAACTATGCGCTCACCGGCATTCCCGAAGACAAGGTGCGCTACCACGTCTGTTGGGGAAGCTGGAATGCGCCCCACACCACCGACGTGCCGCTCAAGACCTTGTCCGACCTCATCCTCAAGGTGCGGGCGCAGGCCTATTCGCTGGAAAGCGCCAACCCGCGGCATGAGCACGAATGGATGGTGTGGAAGGATGTCAAGCTGCCGGATGGCAAGATTCTCATTCCCGGTTTCGTCACCCATTCGACCAACGTGGTCGAACATCCCGACTTGGTGGCGTGGCGCATCAAGAACTTCGCCAGCGTCGTCGGCCGTGAGAACGTCATCGCGGGCACCGACTGCGGCTTCGCGCAGAGCTATAACATCGTGCGCTGCCACCCTTCCGTGCAATGGGCGAAGCTGGAGGCGCTGGTCGAGGGTGCGCGGATCGCATCCAAGGAACTTTGGGGGCGTTAGCCGTCAATACATCTGCAAGGCCAACACGCCGTCGCCGCCGGGGCCGACCATCAATCCCCACGCGTCGTTGGCGCCGACCGTCACCTCGCGGACGCGATCCGGCAGCCCGGCGACCTTGATCACGTACTTGTACTTGCCCGGCGGCAATTCAAGCGTCGGACCGGCGGGCGATTTCGGCCCGCCTGTGCCGGGCGGCATCTTGACCGTCTTGGCATTGATGACGATGGCGGCTTCGGTGTCGCCCATGTTGCCGAACATCAGCTTGGCGCGGCCGGGCGCCGGCAACAGGCCGGATTTTGCGGCCTCCGCGGGAATCTTCTGGGTCAGGCTCACGGTGGTTTCGCCGTCGGCACGGCCGAGCTTCAACATGGCGGGTCCGTCCGGCGCGGCAAACGCGAGCACAACCTTGTCCGGTTTCACGACGGCACCTTGCGGCAATTCCTGCCATTGCCGCTTCCCGAGCTCGCGCCTGTAGAAAGCCAGCACCACATCAAGATTGGCCGGCACACGGACGATGAGATCTCGGCGGAACGGAGCCTGGCTGCCCTGGTCCGCCATCGTGCCGTTGGAGCTGAGTGTATGCTTCTTCGGCACCGGCAGGCCGGAGGTCTCCTCGGGCTCAAGGTCCTCGCCGGCGGCCTTCGCTCTGGCGATCCGGGCGGAATTTTCGTCAGCCGCCTGCTTCACCTTCAGCGCGGCGAGCTCGGCGCGCTGGCGCTCCATAATGTCCTTGACGTACTTCTCCTCCGCCTCCCGTTTCGCCTTCAGCTTGGCTTCGACGACGGCGCGCGGCGCCTCGGCGATCAGGCTGACGATCGTCGAATCGTACCGCGTCTTGAGCCTGAGGGTGGCGGTGCCTTCCGATGAGGTGAAGGTGGCGGCGGCCTCGTCGGCGGTGACCACGGCGCCCGGCGCCTCGGTCCAGTTGTGGCTTGCCATTTCGCGACGATAGAACTCGAGAACGGGCAGAAGCTCGGCTTGCACGCCCACCTTCAGCACGCGCCGGACCGAATCGGAAGAGCCCGAGCTCTGTGCGACGTTGTTCGGGTCCGGCACCGGCAACCCCGCCATCTCTTTCTTGGGCTGAAGCGCCGGCTGCGCGAACGGCGGAATCCTAACGTCGACTCCGACCGTACCATCGGAGCGCTTCTCGAGCGCAAGCTGGATCGTTGATCTGCCGCGCGTGTAGTAGATGTGAACATTGTCGAGCTTCGCACCCGGCCACTTCGCCGCCGCAGCAGCCTCGGACAGCGGTTTCCAGCCCATCGCGGCAAGCTCCGCGATATAGAACTTCAGCGTGGCGTCCGGAGAGCCGGCCGTGACGAGATGAAGATACGGCCGGCTGTTGTCGTAGACGATGTTGACGGCATCGGCGGGGAACGGCAACGGCGTGGTGACGCGCTCCGCAATGTAATGCACCTTGGACTGGTCGGCTTTGCCGTCGGCCATCGAGAACGACAGGATCAACCCCTGAATTCCCTTCTTGAACTGCATTCCACCGCGGCGCATGTCTTCCAGCGGATCGACATAGGGCTGCCAGCCGTCGGACATCAGCAGTTGCCGGATGGCCGCCGTGACGGCTGCGACCGATCCCGGTGCGCTGTAAACGGACGAATGGGATTCCGCGCGGCTGGGGTCTGGCACGGCGCCCGGAAGACGTGGCAGGCTAAGCGTATCAACGATGGCTTCGTCCGGGGGAAAGTTGGCGCCGAGCGACGTAGCGGAAACGAGCGCTGTCAGGAACGCCCCCGCAACAAGACGAATCCCAAGCATGATCGCTCTCCGGAATGGCGACGACAAAACGCGCGACCTGCCGCAACGGCAGGCGCGCACCCTCCCCGGCGTTGGTCGCGTCAGCCTGTACTTTGGTTCAAGGCGAGGCGCGCCTTAGTCCAGCTGCCTTTTGAACATCGCAAAGATGTTCTCCCAGTCGCGATTGGCGGCGGGCTTGTCGAAGATGTCGCGGTCCGGCAGCGCGTAGCCGTGCACCGTGCCGGGATGGACAATGGCGCGGTATTTCACCTGGCTGCAGCCGGCGAACAGCCTGTCCAGCGTCTCGATGGTGGCGGGCGGCGCGAGGTCGTCCTTCTCGGCAAAACCGCAGTAGATTTCGCCGCGCATTTTCTCGACAAAGCGATGCGGCGAATCCGGCTTGTCGCTGACCATCCGCGTGCCGTGCATCGATGCGCTGGCGCGGAACTGATCGGGGAATTCCGCCGCCGCCGCGAGCGAGAGCCGGCCGCCGAGGCAGTAGCCGATGGTGCCCTTCGGCCCGTTGCGCACCAGCGCGCCGCCGAGGAATTTCAGCACCGCGCCGACGTCGGCCATCGCCATTCGGTCGGTAACTTGAACCATGTTGGCGTGCAGCTCGTCCTGCACTTCTTTTGGAAGCGCGAGCAGCGAGCGCATCCGGCCCTTGTCGTCACGATACTCGAAGCGCACCTTGCCGCGGCGGTACCAGAAGTTCGGCACGGTGACGTGGTAGCCGACGCTCGCCACCCGCCGCGCGATATCGAAGAGCTCTTCGCGCAGTCCCCAGATGTCCATCAGCACGACGACGGCGGGGAACGGCCCGCCCTCCTCGGGATGGACGACGAAACTGTCCATCCGGCCATCAGCGGTTGGGATATCGATGTATTTTTCGATCATTGCAGCTTGATGTCCGCGCTTTTGACGAGCGGCACCCACAACACCTTTTCTCGATTCATCCGCTCGGTCAGGCGTTCTGGTGGTCCGCCGAGGGTCTTGGCGCCGATCAGGGCGAACTGCTTCTTCGCTTCCTCGGTCTTCAGATAGGCGTCGAGAATCCGATTCATCCTGGTGACGATCTCGGGCGGCGTTCCGGCCGGCGCGGCGAGCGCCGTGAAGGTTCCCGAAGCCACATTGGCAACGCCGCTCCCACGAACGGTCGGCACGCCGGGCAGGAAGTCGACCCGCTCCTCCGAAGTGACCGCAAGGATTTTGGCGGCATGAACCTGCGGGATATAGGCCGGCAGCCCGGCGTCGATCTCGCCGCCGATCACCGCGGTGACGAGCGGCTGCGCGCCGCGATAGGCCACCGGAACGGCCGTGATCCCGGCGAGGTTGGCGAACCAGATCGCTGTCAGGTGTGCGCCGGTGCCGACGCCAGGGTGACCGATGGTCAGACCCTCCTTCTTCTCTTTGGCGAACGCCACGAGGCCCTTGAGATCGCTGACCGGTGATTTCGCATTGACGGCGAACACCTGAGGCACGTCGCTGATCAGCGCGATCGGCGTGAAATCGGTTTCCGGATCGTAGGGCAGCGAGGCGTACAGCATCTTGTTGAGCACGGACGGGCCGTTCGCCGTCACCAGCAAGGTGTAGCCATCAGGCTTTGATTTCGCGACCTGGGCCGCGCCGATCGAGCCGCCCGCGCCGCCCTTGCTCTCGATGATGAATTGCTGGCCGAGCTTCTCGGACAGTTCGCGAGCAAACAGCCGGGCTGCCTGGTCGATGTTGCCGCCGGGCGCATAGGGCACGATCATGGTCACCGGCCGCGTCGGCCAGTCCTCCGCGGCTGCGCCACCGCAGCAGACGAGACCGGCGGCGAGCACCGCAACGCCAACGGCCCATCGGTTCATTTGCATGCGTCCTCCCGGATTTTCTTTTGATCCTGACATCGCCCACCGCGGGGCGCAATCGCGGCGCCGTCAGCCGCCGAGCAGGCCCGGCAGCCAGGTCGCAAGCGGCGGACAGAGAAACACCAGCATCAGCACGGCGAGGCCGAACCAGA
>Ga0105248_10002546_pt1 | contig 20297 bp, 15 predicted proteins | sample KBSS34metaG_FD_81524 | JGI IMG/M metagenome (GOLD analysis project Ga0105248, IMG submission 81524) | Switchgrass rhizosphere microbial communities from Kellogg Biological Station, Michigan, USA - KBS S3-4 metaG | ecosystem: Host-associated > Plants > Roots > Rhizosphere > Soil | place...
ACGTACGCCACGGGATCACCGCGGCCGTCTTCTTTCGCGTTGATCACGACGACCTTCACGCCCTGTTTCGCGTAATCCGCCTGGATGTTCTTCAAGTACGGCATGAACGCTTTGCAGTACGGGCACCACGTGGCCCAGAACACCACGACTGCGGGCTTGCCTTGCGTTACCGCCGGGAAATCGACCGGCTGCCCGGCGAAATCGCGCGCGCGCCACGCCGGGGCCATGTCTCCCTGCTTCACCGCGGCCGATGGACCGGCCAACCCGAGGCCGAGAAGAACCGCCGCGAACCATAGGGTTCTCATTGTTCGCACCATCGAACCTCCTCACGTTATTGCGTGATTGTAACGCGAGGAAGACTCTCCGCCGGCTCAGCCCTGCCGCATGTCGGCGGCGCGCGTCGACGAGCGGTACGCTCAGAACGCGACGCAATCGCCGCCCTTGAGCTCGAGCATCGTGCGTGCATCATCGGACGTCGCGATCTCGCGGCCCAAGCCCTCGACGATCTGACGCACGCGCCGCACTTGGTGCGCGTTCGACTCCGCGAGGCGGCCAGGCCCGTCCCAGAGCGAATCTTCCAGCCCAACTCGGACGTTGCCGCCCATTGCAGCGGACAGCGCGCAGACCTCCATCTGGCTGCGCCCGCCGCCGAGCACGCTCCAATGCAGGTCCTTGCCGAGCAACCGGTCCGCGGTTCGCTTCATGTGCGCGACGTCTTCCGGATGCGCGCCGATGCCGCCTAGTATCCCGAACACTCCCTGCACGAAAAACGGCGGCTTGATCAAGCCACGATTAATGAAATGAGCGAGCGTGTAGAGGTGGCCGACGTCGTAGCACTCGATCTCGAAACGCGTGCCGTTCTCGGCGCAAGTCGTCAGGATGTACTCGATGTCCTTGAACGTGTTCTTGAACACGCGGTCGCGCGACCCTTCGAGTAGCGTGTGCTCCCACTCGTACTTGAGCATCTTGTAGCGCTTCAGCATTTCGAACAGGCCGAAGTTCATCGAACCCATGTTCAGCGACGCAACTTCCGGCTTGAAAACCGCGCACGGCTTCAGCCGCTCTTCGAGAGTCATCGAGGGAGCGCCGCCGGTCGTAATGTTGATCACGCAATCGGAGCGCCGCTTGATGCTCTCGAGAATCGGTCGAAACAACTCCGGGCTCTGATCCGGCCGGCCATCCCTCGGGTTGCGCGCATGCAGGTGAATGATCGCCGCCCCCGCCTCGGCCGCGCCGACCGCCGCGTCGGCGATCTCCTCGGCCGTGATCGGCAGGTGCGGGGACATCGAGGGGGTGTGGATCGCTCCCGTCACCGCGCACGTGATGATGGCCTTGCGTGCTGACATCGAACGTCCCCCGAGCGTCGCGAGAAGTGTAGCGGCAGATCGTCGGCGAGCAATGAGCATCGCGCAATCGTGCGTTTCGCTTTACTATTCGCCACCCAATAACCGCTCGCCCAATCGGGAGAATAAGAAATGCCGGAAAAGATCGTGCTCGAGTTGAGCGACGACGACCTCAGCTACTTCCGCAAGGTGATGGACGACGTCTGGAAGAAGAACGCAAAGCGCGCGGAAAAGGACCTGGTTGCCGCGGCACGCCGGCTGCTCAAACAAGCCACGAAAATCAAAGCTCCCGAGTACGTGCAGAGCCGACTCGCCGATCTAGGCGTGTTGGTCGACATGTTCGACGACAAGGAGTGGCCGCTTCCCGACGAAGATCGCCGCCGCATCGTGGCCGCGTTAGGTTATTTCGCGGTGGCGAAAGACATGATCCCCGACAAAATTCCGGGTATCGGCCTGCTAGACGACGCGCTGATGGCCGAGCTCGTGATGCGCGAGCTCAAGACGGAAGTCAGCGGCTATCGCGCGTTCTGCGAGTACCGCGACAACGAAGCCACGCTGCGCGGCAACAAAGTGACCCGGGCCGATTGGCTCGAGGCCAAGCGGCGCCAGATCTTCCTCCGCATCAAGCGTCGCCAAGAAGAAAGACGCCGGCACGGATCGGGCATCTTCGGCTTCTAGCAGCCGCGCGAAGGAGCCTAGAACCGTCAGCGCGGCGGCTGCCTCGGCGCCGACGCATAAGTGAGCCCGAAGCCGACAGGAAACAGCGGGTCATAGCCCGCGTCGCCGGCGTGCTTCGGGATCTCGGCCATCGAGCGCGCCCACGCGAATCCGAGCTTGCCGCGCGGCGCGTAGTCGCCGAACAGCACGTCGGCGATGCCGCTCCCTTCCGTTCCGGGCAGCCATGCAGCGACGACGGCGGCGGCTCGATCGAGCACGCCGCCGAGAATCAACGGCCGGCCGGAGTAGACCACGAGGACGATCGGCACGTGCTCCGCGGCGATCGCTTCGACGACCGCGACGTCGCCGGCCGCGAGCGCGAGGTCCGCGCGATCACCGACGCCCTCTGCGTAGGGCGCTTCGCCGACGACGACCACCGCAACGTCGGCGCCAGCAGCCCCGCTTCCGTCGGCGCTGAAGGACACGCGAGTCTTGGCCGACGCTGCCGCGGCAATCGCCGCGCGCAGCGTCGTGCCGGTCGTCACGGCGCCGGGTTTTCCCTGCCAGGTGACGGTCCAGCCGCCGCACTGCATGCCGATGTCGTCCGCAGCTTTGCCCGCGACGTGGATTCGCGCCGCGGTTTTGGCGAGAGGTAAAACGCGATCGTCGTTCTTCAACAAGACGATCGATTCGCGAACCGCTCGGCGCGCGACCTCGCGATGTTTCGCCGATCCGAACTCGCGCGCGAGCGCGGGATCGGAAACCTGCGACCGACGCGTGTCGAGCAAACCCATCGCCGCCTTCACGCGCAGAATTCGCGTGACCGCGTCGTCGATCCGCGCAAGCCGCACGCGACCTTCCTCGACCAACGAACGCAGCGTCGCGATGAACCGCGCATAACCGGCAGGCTCCATCGCCATGTCCATTCCGGCATTGATCGAGGTCATCACAGCCGTCTTGTAGTCGCCATCGATCTGGCCGATGGCGTAGTAATCCGAGATCAAGAAGCCTTCGAAGCCGAGCTCGCCCTTCAGAATCTCGGTCAAAAGCCGGCGGATGCCGGAAACTTTCACGCCGTTCCAGCTGTTGTACGACACCATGATCGAGCCGACGCCCGCGCCCACTGCCGCGATGTAGCCTGGCAGGTGAACTCGGCGCAACGTCGCCTCGTCGACGCGCGTGTCGCCCTGGTCGAGCGGCGCCGCGCGGCTGCCCTGCGGCCGTTCCTGGTAGGTCGTGCCGCCGTCGCCGACGAAGTGCTTCGCGCACGCGAGCACCGAGCGCGGCGAGCCGAGGTCCTGCGTCTGGAAGCCCCGCACCGCGGCCGCGCCGAGCTCCGCGACGACCGCTGGATCCTCGGCGAAGCCCTCGTACGTTCGCCCCCAACGCTCGTCGCGCGGCACCGCGATGCACGGCGCGAACGTCCACTGCGCGCCGGTCGCGCGCATCTCGAGCGCGGTGACGCGCGCCGCCGCCTCGACCAGCGCGGCATCGCGCGTGCACCCGAGGCCTACGTTGTGCGGGAACAGCGTGGCGCCCTCGACGTTGCTGTGACCGTGCACGGCGTCGACGCCATAGAGGATCGGGATCTTGAGGCGCGTCCGCTGGCTTCGCCCGATCAACGCGCCGATCGTGCGCTGCCAGTCGCGCATGCCGTTGCCGGTCGGCGGATCCGCGTCGCCGCCGCTCAGGACCGACCCCAAGAAATAGCGCTCGACGTCGTCCTCGTGCTCGAGCTTGCCGAGCTCGGCCTGCGTCATCTGACCGAGCTTCTCGTCGAGCGTCATCTGCGCGAGCAATCCCTCGACGCGCTCGTCGAACGAAGACAGTCGCCGCGACGTAGCCGCATGCGCGCGCGCGAGCCTCAGCATCAGCGGCGCCGTGGAACCGAGCGCCGCGGCCGTCAAAATATCTCTGCGTCGCACGTGTCCCCCGATGCAGCCGAGCCGCGCGTGGCCGCGAGCTCCGGCCGCGGCCGCGCTACCTTAGCAGAGCCGTGGCACAATCCGAGGCATGCGCGCGTGCCGCATCGTGCATTGTCTCGTGCAGTGAATACACCGTCGGTCGCGATCATCGGGGCTGGGATCGGCGGGCTCGTGTTGGCCCACGCGTTGCGTGCACGTGGCTTATCGCCGGACATCTACGAACAATCCGCGGAGCTGACGGAAATCGGGGCGGCCGTCGCGCTATCCGCGAACGCGACGCGCGAGCTCGAGCGCCTCGATCTTCTCGACGAAGTTCGCAGCGCCTCGACCGAGCCGTCCGAGCTCATCCATCGCGACGGCCGCACTGGCGCACGGATTTCGAGCCATCGGGTGAGGCTCGGGGGCAGCTACCAAGCGCGCTTCGACGCGCCCTATTTCGGCATCCACCGCGCCGATCTTCAAAAGGCGCTGAGCGCGCGTCTGGGCGACGCAATCGCGCTGGGTCACCGCCTCGTGCGGCTCGATGAGTCGGCTTCGAGCGTCCGGATGGTGTTCGCGAACGGCGTCGAGCGCGACGCCGACATCGTGATCGGCGCGGACGGGGTCCGCTCGTCCGTGCGGCGGTTCGTCGCCGGAACACCCGGCGTCAGATATTCGAAGACGAGCGCGTTTCGCGGCATCGTTCCGACCTCCAGCCTCGGCGCGCTTCCCGATCCGGAAGCGCTGCAATTCTGGATGGGGCCAGATGCGCATCTGCTGCATTACGCGATCGGCGAAAAAGCCGAGGACATCAACTTCTTCGCCGTCGTCGAGGGACCGGAGATCTGGCCGCACGGCGACAAGTGGGTCGTCAACGCAGAGCCCGGCGAAGCGACTCGAGGCTTCGCGAACTGGCATCCGGCGGTGAGCGAAATGATCAACGCCGGCTGGGTCGACAAGCGCTGGGGCCTGTTCGTCGTTCAGCAGCCGCGTCGCTGGCACACGGCGAGGACGGTTCTGATCGGTGACGCGGCACACGGGATGCTTCCGCATCAAGGCCAGGGCGCGAACACGACGATCGAGGACGCCGTGACCCTCGCGGAGCTGCTCGCACGCCGACGTCAACCGTTGCCCGACGTGTTGGCTGCGTACGAACGGCTCCGCAAAGCGCGCACGCGAACGATCCAGCGCGCCTCGTGGGCGACGAATACCGCGTTGCACCTCCGCGACGACGGCGCGCTCGAGCGCCGGAACGCCGTTCTCGCGAAATTTCCTGAGCGCTTCGGCTGGATACACGGCTTCGACGCCCTGGAATCCGCAAGAGCAGCCGCGGAAGGTGTTGATCTCGCGCGGCTCGATACGTAAGTTGCTGACCGGGGGAGGTCCGAACAATGAACAGACGCGAGTTCGTCGGCTCTGCGGCCGCGGGCGCCGCCCTGCTCGCTCGCGGCGCGAGCGTATGGGCGGCGGGACCGAAGTACGACTTGGTTGTAAAAGGCGGCCGCGTGATCGATCCGTCCGTGCGGCTCGATGCACAGCGTGACGTCGCGATAGCGGGCGGACGCATCGCCGCGATCGAGCCGAGCATCGCCGCTGAAGCGGCCGAGACGCTCGACGCGCGCGGGAAGCTCGTCGTGCCGGGGCTGATCGACATCCACACGCATGCCGCGCGCGACAAAGCCGGCCCGCCGATGTGTCTCGCGGACGGCGTCACGGGCTGGATCGACGCGGGCTCGGCCGGCGCCGACAACCTCGAGCCGGCGATCGCCGTCGCGATGGGCTCGGTGCAACCGGGCCGCATCCTGCTGAACATCGGCCGCACCGGCATCATTCCGGACGGCGACACGAAGGACCTCGCGCTCGCGGACGTCGGCGCCGCGCGCGCCGCGATCGAGCGGCATCGCGACTACGTGGTCGGCGTCAAGGCGCGGCTGTCGGAGAGCGTGGCGGGCATGAACGACTACGAGGTGCTGCGCCGGACCGCGGAAGTCGCGGGGCCGTCGGGTCTCGTCGTGATGATCCACATGGGCCAGACCGCGTCGCCGCTCTCGAAGCTCTTGCCGCTGCTCAAGCGCGGCGACATCGTGACCCACATGTTCGCGCCGCCGCCGAACGGAATACTCGACGACGCGGGCCGTATCCTGCCGGAAGTTCTCGCCGCCCGCCGGCGCGGCGTGTGGTTCGACGTCGGCAACGGCGTCTCGGGGCACTTGCGCTGGGACATCGTCGAGCAGGTTTTGCGCGCGGGCTTTTGGCCGGACACGATCTCCACGGACTGGAACGTCACGAGCAAGACCACCGGCGTCGTCGATCTCCCGAATTGCATGTCGAAGTACTTGGGCTACGGGATGTCCGTGAGCGAAGCGGTCGCGTGCGCGACCGTCAATGCGGCGCGCACCTTCGACGTGTTCCGCGATCGCGGCACGCTGAACGTCGGCGCGCCGGCCGACGTCGCCGTGCTCGAGCTGCGCGACGGCGAATTCGAGTACGTCGACAACTACGAGAACAAGATCAAGGGGCGGCAGCGCCTCTTGCCGTTCGCGACCGTGCTCGCGGGGAAGCGCGTGGCGCACGCGTAACGTAGCGTCACTCGGCGAAGGCCAACCGATGCATCGTCCAGTCGCCCGCGTTGCTCGGATGCTCGGCGCCCTTGCGCTCGCCGCGTGGGTCGGCGTGCCGTTCGAGGCGGGCGCGCAATTGCGCTTCGCGGGCAACACCTCGACGATCGAGCTCGCGCCGGTGCTGCTCGCGGCCCAGGAGCTCGGCGCGCAGCGTGTCACGGTCAAGAACGGCGGGATCCCGGCGCTGTTCGACGCCGATGCCGCGGACCTCGCGACCAACGCCGAGACGCAGGCGCTGCGCCAGTCGGTCGACCATCCGGATCTCCGGATCATCTTTACCGTCGCCGAGGGGTTCTACCGCGTCGTCGCGCGCCGATCCGCGGGGGTCCGCTCGCTCGCGGATTTGCGCGGCAAGCGGATCGCAACAGCGCCGAGCACCTCCTCGGCGTTCTACTTGTACAAGACGCTCGCGACCGTCGGCCTCGAGCCCGCCGACGTCACGATCGTGCCGCTCTCGCCGCTCTCGAAGATGCCAGCGGCGCTCGACGCGCGCGAGATCGACGCGCTCACGATCTGGGAGCCCGAGATCCAGCGCGCGGCGGATCTCGTCGGCGCCGACGCGATCGAGTTTCAGGACCGGCGCGTCTATCGCGAGCTGTTCAATCTGCATGCGACGGCCGCGAGCCTCGCGGATCCGAAGAAGCGCGCCGCGATCGTCGCGTTCGTGCGTACGCTCATCGAGACGAGCGCGCGGATCAAGGCCGAGCCGCGTGCGGTCTGGCCGCTCGTCGCCGCCACCACGGGCTACGACGCGGCGCTGATCGAGAAGGTCTGGCACCACGAGGGCTATCCGGCAACGCTCGCGGCAGACTTGCTCGACGTGATGGTCGAGGAAGACGCCTACCTCGCGCCCGAGCGCAACCGCGCGCCACGCTCGCGCGCGGAGCTAGCGAAGCTCGTCGATGACAGCGTGCTGCGCGAGGCGCGCGGGCCCGCGGTTGGCTCCCCCGATCCGTCGCGGTAGCATCCGCCGGCCGCCATCGCGGCCCGATCAAAAAACAAACGACTCGGAGCTCAAGGGGACTCGAATGAATCACCGCTCGCCGGCCGCTCTCGTCTGTCTCGCGATCGCGCTGCTCTCGACCGGCGCCCAAGCGCAACCGCCTGCGGGCCCGCCCGCGCTGCTGCCGACGCGCGACGCGCCGCTCATGCTGAACGCCGGCGCGCAGAAGGTCCGCGTCGTGCTCGTCGCGGACGGCCTCGTCGGGCCGTGGGACCTCGTGCTGCTGCCCGAGGGCAACCTGCTCGTCACCGAGAGCAATGGCGCGCTGCGGATGATCGAAAAAGGTCAGCTCAAACCCGAGCCCGTTTGGAAGGCCGAGGCGAAGGGCAACGATGTGCTGCACGGCCTCGTGATTCATCCGGACTTCGCGCGCAATCACTTCGTGTACATGTCGTACTTGAAGGACGGCGGCGACAAAGGGCAGACGCTCGCGATCTCGCGCGGCCGTCTCGACGGCGGCACTCTCAAGGACGTCAAGGAGATCTTCGTCGCCGACGCGTGGGAGAACGCGCGGATGGGCCTGGCCGGACGAATGATCTTCGGTCCCGACAAGATGCTTTACGTCGAGGTCGGCGATCGCGACAGCCTTTGCTGCCAGCCGAAGGACGACAACCACATACGGATGCGCGCGCAGAGCCTCAAGGATCACGTCGGCAAAGTTCTGCGTCTCACCGACGAGGGCGGTATCCCGAAGGACAACCCGTTCGTCGGGCACGCGGACGCGCGCGGCGAGATCTACACCTACGGCCATCGAAACGGTTACGGCTTCGCGTTCCACCCCGAGACCGGAGAGCTCTGGGAGCTCGAAATCGGCCCGATGGGCGGCGACGAGATCAACATTTTGAAGCCCGGCGCGAACTACGGCTGGCCGCTCGAGTCGATGGGGCGCAATTACTCGGGCACGGTCGTGTCGGATCATCCGTACGAGCGGCCCGGCATGGAGGCCCCTCGCGTGTTCTGGGTGCCGTCGATCAGCCCGTCGGGCCTCGCGTTCTATACCGGCGACAAGTTCCCGGCGTGGAAGGGAAGCCTGTTCGTCGGCGCGCTGAGCGGCCTGCAGGTCCAGCGCCTCACGTTCAATCAGCCGGGCCAAGCCGAGCGCCGCGAGCCGATGCTGACGGAGATGCACGTGCGCTTCCGCGACATCGAGCAGAGCGCCGACGGCTATCTCTACTTCACGACCGAGGTCCGCTACGGCAGCGGGAAACCGGACGGCACCGTCATTCGACTGGAGCCGGCGCAGTAACGCCGCGCTTCGGCGTGCCGCGATCGCGGTATGGGACGCCGAGCACGTCGTGGATGAAGTAGCGTGCGAGCGGCACGCCGAGGAGTAGTCCCCAGAAGCCGAACGCGTGGTAGCCCACGTAGAGAATGATCAACGTGAGCACCGGATTGAGCTTCAAGTGCTTGCCGTAGATCAACGGATTCAGGAGATACGCCTCGACGGCGTGCACGATCACGACGAGCCCGATCGCCGCGAGCGAGAGCCCGAAGCCCCCCGCGTTCAACGCGACGAGCACGATCGGCGTCGTCGAGATCAGCACGCCGAGAACGGGCACGAAGCTGCAGACGAACACGACGACCGACAGCATCGCCGTCAGCGGTATGCGCAGTAGCAGCAATCCGATCAGCGTGAGCAGCGTGTTCAGCACCGCGATCGCGGCTTGCGCCTCGATCGCTCTGCCGAGCAGGACGCCGAAACGCACGATCGGAGGCGCGGCCTCCTCGTAGAAGTCGCCGACGCGTGAGTTCTTCAAGCGCATCACGCCGTGCTTGATGCGCGCCTGGTCGATCAGGATCAGGTAGCTGAACAGCAGCGCGAGGGCCATCGTGGCTATCGCGCGATACAGCGCGTTGACGATTCCCGGTGCATAGCGACGCAGCAATTGAAACTGCTCGTTGAGCAATGCGTTTAAGTACAACCGATCTTGCTTGTTGAAGTACTCGGCCAGCGCGCCGGTCGGCGGCGTCAGTTGCTCCGCCGCATCCGCGATCGCGGCTTCCGTGAGCTCGAGCCGCGCCCGCTCGCCGGCGAGCTGCTCGTTGATGACTGTAGCGCGTTCGTCGCTCAGCGCGCTGCGTAGGAAGCCCTCGAGCGGCTCGCGCAGCGTCGGATAGCGCTCGACGACGCCGTTCTTGATCTCGATGAGGCGCTGCTCCGTGGTCGGCAAGTTGCTGACCATTCGATTGAGCTCCGTGCCGACGGTCGGCACGACGAAACGCACGAACGACCAGAGCACGATCAGGAACAATACGTAAACGATCGTCAATGACAGACCATGCGGCACGCGCAACCGCCGCGTGCCGAAGTCCGCGACCGGCGCCGCGAGGTTCGCGATCACGAAGGTCAGGAAGACGAGCGCGAAGAAGTCCCGGAGCAGCCATAGGAGGCCGAACAGGACCGCCCATATGACGAAGCGGCGATTCCGCTGATAGAACTCGCTGAGACTGAACGTCGACACGCGGCCGCTAGTATACGGGCGCCCAGCTAGTACGCGCGGCGGACAGGAGACTAGACGCTCGTTGGTGCAGCGTCAGGCGACGCGCTCGGCTTGTCGTCAGAACCTCGTGCTGACGCTCACACGCACGGACCTGGGCCCTCCCGGCGTGATGTTGTTGTTATTGTCGGCGTTGAGGAAATAGCCTTGGTCGAGCAGATTCTCGATATTCACCTGCGTCCTCAGCTTCTCACTCACTGCGAAGAACATAGCCGCGTCGACCCGCGTATAGCCTGGAAGCACGACGTTATTCGACGGAGTCACGATGTCCTCGGTCGCCGCGAACATCTCGTTGCGGTAGATGACGCCGACGCCGGCGCCGAACTTGCGCGTGAAGTCGTAGCGGTTCCAAAGGGAAAACGTGTTGGTGGGAGTTTGCGCTAGCCGCGCCCCCGCTCGCACAGTCGCCGACTGATTGCTGGCGATCTCGCCGTCCTGATGCGCATACCCCCCGGCGATGCTCCACTTCGATGTGATGCGACCGCTCACACCTAGCTCGAGTCCCCTGACCTCCTGCCCGTCAACCAACACGAGCTGCCCGGGCGGAGCGCCGGGCGAGGTGTCGCCCACCGCCACGTTGCTTCTATCCTGGCGATAGATCGCGGCCGTAAACGCGAGTGACGCCATCGGGTCCCACTTGAGGCCCGCCTCGACGTTCTTGTATTCCTCTGGATCGAGCGCCTTGTTGAAGTTGGTGAGCGACGCAAGCTGCTCTCCGGCGCGTGGCACGTGAGCCACCGAATAGCTCGTATACGCTGACAGCGAGCCGGTCGGCTTGAAGATCAGACCGACGCGGGGGGAGACCAGACCGTCGTCGGTCGCCACATTGCCGATCCCGGTCGGAGCCCGCCGGGTGTCGTTGAAGTCGACGTGGAAGGAGTCGTAGCGAAGCCCCGCCACGAGCTCGAGCTTCGGCGAAAACTCCATCTGGTCTTGGACGTAGACGGCGGCAACGTCCGTGATGCCGTTGTTGTCGGCGTCAGTCGTGTCGTTGGAACGCCAGGACACCGGCGCCTGGAACGTCGGCGCGGCAAGCGGCGCGTTGTAGATGGTGCCGCTGAGATTCGTGTTCGGCCCAACCGTGTAAAAGCCGGTGTTGCGATGGTTCACGGTGTCCTGACGGCCGATCTCCACGCCGCCCAAGAACGTGTGCCGCATTTCGCCGATAGTCTTCACCCAAACGAAGTCCGTCTGATTGAAGAGGTTCTTGCGCCGCGTTGCGTTGTTGTAAGCGGTGATCGGGTCGGTGCCAGTCGCAATCGAGACTGCGCCCGGCACGAAGTTCTGATACATCCGGTCGTAGTCTCCGTACCGCGTGTTGTTGCGCAACGTAAGACCGCCGCCAAAGTCATGCTGAACCAGCGCGTTGAATGCGTCGACGTCCGCCTTTGCGAACGCCTGTGTCGGATCGCCGAAGAACGTCGACGCGTCCGTTGGGTAGGGCCGTCCATTTAGCGATGGAATTCCGCGGTCAGCCGTACGATCGTCGTGATAGTGCTCGTAGCCGAGCGTGACCACGGTGGCGGCCCCGGGTTTCAGCGCTGCGGTGGGATTGATGCCGTAGCGCTCGAGGCTATAACCATCGCGGTATCCGTCCGTGCTCTCGTACATTGCCGTCACACGGCCGGAGAAAGCGTCGCCGAACGCTTTGCCTACATCGGCCGTTACGCGCGCGTCGTCATAGGAACCGGATTGAACGTCGACCTGCCTAACCGGAGCCCAATCCGCCATCTTTGTGACTCGATTGATGACACCGCCTCCGCCGCCGCGACCGAAGATCATCGCGTTGGGACCCTTCAAGACCTCCACTGCATCGACGTTGTAGAGGTCGCGGAAGTACTGAACGTCGTCGCGCACTCCATTGACGTAGAAGTCGGACGTCGACGTGGTGCCTCGCAAGACGACGGTGTCCCGGTTGTTCTCGCCTTGACTCGTGCCGACGCCCGGAACGTAACGGATGACGTCGGTCATGCTCTGCATGGACTGATCGCGGATCAGCTCACTTGGAATCACCGTGATCGACTGGGGCACGTCGCGCAACTCCGTATTCGTTCGTGTGCCTGTCGACGAGCTGTCGACCTTGTAGCCCTCAGCCCGGATCCCGGTCACGATCACTATCGACGGGGATTCACCGTCGGTGCCCGCCGTGCCGCCCGCCTCCGCGCCGTTCGCAGCGAACGCGGTCGCCGCGAATAGATGCGCCGAGACCACGGCCAAGCCAGTGCCTATCACCCCGCGTTGCCGTCCCTTTCCCATTTCCTTGCCCTGCGCTAACGTTAATGCGAATCGTTCCCGTTCGCGATCATGGGGAAGGAAAGCGGGCCGTGTCAAGGAAGCCGGGCTTAAAAGGGGGCGGGCGACTGGGGACGGTGCCCCAGCCGAATGGCGACAAGAACGATTCTTGATCCTTGGCTTGAGGCGCCTGACTTATGTCAGTGCGCGACGGCCGTGCGCGTCACGTCCTGCGCACGGTCCGACATGCCGTCCTCCCAGCTGCTCCAGCCCGAGAGCATTCCGTACGGCACGCGATCGAGCACCGCCTCGATGCGGTGGATCTTGCCGCCCTCGACCTTGAACATCTCGGCGAGGTACCAGGTCCAGGGCTGCGCAGGGCCGGCGGTCACGTGGCGTCCGTTCGGCGCTACGAAGTTGCGCGTGTCGCCGGCCGAGTGGTCGAAGAAGCCGAAAGCGAGCACGAGGCCGCGCTCCTGGTCCACTGCGACGAATCGCCGGTCGCGGATCCGCGTGACGAAGTGCAGAAGGCCCGACTTGAATTGCTCGAGGCAGCTCCACTGCGCCGAATAGTTCGAGGCCGTGACCGGATCGGGGCGTTGCTCCCCTGCCGGCGTCGGGCGATTCGTCGTCTGCGTGCCGTTCTCGAGGCGGTCGCAGTCCGGCGTGAACGGGTAGACGCCTTTGCCGTCGTTCTGTTGCATGCCGCTGAAATACATGTTCGCCGTACGGATCAGGTCCGCGCGCGACATCCGCTGTTTCTCCGGAATCGCTTCGACGAACAGCGGGTTCGGCGCCCCGAGCGCTTCGACGCGCTTGGCCGCGTCGACGTTGCGAATCACGGCCTGCTCGATCTCCGAGACCTGGTTGCCCGAGATGCGCAGCCGCAGTGCGATCAGCGCGGGCGTGGATTGGGCGGGGTCGGAGTTCTCCTCGTTCACCGTGCCGATGAACGCGACCTGGCCCGCTTCGACGTCGCTGACGAACAGCCGGTACGTCCCTTTGGACTTCATGCTGCGCCAAAGGGCGTCGCCGATCGCGAGCCGCTGGCCGTTCTCGGTGAAGCGGACGTTTGCGGCGAGCGGCACGGCGCTCGGATCGTGCTTGACCAGCGCGTCGAGATAGCGGTCCACGAAGCCTTCGAGGCATGCGCGGTTGCACGCGCCCGATTGGGCCCAGGCGGAACCGCCGGAAAAGCACGCCGCAAAGACAACGGCCGTGAGAGTGGAGAGGATCGGTTTCATTATTATTCCCCGCAAAATTATTCCCCGCAAAGGGCCCGCCGGGCCGTCCACGTATGGTAGTCGAACGCCGGAACCGGCGCGCCGGAAGGCCGAGGCGCCGGCGTTACACCCCGAATGCGATCATCAACAGGCGGACGTCGACGTCGCCCGCGCGGATCAGCCAATCGAATGTCGGCTTGTCCATCGCGAGAGACCCGAGATCCGGCGCCTTGTCGAAGTAGTTCTCGTCGGCGCACGCGGCCTCGCTGTTTTCCGCGAGGTAATTCGCAACCGCGACCACGTCCGTGAGCCGCGGCGGCTCCGGCGCTTCGAGGGCGCAGGCCTGATGCTCGCCGACCGCGGCCGCGAGGTCCTCCGGCAGTCCCCACGATTCGATCACCGCACGCCCGAGGCGCGGGTGCCACTCGGCGACAACCGCCTGGAACGCGGCCTCGCTCGCAAGCTGCTCGATCTTGTCCTTGACGCGCATCAGGATGTAGAGCTTACCGACCTCGTGCAGCAGCCCCGCGAGGAACGCGTCGTCGGGATTGAGCTTCGTGCGGACGCGCGCGAGCATGTGCGCGAGCGCAGCGGTGTGCACGCTGTGCTGCCAAATCGAGGTAAGGAACTCGCGCACGGGCTGGCTGCCGTAGCCGATGAACACTTGCTGAGAGGCGTACGACAACGCGACGTTGCGTACCATCCGGTGACCGAGCTGCGAGACCGCGGCCGACACGCTCGTGATCGGCTTGCTGCCTCGGTAGAACAGAGCGCTGTTCGCGATCTTCACGATACGCGCGGCGAGCGCCGGGTCGGAGCCGATCAAGCGCGAGATCTCGGCGACCGATACGTCCTCATTCGCAAGCGCGTTGCGGATCTTGAGCGCGACCTCGGGCAGGGACGGGAGGTTGAGGTCGTTGTCGGCGAGCGAGCGATCGAGCTCCGCGACGAGCGCGGCGCTGATTGCCCGGGCCTCGTTGTATTCGACGCTCTGGACGATCGTGGTATCGGAGGCACTCGCCACTGGCTTCATTCGTTTACCCGGTGCTGCAAGACGCCGGCGCACGACGGCCGAGCCGCGGCGCGGCTCCGTGGCGATTTATCGGCAAGGTTAGGTGATTCCTTTAACGAACGAAGGTCGCGAACGTGCGGCGGATCACGTCGGCGGCGGCCGCGGCATCGTATGGCTTGCCGCTATCGAGCCCGTCCGCATAGTCGAACAGCGGCTCGAACATCTGCTTGCCGTTGACTTTGTCGAGAATTTCGAACCGGTCGCGCTGGGCGTAGACGCCGTCCCAGGCAACGCGCACCGCGCGCCAGAAATCGGCCGAGCGTTGCCAATAGTGGTCGCCGGCGGAGAAATCGAAGCCGACGATGTGCTCGTAGCGGTTCACGCCGACCTCGCGCGAGAGATACGGCACGTCAGCCGAGGGCTTGCCGTCGGCGTCGAGAACGAGCTTCAGGTTGTCTTCTTCCTGCACCCAGCCGGTCGGCGTGATCGTGTGGCGATTCGTGCCGGCGAGCACCTGGTAATCGCTGCGAACGGTCTCCTCGCGGCGTGGGAGCGGCCGCCAGGTCGTCTCGCTCGTCCACGCCGAGTAGCTGCCTGCGTGCACCCATTCGCCGACCGCCTCGTAGCGCGGCGAGTCGTCGACCTGGAAGACCGCCTGCGTCCAACGCCCGCGCACGCTAGCCTCCTCGCGCCGATCGCGGCGCCATTGGTTGCGGCCGGCGTAAACGTGCAAGTCGCCGGCCTCGTAGCGCCAGTCTTGCCGCCAATGTTTCTGCACGAACGGCCCTTGCACCTTGCCCGCGTCGTCGGCGACGAACATCACGATCAAGTGCTGGAGACGAATCAGCTTGCCAGCGTCCTCGATCACATAGACGTATTCCGTGCCCCAGGACTGGTACGGACGCGACGGCTGGAAGCCGGGCTTGAACCCCACGGTCTCGATGAAATCGAAGGTCGTCCGATAGGCGCCCGCCATTGCCAGGATCGCGCGCCGGTCGCGCTCGAACTTGTCGATTCCGGGAGCCTGGATCGCGCGCCAAGCTTCACTCGGCTCCGTCGCGAGCGTGATCGGCGCGCCTTTGGTGGTGCCGCCGCGAGGCCGCATTTCGTCGCCCGGCTTGAACGGCCAGCTGAAGGTATATTGGCGCGCAGAGCTCTTCGGCGCCGCGTCGCGCGGCGCGTCTTTCTGCTGAGCGAACGAAGAGCACGCCGCGCCGCCGAGCGCAACGGCAAACAACAGGGCCGGAAGACGTCGCACGGGACACCTCGCGAGCGTGTACCTATGCTCGCGATCTTAGTGAGCGGCCCGCGTGTCGGCTAGTTGGTCTTGTCCTTCTTGAGCTTGTACACCGAGCTGCCGTAGTAATCGATCATCGCTTTCTCCAGCGCCCGGATCTGCGGCGTCGAGCGCTTGAACGCGTCGAAATCGAGCTCGATGTGCTTGCGCCTGCGGTCCTTCGTGTCCGGGATCAGCCGCAGGACGCCGCCTGGTTGAGCCTCCGACGTCAGCGAGTAGACGATGCGCGACACCGACGTGTACGGAATGCCGAGCTTGCTCGACAGCGACTTCATCGAATGCGGACGACCGTCGAGATTCGAATCGATCACTTCGAGCGCTATCAGCACTTCGGCAATGGTGCCGTGCCTACCCGTCTTGTAGATCGCCGTGAGCAGAGCGATCGCTGCCTTGCGCGCGCCGTTCGAATCGAATCGGTCGCGCGGTGCGCTGCTTGGGCGCGACGTCTGACTCATCGTTGAACTTTCCCTTGCCACGAGTGACTCCAATGTGTGAGGAATTCGCAAAGACGGGCGCGATGGTACGAGACCGTCCGGTGCCGCTCCAACACCGCACGGTTCGGTACGGGCAAAGTTTTCTAGAGAGAGACGACGATCTCGGCGAACAGGCGCAGATCTTTCCGGCCTTCGACGTCGGGATGCGTGAGAGGTTGTGCGAGCTCGAGTGTGCCAGTGATACGGCGGCCTTGTTTCGCGACGCCGAAACCGGCCGTCGCCGCGGACTCGCGTGCGCCCGTATCGTGCTGCGCCGTTGCGCCGATGTCGTAGAAGCCGTAAACCGCCACGCGTTCGAGCTTGGCAGGTGCTCCGGGCAACTCTCTGCGCACCTCCACTTTCGCACCGATGCCTTGGTCGCCCGCGATCTCGGCGACTTCGTAACCGCGGCCTAGTCTTTCGCCGCCGATCTTGAAGCGTTCGTCGTACGGCAACACGTCCGCGCTCTGCTGGGCTAACGCGTCGAGACGCACCGACCAACGCTCGCTGAAACGCGTGAGCCGCGTGAGGCTTAAGTGAGTCAGAAAGAAGTCCGCACGCCGAGGATCCTCGGCGAGGTCGAGCGCCGTGAGGCCGGCGCCGAGCCCGTCGAGCCCCTTGACGACGTCAACCGAGCTCGCCCATTGCGTCTTCACGCTGCCTTGCCATAGAAATTGAGTGCCCGCCTTGAGCATCCGCAGCCGCTCGTCACGCAACATCGCGTCGGATCTCACGATCTCGAGGTCGGCGGCATCGAGCCCGCCCGTCAGAGAGATCGACAAGCGCTCGCCGCGCTCGAGCGGCTGAACGAAGTTGACGGTGGCGTTGTTGCGCAGATAGACGTCGTCGAGGTCGACGCCGACCTCGTGCGGGTCTGAGCGCGATTGAAATGCCGTGAACGACAACTGGCCGCGGCCGATTCCGACGCCCGCAAGCGCACCGATTCCGTGATATTCGGCGTAGTCGGTCGCCGATCCAAACATCGCGCCGACGCTCGTGCGCCCGCCGAGCAACCCATTGGCGGTGACCTGCCCGAGCAAGAAGACCGGGCCGGCCTCGTCGGTGCCGCGATTGCTGAGCTTCAGCACGGTGTTCGTTCGCTTGAACTGCGTGTCGAGATCGAGCCGGTAGAGATTCGGCCCCGAGTCGTCCAGCTCGGTGCTCGCGGACAGCGTGAGACCGGGCAGCTCGCGCATCCGTTGTACGGCGGACTGAAGATCGGCTTGCGCGAGCAGCTGCTCGCCGCGCAGCCCGGCTCCGATCGCCTCGAGCGCTCCGAGATGCGGCCCGGGGTCGCCGCTGATCTTGACCTCGGTGATGCGCGGCTCGAACACGTCGATCCGTAGCACACCGGCGGCGAGCAGCGTGTCGTCGAGCTCAACCAACGGCTGCGCGTATCCGTCATGCTGATATTTCGCGACGAGCGCTGTTGCAATCGCGCGTGCGCCCTCCGCGCTGATCGGCTTACCGAGCTGCTCGCGATAGACGCCGAACAAGCCGGGCGCGTCGTAGACGCTCGAGCCGCGAATTACGACCGACACGAGGTTCGGTGCCGGCGCAGGGTCGGCTGCTGATGTTAGAGCAAGCAGCGCAGTGATTATGCCAAGCAGGATCGCTGTCATTCGGTGCCGCGTTCTCGAGCCGCGGATGTGCAAACCTCGTTGCACGTCCCGAGTCATCACCGGCCTGGCTGGTTGCAAAGAAAGGGTTGCGCATTATGCGAAATGGCGATTCGCCGCGCCGTGATAGCGCTCACATCGACGCGCTATCGCGCTGACTAGGATGTCGCTCACTGACGACACGGAGGTGTCAGTCCATGCCCACGCGTAGAACAAGAGGCACTGTCCCGAGTCCTTACCGTGCTGGTCTCGTCGCGCTCGCTGTCGCGGTCACCGCGAGCGCTGCGCTCGCAGGATCGTCGCGCGGCCCCCAGGAACCCGAGCGCATCTCCGTCACGGCCGTGAACGGCTCGGTCTCGGTGACGATGGCAGGCTCGGCCACCCACGTGCAGCCCAATTCGACGGTCGGCCTTCCGGCACGCATCGTCACGGGCGACGACGGTATGCTCGGCCTCACGCAGGCCGGAACGAACATCACGATCGCTTCGGACAGCGACGTCGAGATTCCCGCTGAGGCCGCCAACGGACAGCTGATCGCGAGACTCGTGCAGCGCCGCGGCAACGTGTTCTACAACGTCGCGCATCGCGACGTCGGCACGCTGCGCGTCGAGACTCCGTTTCTCGTCGCGGTCATCAAAGGAACGCAGTTCAACGTCGCGGCGCAGGCCGACAGCACCACGATCTCGCTGTTTCAGGGCCGGCTCGAGATCAGAACGCCGGACGGGAGCGACATCATTCAGTTGAATGCCGGCGAGATCGCGATTCGCGGCAACGCCGACAACTCGATCCGTGTGCTGAGCATGAACGAGAGGCGCGTCGACGCGGCGCGGTCAGGCGAGCCCTTCGTCGCGCTCACCACGCCGGGCGTCGGCACGAGCCCGGACGGCATACGAGCGGACATTGTCCCGGTGGTGAGCGGCACGAGAGACGGGCCGACCGTGGCTGGGCGCATCGTCGACTCTGCGCAAGCGGCGCTCGCCCCGACGAGCGTGACGAGCGGCGCGGGCGGCGCGCTTTCCGCCGAGCCGCTGATCGCGAGCACGCCGACCGTGCACGTCGATTCGGGGGTCAGCCTGGGAGCCGAGATCGGCTCATCCGGTCCGGGAGTCGGCGCGTCCCTCGATCTCGGCGCGAGCAGTTCGCTCGGAGCTAGCCTCAACGTCGGCGCCGTCGGCAGCCCTAGCGTCTCGCTCGGCACGAGCGCGTCGGTGAACGTCGGCAGCACGGGTGCCTCGCTCGGTACGAATCTCAATGTCGGCGCCGGCAGTCCGAGCGCGACGGTCGGTGCGAATGCGACTCTCGGTGGGGCGAACCTCGGAGCAACGGTGAGCGTTGGCGGCGCGTCGCCGGGGCTCCTCGGCACCGGCGTGAACGTCGGTCTCGACCTCGGCAACACGGGGTCCGCGACTCCGTCCGCGGCGACGCCTCCGGCCACCGCTTCACCCGCGGCGCCCGCGCCGGCGACGCCTGCGGTTAGCCTACCGGCGCTCGGCGCGGTCACCTTGCCAGTGCTCCCGGTAGTCACCGTCCCTGTCGCGCCTGCACCGACTACGCCCGCGCCCGCGCAGCCCACTCCGCCCGTGCTCGGCGTGATCGGCAAGCTGCTCGGCAAGCCCTAGTCGGTGAACACGCGGCGGCTGACCTGGCCGGCCATCGCACTCGCGATCGTCGGCGGAACGCTATTGCTGCAGCGCGGCGGCCACCTCGCACGCCTCGAGAATGCGGTCAGCGAGACGCGCGCAACGCTGCTGCGCCACAAGGTCGATAGCGACATCGTCATCGTCGGCATCGACGCCCAGAGCCTCAAGGCGCTCAACGAATGGCCGTGGCCGCGGCGCCATCACGCCCGCCTGTTGCAGATGCTGCGCGCGGCGGAGCCGAAGAGCGTCTTCGTCGACGTCGATTTCAGCTCGCGCTCCGACGAGGAAGACGACGCGCTGCTCGAGCACGCGCTCGCCGAAATCGAGCCGACGCCGGTGTTTCTCGCGACTCACTTCCAGCCGCTCAGCGGCGCCGACCAGTCGCTGACTGTCACGGAACCGTTGCCGCGCTTCGCTGCTCACGCACGGTCAGCGTCCGTGGTGCTCGAGCCCGACGTCGACGGCCTCGTGCGCGCGATGCGCACCACTTGGCGGATCGACGAGCGCGAGCTGCCGTCCGTATTCGCGTACTCGAGCTCGCTGCCGCCCGACACGCTCGTGCCGATCGACTACTCGATCGATCCGGCGTCGTTCGCCTATGTCTCGTACGTCGACGTGCTGGGCGGGCACATCGAGCCGGGTGCGCTCCGCGGCAAGTCGGTCTACGTGGGTCCAACCGCGAACGAGCTGCGCGACGTGCTCCCCGTCCCGGTCTACCGCGCCCTACCGGGCGTCGTCGTGCAAGCATTCGCCACGGCCTCGGCGCGCGCCGGCC
>Ga0105248_10002547_pt1 | contig 20287 bp, 12 predicted proteins | sample KBSS34metaG_FD_81524 | JGI IMG/M metagenome (GOLD analysis project Ga0105248, IMG submission 81524) | Switchgrass rhizosphere microbial communities from Kellogg Biological Station, Michigan, USA - KBS S3-4 metaG | ecosystem: Host-associated > Plants > Roots > Rhizosphere > Soil | place...
GGCTCCATTTGCTTGCGCCAATCGCGGCGCGCACGTCGTCGAGATCGCGGGCGGCATTCTCGCTGGTGTATTGCGTGAGATCCGCCCTCGCCTCGAGGCGTTTCGCGCATTGACGCACTTTGTCGAGCGGAAACATCGTGCCCAGATAGGGGGCGAGTTTTCGCCCATCGTCGTACAGCTCACAGGTGAGCGCCTCAGGTCCGCCGGTGCCTCGCATGTCGACCATGACGAGGTCGTGCTGCTTACGCTCGGGCCCGAGCGCCGAGCGTACGTAATCGTCGGCGTGCGTTGCCGGGAGACCAGGGCCGCCATGTAGAAAGACAATCGGCTCGAGGCGAGCACGCGAATCAGTTGCCGGCAAAACGAGGACTTCGAGATGCAGTATCCGCCCGCGAGGCTTCGCCCGATCCTCGAGCACCGAGATCGTACCACAGCGGGCGGATTCTCGCGTCGCCGGAGCGACGCACGACCGCAACGTCAGTCCCTTATTGAATGGCGGCTGCGCAACCGCATTCCGCGTCGCGAGCAGGCTCACAACGGCGAGCCTCAACAGGTAGTCCCGAGGTCTCATGCCGTGTGGCTACCCGCACGCTTTCGAATAGTTCATCACGCCGCGCAGGCTCCTAGCTTTCCTACGCTGTGTCTCATTCTCCCCAACCCGTGCTGGGTCTTCTCCTCTCTGCGTGACTCTTCTCTCGCTTTCCAATATCGGCGTCTCGTTCGGCGCGACTGAACTGTTCAAGAACGTCACCTTCACCGTCGCCGAGGGCGAGCGATGGGGCATCATCGGGCGCAACGGCGCCGGCAAGTCGTCGATCTTCAAGCTCATCACCGGAGAGCTCGAACCAACGGTGGGGAGCGTTGCGCGGAAACCAGGACTCCGGCATGCCCTGCTCGACCAGCACCGCGCGTTCGAAGGCGCGACGACGGTCTGGGAAGCTGGTGCGGCGGCATGGCGTGAGGTGATCGTCCTCGAGAAGCGCATCGCCGAACAGGCAATCGAGTTGGGTGAGCTCGGTGAGCGCGTCACGGACGCATTTCTCGAACGCTTCGGGCATGACCAGGAGCGCTTCGCCGACCTCGGCGGCTACATCTATCACGCTCGCGTCGACGCAGTGCTTCAGGGATTGGGCTTCGACGCGGAAGAATCCAAGACACGACCCGTGTCGACGCTTTCCGGCGGAGAACGCGGGCGTGTCGGGCTAGCCGCGCAGCTCATCGCCCCCGCCGACCTGCTTCTCCTCGACGAGCCCACCAACCACCTCGACCTGGACACGACGACCTGGCTTCAGGAATGGCTGCACGACGCGAACGAGACCGTGATCGTCGTGTCGCACGATCGTGCGTTCATGGACGCCATCTGCACGCACATCCTGCACGTCGAGGCCCGCACGAGCGAGTGGTACAAGGGCAACTACAGCCAGTTTGTTCCGCAGCGCGCCGAGCGACGGCTCTCACGCGAGCGTGAGCTCGAGAAGCAGCGCGCGTACGTGAAGAAGGAAGAGGAGTACATTCGGCGGAACATCGCGGGCGTCAACTCGTTTCAGGCGAAGGGTAAGCGCAAGCGACTCGAGCGCCTGCCGCGTCTCGCGCCTCCACCGGGCGATCCGGCGGCGATGGATCTCAAGTTTGACGTGGCCGAACGCGGCGGCGATCAAGTGCTCGCGGTCAAGGACCTCACCGTGGAAGTGCCGGGCCGCGTCCTCGTCGAAGATTTCACGGCCGTGTTGCGACGAAACGATTTCGTCGCCCTCATCGGGCCGAACGGCGCAGGCAAAACATCGGTCATCTCGACGATCATCGGCGACCGCGAGCCGGCGAGCGGCGAAGCGAAGATCGGCGGATCGATCACGGCGGCGTGGTTTCGACAGGACCTCGCCGATCTCCCGCTACGCAAATCGTTGGCGGACGCGATCCAGGATCAGCGGCCGCTCTGGAGCCGCGGCGCGGTGCAGAATTGTCTCGGTGCGTTTGGCTTCAGCGGCGACGAAGTGTTTCGCGAGATCAGCACACTCAGCGGTGGCGAACGTGCTCGCATGGCGCTCGCGCTCATGACGCTCGCGCGCGCCAACCTCCTCATTCTCGACGAACCGACCAACCATCTCGACGTCGAGAACATCGAGGCGCTCGAGGACGCGCTCGAAGAATATGAAGGGTCGGTTTTGCTGGTCAGTCACGACCGCGCCTTTCTCCGCGAGGTTGCCACGCGCGTCTGGTGGTTCGACGGCACGCACCTCAGGGACTTTGACGGCCCATTCGTCGAGTGGGAAGCAAGGCCGAAGGGTGAGAAGAAGCTGGCGTCTCGGTAACGAAGCTCGTCGGGCTCAGCCCACGCAGCCGTTCCAGAACAACACGGCCGTCCACGAAACCACGGACGCGACGGCGCCGAGGATGAGCAGAATCATTCTCAGGCGCCGGTGCGGCGGTCGCGCACCGTCCGCGCGGGGGGGCGCTTCTGCTTCGGTCATCGGCTTGGTCATGCCGCGAAGCTGGCCACGCGACCGCGGCCGAGCGAGTGGACGAAGGGAGCAACCACGCGACGTCTTGGACCAAAGACTCATGGGTCGAGTGGGCCAGGAGTAGTAGCGTGCGCAATGCGCCTCGACGAGCCGTGCCTCATCTACCACGGCGCGCGCATCGACCCGTCATCGTTCGGTGAGCGCGACGGCCGTTCGCGCTTGGCGAGCGATCTCCGCGACATCGGGAATCACGGTGGTGATCCCGCGGTCTTGATCGTCGACGAGTCGATCGCCGGGGAGGTCGCAGACCTCCCGCGTCCATCACAGAACGTGATTCTCGTCGCCGCCGACGAGGCATCCGAGCGTGCGCTCGCCGACTGGTCACACCTTTCGGTCGCCGGATTCGCGACGGAGGCCGAGCGGCAGCGTATGCTGCGAGCGGCGTGTCAGCTCGCCTGCGCGCGCGCCGTCTCGCTGCATCGTCGCCGGCAGCTGGGCCGAGCCAATCGCGAGCTTCGCGAGCTGAACCGCATCGGCATGCAGCTCACCTTCGAGCGGGACCTGGATGATCTGCTGCACCAGATCCTGTCGTTGGGAAAGAAGTTCACGGCGAGCGACGGCGGCGGATTATTTCTCGCAGACCCGACAGCGACGCCACCGCGACTGGATCTCCACCTGTTCAAGATCGACTCCATCCCGGACGCACGGCCGGAGTCCATGAGCATCATCATCGACGATACGAGCATTGCCGGCCATTCCGCGCGAGTCCGGTCCCCGATCGTCGTCGACGACGCATACGATCTTCCCGAGGGCGCGACCTTCGTCATGAACCCGGCGTTCGATGAGCGCTACGGCTATCGCCGGCGGTCGATGCTTTTCGTTCCGATGGTCGACCACCTGGACCGGCTCGTCGGCTTGCTGGCGTTCGTCAACCGGAAGTCCGATCCCGCGGCGCGCATCACGAGCAAGGAGGACGCGGATCGGTTCGTCCTGCCCTACACGAGGCGCGAGGTGCGCCTCGCCCGCTCGCTGGCGAGCCTTGCCGCGGTGTCGATCGAAAACGCGCAACTCCACGCGCAAATCGAACACACGCTGGAGAGCGTCATCGAAGCGGCGATGAGCGGGGTCGACGCGCGCGATCCCGCCACGGCGGGGCATTCGCTCCGCGCGGCCGAGCTCAGCGTGAAGTTGGCTCGCGCCGTAAACGCGGCGACGACCGGTCCGTATCGCGACGTGCACTTCACGAAAAAGCAGATTCGCGAGCTGCGTCTCGCGGCGCTCCTCCACGACCTCGGCAAGCTCGTCGTCCCGGAGGCCGTGTTGATCAAATCGAAAAAATTGCCGCCGCTCCTGCGCGAACGCGTCGAGGCGCGGTTCGACCTGATCCGTCGCACGATCGAGCTCGAGAGCTGTCGACTGGACGGGGCGCCGTCGGTGGATGGCTTGGCGGACAAGCTCGAGGAGCTGGATTACATGAAGTCCGTCGTTCGCGAGGCCGACGAGCCGAGCCTCCTTCCCGAGTCGACGTCGAGCGAGCTGCGCGACATTGGACGCCGGACCTTCGTGGGTCCGAACGGTAAACCGAAGCACTATCTCACCGAAGAAGAGCTGCATTATCTGGAGTTGCCATACGGCACGCTCGACGAATGGGAGCGCGCCGAAGTCGAGGAGCACGTGAGCGCAACGCATCGTTTCCTCGCGCGGATTCCGTGGACCGACGATCTCAAGAACATCGCCTCGTACGCGTACGGGCATCACGAGAAGCTCGACGGCACAGGTTACCCGCGCCGGCTCACGGCCAATCACATTCCGTTGCAGACACGGATCATCACGATCGCCGACATCTACGACGCGCTGACGGAAGCAGACCGCCCGTACAAGCCAGCCGTGAGCCCCGAGCGGGCGCTGGCGATCCTCCAGACGGAAGCGGACGCGGGCCGTCTCGACGGCGAGCTCCTGCGCATCATGATCGCGAGCAAGGCATACGAGTGAGGTTGGACCAACGACCAATGGGTCGTGCACAGGGCGTCGCGTACGATGCGGGACGCCAAGCGTTCACGATGAGGAGATCACATGTCGACGCGGCACCTGACATCCAATTACGTCCTGGCCCCCGTCACGGGCCTTCTGATTCTCGGCGCGACGTTGGCGCCGGCAGTCTCCGTCGCCCAGCAACAAAAGTCGGCCGCCGGAAACGTCGCGCCACCGCCGAACGACCCGAACCTGCCGAACGTCGTCGTGCTGGCGACCGGCGGCACGATCGCCGGCGCGGCGTCGAGTGACGTGACGGCCGGCTACACCAGCGGCCAAGTCGGCGTCGAGCAGCTGCTCAACGCGGTGCCGCAAGCGAGGAAGCTGGCGAATCTGCGCGGTGAGCAGATCTCGAACATCGGCTCGCAGGACATGAACGACGAAGTGTGGCTCAAGCTGGCGACGCGCGTGAACGAGTTGCTCGCGATGCCGGACGTGAGCGGCGTCGTGATCACGCACGGCACGGATACGATCGAGGAGACCGCGTACTTCCTCAACCTCGTCACGAAGTCGGACAAGCCCGTGGTGATGACGGCGTCGATGCGCCCGTCGACCGCGCTGTCGGCGGATGGACCGCTCAACTTCTACAACGCGGTCGCGGTTGCGGCAGACAAGAACGCGAACGGCAAAGGGACGCTCGTCGTCCTCAACGATTGGATTCACGGCGCCGCGTCGTTGACCAAGACCAGCACAACGGCCGTGCAGACCTTCATGTCGCCGCTGTCCGGTTTGATCGGAACAGTCGCATACGGAACGATCGAGTGGTATCGCACGCCGATCGGAAAGCACGGACGGACCTCCGACTTTTCCGTCGACAAAAACACGGTGTTGCCGCGCGTGGACATCGTCATGGCGACCGAGAACATGGACGGCACGTTGATCAATGCCAGTGCCGCCGCCGGCGCGAAGGGCATCGTGGTGGCCGGCGTGGGCAACGGCAACATGACCAAGCCCGGTCTCGACGCGCTGTCCGCGCAGGCGCACAAGGGAATCGTCGGCGTGCGTTCGAGCCGTGTGGCCACCGGACAGGTTGGACGCAACGTCGAAGTGGACGACGACAAGATGGGGACGGTCGCGTCCCTCGGGCTGAATCCGCAGAAGTCGCGCGTGCTACTCCGTCTGGCACTACTCAAGACGAGCGATCCGAAGGCGATTCAGCGCTACTTCGACGAGTACTGACCGCTCCCGTTCGATGCGCACCAGTTCATGGCAGAAGGGGCTCGCGCTCCTTCTGCCGCTCTTTCTCTGCGCGCTGCCGGGCACGCGCGCGCGAGCTCAGGGCGGAACGCCGCCGGATACGTCGATCGCTCGCGGAATCACCGCCGGCGAAGCAGACGCCGACATGGAGCGCCGGAATCTTCTGAGCGCGCTTCACTTCAAGCTCGGATTTACGACGCTTCGCATCGGCGGCGGCGTCCTCATCGATTACATCGGCTACGACCAGGACAGCGCGAGCCGCGAGCAGTTTCCCAATCTGCCGTCTCAAGGTAAGCTACGCGACGCGCGCATTCTCTTGGGTGGGACGTTCAACACCAAGCGTCCATTCACCTGGCAGATCGGCGTGATGTACGACGCCGCGCAGAAAAACTGGCTGTTCCGGCAAACCGGGGTCATGGTCGCCGTGCCGGAAATCTGGAGTCACTTCTTCATCGGGCGGGCGAAGGAGGGGTTCAGCCTCAACAAGGTGATGGTCGGCTACGACGGCTGGTCGATGGAACGCCTTCCCTTCGGCGACGCCACGATTCCGCTCCTCGCCGACGGCATCAAATGGCTCGGCCTCACGCCCGACCGACATTGGTTCTGGAATCTCGGGCTGTTCACCGATTGGCTCTCCGAAGGCCAGACCTTCTCGAGCTACAACAACCAGTTCGTACTGCGCGCGGGGTGGGTTCCACTCGTCTCGGACAGCGTCGGTACGCTGCTGCACCTCGGAATGAACTTCCGCGCCGGCGACGTCAACAACGATTCACTGACGCTGCGATCGAAGCCAGAGGCGTTCCCCGCCCCGTACTTCATCAATACCGGAAGCTTCCCGGCACAAAACGGGATGACGCTCGGACCGGAGATCTACTTCCGACCGGGTCGCGTCCTGCTCGGCGGCGAATACTACTGGGAGAAGACGCATTCCGAGCTCGGCACAAATTGGTTTCACGGTGGCGAGGCCGTCGTCACGTGGAACACAACGGGTGAAGTCCGCACCTACAACACCGTCGGCAACTACTTCCGAGGCGTCACGCCGATCAAGACGGTGATCGCCGGCGGGCCGGGCGGATACGAAACGGTGTTGAAGGTCTCATATAGCAATCTCACGAATGGCGCGATCCAGGGTGGAACGCTCTGGCGGGTCACTCCGATGCTCAACTGGTACACGACCGACAACGTGCGCCTCGAGTTCGCGTATGGGTACGCCGTGCTCAAACGGTTCGGTCTGATCGGCCGGACGCAATTCTTTCAGGCTCGCATGCAACTGGAGATGTGACGATGCAGGTGTGGCAGGCGGGCGTGATCGTGATCGTCGCCGCGATCGCGTTGTTCGCCGGCATGCTCGCCTTCCAGGAGCTCGGATGGAGGTACGGTCGCCAGACTCGAATTGCGGCGGAACACAGACAGCGCGACGGAGCCGGGCTACTGGACAACGCGGTGTTCGCTCTGCTGGGCCTGCTCATCGGGTTCACGTTCAATGGCGCCACGTCCCGCTTCGATCACCGACGCGAGTTGATCGGAAAGGAGGCGAACACGATCGGGACGGCGTGGATGCGAATCGACATTCTGCCGCCGCACTTGCAGGACTCGGTGCGCGTTCCATTTCGCCGGTACGTCGACACGCTGTTGGCGTCGTACAACAAGAGGACGTTTACGTCCGACGTGATCCGCGAACCGCCCGAAGTCGCGCGACTCGAAGACGAGACCTGGTCGCAAGCAGTGAAAGCGTGCAACACCAAGGAAGGGGAGATGGCGAGGGTCCTGCTCCTTCCGAGTCTCAACGAGATGTTCGACGCCGTTCAGGAGGAGCGGTTCGCGCGGCGCATCCATCCGCCGGCCGCAATCTTCGTCGCGCTCGGAGTCACCGCGCTTGCTGCGGCCCTCCTGGCCGGCTTCGCGATCGCCATGAGCGGAGAGCGCGACTGGATCCATCGCATTGGCATCGCCATGGTGATCTCGCTCGCCGTCTACGTCATTCTCGAGATGGAATTCCCGCGGCTGGGGCTGATCCGCGTGGGGACCGCGGATAAGGCTCTCGTCGAATTGCGAGCGACGATGAAGTGACACCGCGATGCTACCCGACGGTGTTGCTTCTCGTCCTTGGCGCGGCCGCGCACGCCCAGAAGCCAACGACGGAATTCTGGCCGGAGCTCGATGTCTATTGGACGCCCGCCAGGCATCAGCGGACCTTCCTCGAGCTGTCGTCGTCCGCCGACCGCGAAGCTCCGGACCGCGACGACTCGATCGGCCTCTACCAGGACTATTTGATGCTCCCGGCGGGCTACTTGCGCGGCGGCTTCCGCTACACGTTCAGCGCCCACGACAACAGCTATCAGGAATACCGGTTCGTCGGCGAAGCGACATTCAGGACCTGGTCCAGCGGATTGGCGCGCCTCGTGAATCGAGCCCGGTTCGAGCTGCGCGACGTGAACTCCGACTGGTCGTACCGCATTCGCGACCGTTTGCATCTACAGCGCTGGCCACCGCACCAGAACGGTTTGGCGCTCGCACCCTACATCACCTTCGAGGCGTACTACTACTCGCAGTACAACACCATTGCGAGGCTTGGCGGACGTGTCGGCAGCGAGGCGCGCGTGTGGGGACCTGTGTCAGTCGACGTCTACGTGGCGCGTCAAAACAACACGCGAACGTTGCCCAAGTACGTCAACGCGCTCGGGCTGACGACGAAGCTCACGTACTGACCAGGCGCGTTCGTCACTCCGCGAATCGCGTTCGACCTTCGCGAAGGCCTTTCGGTGGCTCGGCCGAGAAGCCGAGGAGCCGAGCAGCCGAGTAGCCCACGGGTGTGACGCACTCGCGACGCGTCGGCCGATTACTTGCAACTTTTTTACGGCTCGCTGTCGTAGAGATGCTCGGACCGCCTTCGTCGCGAGGAGCGCATGGCTGGCAGAGCTGGCAGCATCGTCTTGTGGGGCGCGCCACTGTCCGGGAAGACGACGTACCTCCTCTCGCTGGTGTTCTGGCAAGAACACCACGAAGACAACGAGCGCTACCGACGGCTCTGTCTTCTTCCGGCGAATGCGTCGACGGCGGATTGGATCGCCGCCAAGGCGAGAACGTTCGCGTCGGGCGAGCCACTGCCGAAGACGAGCACCGTCGAACGTCTCGAGTTTCGACTCTATGACCTGCCGGCACGCCGTCCGCGCTTCTTCCAGCGACGGACACCGCCGTCCTCGCACATAGCCGATCTCACGTTTTGGGACGCGCCCGGGGAATTCTTCTCCGGTCCGATTCCCGACGAGCTTCGTCCCGAGCTCGTCCATGCGCGCGGACTTATCCTCGTCGTCAATCCGCTGCAGCCGCCGAGCACTCACGGGCATTCCAGTCCGTACTGGGACTTCTTCGACGGCGCGCTGCGATCCGTGCAGCAGGCGATGATCTCGGCGCGCGACGGCGGCGCGGCGGTCCCAGGCTTCGACGACGCCTCGCGTCGCATTCGCTACCCGGTAGCGATCTGCCTGAGTCAGGCCGATCGCGCCGCGAATCCGGAACGCGATCCCAACGAATGGCTCGGCGAATTGTTGGGGCGCGACCAACGGCTGCTCACCGAATGGTTGGCGAATCAATCGGCATTCAGCTTCAGCGCGATCGGCGGTGATCGGGCGACCGCCGGACGCGGCGATCCGCGGCCCAAGTACGTCATGCATCCGATTCGTTGGATTCTTCGCGAGAGCGAGAGGCTCGGGCTATGAGCGCAAAGACCGTCACCGCGACGCGCGCCGAGCGCGCCGTGTGGGGACTCGTGGACGATCGGTACGACGTCGCGGCGCGAACACCGTCGCTGTCGCCCGACGACGCCAGGCGGCTTTGTCGCGTTCCCGATATGGGCGATCCCGGCGCCCCGCTCGACGATGCGGTGGCGTACCTCGTGGCGCCAGAGTGGGGCCCCGTCTGCGCGCGCTACTACACGAACGCTCAGCGCGACTCGAGCGGACGACTGACCATCGTTTATGACGTGGTGCGGCCGACGCCCGAGCTACTTGCTCGGGCGCACTTCAATCCGTTCACCGTCTTTCCGGCCGCGTCGCCGAGTCGAACGATCGAAGTCAGCGGCGAGCTCGATGTCCCCGCTCTCACAGCGGACGGTGACGAAGCCGCGCGCTTGGCCACGTTGATGCCGTTGCTGGACGAGCACATTCTTGCCGACGTTCTCGCCGCCGTGCTCGCGGGCGGTCCAGCGTTGTGGTTGACGCAGTCCGCGCTGCCGGTTCTCGAAGCGATCGTGCTCCTGTTGCCCGCGGAGCTGCGCGCGCAATTCACCTTCCAAAGCCGGACGTTGAACCGACCGGCGCACGTGCCCGTGCTGACGGTGGCCGAGCAGCAGGTCGGCGGTCTTCGCGACGCCACGTGGTCGGCAGTTCTGCCGCGCGACCGAGCGAGCCTCCCCGCCGCCGCCGTCGCCGCATCGGCTTCACTCATCGAGCTGGCACGTGACGGTGAGCGTTTGAAGCGCGCCCATCGCGCGATCGCCAAGTTCGGTCCGTCGAGCGAAGGCATGCTGAGCGCCGTGGAGCGCATGCTCCGCCTCGATCGCTTTTTCGCCGATCGCGATCGATCAGACGTCGCGGCATCGCTCGTCGCCGTCGCCAACGCGCCAACGGACGCCGAGCGGACGGCGCTGGGAGCGGAGGTGTGGGCGGCATTCGAGCCGCCGGAATTGGCGGCGGCGGTTGCGGATCTCGTGGAACGCACGCCGGCGTCAGGATGGAACGTCATCGTCGCGTTGGTGCCGATCCTCGAGGCGCGGGCAGCGACCGACGCGTCAGCTTCGGCGACGCTGAACGAGATCGTCACTCGCGTGGCCGCCGGCTGGCTTCCCGAGGACCCCTCGTCGGCGCGCGGGCGGGCGATGCTCGCGCGATTCGCGGCGCAGGCTCGTCAGGCGGAGACGGCGATTCTCCTGCTGCCGCGTGACGTGCTCGCCGCCGAATCGCAAACGGACGACAAACGAGAAACCCGCCGCACCCGAGACGGGACGCCCCCTCTGACGGCGTTCGTCGATCTCGCGCTCGCTCCGCGGCCGACGATAAGCGCGGTGCGTGACATGATTCGGCTCGCCGCGCAGATCGGGGGGGGGCGCGATCTGTCCGCGCGACGGGCCGCGCAGCGGTTGAGCATTCTGCAATTCGCGGCCGTCCGACGCGCGATCGCCGCGTCGGGGATGAGTTGTCATGCGTCGGAGCTCGAGTCGCTGCGGAAGGATCTGCTGGGGTTCTGGGACCGATGTGCTCCCGCGGGCGAGTTGGATGCCGCCGCGAAGCGACTGCTCGCCGCGCCCGGTGACCAGACCGCCGGTGACGCGCACGTTGTCGCGATCTCGCTCGGCCGCGACGCCGATCGCGCGGGCATCGCCGAGACCATAGGATGGGTTCGACTCCTTTTGGTCGCAGGCGACACGGCTGGTGTCGCGGCGGCAGCGGCGTTCGCGTCGGCTAGTTCGGCGGCCGGCGAGATGGCTCCGCACATCGGCGCGCTGGCGCGAACCGCGCTGCCCCGGGAGCGGTCGATGCTGCTCGCCAAGTCCTGGCTGTCGCTCCTCGATCTCGCCGACGCCCGAACGCGGCGGGATCTCATGGTCGAGGCGTTGGGAGACGCGATCGCGCGAGCGAGCGCGGGCGGATCGATCGGTATCGTGTGCGACGCGTGCGTCGCGCTCGGCGAGCGAGGGATTCGACTCGACGAAGACACGTCGCGGCCGATCGTCTCCGCGCTCGCGCGCATGCGAGCGTCCGAAGTGCCGGCCGACGCGGCGCTTCGACTGCGCATCGCCTGCGCGGCCGTCGAACAGATCGGCGACGATCGGGTCGCCGACGCGATCGCGGCCACGGTCTGGTCGGACAGCACGAACGTCGACGTCGTGGGCGGACGCCTGTTTCTCGCCGCGGCGGCACTTCGAGCGGTCGAGCGTATCCGGCCGGCCGCGCAATTCGCGGCGCTGGCTGATGCCGCGAGCGCCGATCTGTCGTGGCGCTCGACGCTGCCGCCCGAGCACGCGCGGCGCATCTCGAATTTCCTTCGGCTTGGTGGCGGCTCGTCGCTCGCCACTCTCCTTCGACGTGAGCTTCCTGGTGAGGCTCCGTCTCTTTCGCCGAGATGAACATGGCATACTCGCTCGACGACGACCGAGTCGCGCGGTCTACGCAGCTTCCCGAGAGCGTTTTTCTCTGGGGGGCGCCGCGCTCGGGTAAAAGCGGATTCGCGGGATCGCTGTATGGACTCGGCCTCTCCGACCGCGCGGCGGCGCGATGGACGGCGCATCCGCGCGACGCGCTCGACGAACACACGCACGAAGAGCTCAAGCGCGCATACCGCGACCTTCAGCAGCTCGGCTACCGAAAGACGGACGTTCGCACGCCGGCGCCGCTCCGGCTCATCGTGCGAAAGCGCACGAAGGACCGCGAGGTCGATGCGATCGCGCTGTCGCTCGTCGATCCCGCGGGCGAGTGGGTGACGGACGCCGGCCACCGCGCCTCATTCGACGGCGTGGACGTGCATCGGCGCGCCGCACAATCGAATGGGCTGATCTGGCTCGTCGAGCCGGTGGACACACCCGCTGCACGATCGCGCACACAAGCCGAGTTGCTGCCGCAGCTCATCGCCCTGCTCGAAGCATCCGGCGGTAAGCAAATCGGCATTCCCGTCGCGATTTGTCTGAGCATGGTGGACCGGTTGTCGTCGGTCGAACGCGACCGCGCGCTGGCGGATACGCGCACGGTACTCGGCGAGCTGCTCGGCGAGTCGGTCACGCGATGGTTCGAGGCGCTCTGTCCCGAGCATCGCTACTTCGCGATCTCGTCGGCTGGTCTGTCCACCGGCGCGGTCGATCCAATCAATGTGTCGGAGGTTCTTGATTGGGTCGTCGAGCGCGGCCGTGCAGCGGCCAAAGCGCGGCCGCGCACCAACGTCGCAATCGTTCGCACTCCCGGAGTCGCGGTGCGCACGGGAGTTCTCGCGCTGGCCGGACTCGCGGGATTCGGCACCTACAGTCTGTTCCATCGAGCGCCGGCGACGACGCGCGCGAGCTCAGGGGAAGTGAGAGCGTCGCTCGATACGATCGCCGCGCGCGCACGGCCAGTTGACACGAGCGCCAAGCGCCAGCCGTCCTCCTCCCCCTCCCCCGCGCCATCCCCTGTGCCGGAGGTTCGTTCACAGGGATCATCTCGAGTGGACGACAGCGCCGGCGCAAAAGAAGCGTTTCGGAGATTGGCTCGAGCCTCGGGCGCCGAGCTGACTCGCTGGGCCGACACGGCGCGAGCGCGCGCGAGTCGCGTCCTCGAGTCCGGGTCCGCTGGGTCGCGCGTTCTCGCGCCGATGCACTATATCCGCGCGCGGGCGTGCGGGGTGCCGATGATGAACTGCGATCGAGGCCAGGTGATCGAAGACTACACGTGGGTCCGCGTACACGGGACACTCGCTCAACGTGAGGAGGCGCGCCGCGCGCTCGATACGCTCGTCGTTCGGCGCCGCCACGCGTCCCGATGACGCTCGCCATCGCGATAGCGGCCTGCCTGCTCGCCGCGGCCGCCTGCTCCATCCTGTCGATGTCGGCGACGTCGCGCGGGCGTCAGGTGCTCACGCTGGTCGCGATCGTGACGCCGCTGGCGATGTTGGGCGCCATCCTTCGTCCCCATCGCGACGCGGCGCCGGCCGACACGTTTCAGGTCGTCGGCCAGTTCGCCCCGGCCGGTGACACGCTACTAATCGGAAGCGGGCACCAGTCCGACGTACGCATCGCCACGATCGACGCCGACAGCGAGTCGGTGGTTCGCCTCATTCCCGATCGTGCGCCTGACCGCCTTCGCGTAGAGACGACGCCGGGAATGTCGGTCGTGTTCGACGGCGATCGACCCGTCAACGCCGCGCCGATCGGAGCGCGCGCGGCGATCACTTTGATCGGACGCGACACGATCCAGTTGTCGGTGCGAACGCCGCACTGGCCGCTGTCCTGTCTCGCGCGATGGGAGGGTCGGTGCACCCGGCGAGTGCTGTCGGTGCGGGACACGTCGGGGGGGAGCCGGGTGGTAAAGCGCACCGACGTGCGGCTGACGGAGACCGGGGTGACGGAGGCGATACTCGGCGTGGCCGCGGCGCCGCGGTTCGTGATGTTCGCGTCGGGGCATAGCGCCTACATCGCGAGCGCGGAGCCCGAGCGCATCCTCGTGGATGGCAAGGTTCTGCCGAGTGGTGGCGTGGTGGCCGGTGACTCGCTGACGATCGGTCGTGGGAGCGGCGCCGTCACGCTTCATTTTCGAACCGAGCGGCGGGGGGCGGCGACGACGAACCGGCGGTTGGTGTTGTACGACGAGCACCTCGCCTCGTCCCGCTGGCGCCTCGACCGTGAAAGCGGGCGGCGCGTTTTCGTCGTCAACGCCAGCGACTCCGCGCGCGCGGCGGCGGGAACGCTGCCGCTGATCGAGCTCAGTGAATGGCCGCTCGGACCACGGGCGGTCGATTACGCCGGTGTGCTCGAAGACTCGGCCCAAGGGGGAGGAGGATGGTGGTGGCGACACGCGGGCACGAGCACTCGCGTTGCCACGAACGTCATGACGCAATGGCCGTCCGACGCCGGTCAGACCCGTGGACATATCATCCGACTGGGCCACGCGTCGCTCGCGGCCAATCCGATCCTTGCGATATCGATCCTCTGGATCGCCGGCGCCCTCGTGTTGGCATTCGGCGCGAGCGGAGTTGTTCATCCCGCATTGCGAACGGGACTTCTGGGGTTGGTCTACACGCTGACGTTCGTCCGCGCACTCCTCGCCGTTCGAGTTTCACAGGCGCCTCCCTTCCTCACCGACGTCACGACGACGGTGATCGCCCTGCTCTGCGCCCTGCCGGCGTGCGTGACGCTGATCGAGAACTGGTCGGCGCTGTGGACCCTCGCCGCGGACCCGACGCGATCGGCGATCCAGCGCGCCGCTCTCGTCGCGGCGGTGGTTGCCGTCGCGCCGGTCACGGCGCTCGTCGCGTCTCGGGGCAACCTGCAGATCGCGCTGCTCACGGCAGCCATCGTCGTCGCGTCGACCGGCGGCCTCGTGGCCGTTCAACACGTTCTCGGTTCGCGCTCACACCGTCGGTCGGTGAAGGCGACACCGCTCGCCATGCTCGAGGCGCCCGAGCAGGGCGATCTCGGACTCGTCCAGCTCATTCGCGCCGTGGCGACGCTTCTCGTGCTCGTCGCGTTTTATGTCGAGCTGGAGCTGGCGCGGCGGATTCCCTGGTGGATCATCGCGGCCGCGCATGCGGCACTAGTCGCTTCGGTCTGGTGGTATCTCGAGCTTCGCGCGCGGGTGCTTCCGCGTCTCAGACTTCGCGCTCTCGCCGGACGAACAGCGCTCGTGTCGCTCGCGACCGTGCTCGGCGCCGGCACTCTCGTCGCCAGCGAGCTCGCACCGGACGCGCCGGTACTTCGCTCGGTTGGGGTCGTGGGCGCGGCGGTCTTCGTGCTGATGGCGATCGCGTTCGTGGTTTGCCGGCCGTTCTTCCAATCCGTGTCGGGGAACGTGTACGCGCGTCACGACGTCCTGCCGCCGACGACCTTTCTGCTCGCGCCGATCGCCGGTTTGACGCTCTCGGGAATTCCCGTCGTTCGACGACTGGGCATTACGCTGGGCTTCGCGTTGGCGCTCGTCGCCGTGCTCGTCGTCGTTCGCGTGCTGACGCTGCTCTGGCACCACGACACGCGGCAACGCATTCGCCTGCTCTTCAACGCCGAAGGCCGGCGCGTATCGACCCGAGCGATTCTGCTCACGTCGGCGTTGGCGCTGACGCTCCTCGCCGGCCACTCGATCGACCTTGGGCTGCTGCAGCTCCTGTTGCTCGTCGTCATCGTGACGATGACGGCGGCTGCCGCGATGCTCGGCAAACGTGCGCTCGTGGCACCACTCCTACTGACCGCGAGTCTCATAACTGTCTGGGTAATGGCACTGCGCGTTACGCCGGCCGAACTCGCGTCGCGACCCGTTCCGCTGACGACGCCGCGCATCCGATATGCCGCGGCAACGGCGCCCGACGCCCTCCAGCAACAGCTCGTGTACGCGGACCGCGAGCACGGACGCCAGATCGTCAACACGCTGATTCAAGAATGGGGGATCCGCTCGCACGCCGCGGTCGGACACACGCGCGGCGTTGGACTTTTTTCGCTCGGCTTTTCCGAGGGCGCCATTCGCGCGCGCGAAGCGGTGACCGACAACGCGTTCTCCGTGTTCGTGCTCAGCGAGCACGGTTTCGTGGGAGGCGCCGCGCTGATTGGGCTGTACCTGGCACTCGCCGTGCTTTTGCTCGCCGGCGCGTTCATCGCGGGCCGCGCGTTCGTCGAGGTGCCGCGTGCGTTGCTGCTCACCGCGTGCGCGGCGCTCCTGCTGGTGCCGGCCTATTACATGATCGCGGCAAACGTTGGTTCGCTCGCGCTCACCGGACAGAACCTTCCGCTGCTCGGCCTGCGCTCCGGCGCGGACGTCGCGCTGTTCTGCTGGATCACGGCGCTGGCGATCGGCGCGTTTCCGATCGCCGATCGCGCGGCGGTACGTGATCCACAGCGCGACGACGAGTACATGGCGCCGATGCGGCGGCTCCGTGGAACCATCGCGGGAATCGCGACGACGGCCGCGGTGCTGGCCGTCGCGCTGATGTGGCCCACGTGGCGGGCCACCCACGCCGACGTCGAGCAGACCTTCCGGCTCGACGTTTTCCGCGGCGCACTCGATGATCTCGCGGCCGGAGGCGTCATCACCGCGGCGAATGGCGAGGTCGCGCTGGCGCCGACGGCGCCGCGAGCCCTCCGGTCGACGAACTCACTGCTGTCGAGTCTCGTTCGCTCGGCGAACGGCGACGCCGCGCGCGGCGCGCACTGCCTCGATCGCGGATCGTGGCTCCGCGCGCGCAACGACGAGGTTCAAATCGGCGACGGCTGCGCGATCGCCATGTCGCTCAATGGACGCACGGGATGGCTCGGCGAGCTCACCACCGCGCCACGCGGCAGCGATCTCGTGATGAACGAGGGCACTCACTCGCGTCCCGTCGACACGCATCGTGCGCGACGTCGTGGCGACATCGTGGTGGATGGTCGAGCGACGTACGTGGTGGACAGCGTTCCGCGCGCCGCGCTGTCGTTTGCACGATGGCAGAATGGAGAGTTGGCGCGCTCCGTCGCGGCCGGAACGTCGCCGCTGTTCGCGCGGCTGGACACGCTGCTGGCCCGCGGCTTTCGACCAAGATCGATTCGCGCGAACGCACCGGTCGAGCTGACGCTCGAACCGAGCTTGGCCGCGGCCGTTCAGCATGGTCTCGACAGCGCGTGCACCGGGGTTCGCCAGTGCTCGGTGACGCTCGTCAACCCGGAACGAGGAGACATCCTCGCGCTCGCGTCACACGTCGATTCGAGCGTGCGCGTTGGCGCGTACGCGCCGCTCGACGCGAGTTTCCGCAGCCATCGCGCCGCGTCGGTCATCAAACCGATCATCGCGTCCGCGGTGCTGGCGCGCTATCCAACGCTCCAGTCGCTCGCCGTCGATCATCCACAGGAGCACTTCCAATCCGCGGCGGGTTGGCGGCTTCCGGGAGGCGAGCTCCGTTCGCCGTTCCGTGGCTGTCCCACCGAGAATCGCCGCGTCGTGGATTGGAGCTGCTTCCTCCCGACGTCGAACAACTTGTTCGCGATCACCCTGGGATTTCTCGGCGCGGCGGAGTCGGGAATCAGGAATCTGCCGGCGATGGAGGACGGCTCGGTCGGCCCTGGTTTCTCCATCAACGGCCGACACGTCGACGGGCGCCCGAAGTTCCGCGTCGTCGAAGGCACGCGCCGTCTCGACGATTCGCCGCTCGCCCAAGGATTGAGCGAGCTGTTCGACGCCGAGATCGGCCGGACCATCGGCCGATACGACACCACCCTCTGGGCGCCACTCACCAATCGCCGGTGGCTCAAGCTGAACGGCGCGTGGCAGCGCGTGTCGCCGGAGGTGCCGCAGCTTCCGCTGAACGATCCGGAGTTTCGCGATCTCCACAAGCTCGCGGGCTTCATGATTGGTGAGACGGACAACAACTGGAGCAACGTGGCGCTGGCGCGCGCGGTGAGCCGCATCTTCACCGGGCGCGGCGTCGAACTTCGTCTCCTTCGCCGGGTGGGGTCGGTCGAGCTGGCGACCACTGAAAAGGAAGGCGTTCACTTCGGGCCAGGACGGCTCGCGGTAATCGAAGGAATGTCCGGCGTCGTGCGCGGCTATGGAACCGCGCACACGCTCGCCACCGCGCTGCCGGGACGTGGATACCGCTTCATCGGCAAGACGGGGACGCTCGACTCTCAGGGACTGCGTCAGGTCTCGGCGTTCATGTTCGCCGCGGCCAGTCCCGGTCCGCCCGAAGTCTGCTCGGTGGCCGGCGTGATCTTCGTCGAGATGCCGGATGGAGCCAAGGCGGCGCAACCGGCCGCCAAAGAGTTGTTCGCATCGGTCGTGGCGCGCGCGATCACGGCACACGGGTCGTGGAGCGATGCGCGCTGTCGTGCCGGCGAGGCGCCACATCCCACGCTCGCCGGAGAGCCGGTCCGACGTGGGGGAGGGCGTGAAAGCGTAGAAGCTCGAGAGCGAGGAACGCATGATGATTCAACCGACAATCGGCCGGCGCGTCGCGCTGACCACAACGATCGCCGTCGTCGCCGCGACTAGCGCTTGCAGCAAGTTCGAGAGCTGGAAGTCGAACGGTCGCGGCGTTGGCGTGAGACAACAGGCAGCGCCCAGCGCCACGTCACGCGCCGACTCTCTGGCGCGCGAGCTCGCGCGCCTCAAGACGGTGAGCGCCGAGAAAGACAGCGCGCTGGCGCAGGTGCGGGAGACACAGGACGTCATCGACGCCATCTCGCGCGAGCTGTCGTCGATTCCCGGGATGGACAGCCGGCACATCGTCGTCGGCAACGGGAGTGAGAGCCAGCCGGCGAACATTCAGGAGCTCATCGCCCAGAAGATCACACGCGCTCGGCAACTCGTCGAACAGTCCGACGCGACGATCAGAGAGCGGGAACAACGCATCACCGCGTTGCTCGGCGAGAACGACAGTCTGAAGACCGAGGCAGCGACGTTTCGCGAATCGATCGAGACGATGCTGGCGATGATCGACAGACAGCGCGCGGAGCTCGAGCGATTGACAACGCGCGTCGCGGAGCTGGAGACGGCGCAAGAGCAGCTCAAGCGCGAGAACTCCGAGCTGAGCGACTCCGTCGGCGCGTTGCGCGCACGCGAGAACGCCGTATACGTCGCCGTCGGAACGGAATCGGAGTTGCTGCGTGCCGGCGTCGTCGTGAGGAGGGGCGGCGCGAACATGGGCTTCTGGCGCCCTGGGCAAACGCTCATGCCCGCGAGAAACCCGCCGCGGAATGCCTTCCGCTCGCTCGACATGTCGCAGGTGCGGCAGATCGATCTGCCGGACGCCGCGTCCTATCGGATCATCTCGAATCACAATCCGGCGTTTCTTACCCACGCGTGGGGAGAGATGGTGCGCGGCTCGTTGGAGATCCGCGATGCCGAGCGATTCTGGGAGTCGAGCCGGTTCCTGATCCTCGTTCGAGGCGATTAGAACGATCGGGGTGGGCGGATCCCAGCTTTAGCTATGCCGATGGCGCGATTTAACATTTGACACGACACGGCTGAGCTCGTAGGCTCTGCGCTCCCACCCTTCAGGAGCGTTGATGCGACGATGGATTGGCATTGCCGCCGTTTTGGCGATCACCGCGTGCAAAGGCGCGGAGGGACCGACCGGCCCACAGGGACCGGCAGGGCCGACAGGGTCGACAGGGCCGCAGGGCCCGCAAGGTCTTCCTGGACCCGCCGGGCCGCCGGGAACAACTAAGGTGGTTCTGATGGCCACCCCGAACGCCACGTCGGGCGTTGCGACCGTGTCTCTGCCCTCCGCCGCAGGCACCGACGTGAACAAGCCGCCGTCGGTGTCGTGCTACATGGCGAATCCGACGCAGTTCCCCGGTGTTTGGTTCGCGGTGAACGACGGCTACACCGACGGTGGTACGCCATGGTGTCTTGTCGCGTTCAGCGCTTCAGCGGGATGGGTGGCGAGCATGCAGGAAATGCCGACTACCGCCGGCTGGATCGCCGCGTTTGTCGTGATCTATTGAGAGTGTAGCAGACCACAAATGAAAAACCCCGCCAGCTGGCGGGGTTCTGTTCAGAGCCAGCGGTCGGGATTGAACCGACGACCGCTCGATTACGAATCGAGTGCTCTACCACTGAGCTACGCTGGCGATGGAAATGCCCTGGCACGGACTCGAACCGTGACGCCTTGCGGCACCACCCCCTCAAGATGGCGTGTCTACCAATTTCACCACCAGGGCCCTGCATTGAACCGGTCGTTCCTCGCTTCGGCGCTCTGCACCTCCGCTCGAAATTCCCTATTCCTTCATCCTACTTCAGCCTTCAGCCGACGCCTATGAGAACTCGAATGCGAACATCCGCATTTCCGATCAAATCGCGCGAACTGTGAGCTGTCCAACACGGGAGCGACGGGGCTCGAACCCGCGACCTCTCGAGTGACAGTCGAGTGCTCTAACCAAACTGAGCTACGCCCCCAAC
>Ga0105248_10002552_pt1 | contig 20275 bp, 21 predicted proteins | sample KBSS34metaG_FD_81524 | JGI IMG/M metagenome (GOLD analysis project Ga0105248, IMG submission 81524) | Switchgrass rhizosphere microbial communities from Kellogg Biological Station, Michigan, USA - KBS S3-4 metaG | ecosystem: Host-associated > Plants > Roots > Rhizosphere > Soil | place...
CATGCCAAGGCTGAACGACCGTTGCATGAATCCTCCCACATCATGGGCGGGGACGGACGCGATCGGCTTATTGAAATCTGCAAGACGATCCGAGCCAAGGGCGCTCTGGGGTTCGAGAACATGGCAACGATGGTGGTGCTCTACCGAAACGCGCCGAACAGCATCCCGGCCATATTGCGCGGTAGCGACAAGCAAGACCCGTTCTATGGGCTATTCCCGCGATTCAAGGATTTGCCTGTAGAGCGGCCCAAGTAGGGCCGGTTTTCCAGCCTGAGCGGATTGCCGCAAGTGACCTGGTGAATCGCGCAAAGAAGTTCAGCTATGGATTGCATCGCTGAATATTGGGCGGGCTCGGAGAGTCCGTCACGCTTCCATGCCGCAACGGAAATTGCTGGAAGTCTTCGCACCTGGATTTTGGGAACGTACTATTTGACACACCAGTCCCGGAGAAAGGGAGCGATTTCAATGGTGTTTTGAAACTCACTTTCGATGCACGGTGCCATGTTTGGGCACCTCTGCACAACCCGCCAATCGGCCGAGGAGTCTGGGGACAATTACCGGTAATCAGCCGGGCCGTAAAACGAACGGCATAACGGCGAGCGCATGCGGGCCACCTAGAAGCTCTTAGCACCCTCGGCAGCCCCGCGCTGGGGTTGCGCGAGCGGCGGGGTTTCGGGGCCACGCAACGGGTCCTTCGCATCAGCACGAGACGATTACTGGGGCTTTGGGCCGTCGGCTTGCCGGACCCAAAGACGACCGACATCGAGGCGAGCGCATGCGAGCCACGGATGCCGAGAGTCTGGGACGGCTTCGAGCCACGGCCCCACAGTGGACCATGAAGCGAATGAATGCGAGTAGTGCGCCGTGCAAACTCCGCCGTGCGGGTGACACACCCTCACCCGCCCGGACAGGTCTGCGCTTTTAGTTATGGACGATTCTCGCGTGAACCCGGCCTGTGCTTCGCCACACCCAAATTCGTTTCGCAATCTTCCCGAAGTGACCTTCTGCTACCATGCGCCGCATTTGCTTGGCCCAGACAGCGCAAAGCCCCACCACCTGACCATCGGAGCCGATAGCAGTTACACCATCCCAATAGCCTTCCCGGTCGATGTAGGGCCGAAAGCCGCGAGCGAGGATGTATCGTCTTGCACCTGGGCGTTCCTTGATGTTCATAGGCATCATCTCTTTCTTTCGTATCATTCGTTTGTTTCGTTCGGATGGAGAGTACATCGGCTATATCTCGTCTAGTTCGTTTAATTCGTCGAGAGAGGTGGATACGGCTTGCTAACTATCTTGGCCATCGATTGCCCATACGAAATACGAACAAAGCTGAGAGAACCGGAAGTTAGCTATACCAAGGACGAAAGAAACGAATCTTGCCCCTACCCTGCCGTGTGAGAACCGTAGAACGAAACAAACGAATATGACGAACTAATGTTTAGTCGCAATCCAGACTTCCGCCGGGCGGCCTATTCCCTCTCTGCGCATCACCATCCGGGCCAACTCGCTTTCGGCAAGTGTGTCCAGAGCGTGACCGATTTCCGAGGCGTCCTTGTTCCTGCCAAATGACTGACTGATTTCGGTCCTCGTCATGCCGTCCTCCGCAATTCGTAAACGGGCCAGTATTTGGTCGGCCATTGGGTCGCCCAAGGAGTCGCCAAAAATATAAGTCGCGGACTCTTCGCAGTACCGCCAAAGGGCCAACGCCGCTCGGAGATGGGGCGGTTGAACCTGGGCCTGCTGATCGAGCAAGCAGTACATACCCGCGAGACGCAGGACGATCGGAGCGCCTCTGGCCACCATCGCGCCAAGCAGACCCGGCTTGCCTTCGGTGAGTTCATCGTAGACGGATTCCCACAGTTCGGATGCTTCCTCATCGAGCGTGAGTAATTCGCTCCCTCCCAGCCACCGGGCGAAATCCAGGCATGCGCGAATTTCGGTCACTAACTCGCTCGTGTTTTCCAGGTGGAAGCGCCCACCGTGCGGCAGGGATTTTGAACGCCGGACGCAAGTCCACATGAAGCGATTGCCGAAACCGTTTGCGTAGTTAATAGTGTCTAGGTCACGCCGCAGCTCCTGCGCGGTGATGTGACCAACTAGGCTGACGTGCACACCATGGGCTTCCAACGGTTCCTTTGTGAGCGTTGAAAGATTGCCGCCATCCCATGCCTGCCGCAGGACCGCCGAAATCGTATTTCCCTGTCGGCGATTGACCTGCAACACGCTGTCGAACTCCGGCTCAATGATCAAAGCACGTTTCTGAACCGCTTCCGTAGCACCTTCGAGGGGACTTGTTTGATCCTTCTTCTTCCTGGGCTTGTCCGAAACCACTGAAATTAAACCTTCACCGGACGATAAACCGCTCTTGACGCAATGTTGCGCCCAATCTTCATCGACCTTTCCCACGACGCGTTGAACTTGTGACCAGGACGTGCCCTTTCGGGATAGCGAGGTCTCTCCCACGAGCACGGCGAATAGATTCATGAAGTGGTCCTTGCCGTCTACGATGAAACGGACTGTTGGACCGATTAGATTTCCGAACGCGATTAGAAACTGGATCAGGATTGCTACGGGGTCCGACTCGGTGTGCGGGTCGATCGCGGCCAGAAATTTGCCGGGTAGGCCGTATAGAGCGTCCGCCCTAAGTGGCTGTGGCCAACTCGCGTGCCGATAACGAGGTGCGCGCTGACGTGCGGCTTCGGACAGCATGGAAGGCACGCCTGCGGTATTCAGATCTATTTGTGATATGCTCCTCATAGAAAATTCGGACCCGGTTCTGCGCAATCTTTTGGCAAAGGGGCGCGGGCCGGGTTTTCTCCTTTCACACCATTTGTTCATCTATCCAAAGAACTGTAGACATCGGGTGAAGGTCCGGTTGGCCGTACCTTGCCCGATGGAAAGGCATTGGCTCATCCACAGTTCCTATAGGAAGACCGCCGTTGTTAGAGGGCTCCTGTGATTGCTCGCGGCAGGCACCGGCGCGCTCGGTCTCTCGGGACATTTGCGTCACTCCTCCGTGCCGATCATGCCCTTCGATTACGTTCGATGTAATCGCGCACATCGGACGGACGGTATCGGACGAGTGCACCCAACTTAATAAACGGGCACCCTCGCCCCATTGATCGATCGCGCCGCGCACTAGCTACTGAACGCTTCGTTATCCGGGAATACTCGAATTCATCAAACAACGGTTCTAAGTCAGTATTAGCGGTGCTGCCAAGGAGTGTTCCAGGTTTTGAAGTTGACATGCCACATTGTTCGGCAATTCCCAAGGATGATCAAGCGTACATACGTAAAGCTCGGTATGTCATTCAAATCATAGCGACTCACTCTTCGACACTACTTCTTTGGGATAATAACCTAACGTTAGGTTATAGTATATTCATGACGTCAACGAGTCGAGCGGCCAGTATGTTGGGCCGTCGCAGTGTCGAAGCGCGGGTCGAGAAATGGGGAAGGCGCGGGTTTGTGAAACGTATGCAAGAGTGGGGCAAGTTAGGCGGGCGTCCTACGGAAGCGGGAAGAAAGTTAAAACGGAAAAGAAAGTAACTTCAAAGGAGTGAAACATGATCGAGATAGAGAAGGCTCGCAAACGGAAAGCAGATCGTGACGGCCTCTATAAGCGCCGGGACTACTGGCACTTCGAGTTCGAGGACCCACAAACCGGCCAGTGGCGCAGCAAGACGACGGGCAGAACCAGCTACAACGACGCCAAGGAATTCAAAGCTGAATTTCTGAAGTCGCTGCTAGGGCAGTACAACCCGAGTAATGACCGATTGAAGTTTGCTGTGGCAGCCGAAGCCTATTGCGAGCATCGGAAAGTAGCAGCCGCTGAAGGAACCGTGCGTCTGGAGCGCGAGCGGTTACGCGCCGTCAAGAAGTTGCTGGCTCAGATTGCGCCCGCCGATGTGAAGTTAAAGGACTTCGGTGATGTTAAGCTGATTCGCAACTATCAACAGAAACGGATTGCGGAAGGAGTTGGGCCGCGAACGGTCAACATGGAAGGCCAACTGATACGGTCAATCCTGAAACACCACGATCAATGGAAACTGGACGGCAAGTATGAGCCGTTGCCCGAGCCGGTATCCGAGGCTGGACGCAGTCTCACGCCAGAGGAGGAGGTACGGCTTATCGATACGGCGAAGTCGCGTCCTCAGTGGGCTGTAGCTTATCATGCGACCATCCTGGAAGACGAAACGGGGATGCGTGGCGTCGAGGTACGCAAGCTTCAGTTGAAGCGGATCGATCTGATGGCCGCTGAGATTCAACTGCAAAAGAGCAAGACGAAGGGCGGCGTGCGCCGGATCTCGCTGAGCGCCGACGCTCTGGAGTCTGTCAAGGAATTACTCATACGAGGCCACGCTCTCGGAGCCACCCAGCCGGACCACTACCTGATCCCTGCGCTCGTAACCGAGGTCGCCCAAGGACCAAAGGGAACAAACGTTCGGGTTCGCCGCTATGATCCGACTAGACCCACCAAGAGCTGGCGCACCGCATGGCGCAAGCTAACCGTTAAAGCCGGGTTGCGCGGCCTCAGAGGTCATGACCTCCGGCACAACTGGATAACCAGTCACGCCGAGATTGGCACTCCGCAATCCGTCCTGGAAAACCAGGCAGGGCATCTATCGAAGCGGATGTCAGACCACTACAAACACATTAGCGAGAAAGCCGCGCGCAAGGCTTCAGACGAACTGGCCCGCGTTAGAGCAGAGCAGAGGGCAGAAGCTAGAGCAAAGCTGCGAGAACGGGCCAGCGCGCATACCGCCGATGGCTTGGTCGATTCAGGCGCGATGCCTGCCGTTCAGGATGCCGTCGACGCCACTCAGTCGGCGGCGGTTCACTAGGTGCCGGAAGTCCTAATAATCGACAGCAGGTGCCACGCTTCCGTACATCTTTCCGTACATTGTCCCAGCGGGCCACTCACTGTGGCTGCAAGTTATTGAAAGTTATGGTGGGCGCGCGGGGACTCGAACCCCAGACCTCCTGCGTGTGAATTGTCACGGCGCTTTGCGCCTGATTGAGCACCGCTGATCGTGATTGCCAGCAAGCCTCTATTTTGTCAGAGGCTTCGCTGGCAGTCGCGCGAATGTTTCGTACGGTTGGGCATTCATGGGGAACGGTGCCCATCGGGGAAATCGCCGCGTAACTGAAACGGGTTACGTCACAAATCGCGTCACATCGTCGAGTCGGGCCGGAAGTGCGCCACATTGTCCAGCCGAGGCCCACCCGCACGCCGAAATCCGGGCGTTGACCTCACAGACCTATCAAAAAAAATCCCAGGGTCAGTTTGGTTGAAACCAGGAAAGAGGCTCTTGTTGATTGGGGGCGCTACGCACTTGTACGGTTTGCGCGTTACACGTCAAAGTGGGTCATCACTTTAGGGTTCCCATGTGGACTTCCACTGCGTTCGAGGAGCTTTTCCTGTACCACCACAGGTGGTGCACTGTTCATATTTGGGCAAGAGGTCGGGCAGCTTCCCGGAATACTCGGCGATCTCTTTGGACGAGGGAGGACTGGAGCCAGCTGGAATTACTCCGCAAGCTTGGCAGTCGAAGCACAGCCCAGCGGCTTCGTAAAAATCCTTTAGGCCATTCGGCTTGCCTTCTGGTTGACTCGCCCTCCATTCTTTGATGTGGTTGATGCTTTGCCCAAAGGCTTCGAGTCCAAAATACGGAATCCAGCCACTTGGACCACGCACCTTGTCCGTGGTCGGGTCCTTTCGTTTTTTCTTATCGATGAGATTTGCGCCAGTCAACTCGGGATCGGCGGTGGAGGGGTCGAAGCCGTCCTCCATCACTTCCAGTACGAGTGCATAGGAACTGCGGGTAGCATATTCGTCTCCAATTAAGATGGATGATCCAGGCTGAGCCTCGGCGATGGTTGCTTCAATAACTCCAGCCAACCGCGTTAAATCTTCGAGTGGACCGCAAATGCCACGGTCAGTAATTTCGGCTTCCGTCCAGGTGGTGACGGTCAGGTACCAATACGGGCCATAATGCTGGTGCTCACCTGGAGAATCATTACCTCTCGTGGCGCTCGCATACGACCTAAGCGCCCTTGCAAACGACAACAGGCCCTCTTTGGACCCGACAAACTTCCAACTTCTGCCTTCGTCATCTCGGTCGTAGAAAAATCCCAGTTCTCGCCACTCTTGCTTCGTTCGCTCGTTAGTTGCTTCGCTCGGCACTAGCCATATCCTACCCGACAACGTCGTTCACCTTGACGAGTCGGCAAACCGTACAAGTGAAATCGGCCTGAGTTTTCAGGGGCCACATCGGCGGCCTTCAGCGAGGGAAGCCGGGCTTGCCGGGTAGTGAAGTTAATCGCTGAAACCAAAACAGGCGAAGCGCAGGTTGTGTGTCCACTTCAGCATCCGAAATTTTCGGGAGCCCAAGGAATGCCGCCGCGTGCGCTTGTAGGTTGTCGAACGCTCGATTATACGGCAGGGTATATCTGCTCAGTCAATAGGTATCGGAGGAGGGTAGTGGGTCCATTTGAGCATCGGTTATTTTTTAGGCGCTCTACGAATTCCGTTACGTATCCACGTGGCTCCTATCAAGAGCGCTCCCATACCGAAAATGGCCTGACTAAACGATCTGCCCTCGTGGGCGTCGCTAAGGGTTGCCAACCCCACTCCCAAAAGTGTTAATCCAAGCAGGCAAACCGCGATCCTCTGAATGGGCGGCGCGTTCGGAGTACCCCGCCAAAATAACTCGTGCGCCCTTCGCTTGTTCACCTCGACCGAAGGCAAGAGAACGGGGTTTCCGCTTGGCCTGACGCCTTTGGACGGCATGTTTGGAGTATACGTCTGTTTTTTCGAACCTTTTAGGGGGATCGTGTCGGAAGACCTGAAGCCTAAAGCCAAAAGTAACCATTAGATAGGCTCACTTGAGATCGGGGTAGGCCGCATACTTTAAGCTGACGTGGAACAGATCGACCGTACACCCGAGCCCACAAACGATCACGAGGCGGCCATTGCAGAAGCGATAGATCGCAAAGACCCGAACATCACCTACGGGTCCATCGTGGCGGAAATCGCGGTATCTGTGCCTTTCGACATGTCTATTGCGGACACTCAGTTCTTGGTCACCTATGCGCATTGGAGACTAGTCCACCCGATGAAGAAACAACCTACGCGGGAGATGCCGCCGGAAGACCTGAAGCGGAGCGGGTGAATCAACTTCACAAAGTGAAGTTGAAAGTTGAAGCAGGCGTTTGGGGCCAAAATGCTCTAAGATAGAACGGAATCGGAGAGCAAATTGACTTTAAAAATCTCGCTCAAATGGCTCATTGTCAGCCTGTTTCTGATACTAGAGGGCATTCTGGTAGTCATTTTCAACTATCACAATGACCATGATCGGGAGACTATCGCTTTCACCGCGACGGTCCTGGGCGGGGCTTTTGCCCTTTATAGCTACCTTGAAGGAATTGAGGAAAAACGCATCCAGCATGCCTATCATCTAATTGAACGCTGGAACAATGTGGAAATGCTCAATGTAAGACTCGCGCTTCTAGACGTGGTGGAGGGAAGGATAGACGCAACGAAACTTATTAGAAACGATGCTGCTGTCCTTGAGAGACGCTCTCACATGATTACCGCTTTGAATTTCTTTGAGGAACTCTCGATAGCCGCTCTGAAAAAGTCAGCCAACGAGGATCGGCTGCAGGAGTTCTTCAGCTCCATCGTGCAGCAATCCTATGCCAAATTAGATGAATGGATTAAGAAGGAAAGAAGCATAGACAACGAACCGCATTACTATGTCCAGTTCGAATGTCTAGCTTTGAAATGGAAGGCTCACCAGTGATAGTTCTATCCGAGCATCCCACTTTCGAGTATTTTAGTCATTTCCCAGCCTCCGAGTATTAGACGCAGACCACAAGGTAACGATACATACATCGTCAGCCTGAACTACTAGTATTAGTCATAAGGACCTCACGGTCAATTAGTATCCTCAGATTTCCAGTTATCTTTCGTCTAGTTAATTCTTAAGTAATTGAAAACACACGTTCCCCATGATTGGGGATGAGGGTCATTGGCCGAGTGCTGGCCCAGTGGGATTGTAGGACCGCTCATTGTTTCGCCTTGCCTTCTCCATTCCGGCCTGAATGCGCTGCTCGCGTTCGCCGTCCAGAAGCGCCACCAAGACAAAGCCGAATCAGTGACGCGAGCGGTAAATCGCAGGCTGTGGACCGCCAAGTCATTGATTGCAAGGTATTTTTAAGTCAAGATTTGTTGTGCTCACACAGCCAGCGCTTACTGACATTTCAACCAGCATCCTTAGTGATTGCATGCTGGATGTTGCAAACACAGATACTTATCTATAAAATTTTGGCTTAGACAACTGCAAAAACTGTCCTCAGGCTGGCTTTCATAACACCGCTCACCCTCCCAAGGGTCACTGCTTTGGTTTCCAATCTCGGGCGAGGCGTTGCGCTTCGGCAATCTGTTGCGGAGTCATCTTTCGCGCAATTTCATCAAGTGCCTCGCGAGCATACTTTTGCGCGGACATGTTTCGCTTCAGTTCTACCTCGCTGTCGCCAGTAGGACAAGATGCCGCCAGGTTGAACCATAGATGGGCTTGTACGTTATCCTGTGCTACGCCCTGGCTGGTGCCGTATACATACGCCCATCCGAGGCGGTACTGGGCGTAAGCGTCGCCCTTCGAAGCAAGCAGAGGAGTTTCGGATAGGGGATCAGTCGGATCGAAAGGCGACGGCCTTGCAAGCATAACCGCGTCCTTTCGCCCTCGGGCTATCAGCCCAGATCGGCCTTTCGGAATGCTCAGCGAGGAGTCCACGTCTGACCGTGTTAGCTGGAGTTTGGACTCATCATCCACGCAGGATCACCTCAGTCTTTGGCGCAGGAGTCATATTCTTTCTTGGTCCGCGCAATCTGTTCACGAACAGTAGCTGCCAGTTCGACTAGCAGATCACCACCTGCTTGCTCTCTCTCTTCAGCTTGCTTCTTCAGTTTGGCGATTTCGCTTTGCCGCAGCGTAGCTAATTCCTGCTCGATAGCCGCAACGCGAGTCTTGGCCATGCTGATCTGCCGGATGATGCGGATTAGTTCGGCACCGATCCCTTCGCCTTCTACCGCATCCGCTCCGTCTTGGTATTCGTCGAGAATGCGCCGGAGTGCTTCGTCGTCGCCTGCTTCGTAAGCGCGGTTGGCCTCTGCCATCAATCGCGTGCGCCGCTCAAGATCGGCTGAGTCCTTGGCAAGATCGGGATGGATGCGCTTGGCAACCTCACGAAACAGGCCTCTCAGTTCAGGCGATGGCTTGAAGTCGGGAGCTTGAGAAGCCATTCCGTGCGCGTCTTCGTACGTCTGGCGGGCCTGCTCGCGGGCTTCCTCTGCCCTTGCTTGCGCGGCAGGAGAAGGATCAGTTTTTGCACGCAACTCGGAAAGGCGGGCTTTCCATTCGTCCAACTCTGCATAGAGACTTCCCACCTGCCGCAGATAGCGACCCTCAAATGTCGCAAGCTGGCTGCGTAGATCGACAAGCTCTAACTCAAGCTCAGCGAGGGTCGTGCGGATGGCCGCCAACTCCTCGCTCTTGCGAAGAATTTCTTCTTCTTCCGGTTTCAACCGTCGAGTGAGATGGCCTGACATCGTTCAATACCCGAGCGTACTTTATATTAATACTGGGTATAGGGTAACGCGCCTGAACATCCAATCCCAGCCGCTTGCCCGCTGAAATTGCTCCGGGAGCAGTTCGGGAGGACCAATGTTTGAGAAGGAAAGCCCAAACGACCGCTACCTTTGGCGGCTTGCACAGACACCCGAGAATCTCAACGAACTCCGACGAGGATACAGATCTCTTTACTCCGAACGCGAGTTGCGTGAACTGCTCGACAAGTACATTGGTGAAAAAAATGACATCCATCGGCGGTTTCCGGAACTGATTTCCGGTGCCTACGGACCAGGCCATCCGCAGGAGTTCGCCCTCAAGCACTGCAATTCGCATATAACGCTACTCGAAGAAGTTCTCAACGCAAAGGCCCGATCACAGAAACCGCGCGACACTCCGGAGCGCCGTCGTGCCAAGGGGCATCGCCAAGATTTCATGTCCTCTTATCTGAAAAAATGGACCCTCTCGGCCACCTCAACGCGATCCGGCGTGGGCTGGTCTTCTCTGCACCGCTGGTTCAACGGAAAATCGCGACTCAGCCCAGAAAATATTACGAAGTTGGCTGACTTTCTGAAAGTGGATTCTAAGCAGATCCCGAACTAATCCCACCACTGCGCACAAACAAACATATGCGCGCGCATAGATTCCCGTAGCCTATTTCAGTTCTGATGAAGCTGTCTCAACCTGAGACACCAAGGAACAGCAAATGGGAACCATGCATAAGGCAGTCGCCGGTAGCCACTGCCAGATGAAAACCGATCACGAGGCCGCACACTATCTTGGAATTTCCGTATCGACCGTCCGACGTTGGCGGCTAACTGGGGGCGGACCTCGATGGATTCGGATTGGATCATCGATCCGGTATTCGTCCGACGACCTTGCGTCTTTTGTAGCCTCGCTACCTTCGGGCGGCGGTATATCGATGGAGGCGCACTAAAAAGCGAAAAGCCCGCTGGCGGCAACCGGCGGGCGTGATCCTTTGGCTAAGGTGCAGAACAATGTTCACAGACAGGATATCACTCACTCCATCCGAGATCGAGACTTATTACGGAACGCGCTTGCGTGAGCTTACTCAGCAGGGGCGGAACTGGCGGGCAGTCTGTGCCCTACATCGCGGGAAGCGATTTAGTCTTTCTGTCAATCGAACGACTGGTCAGTGGTTCTGCCACTCCAAATGCGGTCGCGGTGGCAGCATATTCGATTTCGAGATGATATTAGCTGGCACGGACTTCAAAGGGGCACTTGCTGGCGTTTACGCGATCATTGGGCGTCCGATGCCAGAACGCGCGCGATTTAGCCGCGAGGAATGGCAGGCCGCGCAGGAAGCCGCTAAGCACGAAGAGTGCGAACACCGTGACGCCGAGCATTTCGCGAGCGCAGCGGCTTTATTACTTGAAGCCGACTTAGATCGTCTCCCGTCCGACTCCGCGGACCGTCAAACGTGGACTCTCATGCTCCATACGCTTCGGGTTGATCCATTGGCGATCTATCGACGCTGCCTGGACCACGATAAACAGTTGGGAGCGGCATTCGTCCGTGCAGGCCGGGAACACGAACGACGCTTACAGCTGCGGGTTGCCCGCGTCATCATGCGCATGGCATCGCAGGGCACGAATTATGCGGCGTAAAGTCACACCTATTCACCCGGATGCCGACGCTTTGTTGCGAGGAAGTGAGCCTTCGGGTATCTTTTCGCTTGATTCTCTTCCGAGTGTCTGGACGTTTGACGCCAGCACCGAGTGGCTCGTTGAGGGCTTAATACCATCAGGCGGGCTTACGCTCATCACGGGAGATAGTGGCGTAGGAAAATCAACCTTAGCTCTGGCGCTGGCGGGAGCCGTCGCGCATGGGCAAAGGTTTCTCGACCACGCCACGGTTGAGAAACCGGCGCTCTACGTTGACGGCGAAAACCCGCTGAGCGTCTGCCGCGAACGTCTGGATAGGCTTGGGATCGAACAAACGACGGCACTGACCGTTTGGGGCGGCTGGAACGATCCGTCACCCGAAGGGCCTAATAATCTAAGCGTGATCGAATGGGCGCGAAAGCATCGCGGGCTAATCGTGTATGACTCGTTAATCCAGTTCCATCCCGGCAGCGAACAGGATGCGTCCGAGACGCGCCGCTATCTGAAGCATTTTCGAAATCTGGCACACATGGGCGCAGCGTTAGTCGTTCTTGCGAATACAGGCAAAGGTGAGAATTCCAAACACTATCGAGGAAGCTCCGATATAAAGGCCGCTGTAGATCAAGCATTCTGCCTCGAATCCGTCGGAGACACCAGTGAAGGCACGCGTACTCTGAGACTGACTCCCTTCAAGTGCCGGATTGTACCTGTAGAGCCACTAAGAATCGAGTTTCACGAAAGCGGCTTTCGTTTGATCGAAGGCAAGTCCAAGACCAATCGAGAAACGGTCGAACAGGTCATCGCCGCGAATCCGAACAGAACCGGGAAAGAAATCGTCTCGCTCGCGCGAGCGGTTGGAGTGGCGAAGAACAGGGCGGAAGCGCTCTTGATGGAAGGTGCTCGCGAGGGATGGCTAATCGTCACGCCAGGACTGCACAACAGCAACCTCTATCGGTTGCGCGGTCCGGACGATTAGGAACAGCAGTTTCCTAGTTTCCTGAGCACTAGGATGACGACACAGGAAGCTGGTTCGGGCGGGACGTGCTATCGCGTTTCTTGCAGGTCCGCACTTTTCTCTGGACAAACATAGGGCCTAGGTTTATTCTATTTACATGAAGAAACCCGACATTCCCCAGGAAGTTCTCAAATTCTTTCAAAAGACCGGCTCAATCGGCGGGAAAGCTCGCGCCGGGAAGTACACCAAAGAGCAGTTAAGTGAGATGGGCAAGAAGGGCGGGCGTCCGAAGGGAAGTAAAAAAGTGAAGCAGAGCACGAAAGGAGCAAAATGATCTACAAGCGACAAGGACACTGGCACCTGGACGTAACGATCCAAGGCGTTCGTTACCGGGAGGCGCTGGAGACAACCGACAAACGGCAAGCGAAAGAACTAGAGAAAAATCGCGTGTCGGAGATTAAGCAGGGTAAAGGCGCTTCCAAGACGGGCCGCGAGTTTGCCCGCAAGCCGTTCAGCGAGGCGGCAGCCATCTACATCGAAGAGCGTAAGCCTCACGTCTCTGAGCGGACGACGCAGTTCGAGAAAGAACGGCTAAAGCCGCTATGCAAACACTTCGGTGAGAATCCGCTATCCCGCTTCAAAGCCGAAAACGTCACGGGCTACCAGACCGCGCGGCTGGCTTCTGGAATCTCCGGCAGGACTGTCAACATGGAAACTGGAGTCTTGCGTCGGATGCTAAAGCGGGCGAAGGTCTGGAATGCCATTGCCGAAGACGTAAGGGCGCTTCCAGAGCGTCAGGGCGCAGTTGGGAAGGTTCTCCCAGCGGACCTTAAGCGCAAGCTGTTTGAAGTCGCCGCAAGCAAGCCTGAATGGACGGCGGCGCACTGTGCGGCGGTGCTGGCCGTTTCAACCACCTGCCGGGGAGTGGAAATCAAGAATCTCCGCTGGCAGGACGTGGACTTGTTCGGACGGGTGGCGACCATTCGGCGTAGCAAGACCGCTGCGGGCCATCGGACTATCCCACTGAACGGTGACGCGATGGCGGCGCTTTCTAGGCTGCTGGAGCGCGCGCGGGCGCTTGGCAGCAGCGAACCGCAGCATTACGTGTTCCCCACCTGTGAGCACATCACAATCGATCCGACACGACCGCAGAAAAGCTGGCGAACCGCGTGGCGCAAATTGATCGCGGAAACCGCGCGGCAGGCGGGCCGAAAAGCGGCGCGAGAATCACTGGACGCACGCCAGGGGCTTCGGGCGGCTATCGCTGCATGGAAACGGGCGGCAGCGCCGTTCCTTGGCTTCCGCTTCCATGACCTTCGGCATCAGGCGATAACCGAGATGGCAGAGGCGGGCGTGTCAGACGCAACGCTGATGGCGGTGTCAGGTCACATGTCCCGGCGGATGCTGGAGCATTACAGTCACGTGCGCATGGCCGCGAAACGCACGGTGCTAGACAAGTTGGAAAGCGGTTTGATGGGCGGGCGAGTAGTCGAGAGTCAACCCGCAGTTGAGAAGCCAAATTGAGCGGTTACGTCACAATCCACGTCACAAATCCTACCTCTACGGTCCACGTGTCTTTGCAACTCACTGAATTAAATGGTGGGCGCGCGGGGACTCGAACCCCAGACCTCCTGCGTGTGAAGCAGGCGCTCTAACCAACTGAGCTACGCGCCCATATTGCGGCTGGAATGCTCATTATAAACTATGCACGCCGTTTGCCCAATATCTTCGCTCCGCGCGCCGGCATTCGCTAGAATAGATCTACTCATGCCCGAGCCAGCGCCGCCCAAAAACGCACCTCTCAGTTTCGAGACTGGACTTCAGCAACTGGAAGCCATCGTCAAGGAAATGGAAAGCGGTGAGCTTCCGCTGGAGCGCGCGCTGGAGCTGTTCGAGCGTGGCATGAAGCTCAGTGACGCCTGCCGCAAACAGTTAGAAGAGGCAGAAACGCGCATCGAAGTGCTGATGAAGCGCGCCGGCGAGGTTCATCCCGAGCCGCTCCGTTCGAACAAAGCATGACGCTCGCCGAATACATGGCAGCGCAGCAGAAGGCTGTCGACGCGGCGCTCGACCGTTGGGTCCCGCCGCAGAACGAAAATCCCGCCACCATCCACGGCGCGATGCGCTACAGCCTGTTCGCAGGCGGCAAACGCATCCGCCCACTGTTGGCCATCGCCGCGGCACAAGCGGTTTCCGACGCGCCTGTTGGTATCGAATCCTGCGCCTGCGCGCTGGAGATGATCCACACCTATTCGCTGATCCATGACGATTTGCCGGCCCTCGATAACGACGACTTTCGCCGCGGGCGCCCCACTTGCCACAAAGTGTACGGCGATGCCATGGCGATCCTGGCCGGCGATGCGCTGCTGACCCTGGCCTTCGAAGTCCTGGCGAAGATGGAATACGCGGATGCGTCCAAGCGCATCGAACTGGTGGGAGAGCTTGCCACTGCCTCGGGCACCGTGGGGGGTATGATCGGCGGTCAGGTGAACGATCTTGAAGGCGAGGGGAAGCATCCGACGGCGCAGCTGCTCGAATCGATTCACCGCGCCAAAACTGGAGCGTTGCTGCGCGCCAGTGTTCGTATGGGCGCGATCTACGCGGGGGCGGCCGCGGATCAACTCGCGGCGCTCACCAGTTTCGGCGAGCACATCGGCTTGGCGTTTCAGATAGTGGATGACATCCTGGACGTGGAGCAGTCGTCGGAGGCTCTTGGCAAGACCGCCGGCAAGGACGCGGCGCAGAAGAAGATCACTTTTCCGGCAGTTTACAGCATCGATCGCTCCCGCGAAATGGCTGAAGAGGAACGTCTCGCGGCCCACCTGGCCTTGCAACCTTTCGACGATCGCGCGCAAAGGCTGAGGGAATTGGCGGATTTAGTTGTGCGGCGGCAGGCATGACAGCCGGAACCATGACATCACCGGCGAAAATCCGCATCGATCAACTGCTGGTCGAACGCGGACTCGCGGAGTCGCGCGAAAAGGCGCAGGCGCTCATCATCGCCGGTGAAGTAGTCGTGAATGGACGAAAGGCGCTCAAGCCCGGACACAGCGTGGCTGCGGATTCGCAGGTCGCAGTTCTCGAGCGCATGCCCTATGTCAGCCGCGGAGGCTACAAACTCGCGGGCGCGCTGGATCACTGGGCGCTGGATGTTACCGGGTGGATCTGCCTCGACGTGGGTGCGTCCACGGGCGGTTTCACGGACTGCCTGCTGCAGCGTGGCGCCGCAAAAGTGTGGGCCATCGATGTCGGCCATGGGCAGATTGACTGGAAACTGCGCAGCGACGCGCGCGTGGTAATCCAGGAAGGCGTCAATGCGCGCTACCTCGACGCAACGGATTTCCCGGCGAAGTTCGACCTCGTGGTATCCGACGTCAGCTTCATCTCGCTTACGCTTCTGATCCCCGCGCTGATTCCGCTGCTCGCACCGCAGGGCAAGATGATCCTGCTGGTTAAGCCGCAGTTTGAGGTCGAACGAGGCCAGGTCGGCAAGGGTGGCATCGTGCGCGAGCCCGCCTTGCACCAGGCGGCCTGCGACCGGGTTCGAGCGGCGGTCGAAGCGCAGGGGTTGCGGGCTGATATCATCGAAAGTCCGATCCTGGGCGCCGAGGGCAATCGGGAATTCTTGCTTTATGCCAGCCGCGAATCCCATCCATAAAATCTCGACTGCCGGGATCATCTCCAAGCCGCATAGCGAGAAGGCGGCGTTAGTGGCGCCCGCTCTGGTGAAGTGGCTAGCAGACCGCGGCGTGGAAGTTCGCTGCGATGCCGAGACCGCCGCCTTTCTGGGGACCGGCGCTGAGACGAAGAGTGGACTGCCCCGTGAAGCCGTATCCGAAGGCGCGCAACTGCTGATCGTGTTGGGCGGCGACGGGACGCTGCTGTCAGCGGCGCGGGCCTTGCAGGGCCGTGATATTCCTCTGTTCGCCGTCAATCTCGGCAACCTGGGGTTCCTGACCGCCATCACCGTCGAAGAACTTTATCCGCAACTGGAGCGAGTGCTCGCCGGCGAATACGACGTCAGCCGCCGCCGCATGTTGCACACGGAAGTGTGGCGCGGAGGCCACTGCGCCTGCAACTACGAAGCCCTCAACGATATCACTCTCGCCAAGGCCGACATCGCACGCATCATCAACCTGGAAGTGCACGTGGATGATCGTTTCATGTGCCTGTACAAGGCCGACGGGTTGATCGTCTCGACGCCCACGGGATCCACCGCTTATTCACTTTCGGCGGGCGGCCCCATCATGGTTCCCGAAGTCGCCGCTCTCTGCATCACGCCGATCTGTCCGCACATGCTGACCAACCGTCCAGTGATCGTGCCCGATGAAGCCGTCATCCGGATTACGATGAGCGGCGACAACACCACCTATCTCACTGTGGACGGCCAAGTGGGCGAGCAGTTGCATAAAGGCGATCGTGTGATTTGCCGGCGGTCCGAGCAGACGGTGCAATTGATCCGCGCCAGCGGTGTGGGGTTCTTCGATGTGCTGCGCGAGAAGCTACAGTGGGGCGGTTAAGCGGGCGGCGGCGCAAGCACCGCTAACACTACCAACCGTTTTTCGCCGCAATTGCGCACGGAATGGACAACGCCTGAAGGAGCAAAGGCTCCGGCTCCGGCGGAGACTAGTTGCTTCTCATCGCCAACTTGGATCTCGGCGTCACCCTCTAGTACAACGTAAAGCTTGTCCTGGCCGGCATGGGCGTGCGCTGAGTGTTCCTGCCCAGGCTCAAAACAATTGAGGCCGGCGAACAGGGTCTCGCCGCGCGCGATGTTTGTCTTCGCCATTTTTTGGGAAGAAAATTCGGCGAGCGCGGCCAGGTTTTTTACGATCATTGATCTCGAAGTTTACGCGTTTGCCGCGACGCCCAGTTTCTTGTACCAAGGCGTTGCACCGGTGAGCGCCGCGTTGACGGCGTTGATGTTCTCCACGCCCTTGGTCGACAGAAAATCTTCCAGCGCGGAGAGACCCTTGGTCGCGTAAATCGGCATGCCATCTTTCCACGTCGCGCGCCCGCAGAGGACGCCCGAGTAATCCGTACCCGCCTCGGTAGCCATCCGCAAGCTCTCGACGAACTGCGCGTTGCCCACGCCGGCGCTCAGATAGATGAAAGGCTTAGTCGCAACAGACGCGGCCTTTCGGAAAAGGTCCATCGCCTGTGACATGGATTGAGCCTTCTCGCCCTTATAGACGGAACTGCCTTCGACAAACTCGGCGTTGATGGGCACTTCCACTTTCAGGACATCCACTTTATATTGCGGCTTTGTAAACTCCGCCATGCAGCCAATCACCACCTGCGGCTTGATTTTGGCGTATTCGACGCCCTTCTCATTGCCACCCTTGGGATCGTAGCCCACGAATTCGAGGAAGAAGGGAATCTGGTGATCCTCGCATTCCGAGCCAATGCGCTCGACGAAAGCGTGCTTGATATCGTTGACTGACCCGTCATCGAACGGGCTGTAGTAAATCAGGATCTTGACGGCGTCCGCGCCCCAATCGACAATGCGCTTCACGGAGACGTGCGGCAGCAGGTCGGGCAAGCGGCCGGGCTTGGTGTTGTCATACCCGGAATGCTCATACGCCAACAGCAGGCCGGCGTTCGAGGAGCGCGCTTTGGCCGCTTCAAGGCCGAATTCAGGATCGAGCAGGATAGCGGAAGCGTGGGGCGTCAGAATGCGGGTGACGGCCGTCTTGAACTCCGACATCATGTCCCACGTGATCGCCTTCTGATCCACGCCCTTGGCGGTCGCAAGCGACTTCTGCAAGCTGCCGCGTTGATCCATCGCGGCCGCGGCGATAATGCCATCCTTATTGGACAGCTTCGTCATGTATTTTGTTTTTCCAGCGGAAAGAGCCATAACTTATTCTAAGGGGCGGCGCACCCACCTTGTCACCCGGCGAAAGAACGCTAGCGCCCGGCCGACGTCACGAAGGATCTGCGCCTTGAGGGCCTCCGGTGTCTCGAACTTGCTTTCGTCGCGTACACGACGCAGATATTCCACGCGAATTCGCTCTGGTGTGGGCGGGTCCAAACGATCCAGCAGGAAAGTCTCGATGGTCAGTTCCTGACTGCCGGAAGGGTCCGCGAAGGTAGGGCGATAACCGACGTTAGTAATCGAATTCCAACTGCGCTCCGACTCCGCGTCGAACGTGCGCGTGATGTAGACGCCGGTCGCGGGGAGCACCTGTGCGTGCGTTCGTAAATTCAGAGTAGGCACAGTTTGTTTGGAACCGATGCCGTGCCCTGGAACTACCTCGCCCGCGGTCGCATAGGGCCGCCCGAGCAGCCGCGCCGCGAGCGCTACTTTGCCCGACTCAACCGCGCGCCGGATTTCACTCGAGGAGACGGCTCGCCCGCGCGCCTTCACTGGGGTGACCACACGAGTCTCAAAACCGTAGATCTGTCCAAGCCGCGCCAGTACGTGCACGTCGCCGGCCTGACCGTGACCGAAGCGGAAGTTGTCGCCCACAATAACGGCGCGCGCCCGCAGGGCATGCACCAACACTCGTTCGACGAATTGCTCCGGACTCCAATGCGCCACGTCGCGCGTGAACGGAAGCACCAGCACGCATTCGATCCCTTCGCGCGCCAATATCGCGCAGCGCTCCGCCTGCGTGGTGAGCAAGCGGGCCGCGCGCTGCGGTGCGACAATCGACGCCGGATGCGGGTCGAAGGTCAGGACCGCCGGTTGCAACCCATTCTCGCGAGCGGCGCGCGCAACTTCGCGCAGCAACTCGTGGTGCCCTGTATGGACGCCGTCGAAGTTCCCGATGGTCACTGCCACCGGCTCGAACGCGGCGGCTTCCTCTAAGGAGCGGGCGACTCGCATCTACCTTGAAACTCCGGTCTGCGGCAGTGCAACCTCAAGCTGCAGGCCATCGTACGCCAGGCGCACATTGGGTGGAAAGGCGGCTTCCGTCTGCCCATGCGGCAAGTCGTGGCAAATGTGCGTGAAGAACGCGCGCTGTGGCGCCAGCTCGCGAACCGACGCCAGACTCTGCTCCACGGTCGAGTGAGTGGGATGCGGGCGGTGCCGCAAGGCGTCCAGAAACAGCACGTCCAAATTCTGTAGCAGCGCCTTTGATTCTTCTGGAATATCGCTGTGGTCGGTGAGGTAGGCGGCGGCGCCGAAACGGAATCCCAGGGTCGCGCCGCGGCCGTGCATGAGAGGAATAGGAACCACGCGCAGGCCGAACAGATCGAATGGTTCTTCGGTGATCGTGTGCAGGTCCACGCGAGGCGCGGACGATTGCGATGGCTCGGCATCGAACGCATAGCGAAAGACGCGGCGCACGATATCCAGTGTGGCTTCAGTGCCGTACGCCGGAATCGACATCTTCTGGTGATAGTTTAAGGGCCGCACGTCATCGAGCCCCAGGATATGATCCGCGTGCGCGTGCGTGAACAGGATCGCGTCCACGCGGCGGATGCCGGAGCGCAACGCCTGGGCGCGAAAGTCCGGAGTGGTGTCGATCAGCACATTCTTTCCGCCGTATTGCACCAGCACCGACGGCCGCAGCCGGTTGTCGCGCGGATCGGTGGAGGCGCAGGTGGCGCAACTGCAGCCGATGGTGGGCACGCCCGAGCTGGTGCCCGAGCCGAGCACCATGATGCGCAATGTTTCCGGCATCAGGACGACGCGGGCGCGTCCCCCGATTCGGCGGATTTCTCGGCTGGTTCTTCGGCAGCGGCGGGCGGCTTTTGTTCCGCCACCTGCACGAAACGGAAACGCAGCTCGGTGAGCGAGTTTTCGATCAGCCGCTGCTCTTCGAGAGCCAGATTGCCCCGCGTTTTCTCGGCGATCATGGCCAGCAGGTCGATGGCGTGGCGCGCTGCCGGCAGGTTGGGCGGTTCCTTGGACGGTTCTCCGAACTGGAACAGGCCAAGCTGCATTTCAGCCTGGGTCTTCAGCGAGAAAACCAGAAATTCAAATGTGGGAGGCGGTAAAGGGAACCCGGAATCGCTCATGAGCTTTATTCTTAGTGTAGTTTGGAATGGAATGCCTGCGCCGGAAGAGCCCGCGAGCCCCGATCGGGAACGGATGGACGCCATCTCCGGCG
>Ga0105248_10002554_pt1 | contig 20256 bp, 18 predicted proteins | sample KBSS34metaG_FD_81524 | JGI IMG/M metagenome (GOLD analysis project Ga0105248, IMG submission 81524) | Switchgrass rhizosphere microbial communities from Kellogg Biological Station, Michigan, USA - KBS S3-4 metaG | ecosystem: Host-associated > Plants > Roots > Rhizosphere > Soil | place...
GCTCGCATACGTCATCGTCAACGGGCACTGCGTTCCGTTCTCCACCTGGGCATGCAGGTAGTACATCGCCGCGCGCGCGAGTTGTGCGTCCGCTCGCGGTGCCCGCCACGGCGTACAGTGCTCGCCCGCGGCCATCGCTCGCCGCATCAGCTCGTGCCATGCCGGATGGAACGACACGTCGTCGATGCGTTCGCCCGTGCGGTCGTGGGTCCGCAACTGCGGCGGATTCCGGTTGGCGGCGTCCGCGAGCGCGTAGGTCTCTTCCGAGCCCAGCCAGTCGCCCCATTGCCGCAACTCGGACGCCGCCCATGGAGCGCCTTCATCCACGACTGCGCGCAGCGCGGGATCGATGTCGAAGAGGTTGCGTCCTTCGAAAGGCGGAGGCTGGTTGGATCGTGCCGTTGACGTCATGGCGCCATGGTAGCGCGCGGAGCGACCTATACTTCCTGCATGCGTCCTCTTTCGTTCCGTTCATGAGCCGCATGTTCGAAACCGTGCAGAAACGCGCCACGGCGTTCGCGCGCGATGGGCTTGCGGTCCGCCGCCTCGTTGCGAGTTGCAGCAGTTTGCTCTCCGAACGCGGCGAAGCGGCCGGCGTATCGCTCGCCAAGGTCACGCTCGACTTGTACCGCGAGCTCGATCGACGCGATCAGGCCCGGTTTCTCGCTGCGTTGCTCGCCGAGTTTTCGCCCGATCCGGTGCAGGTGCTCGCCGCGTCCGAGGCGTATGCGGCGGAGCAGTCGGCGGCGAACCTGCTCCGTTTGAGCAGTGTCGCCGAGCCGCCACGCCAGGAACTGCTGCGACGGCTGAACCGCGCGCCGAACGGAACCGCGACGATCCTGCACATGCGCGAACGGCTGCTCGAACTCAAGATGGAGCGCCCAGAGTTCGAGGCGATCGACGCCGATTTCCGGCACCTGCTGTCCTCGTGGTTCAACCCCGGATTCCTGCAGATGGTTCGGGTCGACTGGCGAAGTCCTGCCTATCTGCTCGAGCACATCATCGAGCACGAGGCCGTTCACGAGATCCGGGGGTGGGAGGACCTTCGGCGCCGTCTGCAAGCCGACCGCCGATGCTTCGCGTTCTTCCATCCGGCGCTGCCCGACGAGCCGCTCATCTTTGTCGAGGTCGCGCTTGCGGATCACATGGCCGATCGGGTCGAGCGGTTGCTCGATGTGCAGGCTGCGGCCGGCGATCCGGCGCGCGCCACGACCGCTGTTTTCTATTCGATCAGCAATTGCCAGCCGGGTCTGCGTGGTGTGTCGCTCGGCAATTTCCTGATCAAGAATGTGCTGGAAGTGCTTTCGCACGAGTTTCCGCGGCTCAAGGCGTTTTGCACGCTCTCGCCCGTTCCGGCTTTCACCGCCTGGCTTGCGCCGTTACTGAAGGCGGACATGGGCGATCGGTCGGACCCGTTTGCGCTAGCGCTGAAAGCGGTGGCAGCGCAACTGGGAACGGACATCGTCAAGCTCGCTGTCGATGCCGATAACGCCCGAGCGCGGCTCCCCGCGTTGAACGAGCCGTTGACGAGCCTGTGCGCAACATACTTGCTGCGGCCTGCGAGCGGTGCGGATTCGGCCGCGGACCCGGTGCAGCGTTTCCATCTGAACAATGGCGCGAAACTGGAGCGAATCAATTGGCTCGCCGATGGCTCGAAGAAGGCTCTGCGGGAGTCGCTCGGGCTGATGGTCAATTACCTCTACGAGCCGCAGGCCATCGAGGCCAATCACGAGAAGTTCGTGCGCGGCGAGATCGTCGCGTCGCGGCGCGTACGCGCGCTGGTCCTCGATGCGATGTGACCCGCTGCGCTTGCGCCGATCGCGCAGTGCTCCCACGCGGAGGAGGCGCCGCGGCCGCGTGACCTTCGTTACGGTTGCGCCGATTGCGCAGTGCCTCGCGAGCGAAGGGGCGGGCGCGCGTGAGCTCGCGTTACGCTGGCGGCGGCGGGCGAATCGCGGACTTCGGCCGGAACACCTTGCACACGTCCTCGCGTGTTTCGACGTAGGGCCCGCCGATCAGGTCGAGGCAGTACGGGACCGCGGGGAAGATGCCGTCGAGCGTTTCCTTGATGGCTTTCGGCTGGCCGGGAAGATTGAGGATCAGCGCGCGGCCGCGCACGACGCCCATCTGCCGGGAGAGGATCGCCGTGGGAACGTAGCGCAGGCTGACCTGGCGCATCTGTTCGCCGAATCCGGGCAGCACTTTATGCGCCACCGAAAGCGTCGCCTCCGGCGTGACATCGCGAGGCGCCGGCCCGGTTCCACCCGTGGTCAGCACGAGATCGCATCCGACGGTGTCGACGAGTTCGATCAGCGTCCGCTCGATGGCCGGCTGGTCGTCGGGAATGAGACGCGTCTCGAAGCGGTGCGGCGTGGTGAGCGCCGCCGCGAACCACTCGGTCAATCCCGGCAAGCCTCGATCGGCGTAGACCCCCGCCGATGCGCGATCCGAGATGGAAACGAGGCCAATGGTGAGAGCGAGATCGGACATGGCATTGCTCGAGCGGTCGATTGGGTGCGTTAGGTGGCGACGGTCGATTGCAGTGGAGTAGGTGACGGCGTTCGGTTGGGTACGTTAGGTGGCGACGCGTTCACACACGCACCGGGCGTGCTCAATCCCCGCCGGGCGCCTGGTCAATGGTGCGTTTCAATTCCCGGAACAGCGCGCGTGATCTATGCGGCGGCCCGCCGCGCGCGCGTTCGTCGCGCGCCTCCGCCGCGAGTCGCGCCAGAACGTCTCGTTGCGCGAGCGGATAGGCGTCCACGAACGCCTGCACGCCGTCCGCCTCTTGCAGCACGCGATCGCGCCAGCGCTCGAGAAGCGCGAAGCGCGCACGCTCGCGCTTTGATCCCTGGGACCATTGCAGCAGCGCCGCGCGCAGCGGTTCGGCATCCACGTCCCGCATCAGTCGACCGATGTACTGGAGCTGGCGCCTTCGCGCCTCGTGACGCGTGACGGTCCGCGCGAGCTTGATCGCATCGGTGAGCCGCTCCGGCAAATCGAGCGAGGCGAGCCGTTGCGGATCGAGTGCAACCAGCGCCTCGCCGAGGTCCTGCAACGCATGCATTTCCTGCTTGCGTCGGGTCTTCGACGGCGGTTCGAGCGCCTCGTTCTCTTTGGGCGAAGCGTCGCGGGCGCGCATGGAGGTCGGCGGAGAAATTGCGGTCACCAGATCGGTGGAGCGAAGGCGCCGCCGTATTCGCACGCGGCCGCGCACTCTGTCGCACGGCGGTTGCACGAGTCGGCAACGTGACCGTTTGTTATGATAGCCGACGCTTCCCTCTGCATTGATCGATGACGGCAACCGCTCAACCCGCGCTCGCCTCGGCGACGCCATTGCGTCCGCGTTTCGGCGACGGAACTTCACACTTTCCCGTATCGACGGCGGCGCTGGAAAGCGCTGCGGCTGCCGTCCTCGACGCCGCCCGCGCGGGCGGCGCGACCGCTGCCGAGACCGAGGTGTCGCAGGCCGTCGGCCAAAGCGTTACGGTGCGCAAGGGCGAGGTCGAGACGATTGCCTACAACCGCGACAAAGGTGTGGGCGTCACTGTCTATGTCGGTGCGCGGCGAGGCCACGCCAGCACCGCGGATTTCTCGCACGAGTCGATCCGCGCGACCGTGGAGAAGGCGCTCGCGATCGCGCGTTATACCGCCGAGGACCCGTGCGCCGGCCTCGCGGATCCCGATCGTCTCGCGCGCGAGTGGCCCGATCTCGATCTCTATCATCCGTGGGACCTGTCGGTCGACGACGCGATCGCGCTCGGCCAGGAGACCGAGGCGTCGGCGCTCGCCGTCGATCCGCGACTCGCGAACAGCGAGGGCGCCAGCGTCTCGCGCGGCGAGTCCGAATTCGTCTACGCGAACAGCCTCGGCTTCTCGGGCGGCTACCGCAGCTCACGGCATTCGATCGATTGCGCGGTGATCGGCGAAGCGGATGACGGCATGCAGCGCGATTTCTGGTACACGGCGGCTCGCGCGCCGGGCGACCTGCTCGCGCCGGCCGAAGTGGGCCGGATTGCCGGGGAACGGACCGTGCGCCGGCTCGGCGGGCGTCAGCTCGGCACCGTCGAATGTCCGGTCCTGTTCGAAGCGCCCGAAGCCGCCGATCTGCTCGGATCGTTCGTCCACGCGGTATCCGGTGGCAGTCTCTATCGCAAGTCGTCGTTCCTGCTCGACTCGCTTGGTCGCCAGGTGTTCGCGCCGCACGTGAACATCCGCGAAGAGCCGCATCTGCTGCGCGGCCGCGGAAGCGCGCCGTTCGACAATGAAGGCGTGGCGACCGAGCGGCGTTCCGTCGTCGCCAATGGCGTCGTGCAGGGATACTTTCTCGGCAGCTATTCGGCGCGCAAGCTAGGCCTGCAATCGACGGGGAACGCCGGTGGTTCGCACAACCTGGTCGTTGCGGGAACGGAAGACTTGCGGGCACTGATGCGCCGCATGGGCAAGGGCTTGTTCGTGACCGAACAGCTGGGGCAGGGCGTGAACCCCGTAACCGGCGATTATTCCCGGGGCGCCGCGGGCTTCTGGATCGAGAACGGCGAGATCGCGTACCCGGTCGAGGAAATCACGATCGCAGGCAACCTGAAGCAGATGTTCCAGGATGTCGTTGCGCTCGGTAACGACCTGGACCGCCGCGGCTCGCGGCACATCGGGTCGATGCTGATCTCGCGCATGACGATCGCCGGAAGCTGAGCAGGGCGTCGTTCGTGAGCGCTCTCGAGCCGATCGTCGACTGGCTGCGCCGCCTCAACGATCCGCTTCGCAACTCAACGCAGATCGGCCGCTGGATGGCGCGGCTGCCCGTCGGCGACGTGCTGGAAATCCAGCGGCAGGCCCTCGAGTTGCTCGCGAACTTTCCCGTAGGCGGGCACGAAGCGACCGCGGCGCAGATGGAGGCGCTCCTGAAGCTCGACGCCCGCCTCGAGCCGATCATCCGGGACCTCACGCGCCAGTACACGCTCAATTATCAAAAGAGCTCGACCGTCGAGTCCCGTTTGTGGCACGCGGTGTTCGATCTGGTGAAAGGGTTCGTCAGCGCATACAACGCCGCGCTCCAGGCGGGATTTCCGCATGCCGAGAATCGGCGCTGGCGAGTGATCCTGCCCTGGGCGCTCGTTCGGCTCGCGCATTACAGGGGGCTCGACGGCAAGTTCCGGCTGTTTCGCTACAGCCACTGGATACCCGCGCAGTGGCGCGAATTCCACGAGGTGTACGAGCTCGCGCGGGCGCGCTCCTGGCAGCGCGAGCAACTGGTCTTTGGCGCAGGATCGTTTGCGAAGCCGGGCATCTTCGTCGAGCAGGTGTACCTCAACATGCTCCTTCTGATGCGCCTCGACTCGGGCAACTTCACGCCGGACCAGGTCGAATGGGTCGCGAACCAGCTCGAGGATTGGGCGCCGACGCTCGCGCTGTCGCAAACGGTCAGCGACAGTGCAGGGTTCTATGTGGACCTCACGGGTGCGCAGGGGCTGCGCCGCCGCGACAAGCCCGTGGTTGGCGGCCGGGTGATGTACGTGGACACGGGCCCCGTATACACGCGTATCGTCGAGCGGTTGCGCTGGCTGCCCGAGACGGACGACGAGCCGCCCGCCGCCGGCGATCTGCCATCGCGGGAGCAGCGGCTTTTGCTGATGCGACTCGCCGCGCTGTTCGGTCCCGAGGCGATCGCGCATGCTCCGCGCGCTTCGCGGCAATCGGCGGACGAGCACGTGCGAGTCGTGAGCGGGCTCTACGCGCTGACCCGCGCGGTCGCCGAAGTGGACCGGTTGCCCGAAGCGGCCCGCACACCGGGCGTGATGACGAGCTTCGATGAAGTTACGCTCATCAATCCGGGCATCAATCCCGCGTCGGTCGAGCGCCGGGTCCGTGGCACGCGCTGGAAAATGGTCGACCGCAGCGAAAGCGGTTGCCGGTTGCAGGCGCCGGCGAAGGAAGCGCCGGCCAAGCTCGGCGAGCTCCTGGCGATCGACGACGGAGGGGTATGGATCCTCGGCGTGGTGCGCCGGATGCAGCGGCAGCAAGTCGACGAGATGACGGTCGGCGTCGAGATCATCGCGCGGCGCCTCGTGCGCGTGCTGCTGCGCAATTGGGCAGCGCCGGTCGAAATGAAGCAGGCCGCGCGCGCCAACTACGATCGTCCGTTCTTCGGCATCTACCTGCCGGCGGCACCCGAGAATCGCCAGGCGTCGCAGCGCAGCCTCATCGGGCCCGACGATCGGTTCACGCCCGGCGGCATGATCGAGCTCGATACGGGCAGCGCGCGCTATCTGATCCGCTTCACGAAGATACTCGAGCGGCAGACGGGCTGGACCTGGACACTGTTCAACGCCGTGCGGAAGCTCGCGCCCTGATGGCGTCAACGGCCGCACGCCAACAATCGTTGTTGAGCGGAGGCTGCGCGGCAGGCGCATTGCGCCCGCCGATCCCGAGGGGCTGCCATACGGTGATCGCGTCGGTGAAGTTGGTTCTGGCGTCAGGACCTCGAAGTTTGTCCCGCCATTTCTGCTGCATGCCGCGCTGCGAGCGGCCTCCCGCCTCGCGGCTGCTAGAATCAAGGACTTGCTTGTCGGCGTTCCCCTTGGTGGGCGACCGCATGGAGTAGGAGACGGGGCTCGAGCGAGCGCCGCAGCGAAACCGATCGTCGGCACGGCCGGCATACTAAAGCGAGGAGACAGGATGGAACGTCGTTCCTTCATCAAGCACACCGGCCTGGCGGGGATCCTGGCAGCGGGCTCGGCGCCGGCGTTTGCGCAGGCGGCCCCGGAAGTCAAATGGCGGCTCGCGTCGAGCTTCCCCAAGAGCCTCGACACGATCTTCGGCGGCGCCGAAACGATCAGCAAGCGCGTCGCCGCGGCGAGCAACAACAAGTTTCAGATCCAGGTGTTCGCGGGCGGCGAGATCGTCCCGGCGTTCGGCGTCGTGGACGCCGTGCAGAACGCGACGGTCCAGTGCGCGCACACCGCACCGTACTACTTCTTCGGCAAGGATCCGACCTTCGCGTTTGCGTGCGCGATTCCATTCGGCATGAACTGCCGCCAGCAGAACGCGTGGATGTATCACGGCGGCGGCCTTCAACTCGTGCGCGACTTCATGAAGGACTACAACATCATCAACTTCCCGGCGGGCAACACCGGGGCGCAGATGGGCGGTTTTTTCCGCAAGGAAATCAAGTCGGTCGCCGACTTCCAGGGACTCAAGATGCGGATCGGCGGCACGGGTGGCCTGCCGCTGCAGAAGCTCGGCGTCATTCCTCAGCAGATCCCGGGAGGCGACATCTACCCGGCGCTCGAAAAGGGCACGATCGACGCGGCCGAATGGGTGGGTCCGTACGACGACGAGAAACTCGGGCTCTACAAGGTCGCGAAGTACTACTATTACCCGGGCTGGTGGGAAGGGGGGCCGGAGCTCGATCTTTTCGTCAACACCAAGGCGTACCAGGATCTCCCGAAGGAGTATCAGGCGATCCTCGAAGGCGCGTGCTATGAAGCGAACGTCGACATGATGGCCAAGTACGACGCGCTCAATCCGCCCGCGCTACGGAAGCTGATCGCGGCGGGCGTGAAGCTGCAGCCGTTCTCCAATGAGATCCTCGCGGCCTGCTACAAGGCGACGACCGAGACGTACGAAGAAATCGCGAGCAAGAACGAGAAGTTCAAGAAGATCTACGAGCCGTGGAAGGCATTCCGCGCCGACCAGGTGTCGTGGTTCCAGGTATCCGAGAACCGTTTCGACAACTTCATGATCGCGACGGCTCGCGTGTCGCAGCAGGCGCAACAGAAAGCCACCAGCAAGTAGCGAGCTCGACTTGGTCGGCGAGCCGTAGCGGATACCGCGACTCGCAACTGCGGGCTGCGCCGCGAAACGCATGGGCCCCGCTTCGGCGGGGCTCTTGTTTTTCGCTCATCAGCGCCAGCGCGGCACTGTCGCGTTCATGGCGCGAAGCCGGACATCCGCGTGTCCCGGACGGATATTCACTTCGGTGTCGGCGAATCCTTCGGAGCCTGCTGTGTCTGCTCGCGCAGCGCGCGCTCCATCGCTTTGGTGGGATCGTCGTCGGCAGGTGGGGCCGCGCCCGGTGCTGCGGGGGCCGTTTCGGGTGCCGCAGGCGCGTTGGTATCGCCCTTCTGTTCCGACTCGCCGGACCCGGGGCCAAAGGCCTTCTCGATCGCCTTCTCCGCGTCTTCCTGTTCCTGTCCCCCGGGTGTCGCGGCCCCGCCCTTACCTGCACCGGACGATCCGCCGGCGGGCTCCTCTTCCGGCACGATGATCTGGATCTGGCGGGGATCGACCTTCGATTCGCCAGCCTTGTACACCATGACCATCTGCGGGAATGCGATGACGAGCGCGATCATCAGCACCTGGATCATCACGAAGGGGACGGCCCCCCAGTAGATCTGACCGGTGCTGATGCCGTCGATCATCCTCTTCGACACCCGGTCCATGTAAGCCTTCGCCGGCGCGACGCTACGAAGGTAAAAGAGCGCGAACCCGAAGGGCGGGTGCATGAACGATGTCTGCATGTTCACGCCGAGGAGCACGCCGAACCAGATGAGATCGATGCCGAGCTTGTCCGCGACGGGGCCGACGAGCGGGATGATGATGAACGACAGCTCGAAGAAATCGAGGAAGAACGCCAGCAGGAAGATAAGGATGTTGACGACGATCAGGAAACCCAGCTGTCCGCCAGGGAGGCTCGTCAGGAGGTGCTCGACCCACACGTGGCCGTTGACGCCGTAGAACGTCAGGCTGAACACGCGCGCGCCGACGAGGATGAACACGACGAACGTCGACAGCTTGGCGGTCGTGTCCATCGCCTGACGGAGCAGCTTCCAGCTCAGGCGCCGGCGCGCAACGGCCATGACGAGCGCGCCCGTTGCGCCCATGGCCCCGCCTTCGGTCGGCGTCGCCACCCCGAGGAAGATCGTGCCGAGCACGAGGAAGATCAGCGCCAGCGGAGGGATCAGCACGAACACCACACGTTCGGCAATCCGCGACAGCAGATTGAACTTCAGCAGGCGATTCAGCACGGCCGCGAAAAAGGCGACGCCGGTGCCGACGCTCGTCGCGATGACCAGCGTTTCATCGAGCGGGGCGTCCGCCATTTTCAACTTGGCGTAGGCGACGGCGGAGATCGCCGCAATCACGACGAGCACGATCAACGAGCGGACGCCGCTCGTGCCGTCCGGCTCGCGAAGGGTCCGCGCCTCGGCGGGCAGCGCAGGTGCCCAGTTCGGCTTCACGATCGTAGTGCCGAGCGTATACACCGCGTAGAGGCCCGCGAGGACGAGGCCGGGAATGAACGCGCCGGCGTACATGTCGCCCACGGACCGGCCAAGCTGGTCGGCCATGATGATCAGCACGAGCGACGGCGGAATGATCTGCGCGAGCGTGCCCGATGCGGCGATCACCCCGGTCGCGAGCCGGCGATCGTAGCCGTAGCGCAGCATGATCGGCAGCGAGATCAGCCCCATCGATATCACGCTTGCCGCAACGACGCCCGTGGTGGCGGCGAGCAGCGCACCCACGAAGATCACCGCATACGCGAGGCCACCGCGCAGCGTGCCGAAGAGTTGCCCGATCGTGTCGAGCAAATCTTCCGCCATTCCCGATCGCTCGAGGATCAGGCCCATGAACGTGAAGAACGGCACGGCAAGCAGCGTGTCGTTCGACATGACGCCGAACACGCGCTCGGGCAGCGCCTGCAGGAGTGACGTATCGAGCAGGCCGAGATAGATGCCGAGCAACCCGAACAGGATGCCTACGGCCCCAAGCGAGAACGCGACGGGAAAACCGATCAGCAGCGTGACGATCAGGCCGCAGAACATCAGCGGCGCGATGTTCGCAATCAGCCAGGCACTCATGACGGCTTGCCCGCGTCGCCGAGCGGTACGTCGACGCCGCGTTGCCGCGCAATCTCCTCAGCCAGTTCCTCTTCGGCCGATTTCGCCTGCACCCGTTCGAGAGGATCGGGGATGCGCCCCTGCAGGAAGGCGATGCGCTTGATCAGCTCGGACACGCTCTGAACCAGCAGCAGCGCGAAACCGACCGGGACCATCAGGCGCGCAGGCCAAATGATCAGGCCGCCCGCGTTCGTCGAAACCTCGTTTCGCGCATAGGAATCGAGGAAGAGCGGCCAGGACAGCCACATGATGATGATCGACATCGGCCACAGGAAGAAAACGATCCCGATGACGTCGATCCAGTTCTGCCCGCGCCGCGACAGCCTGCCCTGGATGATGTCGATGCGCACGTGATCGTTGCGAAGCAGCGTGTAGCCGGCGCCGAAGAGGAAGATGACCGAGAACAGATACCACTGGATCTCGAGGTACGAGTTCGAGCTGTAGTTGAACAGCTTGCGGACGACGGCATTGGCGGCGCTGATGAGCACGACGACCAGCACCAGCCAATAGACGAGGCGGCCGACGCGCTCGGTCATGCCATCGATCGCGCGTGACAACGCGAGCAGTCCGTTCACGGGCTTCCTCCCTGGCGCGCCGATTCGCGCCGCAAGTCCACGTTGCCGGAACCCCTGCCAAAGCCATCGGCGTCTTGCGCCGGCGAGGGACGCGGAATTATAGGCGAGCATGCCTGCAGGTGCGAGCGGTCTCGGGCGGCCGCATGGAGCGGCTGCTAAAATGACTCACCTCACTGGCGCATCGGTCCCATGTTCAGCCGCTCTGTCACGTTGGCGCAGTCCGACCCGGAACTCTGGCAGGCAATCAACGCCGAGAACCGGCGCCAGGAAGAGCATATCGAGCTCATCGCGTCGGAGAACTACGCGAGCCCCGCCGTGATGGCGGCGCAAGGCACGCAGCTCACGAACAAGTACGCGGAAGGCTACCCCGGGAAGCGTTATTACGGCGGCTGCGAGTATGTCGACATCGCCGAGCAGCTTGCGCTCGACCGGGTGAAGCGCCTCTTTCATGCCGAGGCCGCGAACGTACAGCCGCACTCGGGTGCGCAGGCCAATCAGGCGGTGTTCTTCGCCGTGCTGAAGCCCGGCGACACCATTCTCGGTATGAGTCTGCCCCACGGCGGTCATCTGACGCACGGATCGCCGGTGAACATGTCGGGCAAATGGTTCAACGTCGTTGCCTACGGCCTGGAGCCTTCGACCGAGCTGATCGACTACGCGGAAGCCGAGCGGCTCGCGCGCGAGCACAAGCCCAAGCTGATCATCGCGGGTGCGTCCGCGTACTCCCGGGTGATCGAGTGGAAGCGATTCCGCGCGATTGCCGACGAGGTGGGCGCGCTGCTGATGGTCGACATGGCGCACTACGCCGGGCTCATCGCGGGCGGCGTCTATCCGAGCCCGGTGGGGATTGCCGACTTCACGACGAGCACGACGCACAAGACGCTGCGCGGCCCGCGCGGGGGCTTCGTGCTGATGAAGGAAGTGCACGCGAAGGCGCTCAATTCCGCGGTGTTCCCCGGCTTGCAGGGCGGGCCGCTGATGCACGTGATCGCGGCGAAGGCCGCGGCTTTCGGCGAGGCGCTGACGCTCGACTTCAAGATCTACCAGGAGCGCGTCCTCGAGAACGCGCGCGTCCTTGCGAAGGTGATGCAGGAGCGCGGCCTGCGCATCGTCTCGGGCGGGACCGACTCGCACATGTTCCTCGTCGACCTGCGCGCGAAGCAGGTGACGGGAAAAGACGCCGAGGCAGCGCTGTCGAAGGCGCACATCACCGTGAACAAGAATGCGATTCCGAACGACCCGGAGAAGCCGTTCGTCACGTCCGGGATCCGCATCGGCAGCCCGGCCGTGACGACGCGCGGTTTCGGCGAGATCGAGTGCGAGCAGCTCGGCCACCTGATCGCCGACGTGCTCGACGCTCCGGCCGACGAGGCAATGCTGACGCGCACGCGCAACAGCGTCGCTGCGCTCACGCGCAAGTTCCCCGTCTACCGGGCATGAAATGTCCCTTTTGCGGTAGCGCCGATACGCAGGTCATCGATTCACGCGTTTCGGAAGCGGGCGATTCGATTCGCCGGCGCCGCCGCTGCACGGGCTGCCAGAAGCGCTTCACGACCTACGAGACGGTCGAGCTCCGCCTGCCGCAAGTGGTCAAGAGCAACGGCGAACGCGCCGAGTTCGACACGAGCCGGTTGCGGGTCGGGTTCGCGCGCGCGCTGCACAAGCGACCGGTGCCGACCGAATTCGTCGATGCGGCGATCGACCGCATCGTCCAGCGGGTGCTGTCTTTGGGGGAGCGCGAGATCGCGTCGCGCCAGCTCGGCGAAATGGTGATGGAAGAGCTCTACAAGCTCGACAAGGTGGCGTATATCCGCTTCGCGTCGGTCTACCGCTCGTTCCAGGACGTATCCGATTTTCGCGACGCGCTGAAAGAGGTCGAAGCCGTTCCGCTCCCGCGGAAGGGCGCGCGCCGGCCGGCGTGAGCAAGAGCCGAAGCGCGCCGCTCGCCGTTAACCTCAGCGCTGCGGGAGCATCCGCGTCCGCGCGCGTGGCGGACGATCGGTTCAGCGAAGAGGATCGGCGGCACATGGCGCGCGCGCTCGTGCTCGCCGAGCTCGGCTTGTACACGACGACGCCCAATCCACGGGTCGGATGCGTCATCGTGGGTCGCGGAGGAGCGGTCCTCGGCGAAGGCTGGCATCGGCGCGCGGGCGAAGCGCATGCGGAAGTTGCGGCCCTCGCGGACGCGCGTGATAAAGGCCATGACGCGCGCGGCGCGACGGTCTACGTCACGCTCGAACCCTGCAACCGTCATGGGCGCACGCCGCCATGCGTGGACGCGCTGCTCGAAGCCGGCGTTGTCCGCGTCGTCGCTGCCATGCATGATCCGAATCCCGAGCAGATGTCCGGCGCCATCCGATTGCGCGAAGCGGGGATTGCCGTCGATGTGGGGCTGCTCGAAAGCGGGGCCATCGCGCTCAATGTCGGCTTCGTCTCCCGCATGCGGCATGGCAGGCCGTGGGTGCGAAGCAAGATCGCCGCGAGCGTCGATGGCCGCACGGCCCTCGTGAGTGGCGAAAGTCAGTGGATCACGTCACCCGCCGCGCGCGCCGATGGGCACAGGTGGAGGGCGCGCGCATGTGCGGTGCTGACGGGCGTAGGGACGGTGCTGCACGATGATCCGCGACTCGATGTGCGGGAAGTGGCGACGACTCGTCAACCCCTTCGCGTCATCGTCGATCGTCACGGTGACACGCCGGCCGATGCACGGGTGCTGGCGCACGGCAACGCGCTGGTCGTGACAGCGGGTGCGCGGAAGAACGGCTGGCCGCCGACGGTCGAGTCGGTCGACCTGCACGATCGCGACGGGCGTGTCGATCTCGAGGCGATGCTGCGCGAGCTTGCGCGCCGAGGGATGAACGAGGTGCATGTCGAAGCGGGCGCGAAGCTCAACGGCGCGCTTCTTCGCGCGGGCCTCATCGACGAGCTGGTCGTCTACCTCGCCGGTTCGCTGATCGGTGATCCTGCGCGCGGCATGTTCGAACTCGCGCCGCCGCTCATGTCGTTGAACGAGCGCACGCGGCTCGATTGGACATCCGTCGATCCTGTCGGGGAGGACCTGCGAATCATTGCGCGAGTCAGGCACGCAAGCGGTGAGGCCGTGAAAGGCAGTGACTGATGTTCACGGGCATCGTCGAGGCCACGGGCCGGATCGTTGCGAGCGAAAGGGTCACGGATGGCGTTCGGTTGCGCGTCGATGCCGCGAAGCTCGACCTTGCCGATGTCGCGATCGGAGACAGCATCGCCGTCAACGGTTGCTGCCTGACCGTCGTTGCAAGGGCCGGCTCGCATCTCGACTTCGATGTCTCCGCGGAGACGCTCGCATGCACCACCGGATTGACACTCGACCATGACGTGAACCTGGAAAGGGCGCTGCGTCTGGCGGACCGGCTCGGTGGTCACCTGATGAGCGGGCACGTCGATGGTGTCGGCACTGTGACGCGATTCGAGGCAGTCGCCGCCGGTCCGCAGTCGAACTGGTATCTCGAAATCGAGGCTCCGTCAGCCCTTGCACCGTTTCTCGCGCGCAAAGGATCGATCGCCGTCGATGGCGTCAGCCTGACGACGAACGACGTGAACGCTTCGACCTTCGCCGTCAACCTGATCCCACACACGCTCGCCGCCACGACGCTGCATCAACTCACGCAGGGCTCGCGCGTCAATCTGGAGGTCGATCTGATCGCGCGCTATGTGCAACGGATGATCGACGTGAACGCAAAGAGGCCGACGCAGGCATCTGCACCGGCTCGTCCAGGTGACGCTTCGCCTCGAAGAATATAATCGGGCCATGGAGGCGCGCGCCGCGCCGCACGACGTGAAGCAGCGATCGACGCGGTCCGGTGCCGACGACACCGACAATCGAACGAAGCGCGGCCGCAACGCTTGGTGACGGTCGCTTTGATGAAGGAGTGACGATGGACCTCACCACGCTCGAGCGCCTGCCGCTGTGGATCGGCGGACGTGCGCACTCGCCGACGACGACCCGCTACGGTGAAGTGACGAATCCCGCGACCGGCGAGGTGATCCGGCACGTTCCGTTTGCGAACCCATCCGACGTGGACGCGGCGGTTTCTGCGGCTCACAGCGCGTTTCCCGCATGGGCGGCGACACCGGCGCTCCGCCGGGCGCGCGTGCTGATGAAATTTCGTGAGCTGCTCGAGCACCATCGCAAGGACCTTGCGCGGATCGTCACGCAGGAACACGGGAAGACACTGGTCGATGCCGAAGGCTCGGTGACGCGCGGAATGGAAGTGGTGGAATTCGCGACCGGCATACCGCACCTGTTGAAGGGCGAGCACAGCGATACGGTCGGCACGGACGTCGACAGCTGGTCGGTACGCATGCCTGTCGGCGTTTGCGTCGGTATCACGCCGTTCAACTTCCCGGCAATGGTGCCGATGTGGATGTTTCCGATCGCGATCGGCTGCGGCAATACGTTCGTGTTGAAGCCTTCGGAACGCGATCCGACGCTGTCGCTGCGCCTCGCCGAGCTGTTGCAGGAGGCCGGACTGCCCGACGGCGTGTTCAATGTCGTTCACGGCGACAAGGAAGCCGTCGACGCGCTGCTCGCGCATCCGCTCGTGCGTGCCGTGTCGTTCGTGGGATCGACGCCGATCGCGAAATACATCTACGAGACCGGCGCGCGGCACGGCAAGCGCGTGCAGGCACTGGGGGGCGCAAAGAATCACGCGATCGTGATGCCCGACGCGGACCTCGAGTTTGCGACGGAAGCCATCATTGGTGCAGGCTACGGTTCCGCCGGTGAACGCTGCATGGCGATTTCCGCTGTCGTCGCCGTCGGTGACGCCGCCGAACCGCTGGTGGAGCGGCTCGCCAGGCGCGCCAGGAAGGTGACTACGGGGCCCGGGGATGCACCCGACATCGAGATGGGCCCGGTGATCACGTGCGCCGCGCGCGATCGCATTACCGGCCTGATCGACAAAGGCGTGAGCGAAGGCGCATCGCTCGTCGTCGATGGGCGGCGTCCGACGATACCCGGACACCCCTCGGGATTCTTCGTCGGTCCTACGCTGTTCGATCGCGTGACGCCGGAAATGACGGTGTACAGGGAAGAGATCTTCGGTCCGGTGCTCATCGTTCTGCGTGCGGTGTCGCTCACCGACGCAATCGACATGATCAATGCCAATCCGTATGCGAACGGCGCGGCGCTCTTCACGCGCTCGGGTCACGCGGCACGGCGTTTCCAGCAGGATGTCGAGGTGGGCATGGCGGGTGTCAACGTACCGATTCCCGTTCCGATGGCGTTCTACTCGTTCGGCGGCTGGCGCAATTCGCTGTTCGGCGACCTGAACGTGCACGGCATGGACGGCGTACGCTTCTACACGCGCCTCAAAACGGTGACCGCGCGCTGGCCGGACGATGGCAGCGCCGCGCCGGGCTTTCACATGCCGGTGATGGGATAGCACAACGCGCCTGCGCCCTGCGTTGGATCGCGACGGCGTAGAAAACGGCAATGCGGCCCTTGGAGCTCGGCTGCCGGCCGTGATCCATCGCGATGCTTTTTCATTGCGCTCCTTCTAAATCGACGTCCGTCGACGCGCTATTCGTCCAGCACGCGCCAGCCGAGGCGATGATGTGACGGCTCCTCGCCGAGCAGCGCCTGGACGAATACGGCCGTTCCACCCGGCGCATCCGCGCGCACGGTGACTCGGTAGTAGGGCGTCCGAGGCGGCTCCGTCGGCGGCAGCGTCCCCAACGCCGCCTCGACGCTCGGCGGTGACAGCGCGCAGTTGTCGCCCGATGCGGCGCCGGCCACGATGCAAAGTCGCTCGACGATGTGCCGCAATACCACCCCCTCTCCGAAGTCGATCGTCGGTGCGGCGGACGGATACAGGTCGACCGATTGCAGCACACGCGGCACGCCACGCGCGTCTTCCCCTGCCTGGCGCGACGCGAAATAGTTGCGTCCGATACTGTCGACGCGCGTATCGGCGATAGCTCCCGATTCGAACAGCGCGGCCAGCGCACGCTCCACCGCATCGGTCGCTGCAAGCGTTGCATGTTCGCGGAGCGCCAGATTGCCGCCGATGGCGACGTCCGTGGCGAGTGATCTGCCAAGCGCGACCGCGCCCATCGTGAGCGCGAGCACGGCGAGCAGCGCGACGAAGAGGATCACGCCCCGCTGATGTCCGCGAGGAGCATCGCGATGGATCATGCGCCGGCGTTCCACATGGTGTTGCGCAGCGGCACGATCGCTTCGAACGCGCGATAGCGGTAGCCGCCGCGCGTCGCCGAGGGAATGGTCCCGGCGAGCCGCCCCGGACATGCGCTCTTGTCGTCCAGTTCGCAGTCGAACAGGACCCAATTGAAGGCAGCCGTTCGCTCCCGCTCGGGTTGATCCGTTCGCGCGATCAGGCCGACGCGGACCGCTTTGATACGTTCGAGCATCGATCGAGGCGCGCCGAGCAGCGTCGCGGCATCCCATGGACCGGGGGTAGCGGAGACCCACGTATCGAGGGTGCCGTCGCCGTCGGTGTCGATCCCATACTGAAGCTTCAGGTTCACGACGTTCGACAGCAGTGGATTGGGCGCATCGCCGTTCGTCATATCCGTGCTGCGCAACGTTCCGGAGACGAGATCGAAACGCGCGGTGGAGGGGCGCGTCGCCAGGCCGAGGTTCAGCAGGAGCGACGTGACGGGCAGCGCAACGTCGACGGGCGTGTGCGCGACATCGAGCAGGCCGGGACCGGCATTCGTCACATTCGTCGCCGTTGATGAGACGCATGTGCCGCTGCGGCTGATGGCGACGAGGCGATCGCCAGTCGAAATGCCGTCGACTCCGCCAATGCGAAAGCTCGACCCGATCGGCGCGTCGGCGGCGAAGGGCAGCGCTATACCGCTGACCCGCGCGAATGACTGGCGCACGAAGAGCGTATCCGGACGCTCCGCCGCGCCTCCATCGCTGATCAGCACGTGCACGGGACGGAGCGTCGTGGCGATGTCGGGAACCACAGGGCACGTATCCAGCCAACGGGTCGCTGAAGCGAGTCCGGCCCCCGCGTTGCCTATGGCGATTGTCAGCGTCGAGAGAGCCAGGGTGCCGGTAGCCTGCATGTCACCGACCGAGGCCGTGTTCCTGCGCATTGCCTGCACGACGACCAGCGACTGGTACACCACGGCGACCGTGAGGAGCCCGACGACGAGGCCCGCCATGACGTCGACCAGCGTGACGCCGTGTTGCCCGCGCAGTGGGGCCGACATGTTTCGTATCCGTTCAGCGATGTGCAACGACGCTCGAAAGTTGCGCACGATGGGGCGTTGCTTCGTTCGGAAGCTGCCAGAGCACCGTGATCGAGACCCGGCGGCTACCGGCCGATGATCCGTCGCCCACGGTGACGAGTGGAAGATTGTGCGTGTCCGTTACACCCGGCAGGCGCTTCGCCATCGTGGCGAGCGTACGGTAGCCGGGTCCGGGGACGTCCGGGTCGTAGCGAGCGGACAGCGTGGGAAGATCTTCGATGGACATTCGAGCAAGCGTTGACGCGGCGAGCGCGTTCGCCGCGGCACGAATGGACGCGTTGCTGCTTGCGTGAAGCGCGTCGGCGAGCATCGAGAACACACCCGCTGCTGCGAGCGAGAACACGAGCACCGCGACCAGCGCCTCGATCAGGAATGCTCCGCGCATCGCTACCGGCGCCCTGCGGCGCGAAGCGCGAACGCGGCGCGTGCTGCGGTCACACACAGAGACCGTCCTGCCGGATGGTCCAGCAGCCCGCCGTGCGCGCCCACCCGGCAGGCAGCGAGACGGTCGTCCGGGCTCCCGAATGATCGATGGTGTAAACGAACGCCCCCATGCCCTTTGCCGCAACGCCCGTGGCCGTGAGCATGAACGTGGTTGCGGTCGCCTCGCAGCTCACGGTGAAGAAGTCCGTCGGACCCGACGTTCCCGCAGCTCCGCAGTGGCCGCCGTCGTCTACATAGGTCCGCTGGTCGAGGAAGAAGTCGTCCATCCGCGCACGGGCGTCCGCGAGCCGCGTGACGGCATCCAGAATGCGGCTCCGCTTGATGTACCCGCCATACGAGGGCAGCGCGATCGCAGCGAGTGTCGCGATGATTGCCACGACGATCATCGTTTCGAGCAGCGTGAAGCCTCGGCGCTTCATGGGCATGCGTCCGCCGTTCGTTCGATCCGCGCCCGACCGCTGTTGGCCAGAATCACCTTGCGTGCCTTGTGCCCGCGACGGCACACGGTGAACGTGCCCATCTGCAGCGCGCCGTCGGTCCGGCGTGCATAGCCTAAGCTTGTATAGGACACGTAATCGGCGACCGGGCGGTTGCCGCGGATCGTGATGCCATCGGCGGCGGGACGCTCATGGGTGATGAGCGAGGGAGCGCCGCTCGCAGCGGCGACCGTCCATCCGCCTTCCCATGCGGCGGGCGTCCCTGGGCACGCGCCGCTCGCGTCCGGGCAGACGTGGACCCGGCCGCCGCGCTTGATCGCCTCGCTCCGGGCACGGTCGAGCGCGTGGAGCAGGGCGTCGGCACGCTCCTGCAACTGCTGTTCGGCGATGAAGTTGCCCCAGCCCGGAACGCCGAGGAAGAGCAGGGCGCCGACGACTGCGAGTGCAACCAGCAGTTCGAGAAGCGTGAAACCGGGAACTCGACGACCGGGGACCCAACGAAGGGGCACGCAAGACAGGCGGACGCAAGCAGAGGGTGCGCAACGGCGGGGGACGCGGCGAGCGACGCAACGACGGGGGACGGGACGACCGGGGACGCAACGACTCATCGGACACTTCCCAAGCGAGCGGCGAGCGGCGCCGGACGAGCGAAGTCTAGGAAAGGGGCACGCCCGGACGGAATCGGCGACATGGCTTAAGCCGTTCGGCGGATTGATCGGGCGCGCCCCGGGGACGGGCTTGACAGCAGATATTTGACGCCTAAACTATTTGCATAAGGGGACGCCGCGCAATCGGTGCCAGCGGCGAGAAGAAGAACATGCGGATCGTCTGCGTCGGCGGAGGGCCGGCGGGTTTGTATCTCGCGTTGCTCGCGAAGCGGGCCGAAGCGCGTAACGTCGTGCGCGTCATCGAGCGGAATCGCCCGTACGACACGTTCGGCTGGGGCGTGGTCTTCTCGGACCAAACGCTCGGCAACCTTGCGGTCGCGGACCCGGAATCCGCCGAGGAGATCGTCCAGGCTTTCAACCGCTGGGACGACATCGACGTCCATTTCAAGGGCCGCACGATAACGTCGGGCGGTCATGGCTTCTGCGGCATCGGCCGCAAGCGGCTGCTGAACATCCTGCAACGCCGCTGCGAAGCGCTCGGCGTGGAGCTCGTGTTCGATACCAACGTCGAGGATGAGCGTGCGCAGGTCGAGGAATTCGGTGCGGACGTCGTCGTCGCCGCCGACGGGATCAACAGCCGCATCCGCCAGCGCTACGCCGACTCCTATGTGCCGGACATCGACCTGCGCCGCTGCCGCTTCGTGTGGCTGGGGACGAAGAAGCGCTTCGATGCGTTCACCTTTGCGTTCGAGGAAACCCCGCACGGCTGGTTCCAGGCGCACGCCTACCAATACGACGGCGACACGTCGACGTTCATCGTCGAGACACCCGAGGAGGTGTGGAAAGCGGCAGGCATCGACCGGATGTCGCAGGAGGAGGGAATCGCGTTCTGCGAACGCCTCTTCGCGCGTTATCTCGACGGCCAGCGGCTCATGTCCAACGCTTTGCACCTGCGCGGATCCGCGATCTGGATCCGCTTCCCGCGCGTCATCTGCCGTTCGTGGACGCATTGGACTCGCACCGGGGGCCGCGA
>Ga0105248_10002555_pt1 | contig 20252 bp, 13 predicted proteins | sample KBSS34metaG_FD_81524 | JGI IMG/M metagenome (GOLD analysis project Ga0105248, IMG submission 81524) | Switchgrass rhizosphere microbial communities from Kellogg Biological Station, Michigan, USA - KBS S3-4 metaG | ecosystem: Host-associated > Plants > Roots > Rhizosphere > Soil | place...
AGCGGCGGGAGGGGGACCGCTCGCCGAAGAGCGAGGGGTGGAGGGGGCAAGCCTCGTCCACCGAGTTCAAGACAGCGCGATCGTCCCGCCGAGCCTGAGGCCTGCCCCCTCCACCCTCGGCTCTCCGCTGCGCTCGGCCGACGGTCCCCCTCCCGCCATTGCTGCCGCAATGGGGGAGGTCGCTACGCCGCCACCGGCAGGGTCACGATCGCGGTCACGCCCGCCGACTTCAGAGAGGTCAGTTCGATGTCGCCGCCGTGGGCGCGGGCGGTGGAGCGCGCGATGGGCAGGCCCAGGCCCACGCCGCCCTTGTCGAGGTTGCGCGAGGTGTCGGTGCGGTAGAAGGGCTGGAAGACGCGGTCCAGTTCGTCGGGCGAGAGGCCCGGGCCGCTGTCGGCGATGGCCACCACCGCCAGCTCGCCCTCGCGGCGCACCTCGATCCGCGCGTCGCCGCCGTATTTCACCGCGTTGTCCACCAGGTTGGAGAACAGGCGCTGGAGCGCCACCGGGTCGCCGTCGACGGTGACCGGCTTGCCGTCGACGATCTCCACCTGGCCGCCGACCATCGAGGCGTCATCGGCGACGCATTCGATCAGCGACAACAGGTCGAGGCGTTCGCGCCGCCGGGGCGCGCCTTCGTCGCGGATGAAGGCCAGCACGCCGCCGATCATCTGCTCCATCTGGTCGACGTCGGAGAGCACGGATTCGCGCACGCCCACCGGCGCCTGTTCGAGCTTGAAGCGGATGCGGGCGAGCGGGGTGCGCAGGTCGTGAGAGATCGCGCCGACCATGGCGGTGCGGTCGAGGATGTAGCGCTTCAGCCGGGCCTGCATCTCGTTGAAGGCCTGGGCCGCGGCGCCGATCTCGGCGGGGCCCTTCAGCGTCATCTGCGGGGCGTGCGGATCGCGGCCGAGGGTCTCGGCGGCCTCGGCGAAGCGCTTGAGCGGCGCGCTGATCCGCCGGGAGAACAGATAGCCCGCCGTGGCCACCAGCAGGAATCCGCCCAGCAACCAGCTCGAGGCCTGCAGCTGCCACTCGGTGGGGAAGGGCTCGGTGGGCGAGCGGACCACGGTCCAGGCGCCGTCGGGGCGCTGCAGGGCCGCGGCGAAGTCGCCGAAGATCGGCAGGTCGGCGCCGCCGCCGAACCGCCGCCAGCCGCCGACGCGCGGCCAGCCGCCCTCGGGTGCGCCCCGGCCCGGATCGCCGAAGCTGGGTGGCGCGCCGCCGGGACCGGGGACGCCGGCGTTCTCACCGCGCGGCGGGCCGGGGCGGCTCAGCGCGCGCTGGATGCGCCAGATGGGCGAAGCGTGCTGTTCCTCCAGCCGCACCTGGGTTTCGGGGACGCCGAGGGTGCGGGCGAGCATGGCCAGGGTCCGCTCGTGCTCGCGGTGCTGGGTGTTGAGGTCGGCGGGCAGGACGGCGACCACGGTGCGGGTCATCGGCCGGCCGAAGCGGGTCTTCAGTGTGCCGCCACGGACCGCCTGGGCGACGTCGGCGACGCGGTAGATCGGCGGCCGGGGCGGCGGCAGCAGGAAGATGATCCCGAAGCTGATCACCTGAGCCACCACCAGGCTGGCCAGCAGCAGGGCCACCAGCTGCAGGCTGATCGGCGCCCGCGGTCTTGGCCGGCCCGCCCCGCCTGCCGGCGCGATACTCACAGCGGGGGGCTCACCGACGCGTACTCATGCCCGGGTGACCTTGGCGTCGAACAGGTAGCCGGCGCCGCGATAGGTCTTGATGATCTCGCCCTCGACGGAGGCGTGCAGCTTGCGGCGCAGGCGGCTGATCTGCACGTCGACGGCGCGGTCGAAGACCTCGGTCTGCGAGCCGCGCGCCTGTTCCAGGAGCTGGTCGCGCGACAAGATCCGCTGGGGGTTCTCGAGGAACACGCTGAGCAGGGAGAACTCGCCGCCGGTGAGCAGGATGGTGGTGCCGTTGGGCGCGCGCAGCTGGCGGCGCAGCGTGTCCACCACGAAGCCCTGGAAGTGATAGGTCTTGCCGCGCCGGGGCGCGCCGCCGCGCACCTCGTCGAGCCGGCGGAACACCGCGCGGACCCGGGCCAGCAGCTCGCGCGGGCTGCAGGGCTTGGGCAGGTAGTCGTCGGCGCCGAGCTCCAGGCCCAGGACGCGGTCGACCTCGTCGCCCATGGCGCTGACCATGACGATGGCCGGGCCGCCGGCTTCCGACAGGCGCCGGCAGATCGACAGGCCGTCCTCGCCCGGCAGCATGACGTCGAGCACGATCAGGTCGATGGGCGCGGCGGCCAGGGCGGTTTCCATGGAGGCCGCGTCGCCGGCGGCATGCAGCAGGTAGCCGTGCTCGCGCAGGTAGCCGACCACCTGTTCGCGAAGCTCCGAGTCGTCGTCGACAACCAGGATGTGGCGGGCGGGAAGGACGCTGGTGCTGGCTTGGCTGTTCATGACCTTCTCCTTCGTCGCCGATTGTGGCGCCCGGACGACTGGAGCGCCACATTCGAAGAACACGGTCACTGATGCTTGCGGACGGCGCACGGGCAGGCCCCATTCTAGGGCCTCCCTTTGCGTCAGGCGGTGACGGCCTGGGTCGAGGCGGTCTGCGGCTGGGCGTCCGCCGAGCCGTGTTTGTGCGCGGCGCGGAAGGCGTCGATCGCGGCGGAGAGTTCCGCCGTGCTCAACGAGCCGTCGCCGTTGGTGTCCAGCTTGGCGATCGCCTGGGTGAGGCTGGTCGTCGCGCTGCTCGCATCCTGTCCGAGGGCCGAGGAGATCTCGTCCGCGCTCAGGGCGCCGTCGCCGTTGCTGTCGGCCTGCCCGAAGATCTGCTGGGCCAGGTCGGCGCTGGAGGCGTGGTGGGCATGGTGGTGGTGATGCACCCCGCTCGGTCCCGCCCCCGAGCTCGCGTCGGCCGCCTTCTTGGCGTCCAGCGCGCTGGCCAGTTCATCGGTGCTGATCTTGCCGTCGCCGTTGGTGTCCAGCTTGGCGAAGGCCTGGCTGGCGGCGTCGGTCCCGGAGGTGGTGTCCGCCCCCAGGGCCTTCTCGATCTCGTCGAGACTGAGCTGGCCGTCGCCGTCGGTGTCCACCGCCCCGATCACCTTGTTGGCGATGTCGGTGCTGGAGGGCGGACCCTGCTGCTGGGTGGTCATCAGCGACGCCAGGGTCGCCGAGGCGAACTGGGTGGCGGACGGGCCGCTGGAGGTCGGCTGCGGCGGGCTGGGGGCCGCCGACGCCGGCGCCGCGGCGCCCGGCAGGTCTTGCCCGGCGCCCAGCCCCTGCGGCTGGCCCTGTTGCTGGAGGAGCATGCTCAGCAGGCGTTGTGCCTCACTGCCTCCGTAAGCTGTTGATGTGGAAGATATCTGCATCTAAGCCTCACACTTGGTTTCAGGTACGCGCGACGCATCCGACCTGTTGGGAAGGCGCGCCACGCGGGGACCGCAATGCAAGTTCTGAGGAAAGTCTCGGTGTTAGCGACTGTTGCAGGTCCCGATGCGGGTCTGACACGATCGGGACGCGCGCCGAGGGGCCGGCGATGATATCGAAAGACGACAGTCATTTGCTGGCCACAATCATGCTCAATCGATCGATCCGTCGTGAGGGATTCAACTAGATGACTGGGTATTTTTCGCCGAGCGCCCAAGAAGGCCGCGTGCGGGGTGGCCGCGTTGATGGCCGGCGCCGGACCCAGCTTCTGCGCGTCGGCGTGAGCCTGACCGCGCTGATCTGGGCGGGGCAGGCGATGGCCCAGACCACCAGCATCACCACCGACACCACCGCGCCCCTGGCCACCTCGACGGCCGGCGACATCACCGTGGTCACCGGCGGCTCGATAAAGCCCCCCGGCGGCGTGGCGGTGACCATCGACAGCAACAACAGCCTGACCAACGCCGGCATCATCCAGTTCCAGGACAAGAGCAGCACCACCGACGTCCTGATCCTGGGCGGCCATACCGGCAACGTCACCAACTCCAACACCATCCAGAACGACGACACCTCGACGACGACCACCGACTCCAACGGCATCGTCCACGGCCCCTTCGCCAACGGCACGGACCGCTACGGGATCCGGCTGATCGGCCCCGGGCCGTTCACCGGCTCGATCACCAACGGCGCGGGCGGCGTGGTGACGGTGAAGGGCGACAACTCCTACGGCATCTCGGCCGAGAGCGATGTGGTCGGTTCGATCGTCGGCGCGGGCTCGCTGAGCATCCAGGGGACCAACAGCATCGGCCTGCGCACCACCGGCAAGGTGAGCGGCGACGTGACCATCAGCGGCGCGACCACCGCCACCGGCCAGGGCGTCCAGGCGATCAACCTCGGCAACGACGTGGGCGGCGCGCTGGCGATCAGCGGCACGGTCACCAGCACCGGCTATCGCTACACGACCCGCAGCACGGACCCGGTGACCTTCGCCAAGCTCTTGTCCGCCGACGACCTGCTGCAGGGCGGCGCCGCGGTCACCGTGGCCGGCAACGTCGGCAAGGGCATCCTGGTCGACGCGTCGTCGACCACCGACTCCACCGGAGTCGTCAGCACCATCACCGGCAGCATCAACACCTTCTCGCAAGCCCCGGCCCTGGTGGTCGGCGCGGCGGGCCGCAGCGTCGCCATCGGCGATGTGGGGACCGGCGCCGACGCCTTCGGCATCGTGCTCAAGGGCAATGTGCTCGCCAGCGGCGTCTATGACGGCATCTCCGCCACCGGCGTGCAGCTGGGCGTCGCCAACGGCGGCGCGGTGACCACCGGCGACGGCATGCGGGTCGGCGGCACCCTGGGCGCCACGTCCTACGCCGCCGACGCCACGGCGCTGCACGTCAACGCCGGCGCCAGCGTGCCGGTGCTGCGCAACGACGGCACGATCGCCTCGGCGGTGAGCACCGACGCGCAGGGCGCCACGTCACGCGCGGTGATGATCGAGCCGGGGGCCAGCGTCACAGCGCTCCTGAACGCCACCTCGATCTCCGCGTCGGTCACCGGCCAGCTGGCCAACGCCGCCGCGGTCGTCGACCGGTCCGGCACCCTGGTGGAGGTCGAGAACCAGGGCACGATCAGCGCCGGCCGGACGCTGAGCAGCACGACCCAGGCGGTCACCGGGACGGCCATCGCGCTCGACCTGTCGCTCAACACCACCGGCATCCACATCATCCAGGAGACGCCCACCGGCGCCACCATCACGCCGGGCATCACCGGCGCGGTCAACCTGGGCTCCGGCGGCGACCGGGTCGAAATCCTCGGCGGCAAGCTGACCGGCGACCTGGACCTCGGGGCCGGCGCCAACACGCTGACCATCGACGGCGGCGCGACGGTCAAGGGCGCGCTCAATGCAGGGGGCGGCACGGTCGCGCTCACCGTCGGCGCGGGCTCGCTGAGCATCGACAGCGCCAGCCAGCTGAAGCTCACCAGCCTGTCGCTGGGCGCGACGTCGCAGACCATCGTGACCGCCGATCCGGCCACGGGCCAGGCGACAAAGCTCGATGTGGCCGGCAACGCCAACATCGCCACCGGCGCCAAGATCGGCGTGCGGCTGAACTCCCTGCTGCAGGGCTCCGCCACCTACACCCTGATCCGCGCCGACCACCTGACCAGCGGCGCGATCGACACCAGCCTGCTGGGCAGCGTGCCGTTCCTGTACAAATCCAGCCTGCAGACCGACACGAACGCCGGCACCATCACCGCGACGCTCAGCCGCAAGACCGCCGCGGAACTGGCCCTGCCGGTGACCTCCGCCGGGGCCTACGACGCCCTGGTCGTGGCCGTGAACAAGGACGTGGGCCTGCGCGGCGCCCTGCTGGCCCAGACCGACCGGGCCGGGCTGATCGGGCTCTACAACCAGCTGCTGCCCAACCACTCCGGCAGCATCTTCAACGTCTCGGCCGCGGCGATCGACGCCTTCGCGCGGCCGATCGACGAGCGCCAGGACACCCACGGCGGCGGCTTCTGGATGCAGGAGATCAACCTGGGCCTGTCGGCGGCCAACCGCCCCGACGATCCGGGCTATGACGGCTGGAGCCTGGGCGCGATCGCCGGCTACGAGCTGCCGGCCACGTCGCTCGGCATCTTCGGCGCGACCTTCGGGGCCAGCACCAACACCATCTATCCGAACAAGACCGACAGCTCCGAAGACCTGCACTCCAACATGATCGACGGCGGCCTCTACTGGCGCGCCTCGCGGGGCGGCTTCTCGGTCAACGCCAAGGTCGGCGCGGATTATCTGAAGGTCACCAGCGCGCGGGTGGTGGAAATCCTCGGCGGCGACGGCCTGGCGGTGAACCGCCGCTCGACCGGCGAATGGTCCGGCTATGGCCTCTCCACGCGCGTGGCGGCCAGCTATGAGGCCCGCTTCGGCCGCTACTACATCCGCCCGATCGCCACCATCGACTACCTGCGGCTGATGGAGGGCTCCTACACCGAGTCCGGCGGCGGCCAGGGCATGGACCTGGCGGTCAACTCGCGCACCTCCTCGCGCACCTCGGTGTTCGCCGGCGTGGCGGTGGGCGCGACCTATGGCGTCGACAACAGCTGGGGTCCGGAAGTGCTGGTGGGCTACAAGGGCGTGGCCGCCGAGAACCTCGGCACCACGACGGCGAAGTTCGTCTCCGGCGGCGACGCCTTCGACCTGCGGGCCGGCAGCATCTCCGGCCAGGGCGCCGCGGCGCACCTGTCGGTGAAGGGCGAGAACGGCTCGGGGGGCTTCGCGGTGGAAGGCGGGGCGGAAACCCGCGACGGCCTGAACATCTACGACCTGCGCCTGGCCGGCCACATCCAGTTCTAGGGGCGGGCGGCAGAGCCAAACTCTCACCCGCTCATCCCGGCGAATGCCGGGAGCCAGATGGCATGGGGCTAAGGGAGGCCGCTATGGGCTTGGAGCCAATCCAGTCAGCCGCTGAGTTATGAGATCTGGGTCCCGGCATTCGCCGGGATGAGCGGTATCAATTACCGCGGCACGTTGTCGTCATAGCGGGCGCAGGTCTGGACCATGCCCGGCGCGCACTCGCCGTTGTTCCAGGCGACCTGCGGGGCGCCGGGCTGGCAGCAGGCGGCGACGCCCGACAGGCTGACGAACAGCAGCCCCGTCACCACCCACCCAAGCACGGCGCAGCATAGCCGCAAGCGCTGCAATCGAGACGACATGCACAACTTCTCCGGGGCGTCCCTGGCGAGCCCCCGCCACTCCCCTGCCCGATGCGCTCTAACATGCCGATGCGCTCGATTGTCGCGTATTGCCCTTTCATTGCATCTTTTTTCCCGCTGGCTCGTAAGTGTGGTTTTTCAACAGCTTGACCATAACACGTGTGTCACGATTGAGGCGGTTTTCGCGCTGCGGGTTCAGCGAACGTGATCGCCGCGCCGAGCGCCAGAATGGCCGCGAAGGAGGGCCAGGCGCCCAGAATAACACGATCTGCGGTTGCATGAATGCGCCAGGTGGCCACGGCCGGGGTGAATCCGCCGAACAGCGCCGCTTCGATCGGGCTGTTCAGTCGCCGTCGGAGAGGTGCAGCATGGTCGGGCCGGTGAGGGAGGCGAAGACCACCGTGACGTCGACCTCGGCCTGGCGCAGCCGGCTCAGCGCCTCGAGGCCGCTCATGTCGGGCAGATCGGCGCCCAGCACGATCAGCTCGTAGGGCCGGGCGGTCGCCAGGCTCACGCCCTCGGCGCCGTGCGGCGTGGTCTCCACCACGAAGCCCTGGTCAGCGAACATCCGCGCGAGGCTCCGCGCCACGGCGGGGTCGCCCTCGACCACCAGCAGGCGCGGGCCAGCCGCGGTCCTGCCGACGAAGACGTCGTCGTCGTCGATGAGTACGCTCGGCACGGGGGTGGCGGCCTCCAACTCCTCCCTGGGCATCTCGGCGTGCTTCATGACGTTGAAGGGGCCGGTGGCCAGACGGCGCGGATGACGGCGATCAGATCGGCGCTGATGAAGGGCATCTCGAGAACCGCGATCCGCTCTGAGCGGCGGAACGCCTCCTCCATCACTTCGCTGTCGTCGGTGATCAGGACGATCAGGCCGTCCCAGGGCCTGGCCCGCAGGCCGGCGGCGAAGGTCGCGGGATCGGGCTTCGCCAACCGATCGTCGATGATCAGGGTCATGGCGATGCTCATCGGCAGCCGGTCCAGCCCCTGGCCGGCGTCGAACAGGAAGGCGTTCAGTCCGCCGGCGACCAGGGCGAGCTCCAGCGACGCGGCGAGCACGGGATCGCGAACCACCACGATGGCGCTTGCCTCTGGGATCGAAGCTGCCGGCACGCCTACGGAATCCTCGCACGCCGGGCCCGCGAAATGCGGACCCGAGCGACGACGGAATCGTACGCACTCAATGCCTTGCGCCCAACCTGGGGGTTCTACGGAGTCCGAGCGGCCAAGCTCTCGCGGAGCAGGTTATCGGCGATCACTTCGCGCTTGGCAGATGTCAAAGCTATTTCAGACCAGTTGCTGGCGCGAATTGGAATTCGGGGGATAGCGATTCGCCGAGCTGGACTGCTGCGACAATATTCGTCCTGGCTTCGCCTTCGGCGATGTGCCGTGGTTACTTCACCAGATCGGCGTTCCGGGGAACTGAGAACTTGGTGCTCGCGGGGGGGTTGCAGCGGCCAGAACGAATTGTAGACCTCATCTCGGCGGGGGTGATCGCGATTGCCTTGATCGCGATGGCCGGGTGGCAGTTCGGCAGCGTTCCCATGACCTCTGTCATCGTCGGATCGATCGCGCTCCAGCCGACGACCGCCGTGGCCCTGACGATCGGGGGGGTGGGGCTTGCCGCGGGCGCGCATGGCTTGCGCCTGGCGTCGCGCGCGGCGGCGGTTCTGTTGCTGCTGGCGTGCGTCGCCTGGCTGTCGGCCTACGGGCTGCAGAGGAGCGTGCCGACCGACCTGCTGCTCTACCGCGCGCAGGTGCTCGCCCAGCATCCGGCGCCTATCTGGCCCGGCCGGCCCAGCCTCCTCACCTGCGTGGTGGTCGGGATGTTCGCCATATCGCTGCTGGGCGTCGGGCAGCGCGAACCCAGGGCGAGGTTGATGGCGGTCACAGCCGCCAGCCTGGGCGCCCTGCTCGCCAGCCTCTCGATCCTGCCCTTCCTGCTGCAGGACCCCACGAAACTGCAGATCCTGCATCAGAACCTGCGCATCGCGCTCAACACCGCGATCGCGGTGGGCGGCCTGTGCGTCGGGGTGCTGATCCTCAAGCGCGACACCGGCTGGGTGCGCCTGGTGGCGGGCGGCGGCGAACGCGGGCGCATCGCGCGGCTGCTGACGCCGGTCGCCCTGACGCCGGTCGCCATCGGGGCGCTGGCGAACCTGGGGGTGCTCGGCGGCTACTACGGCCCCGATGTCCGGATGCTGATGATCATCGAGATCAGCGTCTGCACGCTGCTGTTCCTGGCGTTCTGGGCGGCGCAGACGCTGGGGCGCGAGCGGGGCAAGCGTGACAGCCTGGCGCGTGCGATGGAGCGGTCGACGGTGATCGTCGTCGACGCCAGCGGCCGGATCACGCACTGGCCGCCGGCCTGCGAGGCGCTCTATGGCTGGACGGCGGCCGATGCGCTGGGGCGCAGGCCGGTGGAATTCCTCAGAGCCGATGGCGTCGCGACCCGCGACGTCATCGCCGCCGCCCTGGAAGAGCGGGGCGAGTGGCGGGGAGAAGCCCAGCACCTGACCAAGTCCGGCGAGACGCTTTGGGTCGCCATCCAGTGGGTGAAGCAGGACCTGGTCGGCGAGGCTGAATCGCAGATCGTCGCCACGATCAGCGACATCACCGAGCTGAAGCGCATGGAGACCGACGCGCGGGAGGATCAGGAACGCCTGAAGCTGGCGGTGGAGGCCTACGACCTGGGCATCGCCGACGCCGATATCGCCAATCGCTCCTTTGTCGCGGACGCCGGGTTCGAGCGATTGCTGGGGCTGCCGCCGGGCGGCCTCGAGAACAGCCTCGACAAGCTGAACGCCATGGTCGTCGAGAGCAACCCGGACCGCGACGTCGATATCGCAAACCACAAGCCCCAGCAGTTCGACGACGTGCGCATGCGGCGCGCGGATGGCGAGCTGCGCGACTTTCATGGCGTGCGGCGGTTCTTCTATTCGCCGGAAGGCGCCCACGTGCGCACCATCGGCATCTATCGCGACGTCACCGAGCAGTTGCGCGACGAGGCGGCGCGACGGGAGAGCCAGGAGCGCCTCGCGCTGACCGTGAAGGCCTACAACCTTGGCGTCTGCGATATCGACATCGCCAACGACACCATCCACGCAGACGACGGGCTTGAGCGGATGTTCGGCCTGGCGCCGGGCGCCATGAACGGCCCTGTCGCGGCGCTGCGCGGAACGCCGGTTGGCGAGGATCTGGCCGCCGCCCAGCGCCTTTCCGCGCCGGCCATCGCCGCCGGCCTGCCCAGCCTGATCGACAACCTGCAGATCCATCGTTCGGACGGCGAGGTGCGTGATGTGCACGGCGCTCGGCGCTTCTTCTACTCGCCGCAAGGCGCGCATGTGCGAACCGTCGGCATCTATCGCGACGTCACCGAGGAGCGCCAGGCGCAGCGCGACCTGGCCGAGCGGGGCGACCGGCTCGCCGAGCTTCGCGCGGAACTGACCCATGTGGCGCGCCTCAGCGCCATGGGCGAAATGGCCGCCGGCCTGGCGCACGAGATCAACCAGCCGCTGACCGCGATCGGCAACTCGGTGGGCGCGCTCAAGCTGATGCTGGGCGACGGCGAGACGCCGCTGGACGCCACGACGCGGGCGCGCGTGATCCGGGCCGCCAACCAGGCCGAGAGCCAGGCCGTGCGCGCCGGCGAGATCATCCGGCGGCTGCGCGACTTCATCTCCCGCGGCGACGCCGACGCTCGCGACGAGGCGTTGGCCCCGCTGATCGAGGACGCCGTCGCACTGGGCGCCCCGAGCGCCAAGGCCGATGGGATCGAGATGTGCTTCGAGCTGTCCCCGAAGGCCGATCGCGTGCTCGCCGACCGCATCCAGATCCAGCAGGTCCTGGTCAACCTGGTGCGCAACGCCACCGAGGCGATGCGCACCGCGCCGGGGCCGCACCGCCTGACCGTTTCGACGCGCGCCCAACGCGGCATGGTCGAGGTGGCGGTGCGCGACAACGGTCCCGGCATCGCCGCCGAGATCGCCGCCGAACTGTTCTCCCCGTTCCGATCGACCAAGAGCGACGGGATGGGCGTGGGACTCTCGATCTGCCGGCGCATCATCGAGGCGCACGGCGGAAGCCTCTGGCTGGAAGCCTCCGACCTCGGCGCCGACTTCCGCTTCACGATCCCCCTGGCCTCGAAGGAGCGCCGTCATGCCTGATGGGCAGACCCTGTACGTCGTCGACGATGACGAGGAGGTTCGCGAGAGCGCCGCCCTGCTGCTGGAGGCCGCCGGCTACGAGGTCGCCACCTTCGCCTCGGGGATCGAATTCCTCGATCGGCTGGATCCCGCGCAACCGGCTTGCATCCTGCTCGACATCCACATGCCGGGGATGGATGGCCTGGAGGTGCAACGTCAGCTCAACGATCGCGGCGTGACCCTTCCGGTCATCGTGCTGACCGGGCAGGCCGACATCGCCATCGCGGTCCAGGCGATGAAGAACGGCGCCTTCGAATTCCTGGAGAAGCCCTATCCGAACGACGCCCTGCTGGCCTCGGTCGCCGCGGGGTTCGCCAGGCTGGGCGCGGCCACCGAGGATCGCGCCGCCGCCGACGACGCCAGGGCGCGGATCGCCAAGCTGACCAAGCGCGAGATGGAGGTCATGCGCGGACTGCTCGCCGGCCTGCCCAACAAGTTGATCGCCTATGAGCTCGACATCAGCGGGCGGACCGTCGAGGTCTACCGGGGCAATGTGATGACCAAGCTGGCCGCGCACAGCCTGTCGGCGGCGGTGCGCACCGCGCTGGCCGCGGGCGTCGAGCCGCTCGTCTCAGCGCGGTAGCGAAGGCTCAGGCGGCGGCCAGCAGGGGCAGGGCGCCGGCGACGGCCGCGTAGAGCTTGGCCGGGTCGATGGGTTTGGGAATCACGCCGTCCATGCCGGCGGCGAGATAGGCGCCGGTCTGGTGGGTCATGACGTTGGCGGTGACCGCCAGGATGGGCGTGCGCGGGCGGCCGTGGAACTTCTCCCAGCTGCGCATGGCGGCCGTCGCCTTGACTCCGCCAAGCCGCGGCATCTGGATGTCCATCAGGACCAGGTCGAAGTCGCCGGCCTGGAAGGCGGCGACCGCCTCGTCGCCGTCGGAGGTCATCACGAGATCGACGCCGAGCGGTTCGAGCAGCGCGGCCAGCACCTTTTGATTGGTGAGATTGTCTTCGGCCGCCAGAACGCGGACGCGGTCGCAGCTGGCCTTCGGAGCGCCCGCGGCACCGGCCGGCGCGGCGGTCGACAGATGGCCCAGGGGCGCGAACAAGGTGAAGGTTGATCCGGCGCCCTGCACGCTCTGAGCGGTGATGTCGCCACCCATCAGCGCGGCCAGATCGCGACAGATCGCCAGGCCCAGGCCCGTGCCGCCGAACATCCGGGTGTTCGAGCCGTCGGCCTGGGTGAATTTCTCGAACAGCCGGGCGATCTGATCCGGCCGGATGCCGATCCCGGTGTCACTGACCGTGACCCGCAGCCCGTCAAGGGCGGCGGCGACTCGCACCTTGACGCCCCCGGCGGAGGTGAACTTCACGGCGTTGGCGACGAGGTGGGAAACGATCTGGCGCAGCCGGGCCGGATCGCCGCGCCACCCGCCCATGGCGCCCGGTTCGAACGTCGCGTCGAAGGTCACGCCCTTGAGCTGCGCCGAGACCGCGAAGGCTTCGAAGGACGGGCGCAGGGCGGCCTCCAGGTCGAAGGTCCGATCATCGAGCGTCAGCTGTCCGGCCTCCACCTTGGCGAGATCGAGCACGTCGTTGAGCAAGGAGAGCAGGCCCTCGCCGGAGGACGTCAGGACTTTCAGGCGCTCACGCTGAGCCGGCTCGAGCGGGCCGGCCTCCATCACGTGCGCCATGCCCAGCACGCCGTTCAGCGGCGTGCGGATCTCGTGGCTCATGTTGGCGAGGAATTCGCTCTTCGCGCGGTTGGCGGCCTCGGCCCGTTCGCGCGCCTCCTGGGCCAGGCGCTCGGCCTGATGGGTCGAGGTGACGTCGAAGAGTACGGCCACCATCCCGCCGTCGCGGGTGGGGCTGACCTTGCCATGGATCAGACGTCCGTCAGGCAGCAGGAGTTCGTCGGGCGGATTGTTCGCGGAAAAGGCGCCCGCCTGCGCCGTCTCCGGCGTCACGCGGTAGGGCACGCCGGCCGCGACCGTTGCCGCCAGGATGGCCTCGAAGCGCAGCCCCAGGACGGGGACCACGCCGAACGCCTTGAACAGGTCAGCGTAGGCCTGGTTCCAGAAGGTCAGCCGCTGCTCGCGGTCGAAAAATGCGATGGCGCTAGGCGCCACGTCCAGCGCCGATTGCAGGCTGCGAAGGGCCGCGTGCGCACTCATCCGCGACACGGTCAGCATGGCCACCGAGGCGCCGAGGATCAGGGCGGTGACGCCGGCGACGTCGAGCGCCAGCGGCATGCGGGACAGCACGCCGTGCAGCGCGCGACCGAGCGGCATCGGCGCGAGATTGATCGCCGCCATGGCGGTGAAGTGCAGGCCGCATATGGTCAGGGCCAGGAGGCCGGCGGCCGCGGCGGCGCGGCGCGCCGGCACGCCCAGTCCGGCCGCGGCCATGGCGGCGGCGCCCCCGACGAGCGCGATGAGCACCGCCGCGGCGACCAGGGTGTGGTCCCAGCCGAGGATGACCGGTCCGCTCATGGCGGCCACGCCGACGAAGTGCATCGCCGCCACGCCGCCGCCGACGATGGCGCCGCCGATCATCCGGCCCCAGGTCTTATGGCTGCGCGCGGCGGTGAAGAAGCCGCAGGACAATATGGCGATGGCCGCAAGGAGGGAGAGCGCTGTCAGGTCGAACGCATAGGCGATGGTAATCTTGGAGTCGTAGGCAAGCATGGAGAGGAAGTGCGTCGCCCAGACGCCGGAGCCGGTGACCAGGCCCGCGAACGCGCTCCAGCCGACCCTGGCGGCCTTGATGGCCGAGGCCGCGCGGGCGTAGACGGCCAGGCCGGTCGCACAGGAAACAACGCAAACCACCAAGGCGATGATCAACAAACGGGGGTCGTGTTGATCTCTGAGACAAGCCAGGACTGTGAACATCGCTTGTCTCCCCACCCGCACCTCTGACGCCGACTCTTGCAGTGCGATCGGTGGCGCCTTGGTGACTTGCTGTGCTGGAGCTTAGGCGACCACGGCGGGGCGACCATTCGTGTGATCCCCCTACGTATTTCCCGCAGGGTGGCGAGCCGGGCGGGATTTCGACCGCCGGACCCTGCGACGAATTGGCGCGAACCGACTATGTGGTTGGAAAACCACAGGATCTGCAGCATTCGCCGGTCGGTCTCCGTAGAAGTACGGAGGACCGTGCGGCCTTCGATCGCGGCCGTCGTTAACCTGACGGGCGAAGGGTGCGCGCCCGTCTAGGAGCGCCCGGGATGTTCAAGGTCCTTCTCTGCATCGCGATGAAACACGACTGGTGGCTGGTCATGCTGGCCGCGGCTGTCTGTGTCACGGCGACCTCGGCGACCTTCTTCCTCTACTCGAAGGTGCCCGCCTTCCCGAGATGGCGGCGCTGGGCCTGGCTCTCCATGACCGGGGCGGTCGCCGGGTCCGGTATCTGGACGACGCACTTCGTCGCCATGCTGGCGTTCGAGACCGGCCTGCCCACCGGCTATGCCGCGGGACCGACCGCGGGATCGCTCGGCGTCGCCGTGCTCAGCACGACGCTCGGCTTCGCAATTGCGTCCGCGAGCGCGAGCCGCGCGTCCCGCCTGAAGGCCCTGGCCGGCGGCCTGGCCGTCGGGATCGGCATCACCTTGATGCACTACGTGGGCATGGCGGGTTATCGAACGGCCGGGACCATCCGATGGGACATGGGCTACGTCGTCGCCTCCGTCCTGGTGGGCGCCGCCTTCGCGGCCGCCGCCCTGCTGACGGCCCGGGCCGGATCACCGCCGAGGCGTCGGGCGATCGGGGCTGGCTTGCTGACGCTTGGCATCGTTGGGATGCACTTCACCGGCATGACAGCGGTGACGATCCTGCCGGACCTGAGCGTGAAGGCGCCAGCCGACCTGATGTCGAACACCGCGATGGCGGTCGCCGCCGTCGCGGTGACCGGCCTCATCTTGCTGGTGGCGATCGGTGGCGTGCTGTTCGACTCTGCCAGCCGCAACGGCCACCTGAAACGCCTGCGCGAGGCGCTGGACGTGCTGCCGCAAGGCCTGGCCTTCTACGACGCATCCGATCGCCTGATCGCCTGGAACACTCAGTACGCGGACTTCTCCGGCCGCGTCGAGACCAAGCTGAGCGTCGGAATGCTCTTTGCGGACATCCTGGAGTCGGAGCTCGTCCACGGCGCCTATCCGGACGCGGCCGGTCGGGAGGCGCAATGGCTTGCGGAGCGCAAGGTGGCGCGCTGGGGCGAAACGCCGAGCCTGACCCAGCGCACCACCGGCGGTCGCTGGCTGCGGATAACCGAGCGGCGCACAGCCGAGCACGGCACGGTCTCGGTGGTGGTCGACATCACCGACCAGAAGGCGGCCGAGGCAGCCATGGCGGCGGCGCGGGACAGGGCCGAGGAACTGGCGCGGCGGGCGGAGGCGGCCGAAGCGGTGGCCGGGCTTGGGCGCTGGCGAGTGGATGCGGCGACGCGCGAGGTCACCTGGTCGACCCAGACCTACAAGATCTACGGTCTGCCTGAGGACCAGCCCCTCGACCTCGAAGCGGTCATGGCCATGACCCATCCCGACGACATGGCGGTCGCCACCGCGCGCCTGGAGCGCCAGCTGACCGAGGGCGGCGCGGACGAGAACTCCATCACGCGCATCGTCAACGCGCACGGCGAGACGCGATATCTCGTCGGCAACTCCGACGTCGAACGCGGACCGAACGGCGAAGTTGTGTCGGTGATCGGCACCGCCATCGACGTCACGATGCAGAAGCTCGCGGAGATCGCCATCCAGGCCAGCGAGGAGCGCTTCCGCCGCCTGGCGGTGAACGCGCCCGACATGATCACGGAGTTCCAGCTCGACGGGACGATGACCTATGTCTCGCCTGCGAGTCTGGCCATCACCGGCTTCACGCCCGAGGAACTCATCGGCCGCTCGTTCATGTCGCTGATGGAGCCCGAGGACGGCGAAAAGGTGCTGGCGATGTGCCAGGCCGTGTTCCGGTCGAAAGGCAAGGTCGCGCCCTGGCCGGTCGAATTCCGCGCGCGGCACAAGGAGGGCCGGGAGCTCTGGCTCGAGTGCAAGCCGACCCTGGCCTCCGACCCGGACACTGGCAAGTTCACCTGCCTGAACGACGTTGTCCGCGACATCACGCCCAGGAAGGCGCTCGAAGCGCAGCTTCGGCTCGCACAGAAGGAGGCTGAGGCGGCGGCGACGGTCAAGGCGGACTTCCTGGCCAACATGAGCCACGAGCTCCGCACGCCGCTGACCAGCATCATCGGCTTCACCAGCCTGGCCGCCGAACAGCCTGAACTCGCCGACCTGACCCGCGACTACGTTGAACGGGTCGGCAACGCCAGCCGGGCTCTGCTCTGCACGGTCAACGACATCCTCGATTTCTCCAAGCTGGAAGCGGGGCAAGTGACCATTCACCCCGCCGCCGTCCCGCTCGCCAGGCTCAGCCGCGCGACACTCGATCTGTTCACGCCGCAGGCCGGCGCCAAGGACCTCACCCTGACGCTGGACGATGACGACGAGGACCTCGTCGTGATCATCGACCCCGATCGCATCCGACAGATCCTGCTCAACCTGGTCAGCAACGCCGTGAAGTTCACGACGACCGGCGGCGTGACCCTGCGAACGCGATATGACGAGGCGGTTCAGCGGCTTCGCGTCGAAGTCATCGACACCGGCGCCGGGATCGCCGCCGACAACCAGGACTGCCTGTTCAAGCGGTTCTCGCAGGTCGACGGGTCCCTGACCCGCGCCCAGAGCGGGACAGGCCTCGGCCTGGCGATCTGCAAGGGCCTGGTCGAGGCCATGGGCGGGGAGATCGGGGTTGAGAGCCGCGAGGGCGAAGGCAGCCGCTTCTGGTTCGAGATCCCCGCCGCCCGCACGGCCCTGGCCGGCGCGGCGGATGTGGCCGGCGCGGGGGACCAGATCATGATCCCCGGGGTCCGGGTCCTGGTGGTGGACGACAACGCAGCCAATCGCGAGCTGGCCCGGCTGTTCCTGGCCGGCGTCGGCGCGGAGGTCTCCGAGGCCGCGGACGGGGCCGCCGGCGCCCTGATGGCGATGGAGATGCCTTATGATGTCATCCTGATGGACATCCAGATGCCTGTCCTGGACGGGCCGGGCGCCCTGAAGAAAATCCGCCAGTCGCGGGGACCCAACGACGCGACGCCGATCCTCGCCTTCACAGCCGACGCCGACGCCGACGCGAGCCTGCGTCTGACCGGGCTTGGCTTCGACGGCGTGGTTGGCAAGCCGGTCGAGCCTCGAACCCTGATCGGCGCGATCGCGCGCGCGACGACCTTCCATGAACCCCGGGAGGCATTGGCCAATGTCGGTTAGAGCGAAGGTCCTCGTCGCCGAGGACGACAACAGCGTGAGAGACCTGATCCGCACGCACCTGACGCTGACGGGCTATGAGGTCGGGGTCGCACGCAACGGCGCGGAAGCGCTGAACCGCGCCGCCAGCTTTCAGCCCGACGCCATGGTGGTCGACATCAACATGCCCGAGCTCGATGGCTTTGGGCTCCTCGAGGCGCTGAGGGCGAACGGCCGCCTGGTCCCCACCTTGGTGCTCACGGCGCGGCATGCTTCGGAGGATGTTCGCAGGGCGATCAGCCTTGGCGCCAAGGACTATCTCACCAAGCCGTTCAGCGAGGGCCAGCTACTGGCTCGGGTGGCGCGGCTGCTGCGGGCGCCGGCGCCGGTCGCTGCAAGCGCCATCCTGCTCGGCCCGTGACCGGCATCGCCGGCACAGAGGGACAATCGCTCGGTGGGCGTTCAGCGGGTCACGTCGCGGGCGACCGAAGGTCTAGGCGGCGAGGCGATCGAGCGCCGGCCAGCGGGTGACGCGGAACTGCCGCGAGTTCGCGAACTCGACGATCTGCGAGCCCTGCAGCTGGGTGACCATCCGCGAAACGGTCTCGATGGTGAGGCCGAGGTAGTCGGCCATGTCCTGGCGGCCCATGGGCAGGGAGACGTCCTCGGAGCCCATGCGCTGGGCGACGTCGCGCAGGAAGCTCGCCACGCGCTCGCAGGCGCTCTTGCGGCCCAGCATCAGCAGGTGCTCCTGAGTGCGTTCCAGCTCGCGGCGGGTGGCTTCCCAGAGGGTGCGGTCGAGACCGCCGTCGCCGCTGAGCGCATGCAGGGAGGAGCGCTTGATCACTCGAACGACGCAGTCGCTGAGCGCCTCGGCCGAGAAGCGATAGGTGTCGCCGACCTCGAGGCCGATGATGTCGCCGGGATAGTAGAAATCGCCGATCTGGCGGCGGCCGTCGCTCGTCAGGCGCATGGTCCGCACCGCGCCCGACACCACGCTGTGGATCATGTCGGCGTCGTCGTCCTGAGCGAAGATTTCCTCGCCCTTGGCAAAGGTCATCCGCAGGCCGACCCGCGCCATCACGTCGTCGATGTGGGGCGGCGTGTTCGGCGTATCCAGCGAGATGGCGAGAGTCATGGGAAGGCTCCTGTTCCGATGACCCGAAACTCGCGCCTTACGCCGCTCGTCGAAATTCGTGGGCGCCCCCTAAGTACCAGCACGGAGGCCGGGACGGGGCTTCTAGCGGACCACATTCAACCTGCGCCACAACCCGTCCGTCCGCTTTGATCGAGATCAGGGATCGACCGAAAACGACGGTCCAGGGTGACGCCAGCTGCGACCTGCGGCTGGAGACCGACCGATGACGCTCAAGCTCACCTTCCACGGCGCGGCCCGTTGCGTGACCGGCTTCTGCGCCCTTCTGGAGACCGACCAGGCCCGGGTGCTGATCGACTGCGGCATGTTCCAGGGGTCCAAGACGCTGAAGGCGCTGAACTATGGCGACTTCCCCTTCGACGCCGCGTCCATCGACGCGGTGCTGCTGACCCACGCCCACATCGATCATTCCGGCCTGCTGCCGAAGCTCATGAGGGCGGGCTTCCACGGGCCCATCCACGCCACGGCCGGAACGCGCGACCTCTGCGAGATCATGCTGGCGGACTCGGCCGGCATCCAGGAGAGCGAGGTCCGCCACCTGAACCGCCGCAACCAGCGGCGCGGGCGGCCGGAAGTGAAGCCGATCTACACCGTGCGCGACGCGGCGCGCTGCCTGGACCAGTTCTCCAAGGTGAAGCTCGGGGAGCCGGTCGCCGTCGCCCCCGGCGTCACGGCCCTCTATTGGGACGCCGGTCACATCCTGGGGTCCACCTCGATCGAGGTGCGCGTCGAGACCGCGGACGGGGTCAAGACCCTGCTGTTCTCCGGCGACCTCGGCCCCGGCGGCCGCGAATACGCCCCCGATCCGCAGGGCCCGACGGGCGTCGACTACCTGATCCTGGAGTCCACCTACGGCGATCGCGAGCGGATCGACCTGGGCGGCGACGCGCGGCGCGCCCTGTTGGCCAAGGAGCTGAATGACGCCCACCGGGCGGGCGGGCCGCTGCTGATCCCGGCGTTCGCGGTGGAACGCTCGCAGGAACTGCTGGCCGACATCCTGACGCTGATGGAGGAGCGCCAGGTTCCGGCCGCCGACATCTTCCTCGACTCGCCGCTCGCCATCGAGGCGACCGAGATCTTTCAGAAGCGCGGCTGGAACCGCGCGACTGGGTCAAACCCCTTCGAGCACCTGGTCAACTCCGGCCGCCTGAAGTTCCTGCGCGAGCCCGGCGAGAGCGACCGCCTGGGGAGCCTGGCCGGTTGGCACATCATCATGGCGGCCAGCGGCATGTGCGACGCCGGGCGGGTCCGCAAGCACCTGAAGCGGCTGCTCTGGCGGCGGCAGGCGACAGTGCTGATCTCCGGCTTTCAGGCGGCCGGCACGCTGGGGCGCATCCTGCAGGAGGGCGCTGAGCGCGTCAGCATCCAGGGTGAGGACATCCAGGTCCACGCCCGCATTCGCGCGCTCGACGTCTATTCGGGCCATGCCGACGCCCCGAGCCTGGTCGCGTGGGCGAAACAGCGCGCGCCGATCGCCGGCGGCGTCTTCCTGGCGCACGGCGAGCCGGCGGCCCTCGAGGGGCTCAAGGCCCGCCTGTCGACCGCCGTCCTGCCGGCCG
>Ga0105248_10002559_pt1 | contig 20244 bp, 15 predicted proteins | sample KBSS34metaG_FD_81524 | JGI IMG/M metagenome (GOLD analysis project Ga0105248, IMG submission 81524) | Switchgrass rhizosphere microbial communities from Kellogg Biological Station, Michigan, USA - KBS S3-4 metaG | ecosystem: Host-associated > Plants > Roots > Rhizosphere > Soil | place...
ATAACACGACGCGAGACGTCAGCGCGCGAGTCGGGCTTGGTTGAGGCGTCATCAATTGAGGCGTCAGCACTGGACACGTCACTAGCGGCGTCTGTTGATGAATCCTCCTCGCTCGACGAGACGATGCCATCCGTCGAGACGGACTCAACGACTGACTCAATCACAGTTGATTCGTCTGACGTGGTGTACGCCGTATCAACGCCGCTTCCCTTCTGGTTCAGCTCGGATATTGCCGAGCACGCTTCCGGCGAGCATATCGGCTCCGCGGAGTTCACCGGCACCTGTAGCCGCCTGTTGGACGGCTCTCAGCGTTGTAACGTGAGTGTCCGCAACTTCGCGGCTTTCGATCAGGGCACGCTCGACAACTTCTCGTTTTTCTTCTCGCACATCGCCACCAAGGATTTGAAAGTCGAGAGCCGCACCGGACCAGCGGGCACGGCCATCTCGTGTGCGGCGGCCACGGGCGTGGCGTTCTCGTCGTGTTTGCTGGGAACGAGTTGCGGCTCGAGCGCAAACGTCTCGCTGAGCGTATTTGTGGCCTCTATCGCTACTAACGTGACGGGCGGCAATCTGTGGCGCGACGTCAACGGCGAACACTTCACCTGCAATCTGGCGAGTGCGGGCAGCACCTGCACGGTGAGTATTAGTGGTCTTTGTCCGCTCGGCACAGTACCGAATGGTACGGGCCTGTGCTGTCCCTCGACGAGTCAAACGTGTAGCCTCGCCTTTGCCAGCCGGTGTCTGCGGTATGGCGGTGACGTAGACCTCAGCGCGTGTACTTGCGGCGGTTGCAGTGGCTGCGTCGGCTCTCCGATCGTCGTCGATATCAATGGCGACGGGATCAACCTGACGGCGGCGGTTAACGGCGTCGCGTTTGACCTGAACAGTGATGGCGTCGCTGAAAAACTGGGTTGGACCAGTGCGGGTACGGACGACGCGTGGCTGGCGCTCGATCGCAACGGCAACGGCGTCATTGATAACGGCGCCGAACTCTTTGGAGACTTCACGCCGCAGCCGCCGGCGAGTAACAAGAACGGTTTCCTGGCCCTCGCGGAGTTTGACAAGGCGGCGAACGGTGGGAACGGGGATGGCCTGCTGGACCAGCGTGACGCGGTCTTTGGCAGTCTGCGTTTGTGGCAGGACGCGAATCACAACGGCGTGTCCGAGCCGGAGGAGCTACACACGCTCCCGGCGTTGAACGTCAGCGCGTTCGAGCTGGACTTCAAACAATCAAACCGCGCCGACGAATTCGGCAACCAGTTCAAGTACCGCGCAAAAATCAAAGACACCCCTTCGGCAAAAGTCGCCCGCTGGGCCTGGGACGTCTTCCTCGTGCAGTAGGTCGGTGTAAAATCACCACCAACTGCGTTGGTGGAATTCTGAAACTGCTATATAACGCCAACGGCGTTGACTAATTGCAGCCCAGGGTTGCTTCAACCCTGGGAACACGAGGCAAAAAACGATGGAACGCCGAAGGCGTTCGCTAAGCGTGATTATTTTTTCCAGACGGGCAGCGTGCAGCGCGCGGATTTCTCATGCTTCAGGCCGAGGGCCCAGTCCGCCTGCATCAAGGTATGAATGTCACGCGTTCCTTCGTAGATGATCGCGGCCTTGCAATTACGCAGGTAACGCTCAACCGGATAATCGTTCGAATAACCATTAGCGCCATGAACTTCAATTGCCATCGATGCCGCCTTCTCACTCCGCGTTGTGGCTTGCCACTTGGCGAGACTCGTGGCCTTCGCGTTTGGCTGGCCGGTATTTTTCAAATAACCGGCCCGCAGCCAAAGCAGGTGACTCATCTGGTAGTCAGCTTCCATCTCGGCGATCTTCTGCTTCACTAGCTGATGGTTCCCAATCTTCGTGCCAAACGTCTCGCGCGTGTTGGCATACGCCACCGACGCGTCACGCGAAGCGCGAATCACTCCGGTCGCCCCCGACGCTACCGTGTAACGCCCCTGCTCGAGCGCGAACATCGCGATCTTAAAACCCTCGCCCTCTTCACCAACCATGTTCTCCTGCGGCACGCGCACGTCCTGCAACGAAAAATAACCCGTATTCCCGGCGCGGATGCCGAGCTTCCCGTGAATCGTGCCCGAAGAAAATCCCTTCATGCTCCGCTCGACGATAAAACACGACATGCCCGTGTGATCCCGGTTGCGGCGCTTCTCTTCATCCGTCCAGCAGAAGAAAAGGAAATTGTCGGCGAGGTCCGCGAGGCTGATCCACATCTTTTCGCCGTTCAACACCCACTCGTTTCCCTCGCGACGCGCGGTCGAACGCGCGCCCACCACGTCAGAACCGGCGCCCGGTTCCGTCAAACCATAGGTGGCGATCTTTTCACCCTTCGCCTGCGGCACCAGGTATTTCTGCTTCTGCTCTTCAGTGCCCCAGGTGTAGAGCGTCAACGAATTCAACCCCGTGTGCACCGACATGATTACGCGCATGAACGTGTCAACCGCTTCCAACTCCTCGCAAACCAACCCCAGCGAAATGTAATCAAAACCGGCCCCGCCGTATTCCTCCGGGATACAAACCCCAAGCAGGTTGAGCTCCGCCATCTTCTGCAAAACCGAAGGCTGAAAAGTCTGCTTTTCATCCCATTCCTTGATGTGTGGCGCGACTTCCTTCTGCGCAAACTCCCGCACGGTTTGCACCAGTGCTTTATGATCCTCAGTCAACTCAAAATCGATCATCTGCCTACTCTTTTCATTAAGGTGCTGAAAATGACCGGACATCTTACTCAAGTCGAAACTGCAATGTCCAAACGGCCTCGCTTTGTTATACTCGCCCCATGCCGAAAAAGAGCCGCGCAAGTAATGTAACAACAGTGGGATTGGTGCAGATGACGTGCGAGCCGGAGCCGAAAACCAACCTCAAAAAAGCAATCGCCGGCATCAACGACGCGGCCAAACGCGGCGCCCAGATCGTCTGTCTCCAGGAGCTTTTTCGCTCCCAGTATTTCTGCCAAACGGAAGACATCGAGCTCTTTAAACTTGCCGAAACCATCCCTGGTCCATCCACGGAAGCGTTAAGCAAGGTGGCAAAACAGAGAGAAATCGTGATCGTAGCGTCGCTCTTTGAAAAGCGCGCGGCCGGCGTCTATCACAACACCGCCGTGCTGATCGATACGTCAGGCAAAATCGCCGGCAAGTATCGCAAGATGCACATCCCTGACGATCCCCTCTATTACGAGAAGTTTTATTTCACTCCCGGGGATCTCGGCTTCAAATCTCACGACACGGCATACGGCAAACTCGGCGCGCTCGTCTGCTGGGACCAGTGGTTTCCCGAAGCAGCGCGGCTGACGGCGCTCGGCGGCGCGCAGTTTCTCTTTTACCCGACCGCGATCGGCTGGTTGCCGGACGAGAACCCCGAAGTCAACGAGGCCCAGCATTCAGCCTGGGAAACGATTCAGCGCGCGCACGCAATCGCGAACGGCGTTTACGTCGTGGTCGTCAATCGCGTCGGACCCGAGGGCAAGCTGACCTTCTGGGGCCAGTCGTTCGTTGCTGATCCATTCGGCCGCATCATCGCGAAAGCCTCTGCCGATCAGGAGGAAGTGCTGGTCGTCGAATGCGATCTCTCGCGTATTGAAGAGACGCGGCAAAACTGGCCCTTCCTGCGCGACCGGCGCATCGATGCTTACGACGGGCTGCGGTTCAGATTCGGTGATCAGGCATGAACTACGGGCTGCTGGATTTCGTCGGCAACGTCGGCGTCGTCGTGCTGATGATCACCTACCTGTTGCTGCAACTGAACAGGCTGCGCAGCGACGATCTCGCTTATTCCCTGCTGAACGCGCTCGGCGCGAGTTTCATCGTCGTGTCGCTACTCGTCGATTTCAACCTTTCCGCCCTCCTGATGGAAGTCTTCTGGGTGCTGATCAGTTTCATCGGCATCTATCGATATTTCCGGCTCAAGGCCGCCAGCTCCTGAAGGTCCATGCCCGCACCAGAGCAAAAAACTCCGGCTGAACTCGGCTTTTACATGCCCGCGGAATGGCATCCACACAGTGGCACGTGGCTGACCTGGCCCAAAGATCCCGAAACATGGCCTGACCGCGTCGAACGGGTAGAGGAGATCTATCTCGAGATCATCGCCGCGCTTGCGCCGCACGAAACCGTCAACGTGCTCGTGGATGATGAGACGAGCGCGCAAACCGTGCGGCGTCGCTGCAAGTTTCCCGGGGCGCAAAACGTGCGTTTTCATCACTTCCCCACAGTCGATTCGTGGATTCGCGACTACGGTCCAAACTTCCTGATCTCCAGCAACGGCGCCGGCGCTTTCAACGACTGGATCTTCAACGCTTGGGGCAACAAGTATGAAGCATTGAAACAGGACGATCGGATACCGCAACTACTCGAGCCGCTCCTGCAACTTCCGCGCTTCGCGCCCGGCATCGTCATGGAAGGCGGCTCGATCGAGGTCGACGGCAATGGCTGCGTCTTGACTACCGAACAGTGCCTGCTGAATCCGAACCGCAACCCATACCTCAACCGCGCAGAGATCGAAACGTATCTGAAGAATTATCTCGGAGTCGTGAAGGTGTTGTGGCTTGGTGAAGGAATCGTGGGCGACGACACTGACGGCCACATCGACGATATCGCTCGCTTCGTCGCGCCCAACGTGATCGTCTGCGCGGTGGAAGACGATCCGCAAGACGCTAACTACGAACTCTTGCAGGACAATCTCGCGCGACTCAAACACATGACCGACGTGAACGATCGTCCGTTCGAAATCGTCACGCTGCCGATGCCCGGCGTCGTGGGCGGCGAAAGCACCGGCGTGCGCAACCTCGATCGTTTACCCGCGAGTTACGCAAACTTCTACATCGCCAACAACGTCGTAGTCCTGCCCGTGTTTGGCCACGCCAACGATGCGCGCGCGCACGAAACACTCCAACGCGTCTTTCCCGATCGACAGGTAATCCCGATCAATTGCGAACCGCTCGTTTGGGGCATGGGCACGATCCATTGCCTCACGCAGCAACAGCCACAAATACACACAGACGTTACGAATCGCTGATTAGCTTCTTTGCCGCTTCGATCGCTTGCTCGACAGTGCGCACGCGTCCATCCAACTGCATCTCGTAAACTGCGCGCGTGATGTCGCCGACGCGCGGCCCGGGCCCGACTCCCAACGCCAGCAGGTGACGGCCGAGCAGCAACGGATCCGGCGCGCGTTGCGCTACATCCAATTCTCGCGCGCGTTGAATAAACCACTCCTGCGCTTCCGATCCGTACCACTTTTCCTGCGGCACCCACGGCGCGTTGCGTCCCAACGAATCAGCTTTCGCCACGCGATACAACAAGTCAGGCTCACAACGCCGCGCCAAACGACGAAACGCTCCTTCCCCAACCTCGTCGCGTTTCTTGAAAAACTCGCCCGGTTTCAAGTGCTCGCGAACGAGAGAGATCGCCTGCCCGCGCACGTCGTAACCGTCGATCGTGTGAACGTTGATACGATTCAAAAACGACTCGGCCGGAGACACGCCCGCCGCTTCGTGTCCGCGCGAACGCAGACGTCCCTCGATGAACTCCGTCGTCGCCGGTTTGCCGAAATCGTGGGCCAACGCCGCCAGCATCACCGTGACCTGGCGCGCATAAGAAAGCTCGTCGATCGATTCCCGCGCCCGATCAACCGTTAGTCGCGTATGCACAAACACGTCGCCTTCGGGATGCCACTCGGGATCCTGCGGCACGCCGATCAATGCATTGATCTCCGGAAACAGTTTTTCCAACACACCCAACGCATGCAGCCAGCCGAGTCCTATCGACGGCTGCCGCGCGCGCAGCAACAGCTTCTCCAACTCACCCCAGATTCTCTCCGCCGGCAAATCCGTCAGATCGATGCTGCGACAAAGCTCGACCGTTTCCGGCTCGACACGAAACTCGAACCGCGCGGCAAACTGCGCCGCCCGCAAAACGCGCAGACTGTCTTCGGGAAAAGTCTCGGCTGAAACCGCGCGCAGCACGCCCTGATCGATATCGCGCTGCCCCGCAAACGGATCGATGATTTCGCCGGTGAGTGGATCCTGGAGAATCGCGTTGATCGTGAAATCGCGCCGGCGGGCTGCGTCGGTAATACTCATCGCCGGATCGCCTTCGATCACAAACCCGCGATGACCGCGTCCCGATTTTCGCTCGCGCCGCGGGATCGAAACATCGAGATCCGCACCGAGCTTGTAAACGGTGAACGCTTCGCCGACGACGTTGACCGGCCCAAACTGGTCCAGGATCTCTCGCAGCCGCTCGGGCGCGACTCCATAAACTTCCAGATCCCAATCTTTCGGCTGCACGCCCATCAACGCATCACGCACACAGCCGCCGACGAGCAGCGCGCGACCACCGGCGTCGCGAACCGCCCGCGCCAGATCAAGACTCTTCTGCATTTTCAATCAGAACCTGAACGCCGCGGGTGGAAGGCAAGCAGCTAATTACCTGGGCGCGATCGATCCGTGTGAGCTCGGTACCGGCGGCATGCCAGAGCTTGACCCAAAACGTACGCGTCGGCCCGTGCACGGCGAACGTCGAACCGTCGATCATCACCGGCACAGGTTCCGCGACCGTCCCGGCGCGAAGCGTCTCGAGTAACTCAGGAGTGTAAGGCTTGAACTTCTCAAACTGAACCAGCACCGCGTTGTCGTCGATCTCCGCGGGAGGCAGCTCGACCGGATCTTCGGATTCAAGTAACAGACGAGTCTCAGTTTGCTCGTTTCTTTTCTTAACGACAGGCATAAACCTAAATCTCCAAAGCCGAACTCCCGGCAATCGGTTGCAACGGCGCCGCTGCTTTCAGGCGGCGCTGCAAATACTCCGCGAGCTCCGTAACCTTCACTCGCTCCTGTTCCCACGTGTCGCGATCGCGCACGGTCACGGCCTCGTCTTCCAACGATTGATGGTCCACCGTCACGCACATCGGCGTCCCAATCTCATCCTGCCGCGCATACAGCTTTCCGATTCCACCAGTGTCGTCGTAAACCGCGCGCAGCACCGGCTGCAACGAACGCTTGATCGCTTTCGCCATGCCGACGATCTCAGGTTTGTTCTTCGCCAGCGGTAGAATCGCGGCTTTGATCGGAGCAAGCTGCGGACTCAGCTTCAGAATCACTCTCGTCTCGCCTTTATCGTTAGTCTTCTCCGAGTAAGCATCCATCAACACCGCCAGCACCGTGCGATTCACGCCCGCCGCGGGCTCGATCACGTGCGGATAAAAACGCTGCTTCGTTGCTTCGTCGAAGTATGAAAGGTCGTCAGTCGCATCCGGGTTCATGCGCTGCCCCTCCGCGTCAGTCACCTTGCTCGAATGCGCGCGCAAATCAAAATCCGTGCGGTAGGCAATCCCCATCAACTCTTCCCACTGCCGCTCTTCTTCCGCGCGTTCAGGAAAATAGCGGTACATGATATCGACAGTCCGCTTCGAATAGTGCGCGAGCTCGACCGCGGGCACCTCTTTTAATTGCAGGTTATCGCCACTGATCCCCAAGCCTTTGAACCACTCGAGATACGCCTCAACCCACTCGTCGACGAGTTTCAGATGCTCCGCGTCCGGCTTGACGAAATACTCCATCTCCATCTGCTCAAACTCGCGCGTGCGCAGGATGAAATTGCCCGGCGTGATCTCGTTGCGAAACGACTTACCGACTTGCGCAATCCCAAACGGTATCTTGCGCCGCATTGTCGTTTGCACGTTCAAAAAATTGATGAAGATCCCTTGCGCAGTTTCCGGACGCAGGTACGCAAGCGCGGCCGGATCGTCTTCTTCTGCCGCGGCGCCAATCGTCGTGCGAAACATCATGTTGAAAAAACGCGGTTCGGTAAGATTCGCGGAGCCGCAGTTAGTACATTTCCCCTCGATCTTGTCGGCGCGCATTCTGAACTTGCACTCGCGACAATCGACGAGCGGGTCATGAAACGTCGCTTCGTGACCCGAATACTTCCACACCAGCCGGTTGAGAATGATCGACGAGTCGACGCCTTCGATGTCGTCGCGGTCATAAACCAGCCAGCGCCACCATGATTGCTTGACGTTGTTGCATAGCTCGACGCCGAGCGGACCATAGTCCCACGCGCTCCCCAGCCCGCCATAAATCTCTGAGGACGGAAAGACAAAGCCCCGCCGCTTGGCGAGGGAAACGATAGTGTCGATGTTAGGTGCAGGCATTGCGGACAGTATATAGCCACAGATTACACCGATTGTCATCCGTGTAACCTGTGGCCAAATTACGCGAGCTTTGCTACTTGCTCGGGGTTGAAATATTCACGTCGATTTTCTGTGTTCCGCCGCCTCCAAATAAACGCCCTCTAAAAACGAATAGCGCTGCCAGCACGATGATCACAAAAATCACCAGTATCGCGACGATGCCCGCACTGCCACCTCCGCCACCTTCTTCGGCCATGACGGTTCCTCCTTGTTATGGGCCAATTTCAGGGGGCTTAAATGCAGGGGCTAAAAAGGGGGAGGGGTCTCTCGTGCGAGACCCCATTGTACTCGGGTTTGGTTGAGTTTCAACCGCGACGACGACGCGCCGGTGCGTTCGACTTCACTTCGCCGGCCTGAACCGTCGGTGTAGCACGCGGTGGGGTTGCGCCGCGCGGAACGATCCAAAGCTCAACACTGTCGCTCTCGCGGAAGCCGCCGTTCACGATCACGATGCGCGAACCATCGATACCGCGTTCGTTCGTCAGGTAATCGCGAGCGCGCGTCATGAGCCGGTCGATCTGTCCGATCGGGCTCGTGCGGCCGCCGTACGCGATCACGTAACCGATCGTCGCGGGATCGTTTTGCAGCTCAACTGCCAGGTTATCGAGACGCGCTTTTTGATCGTCGAACGTGCAGTTGTCGCACTCGTCAAACTCGCGCGCCACGAGGATCTTCTTCTCCATGGCCGCAACTACGGAAACTGCCTGCGCAGTCTGCATGCACATCGGATCGGCTGAGCCGTCGTCGACAGACAACGTCGCGATGATGCGTTGACCGCCGAAGCCGGTGGAATCAACTGTAATCGTTGGGGAACCAGCGCCACTCATGATGTGCGCCGACGAGGGACTGATGGTCCAGTTGTATTTCAGACCCGCGGTGCCGGCGTACGAAACGTCTGCCGCGTAAGTAATGATCTCGCCTTCGCCGACAGACTTCGGCGCCGAAACGTTAACCGGGAACGGACACGGAGACTTCGGCGGCGCCGGCAGTGGCCGGTAATTCACCATGACGCACTTGATGCGTCCGGCCGGTACTTCGATCTCGCGAGTCCACAAACTGCCGTTCGGAAGTTTAACGACCACGTTATGCACGCCGGGCTCGAGATCGAATGAGCGATACTCAGTCAACGTCTCGCCGTGTGCCTTTCCATCGATCGTGAGCAGCAGCCCGCCGGGCGTGGTCATGATCTTCATCGTGCCGAACCTGGCTCTCTTGGTCTTCGCAAACACAGACGGCGACGAACAGACGCAGACAAACAACAACGCCAGCAGTGCGGCGGAAACGAACTTGAAATCTTTGAGGATGAATCTGCGTGTTAACACGATTTTCTGTTCCTCCGTCGTCTCAGGCCTGCTCCCGTAGCCAGCAATCCGGTGCCCAGCAACAGCAGCGACGCCGGTTCGGGAGTCGGTGTTGGTGTGGGATTCGGTGTCGGCGTCGGCGTCGGGTTTGCTTCCGGAGGCGTATCGCACGTTTCACAATCGTGGATGAAAACGAGGGGCACCGCGGTTAAAAAGAGTAACGGCCATTTCGGAAACGCGCCGCCGGGGAGCAGCAGCTCGCCGCAATCGCAAATCGTGCCTTCAACTTCCGCCTCTTCGATTACTTCAACTCCGATTTGTTGCGGGTCCTGAACCACTTGCACGCCGGCTCCATCGGGTTTCGCAGCGCCGGCCACAACGGGCGACTCAACTGTTCCGTTTGTCGTGGTGGAAGTCTTGGGAGTTTTCGAGCCCGGGTCCTGCGTCGTGGTAATCGCGCCGAGCTTCAGATCCGCTGGACCTTGATTACTGCTCAGCGTCTGGACCACGTTGTTAATGCGCACTGAATCAGCGTGGACGGAGCTCGCGGTGAAAAACGACGTGACTAAAGCGAACGCGATAACCGCGCATACGGCGCGATGGCGTCGGGGAGATCTCCTCACGGTTTTAAAAGGGGATAAGTTCATACTGTTTCAATACAAAGAAGAGTGCTAATGACCCGCAGACTCCAGCGCTTCAATCCTGTTTTCTTCGCCTGTGCTGAACCGCCTGGATAAGTAGGAACATCTCGAAGGGGTATAAAAGAGGCACGGCTGGTTTCGCGTAGATACTGCTTACGCCCGCACTGTATGACACTCCGAGGTGCCGTTATTGCTGCAAACGCAGGGCCGTGAGGGAATGCCCTGAAACTGGCCATTTTCTGGACTTAGACAGCAAAATCCGTCCAGCTTTCAGAAACTGCTTCTAAAAACTGGACGGAATGGACCACTAAGGGACCAACAGTCTGGGCCAATTACTCGGCTTCGCTCGGACTCGCGGCTTCGGCTTTGCGATTCTCGTCACGCAACACCGCCTTGCGCGAGAGCTTGATCTTGTTTCCTTCGCGGCCGATGCACTTCACCAGGATCTGCTGTCCTTCCTTCAACTCGTCGCGCACGTCTTTCACGCGGCGATCCGCGATCTCGGAAATGTGCAACAGACCATCAGTGCCGGGAAAGATCTCGACGAACGCACCGAAGTCAACGATGCGCGAGACGGTGCCGAGATACGTTTGGCCCACCTCGGCTTCGGCCGTCAGACCACGAATGCGATTGACAGCCGCGTCCGCAGCTTCGCCACTGGCAGTCGCGATCGAAATCGTACCGTCGTCAGAGACGTCGATCTTCGCTCCCGTCTCCTCGACGAGTGAGCGAATGATTTTGCCGCCTGGTCCGATGACGTCGCGGATCTTGTCGGGGTTGATCTTGATCTGGATGATGCGCGGCGCAAACGAAGAGATCTCCTCGCGTGGTTCGGCGAGCGTCTTCTCCATCACGCCCAGAATGTAGAGACGGCCTTTCTTCGCTTGTTCGAGCGCTTCGGCCATGATCTGCGCGTTGATGCCGGCGATCTTGATGTCCATCTGCAACGCCGTGATGCCGTTGCGCGTGCCGGCGACTTTGAAGTCCATGTCGCCGTAGTGATCTTCGGCGCCCGCGATGTCGGTCAGGATCGCGTACTTGTTTCCTTCCATCACGAGTCCCATCGCAACACCGGCAACCGGCGCTTTGAGCGGAACGCCCGCATCCATCAGCGAGAGTGTGCCGCCGCAAACGGTAGCCATCGACGACGAACCGTTCGATTCCGTGATTTCTGAAACGACGCGAAGCGTGTACGGGAAATCAGCGTCATCGGGCAGCACGGTTTCGAGCGCGCGACGCGCCAACGCGCCGTGGCCGATCTCGCGTCTGCTCGACGAACCGAAGCGGCCGACTTCGCCGACTGAATACTGCGGGAAGTTGTAGTGCAGCAGGAAGCGGCGTTTGACTTCGCCTTTTTCCAGGTCGTCGACGAACTGCTCGTCCTCTTTTGTTCCCAACGTGGTGGAAACGAGCGCTTGCGTTTCACCGCGCGTGAAAAGCGCCGAGCCGTGAACGCGTGGCAGCCAACCGACTTCCGCCGTGATCGGTCTGATCTCGGAGAACCGGCGGCCATCCGGGCGGCGGCGTTTGTTCAGAATATCGTCGCGGAAGATGTTTTCTTTCAAATGGTCGAAGACCAGCTTCGCCATCTGCCGTTTTTCCGGTTGATCTTCCGGGTACGAATCGATCGCTTCTTTCTTCAGCGCGTCTACCGCGGCGTAGCTGGCGCGTTTTTCCTGGGCCGAAGTATCGAGCGCGGCGCGAAGCGGGTCGCTGTACTTCTCGGTAATTTCACGCGTGATCTCTTCGTCGTGCACGACGGGAGTGACTTCGCGTTTCTGAATCTCGAGGGCTTTGTAGAGCTCTTTCTGCCAGCGGCACAGCCGGTTGATCTCTTTGTGGGCCAACATCAGGGCCTCGACCATGATCTCTTCCGAGATGTCGGTGGCGCCCGCCTCAACCATCACGATCGCTTCTTCGGTTCCCGCGACGACGAGATTCAAACGCGACTCGCGCACTTCGTCGTAAGTCGGGTTCACGATGTAACGGCCTTCGATCAATCCGATGCGAACGCCGGCAATCGGGTTCAGAAACGGAATGTCTGAGAGGTAAAGTGCGCACGACGCTCCGGTGATCGCGATCACGTCGGGGTTGTTTTCCTCGTCGGCGGAGATGACGCTCGCGATAACCTGGGTTTCGTTTCGATAGCCGTCGGCGAAGAGTGGGCGGCAGGGCCGGTCGATCAAGCGGCTGGTCAGGACTTCCTTTTCATTAGGACGGCCTTCGCGCCGGAAGTAGTTGCCGGGAATACGTCCGGCGGCGTAGTTGGATTCGCGATATTCAACTGTCAGTGGAAAGAAATCAATACCTTCACGCGGGGTAGGAGCACCAACGGCAGCAACCAGCAACATCGTGTCGCCATAACGGACCACACATGACCCGTCAGCTTGTTTGGCAACCCGGCCGGTTTCAACGCTCAACTCCTTGTCGCCTAGTTTGATTGATTCTTTGAGATATTTCTTTTCTGGCATCTTGTTTTGTCTCCTTCGGACATTCACACCTGAAGCTTACCTTCAGGTCGCGGGCGTCTCATCCGCTCGCTGTTTTTGGGGCAAGCACTGATGCTTGGTAAATCTGTTTGACTGCCGCCAACGTGAAGCGGTGGCAAAACTACAAAGGCGGCACGAGCCTCTCGAACCGTGAAGCTCATGCCGCCTGAATGCTCGTAAGCCGGGGCCGTAACGTCTGCTTGTTTCCAGTCAATCGCCGTCACGTTCGGCACTGCCACAAGCTCTTCGATAGACGTGGGCTTGGTAAAAAGAGACTCGAAGATCTCTCTCGCTTTAGCTGTTTGCGAAGCTGCTACCGGCGCAGACCCAGGCGATTCACTACCTCATGATAGCGTTCAATGTCTGTACGCTTCAGGTAATCCAGCAGACTTCGTCGCTGTGAGACCATTTTCAGCAGGCCGCGTCGCGAATGATTGTCCTTTTTGTGGGTCTTGAAATGCTCGGTTAGTTCGTTAATTCTCTTACTGAGTAGTGCAACTTGTACCTGAGGCGAACCCGTGTCGGCCTCGTGGGTACGGAAGTCAGACACAATCTGTTCTTTCGTTTCTTTTGCTAACGCCACTTGCTGTAATGGCCCTCCCAGACCGCAGTCAACTCCGCTAAAACGCGGCAACCGCTAAACTTAAAAAGCGGCGTTCAATTTAACATGCGAGGGTTGGAGTGTCCAGTTCAGCTTCAGAAGCGGGCGTGTGCGAGCCGCTAACCCGTTACGCCAGCGTAACGCTAACGGGTAACGCCGAAGGCGTTAACTAATTCCAGCCCAGGGTAATGCTAACGGGAAACGCCGAAGGCGTTATCTAATTCCAGCCCAGGGTAACGCTAACGGGAAACGCCGAAGGCGTTAACTAATTCCAGCCCAGGGTTGGAGTCTGCGACAACCCTGGGTTCAGACAAGACTACCGTTTTATAACGCTGAAAGCGTTGGCTAAGGCGCACTAGACAACGCTTTCAGCGTTGCTCTCCTCTGTTTTGCTTTGTACCCAGGGTTGTGCCAACCCTGGGCTGGAATTAGCTAACGCCTTCGGCGTTGCCGGGCTGGAATTAGTTAACGCCTTCGGCGTTGCGGGGCTGGAAGTAGTTAACGCCTTCGGCGTTGTGGGGCTGGAATTAGGTAACGCCTTCGGCGTTGCTGGGCTGGAATTAGTCAACGCCTTCGGCGTTGCTGGGCTGGAATTAGTCAACGCCTTCGGCGTACTATCCCCGCATGGCGCAAAAAAAGGTCGTGATTGTGGGTGGGGGGTTCGGAGGACTCTTCACCGCCCTCGAACTCGCAGGTTCCGCGGACGTGACCCTGGTCACCGACGATGACCACTTCGTCTTCACGCCCATGCTTTACGAGTATTTCAGCGGCGAAGTCGAGGCCTGGCACATCGGCCCGCGCTACGACGAACTGCTCGACAACAACGTAAATCTGGTCGTCGCCCGCGTCACGAACGTCGATTTCAACGCGCAGACCATCGAGCTCGAAAACCGCGAACCGCTGAACTACGACGTTCTCGTTCTCGCCGCCGGCGGCGTTACAAACTACGCGAACGTACCCGGCGCCGAAGAGTTTGCCCTGCCCTTCCGCAAGATCGAACACGCCGACACCCTGCGCCACCTGATGGTCGATGCGCTCGATCGCATTCCACCCGAGATGCCGCCGCAGGACGTGCGACGCGAGCTCACGTTTGCGCTCGTCGGCGCCGGCGCCAGCGGCTGCGAGCTCTCGACCAAGATGTCAGATCTGCTCGTCGATGCGTTCAAACGACGTGCGCTGCACGGCGAGCCGCGCGTCATGTTACTCGAAATGGGCGATCGCGTCGTGCCCGGCATGGGCCAACAGATCCGCGAGCTCGTCGAAGAAGCCTTGCTCGAGTCGCACGTCGAAGTGCACACGCTCACGCGCGTGGTTAACGTCGCCCGCGACGGCGTCACGTTCGAACACGAAGGCAACCAGGAACAAATCAAAACGTCGGCCGTTGTCTGGCTCGGCGGCGTTCGCATGAACCCGCTGATCGAACGCCTCGACGCTGAAAAAAACAAGCGCGGTTTGCTGATGGTCCAACCAACCTTGCAACTCTCGCAACGCGACAACGTGTTCGCGCTCGGCGACATCGCGTTTTATCCCGACGCCGATCCGACGCTGCACGGCACGGCGCAACTCGCGTTTCAACAAGCGACTCTCGCCGGCCGCAACGTGAAGGCTTTCCTCGAAAACAAAGAACTCCACTCAAAACATTTTGAGGAGATCGGCGAGGCGATCAGTCTTGGTACGGAACGCGCCGCAGTCCTCACCGGCGGAAAAGCATTCGGCGGCGCGCTCGCGCGGCAGGCACGCTTCGCGCTTTACACCTCGCGCCTGCCCACTTGGCATCATCGACTTCGCGTCGGCGCCAGTTGGTTTTTCGGCGGAACCGCCCCGCGGCCGCTTCTGCCGCTCGGTCTGGAACGTTAGTTGTCTATGTAACCGGTGATGAACCGGTTGCAAGTGTTGTTTTTGGTTTTATTATTGGCGTTCGTGGCCATGATGTGGCTGGGAACGGGCCGTGTTTCATCCCCTTCAACAACCGAAGTAATTCCCCCTCCGGTCGAAACAGTTGCGGCTCCTGCGGTCTCAGAACCAGTGGCACCAGTGGCCCAACCGGTCACTCACATAACGCCACTGATCATTCCCGTCGCGGGCGTAAGACCAGACCAACTGATCGACACGTTTACCGCGAGCCGCTCTGAAGGCCGAACGCACGATGCGATCGACATCATGGCCCCGGCCGAAACACCCGTATTGGCCGCTGCTGACGGGCAAATCCAAAAACTCTGGCAAAGCGAACGCGGCGGCACCACGATCTACCAACTCAGTGCGAACCAAAAACTGATCTTCTACTACGCGCATCTCGCGCGCTACGCTGATGGTCTAACTGAAGGTAAACAGGTGCGCCAGGGCGAGGTCATCGCCTACGTCGGAGACACCGGAAACGCCGGCCCCGGCAACTACCACCTGCACTTCTCGATCGCCGCGGTCTCGGACCCAAAGCGTTACTGGGAAGGCTCAAACATCAATCCGTACCCGCTGCTCCGCGGCGAATAAGCCGCAATCCTCGCACGCACGATCTTTGTTCACCCGCTACTAATTCCGTTCGCTAATGATGCAGAAAACCGCGCCCACAGCCACCTCTCGTGGGAAAAGACGCGCCCCGCTGAGGGAACGCTCGTTGCTCGTCTAATCCGTGAGCACTAATCATTCTCCCACAGATGATCACGAAGGAGAGAACCCAAACTATGAGCTTGCTGCCGCGCATTTTGCTCTTCAGTCTTATCGCTACGTTGACGGTCGCGACTGCCTGCACCACGCAGCCAAACAACTCCAACTCGCCGGCGGTCACGCAGACGACACCGTCCGCTTCGCCATCGCCAAGCGCGTCACCCGGCTCGACTCAGACGGCAGTGAAAATAACGCTGCCACTGCTCGATGCACTGCTGGCTGAAAACGCGTTCGTGCGCGAGCTCAAAGACAAGGCGAAAGTTTCCGACGAGCAGATCGAGTCGCTCAAACGCGCCTCGCTATCTGAGATCAATCATCTCCGCGAAATCAACGCGGAAGAAACAGACGGCAACGACACTGACGCGCCCACACGCGCGGCGGAAAAACTGCGGTCCATCCTCGGCGACGAGAAAGCAACACAGGTCGCGTCGATGGCAAATGAGTATTGGGCCAAGGGTGATCCGGCTGCTGAAGGCGCGGGAAACAATGGACCCGAGATGTTGCGCGGCCCGAACGCCGTGCCGACCGACACGCGCGTCGTGGTCAACATCCCGGCGTTTCGCATGGATCTCTTTCAGAATGGCTCGCTCGTGAAGACGTACAAAGTGGGTATCGGTTATCCGGAGTTTCCGTTGCCATTCGGCCTGCGCAAAGCGCAGACGGTGATTTTCAATCCGTCGTGGACACCGCCGGATTCGCCGTGGGTCGCGAAGATGAAAAACGCGACGCCGGGGGAGACGATCGAGCCTGGCAGCAAGGACAACCCCCTTGGACCGATCAAGATACCGATCGGTTTGCCGTCGCTGATTCACGGCGGGAAGTCGCCGGCGAAGATCGGGAAGTTTGCGTCGCATGGGTGTGTTGGTTTGACGAATGCGCAGGTCAAGGATTTCGCGACGCTGCTGATGCGCGCCGGAAACAAGGAAGTTTCTGAGAAAGAGGTGGCGCAGTATCTGGAAGACAAGACGCAAACGAAGACGGTGAAGTTGGGCCAGGTGATTCCGGTTGAGCTTCGTTACGAGACGATTGTGCTCGAAGACGGAAAACTGCACATCTACAAAGACGTCTACGGGCAGGATACAAACACGGAAGAGAATCTGCGGCGCGTGCTCGAGACGCACGGCGCGAGGCTCGAAGATCTTTCGGCCGAACAGCGGCAGCAAGCGCTCGACGCGCTGAACGCGATGTCACTTACGCCGAAGGCTACTGCGTCGCCATCGCCGAGCCCGTCGGTAGAAAAGAAGATCGCCGCGAAGCCGAAGAAGAAAACGTCGCAGAACGAGGTCGTGATTGAGCTGGGAACGTTGGCTCAGAAGGGTTATCCGGCGCCGGTGAGTCTCGACGACGGATCGGGGAAACGTGCTGCTGGAAGCGCGGAGCGCCAACGCCGCGGGTAAGAAGGAGGGGATTTTTTTAATTATTAAAAGATAGAGGCCCGAAGGGCCGACCCCAAAGGACCTACGCGATCGCGGCCTCGCACGAGTCGAGTGCCGCTTCGCACGAGTCGAGCGCGGGCGCTTCTTCAACAGGCGCCCCTGCTTCGCCATAATACGGACGCCCTTCAAGTATCGCGCTGAAATACTCCTCGATCCGATCGAGCACTTCCTCAACCGAATGCGAATGATAGATCGACGTGCGGAACAACGCGCCGCCCTGCAACCCGCGCGTAAACTGTCCCGCCAACTGCTTCATCCGATTGATCGCGGGCGTCTCCGGCATGTCTTCGCGCAACATGTCGAAATACTCGTGCAGGATCGCACGCTTGTCGGCCAGCGTCGGCTCGAAGATCTCGCGCCCATGAATCGCGTCGTCAATCTGCCGAAAGATCCACGGGTTCGCCATCGCGCCACGCCCGATCAACACGCCATCACAACCCGTCTCGCGAAACTTCTCAAACGCGCCTTCGATCGTCGTAACATCCCCGCTTCCCGACACCGGCACGCGCACAACTTCCTTAATCTGCCGCACCAGATCCCAATTCGCTAACCCGCGATAACCCTGCTCTTTCGTCCGCCCGTGCAACGCGATGTGCTCGACGCCGCAATCCTCCGCGAGCTTCGCCGTATCGACCGCATTGATCGTGTGGTCGTAAAACCCGGCCCTGATCTTCACCGTCAACGGGATCGTGATGACCTTCTTGATCCCTTTCAGAATCGTCTCGAGCCGGCTGTGGTCCTTGAGCAAACCCGACCCACCGCCATGCTTCACGACCTTCGGCGCGGGACAACCGCAGTTGACGTCGAGAATATCCGCGCCGATTTCCTGCGCCATCTCCGCGGCCATCGCCATGCGCTCCGGCTGGCCGCCAAAAATCTGCACCGCAAACGGCCGTTCGTCTTCGTAAAAACGCATCTGCCGTTTCGACTTCGGATTGTTGCGCGTGAGGCCTTCGACGGAGATGAACTCGGAAACAGACAGACCAACGCCGCCGCGCCGTTTTAGCAAACGACGAAACGACACGTCTGTCACACCCGCCATCGGCGACAGAATCAGCGGCGGATTGATCTCGACGTCACGAATTCTAAAAGGCTTCGTCAATTACGGCTTTTGTTTCTTCTTGTCGTCGCTCTTGTCGGCGCTCTTGGCAGTCGCCGGCTGGTTGAGTTTCAGCAGCGGCTCGACACTCGCGCGGTAAGTTTCGGTGACTTTAATAAACGCTTCGTTTCGCAGCGTCTGCATGTAGGCGTCGCGCTCTGCCGGTTGCTTTTCCATCAACAGCGCTTCACGAACGCGATTCTCGTTGAACGCCGGCGCGCTGCCCGCAGGCGTACGCGCATCGACGCGCAGAATCTGATAACCCTCCGGCGTGCGAATCGGTTCGGTCACGCCGCCGACCTGCACCGTCGCCAACGACTTGACCAAATCCTCGCGCAGGTTCGGCACGTCAAACTCACCGACGTAACCCTTGTCCTGCGGTGCAGTGCGCTGGCCATTCTTCTCGCGTTCCGAGTTTGCGGCGGCAACCGCGCCAAAGTCAGCGCCCGCGCGGATCTGCGCGATCAGCTCCAACGCTCTTGCTCTCACGGCGTTTTCGTCTTTGCCGGTCGTGAGGAGATAAATCTCGGAAAGCTTCACGCCTTCAGGTTTGCGAAACTTGTCCTGATGCGCGTCATAGTATTTCTTGACTTCATCCGGCGAAAAACTGAGATAGACGCGACGATCGACTTCCTGTTGCAAAACCGCCTGCTTCATCATCTCGGTGCGCATCGTGCGCCGGATCTCTTCGGGATCCAGTTTACTGTCGCGCATCGCCTGGTAGAGTTTTTCAATCGAGTTGATGCCTTGTTCCTGCGCGATCGACAACAGCCGGCGGTTTACTTCCGCTTCGATGTCGCCGGCAAGCTCGAGCTCCTTGCCCTTTTGCAGCAACAACTTCTCATTGATCAGCGTGGCGATCAATTCCGCCTGGTGCTTCGCAACCTCATCCTGCGCCTGCTGCTCGCTCATGCCCTGCTGCTTGAGGGCTTCGATACGCTCGCGGCTTTCGCGCTTCAACTGCGACAGCGTGATGACGTCGTCGTTGACCTGCGCGACCACTTCGTCGACGACCGTCGTTTCGCCTTCCTGGGCGAAGACGTTTGTGGCGAAGACCAGGATTATCGCCAAGGCAAAGTATTTAAGTTTCACTACAGTACTCCTAAAGTAAGTGCGTTGGGGAACACGAATGAGACGGGTGATTCTAATCTGTGGCCTGAAGCGCCAGCAACACGTCACGCGCCACGTCGAGCACGTTGTCCTGTTCGTCTTCCGTCAAAATCAGCCGCAAAACACCGTTTGGCGTGAACGTCGCGCCCCCGTGCGAGCTGACGTATTGCCCCAGTTTTTCGGGTGAAATCCGGGCTTTTTCACTAAACTTGAACGCGATTCCGTCAGGCGTCCGATCGATCGAAATCAGCCCCAGTTCCTCCGCCAATCGCCGCAACCGCGCATAAGCAAAAAGACGTTCGAGCGACAAGGGCACGCGCCCGTAGCGGTCTTCAGTCTCGGTCCTGATCGCGCTTAACGTCCCCTCGTCGCGAGCCGATGAAACCCGTTTGTACGTGCGCAACCGCTGTCCCATGTCCGAGATGTAATCGTCCGGAATGGCGACGTCCACGCCGAGATTGAGCGTGACGCTGGTCTCGTCCTCGACCTCTTCACCGCGCAGCTCCGCGACCGTTCGCTCCAGCATCTGCGTGTAAAGATCGAACCCGAGCGCTTCCATGTGCCCCGATTGCTTGCCTCCCAGGAGGCTTCCCGCGCCGCGCAGCGCCAAATCGAGTGCGGCGATGCGAAATCGCGCTCCGAGATCCGAAAACTCACGAATTGCTGCTAAACGACGGCGAGCGATGGGTGACAGTTCCTGC
>Ga0105248_10002561_pt1 | contig 20239 bp, 15 predicted proteins | sample KBSS34metaG_FD_81524 | JGI IMG/M metagenome (GOLD analysis project Ga0105248, IMG submission 81524) | Switchgrass rhizosphere microbial communities from Kellogg Biological Station, Michigan, USA - KBS S3-4 metaG | ecosystem: Host-associated > Plants > Roots > Rhizosphere > Soil | place...
CGCCTCGTCGATATCGCGCTTTCAAACTGCATCAACTCCGACATCCTGCGCACGTTCGTGCTGACGCAGTACAACTCCGCTTCACTCAATCGTCACATCGCGCAAACGTATCGCTTCTCGCAGTTCTCAAACGGTTTTGTCGAGATACTCGCAGCAGAGCAGACGCCGGAAAGCCCGCAGTGGTTTCAGGGCACTGCCGATGCAGTAAGACAAGTGTTGCCGCACATCCGAGACTGGGGCATCGACACGTTGTTGATCCTCTCAGGCGATCATCTGTATCGCATGGACTATCGACAGTTTCTCGAACGACATTATTCCTCGAATGCCGACGTTACTGTTTCGGTGATTCCGTGTGAGGCGCGCTCCGCGAGTGAGTTTGGTTTGTTGAAGACTGACGAGACCGGTCGCATCGTCGAGTTTAAAGAGAAACCCAAGGGCGACGATCTACTCTCGATGCAGGTCAACACTACTCAACTCGGGCTCGACGCGAATGAAGCACAGCGGCGTCCCTTTCTGGCGTCAATGGGGATCTACGTTTTCAAGTACGAACATCTCGAGCAACTGCTGGCGGAAGATCCGAACCACATCGATTTCGGCAAGCACGTGATACCCGCTGCTATCAAGTCGCGTCACGTGCAGGCCTACATGTTCGATGGTTACTGGGAAGACATCGGAACGATCGGCGCGTTCTATCGCGCGAACCTCGATCTGACGACCAAGATTCCGAAGTTCAATTTATTTGACGCTGGAGCTCCGGTATTCACTCGCGCGCGCTACCTGCCGCCGTCGAAGGTCGAGGAGACGGAGATCAACGATTCGATCATCGGCGATGGCTCCATCATCATCGGAGCGAAAGTGAACAACTCGGTCGTGGGCGTGCGCAGTCGCATTTCAAAAGGCGTGCAGATGGATTCGTCTTACATGATGGGCGCTGACTACTATCAAACGTTTGAAGAGATGCGCAGTGACATTGGCAAAAGTTTGCCGCGCGTCGGCATAGGGGAGGGAACGCAGATCAGACGCGCCATCATCGATAAGAATGCGCGCATCGGAAAGAACGCGCGGCTGCTGAATGAAGCGGGCGTGGTCGAGACTGATGGCCCGGGTGGCGCGTACTTCATTCGCGACAGCATCATCATCGTGCCGAAGAACGCGGTGATAGCTGACGGAACAGTGATCTAAGGTTTTACTTTAACTAATGGACTTCTTCCCAACTCGTGATTACCACCCGGCGACAATAGAACGAAAGTCAGGCCCCACCAAGCGTCGCAAGTCCGCGATACCTCAAGTAAAACTTCCAAAAGACAAGAACAATCTCGACGTTGCGATCGGCGAGAGGGTAGTGAAGCTCACGAACCTCAACAAACTTTTCTGGCCGAAACTCGGTGTCACCAAACGCGATCTCATTCAGTATTACCTCGACATGGCGCCGGTGCTTTTGCCGCACGTGATCGATCGCGCGATGGTGATGAAACGTTATCCGCACGGCGCTGAGGGAGAGTTCTTCTTCATGAAGCGTGCACCCTCGCCGCGACCTGATTGGATTGAGATCTGCAACATCGAGCACGAGTCGCGGAATATCATCAACTTTCCGATGATCCAGGACGTGGCGGCGTTGATGTGGGTAATCAATCTCGGCTGCATCGATCTTAACCAGTGGTATGCGCGCTGCGACGACGTCGATCGCCCTGACTATATACATTTCGATCTCGATCCGGTGCCGAATGCGTCGTTTGACAAAGTTCGTGAAGCGGCATTGTTTCTCAAACTGGGGCTTGATTCACTGAAGATTCCAAGCTTCGTGAAGACGACCGGTTCGAAAGGTATTCACATCTACATTCCAATCAAGCGTGGTCCAACGCAAAAGCAGGTGTGGACGTTTGCGAAGGAGTTTGCGTGGGCAGTCGCGTCGCAGGCGCCGAAACTGTTGACGGCGGTCTACCAGGTTTCGAAGCGACCGAAGGGAAGAGTGCTGGTCGATTACAATCAGAACGCGTGGGGACGAACGCTGGCGTCAGTCTACTCAGTCAGACCGAACAAGCAGCCGACCGTGTCGACTCCCGTGACGTGGAAGGAGCTCGAGCGCGGGATCTCGATCGACGATTTCCGCATCGACAACGTGCCTGCGCGTGTGCGCAAGCTCGGCGACCTGTGGAAGCCGCTCAACGAGGCGAAGGGGCGGTTTCGACTTGAAGCTTATCTTTAACCTAAAGCGAAAACGCATGAAGTACAACTTCAATGGTCGGCCCGCCTACACTTGAAGTAAATGATTACGATTTGGACTATCGGGCATTCGACTCGCACTGCTGAGAAGTTCGGCGAGATACTGCTGGCGCACAAGATTAAGGTGTTGGTTGACGTGCGCAGCTTTCCAGGTTCGCGCAGGTTATCGCAGTTCAATAAGGCTGAGCTTGCTGAGTCGCTGAGCCGGCTGGGGATTGAATACCGGCATGAGCCGAGGCTTGGCGGGCGCAGGAAGCCGCGCGCGGATTCGCATAACACGGCGTGGAAGAATGCGTCGTTTCGCGCTTACGCGGACCACATGGAGAGTGAAGAGTTTCGACGTGGAGTTGAAGAGTTACTTGAAGTCGCAGCAAGTGAGCGTACGGCCGTGATGTGTGCGGAAGCTGTTTGGTGGCGTTGTCATCGCAGTCTGATCGCTGACTATCTGAAAGCTGAAGGTCACACTGTTCTTCATCTCATCGATCAAAACAAATCCGAAGAACATCCCTTCACCTCCGCCGCTCGCATTATCGACGAGAAGTTGTCGTATCGAGGACTAATTTAGCCACGGATAACACGGATATAAAATCCGATCTAAATCCGTGTTATCCGTGGCTCAGCTTGCGCGGTTGCTGTGCCAGACTTTTGCTTTTGCGCCTTTCTTGCGGCGCTTGACGCCCGTGCGGGGTGGGATCTTTTTGGGATCGCCGGTCGCGGCTTTCTTGATGTTGCCGCCTTCGTCTTCCGCAATCTCGGCGAGGGCACGTCGCGTGAGTATCGAGACAGGCGCGAGCTCCGTTACGTCTTCTTCAGTCGTGTAGTAATCGCGATGCTTGATCAGCAACCATTGTCGCTCGCCACGCGTGCGTACGAGCACCCACGAGCCTTTTAACTTCTCGCCGTCTAGCGTGAACTTGAAATCACCTTTGCGCAGCGACGCTTCAACATCGTCAGTCTCTTCAGGCTTGTACGTGCCGTAATCCCAGACCATCACAGTGCCGCCGCCGTACTCACCTTCCGGTATCACGCCTTCAAACTTCGCATAGTCGACCGGATGATCTTCAACCTGCATCGCGAGTCGCTTCACTTTTGGATCGAGTGATGGTCCTTTCGGCACGGCCCACGACTTCAACACACCATCGACCTCGAGGCGAAAGTCATAGTGCAGTTGCGTGGCCCGATGCTTCTGAATGACGTAGAGACGTCCAGTCCGGGTGCGCTTCTTCGTTGGACCAGGCTCAGGAGTCTTGTCAAACTTCCGTTTCTTCTTGTATTCAGTCAGCGACGCCATGGCAGGCCAGTGAACGCTAAAGTATTTCTTTAAGTGTCACGCAGAGGTTTCCATTGTCATCTCTTGCTCGAAGAGCTCAGGCTGGATTGGATCGAGGCCCAACGCCTGTCGCACGCGCGCGAAGCTGCGACGATGGATCGGGAGGGCGCCGAGGTCTTTCAAGGTACGACAGTGTTCGGGTGTGGGATAACCTTTGTGAGTAGCGAGCCCGTAGCCGGAGTAGATCTGGTCCAACTCGATCATGTGAGCGTCGCGCGTGGTCTTCGCGATGATCGACGCGGCCGCGATGCTGGCTGAGAGTGCGTCGCCGCGAATGATGCCGCGTTGCGGTGTTTGACAGTTGGGAATCCTGCGCGCGTCTACGAGAATGAAATCAGGCTGCAAAGACAAACCCTGCACTGCTCGCTGCATCGCGAGTAATCCGGCGTGATAGATGTTGATCTTGTCGATCTCTTCAACCTCTGCAATCCCGACTGCCCAACAGAGAGCGTCCTGCTTGATCTGTAGCGCGAGCTCATCTCGTTTCTCAGGATCGAGAATCTTCTTCGAGTCGTTAAGTCCGCGGAGTTTGTAGTTCTGCGGCAGGACGACAGCGCCGGCGACGACCGGTCCGGCGAGCGGCGCCATACCGGCTTCGTCAACGCCGGCGATGAGTCCGAAGCCTTGCGACCACAGTTCGATCTCGAAGCGTAGCAGGAAGTGGAGTCGCTGCCCTTCGGAACGATTCTCCTTGTATCGTCCGCGGATGCGTTTTGCGAGTTGGTGCGCGCCCTGCCGTTTATCAACTTCGAGAGCTTCAAGTAAACCTTTAGGTACCGGCCGTTGGCGCCGCACAAACAGCTCGCTTAGTTCGGGAATTGATTTGTTGAGGAGGTCTTCCAGAGAGCTCATGACTTCCGAGTGCTTCGCGAACTGATTCTTACCACAAAGCCGGGCAGACGCGAAAGCAGTCTCGCTGTTTTTTTCCAATAGCTGTTATTCTTGAGCCTGTCCATGAATCTTTCCCCGCACACAAAGCTCCGCCTGCTCGGTCTGCTTCCGCTGATGTTCTTCCTTGCCCAGGCCGTACACTACTGGCCACGTAACGAGCTCGGCCACCTGCTCTGGATGTGTAATATCGGTAACCTGGTGCTCGCGATAGGACTCTTTCTCGAAAAGCCGGTTGTCGTTAGGCTGGCGGCAATTTGGACGATCCCGGGACTGGTAATCTGGATCCTGTATGTGGTGCTGGTGTGGACTGTGTTTCTCAGTTCGTTCCTCGCGCACGTCGGCGGGCTGGTAGTGGCGATGATAGCGTTAAGCAGGTATGGCATGGATCGAACTTCCTGGCGCTGGGCTTTTGGCTGGTACCTGGTGGTCCAGCTCGCCTCACGGTTTGTCACGGCGCCGGAGTTGAATGTAAACCTCGCTCACGCGATTCAACCCGGATGGGATCGAGCCTTTCATTCGTACTGGAGCTTCTGGCTGGTGCTGACGATCTCGACGCTTGCTGCGTTATGGTTATGTGGCCTGCTGTTGTGGAGCATCTGGCCTTCAGAATATTTCACGCAAAGGCACAAAGTTTTCGCAAAGACGGAAAGATAATTCGCCTTTGCTCCTCTGCGTGAACTCTTACACCGCAATGGAGTAACGACGATGGGATTCGATCAGTGAGGCAACGAGGTTACAGAGTTCCGATGGTTGACTGGGTTTGATCAGATAAGCTTGCGCGCCGGAGTTTATCGCCTGGGCCTTGTCGATCTCATAAGCGGCGGCAGAGTAAAAGAGAATCGGTGTGGCTTTATCAAACTCACGTATCTGCCGGCAAAGATCCAGACCGGAACCATCCGGCAGCCACGAGTCCAACAAGTAAAGATCAAACTCCTGAGAGGCTGCCAATGCAATCCCGCTCTCAATCGTTGCACCGGTCACAACTTCGTAACTTCTCTGCTCGAGCACAAGCGTGACCAATTCGCGCGTATCTTCGTGATCCTCGATGTAGAGGACACGGGGGGTATTCTTACTTCGCATGATCAGACTCGATTGTCCTGGGATTAAGTTGCCGCTAACAGTGAAAGAAAGCCGGGCCGACATATAATTCTCAAGGTCAGTCGGGAAGGATATGCCGGCCACGGCCACCCTGCTTGTTGTGTGCTGCGAACTGTATTCCGATGGAACATACGTGTCAGTACGTTCGCGAACAATTTTCAGTCAGGAAAATCCTGATTGTGCAAATACGATAAACAACTTGTAACAGTGGGGTTTTCGGGGCAAGGGAGTGGTGCCCTAAAAGGGCACTACCGGGCAAGGCGTCCTCTGTACGTTGGGCGACAAAGAGAGTAAAATCATTCGCGTTCCCTTGAGTTCTTATCCCTTTCTTTTTCATCCGAGTTCTCTAAGTGCGTTTAGGAGTATTGCGGGATGAGTCCAGATTTCAATACGACCTTATCGTCAGACAAGCGAGAAATATTTGTTTCGAGCGCTCCATCTCGAAATGAATTGCTCAAAGAGTTTCTCAACGTGCCCTCCATCGCAAGCGATTTAGTTCACGATTTGAAGGTAGTACCACTTTCGGTCAACCAGGTTCTTTACGAACAGGGAGACCCCATCGATTACGTCTACTTTCCGCTCGACTCTGTCGTCTCCGGTCTGGCCATCATGGAGGATGGAACCACTATGGAGGCGGCGATGGTTGGTTGCGAAGGCCTCGTAGGGATATCCACGATTCTCGGAAGCGGGCGTGCCGGGCAGTGGGTTTGGGTGACGATTGGCGGTGCTGCCATTCAGCTCGATTCGAAGGTTTTAGATAGGATTTTTATTCAGCATCAGACCGCGCTCAAATCGTTGTTACGCTACTATCGATCGCTGATTACTCAACTTTCGCACCGCTGTGTTTGCAACGCCAGGCACACGATTATGGAAAGACTGTGCTGCTGGTTGTTGATGATCCACGATCGAGTTGGTACTGCCAACTTGAATTTGACTCAGGAGATGATTGCTTCCAGAGTTGGCGCGCGTCGCGCTGGGATAACGGTGGCCGCTGGAATGTTACAAGAAATGGGGGCGATCGAGTACCGGCGTGGTCGACTTCACATCGTCGATCGCGAGATGCTGGAGGAAGTCGTTTGTGAGTGTTACTCCCACATGCGATCGGAGTACCAGCAGGTTTAGCGAGGAACCTGTTCCATCTTCTCACTATAGACAAACAGACGATCTACGTCTCCGGTCGTGATGTCACTAATGGGCACGACCGTGTGAACAAACGTGCCATCGCCGGTTCCGTCGGCATTTGCTTTCATCGGTTCACTCGTGATTGCTTGTCCATCTCTGGTAACTTTTTTCAGGAGCTTTACCAACGACTCCAACTGCTTACCACTGAAGGCTTCGTTGATGGGGAGACCAATGACGTTCCGGCCGCTGAATAATTCCCTGTAGCCTCGATTAACGCTTTGAATCGTGAGGTCGGCCGCATTAAGCACCATAACATAGTGTGGGAATCGTTCCAGCAGAGAAGAGAGCTGTAACTGTTCGACCCGGTATTGCTTCCCAACGTCCTGTAATTCCAAAGTGCGAGCGCTTAACTCGTCATTAGTGGTTTGCAACTCCTCGTTCGTGGCTTGCAGTTCTTCGTTATTGGTTTCAAGTTCTTCGTTGGTCGCCTGCAACTCTTCATTGGTGGCTTCAAACTCCTCGTTAGTAGCCTGCAACTCTTCCTGAGTGAGCATCAACTCTTCGTTAGCAGCTTGCAACTCCTCGTTTGCATCCTGGAGTTCTTTGTTCATCGTGGTGTAGCGCTGGTTTGCTTCACTCAATTCATTGACCATGTCAGCGTGCTCGCGCTGAACTGCTTCCAGGCGCTTTTTCGTTTGCGCTAATTCGGTGACGTCCAGGGCGCTAATCACGGCGAGTTCAGGCACCGACTGCTCGGTCTGCATGGCCATGATGCTGATATTTACGTAACGTCCTGATCCCTCCACGGTATGGTCCAACTCGACTTCGGGAAGGTTCATGGTTGAACGTTCGTGAAAGGCGATGTCGATGGCCTTGCGGACTTCATGATAGGGCATGCCACGCACTGTGTGCAGAAAGTCCTGGTCGTATGCGATATCGCGAATGCCGAACATTCGTCGCGCCGCTGAGTTAATAGTCACAATGCGATAGGCGCGGTCGATGATTACAACCGCCACGTTCATGTACCGGAGCACTGTTTCGCTGATCCGGCGGAGGTGCGAGACTTCAATCTCCGCCTCCGTCATTTCCAACGAATCCAAACCAGACGCTCGTGATACGGTTTGCTTGCGTGCATCGCGGGAATTGCCTGCGGTGATGCGGAAGGTTCGCGAGATGTCAGGTGAGGGAAATGCCACTGTCCCGCTCGTGCAGCGAAAGATTTTCCATTTCTTATCGATGAGCTCGAAATTTGCTTGACTTGGTCGTGTTGTTTCAGCTTTACCGAGAAACAGGAAGCCTCGAGTCTGGTGCAGGGAGTAACCGAAAAGATCGAGCACGACCTGTTGCAGTTCCGGTTTGAGATAGATCAATAAATTCCGGCAGCTCACCAGATCGATGCGCGGGAAAGGAGCACCACGACTGATGTCCTGCTCGCCGAAAATGACCGTCTGTCGCAACGCCTTCGAAACGCGATAACCGTTATCAAAACGTTCAAAAAACCGTTCTTTATACTCGAGCGGTAAATCGTTAAGAACGTTCTCGGGATAGACGCCGCGCCGCGCAAAGTTAATTGCGTCGGCTGCGAGGTCGGTGGCAAAAATCTTTATGTTCCACTCGGGAAAGTCGGAGCCTAAATAGTCAGCGATCAGCAATGCCAATGAATAGGCTTCCTCGCCGGTCGCGCATCCCGCAGACCATAGCCGCAAGGTCCTTCCATTCTCCGCGGCTCTTTCGATAAGTGGGGGGATGACATTCGTTTTGAGCACCTCAAAAGCCTCGGGATCCCTGAAGAAACCAGTGACCTTTATCAGGAACGCCTTCACCAGTTCCTGAACTTCAGCCGGGTGGTTATGAAGATACTCTCCGTATTCTCGAATAGTGCCATTGTGAGTAACAGCCATTCGTCTCCCAACACGGCGAAGAATTGTGGAGGGCTTGTAGTTGCGAAAATCGATATTTACCGTTGAGCTGACTTGAGTCAGGAGATCGCGCAAAGGATCGTCAACCTTCTCTGTATTCGGCAGATTGAATCCCTTGAGGATGTCATAAAGCAGCAGGGCGAGTTCTTCTACCTTAACGACGTGATCGACCGCGGTTGGTGGTAACGAAAGCGGCATCGAGGGATAGGCGGCGGTATGTGGATCCTGAACAATCACGACACCGCCTGCGTTTTTCACTTCAACGGCGCCCGCTGCCCCGTCAGATCCCGATCCGGTGAGAATCACGGCGAGCAGATGTTCGCCGTAGACCTGAGCGGCGCTCGACAACAATCTATCAATTGACGGCTTGGGCCGTTCGGCATGATCACCTTCGAGTAATACGAACCCATCGGCGATTATCACGTGTCTGTTTGCAGGCACCACATAGATCTTGCCGTTTTCCAAAGGCGTGGGTGGATTTTCGCTGACGACGACGATGGGCAACGTGCTGCGGCGTTCGAGAACACTTCCTAGATGGCTGGGACGTTGCGGATCGAGATGTTGCGCGATCACGATCGGAGCAGGAAAGTTCTTATTGAGTGTGCTAACGAGTGTCGAAAGCGCTCCCACGCCGCCGGCGGAAGAGCCTATCACTACCAGATCGCCCTTTTGCTTCGTGTCTGAGTCGGAATCAGTTGTCATGCGAGTTAATTACCGGTTTGTAACGCCGGGTCGCCTATATCACTTTTTTCCTGCGCCAGCAACAGCCGGCGTAACAACGAACTGTATTCTTCCGCTTCCTGCGCGCGCCTTTCAAACATTGTTGCCGCACGCATGTGATTGGCTCTGCGTGCGCGTTCGACGATGCGTCGCGAAAGTATCATCTGCTCCTCCAAAGCTCTCACCGCTGACCACAGTGCCACCTCGAGCATTTGTGATTGACCATCATTCAAACTATCCACCGAGAAGGCGTGACCGACGTGACAGCGAAAACGAAGTATGTCTTCGTCGTTTATCTCCCAGAGAGCGCCGTGGCAATCAGGACAGGTCAGTTTCGAAATCCTGCCGAGCTTTTCAACACTCGCGATTAATTCGGCGGACTCCATCTGCTGTTCCGCGATTCTCGATTCAATTTCAATCTCATCGGGCACGGGATACCTCCCTTCTTCTTCAGCAGTTTCATACGAGAGCTGAACCAGCAGTGGTGCAATTTCACGGATCGGCAGTGAATAGTCGACCCTGGTATCTTGCATCACGCTGAGTGGCATACTGGGAAAAGGGGCTTCGAAGGGATCCTGGACGATGGCGATGCCGCCACGTTGTTTGATTGCCTTCATGCCGGTGCGGCCGTCGTCGCGCGCGCCGGTCAGTATCACTCCGATTGCGCGCGGGCCGGCGGTGCGGGCCACGGAACGAAATAACGCATCGATGGAAGGGCGATGTAGATTCTCTTTTGGACCACGGACGAGCTTGACGTGATTGTCTTCAATAATAAGGTGGTGATCGGGTGGAGCTACGTAAGCTCTTCCGCGTCTTAATTCTTCACCATCTACGGCATGTGCAACGGGAATGCGTGCGTCACGAGAAAGTATGTGCGGCAACAGGCTCGGTACGTTGTTGGGAATGTGCAGCACTATGAGGACCGCCGCCGGCAAATCCGGAGGCAGTTCGGCGGTTAATGTCGATAGCGCCTGCACTCCACCGGCGGAAGCTCCGATGACTATGGTGTCGCGCGTAGCCATTATGCCCTCCCGGTCAAACTCCTTGGTCTAAGACGAAACAGGGGAGCATTCCCAGCGCGGCTGCATGGTCGTTCGTATTAGTTCAAATGGAGGAGATTGCATCTTAGCACAGGAGCAAGAATCTTAGTGCAGCGCAGTTTTATAGGCCTGAAATAGAGAATTGTTTGCCATTGTTTTAGAAAAAACGTGCGGTAGCGAACATTGCCACGCACCCCCAGATCCTCTATACTTCGCACGTTGAATACCCCTTTCCTCCTGTGGGTATAGTTGGCGCGGCGGACGGCAAAAACCGCCGCGCTTTTTTGTTTAAAACATTCCCCTTTGCTTCTCGAATGCGCAGGCGTAGACTCTGGGCCAAGTCTGGTTTGTCCCCTCTTGAGTTGATCAATGAAACGCAATCGGCTGCCCCCGCTTGGCCTCAGTTTGCTCGTCGCGATCGTCTACTTCGCGGGTGCGGAGCTCGGACTCTCACTCGCCACGCTGCACCAGAATGTCACGCCTGTTTGGCCACCCACGGGGATTGCAATTGCGGCACTGTTAATCTTTGGTCCTCGAGTTTGGCCGGGCGTGTTTGCCGGCGCTCTGGCCGCAAACCTTGCCCTCAACCTTCCGATCGCTTCCGATATCGGCATCGCCACCGGCAATACACTCGAAGCCATTCTCGCCTGGTACCTGCTGCAAAGGTCGAAAAGCTGGGACAGATCTTTCGAGTCGGTTAGGGACGTGATGACGTTCAACATCTACGCTGCCGTACTAGCGCCGCTCGTAAGCGCGACGATCGGAAGTTTGAGCGTGTGCTTTGGGGATGCACGGCAGTGGTCGAATTTCGCGTGGCTCTGGTTGACCTGGTGGATGGGTGACGGTTTTGGAGCGCTTATTGTTTCGCCGTTGCTGCTTTCGTGGAGTTTGTCATGGAAGATCGATCGCGCAGACGCGCCCGAGATCGCGAGTTTGCTTGTACTACTGATCATAGTGGTGCTAATCGTCTTCGGAGGATGGTTTCCCGGTCCAATCAAAATATATCCCCTCGCCTATTTGTGTTTGCCTTGTTTGCTGTGGGCTGCGTTGCGGTTTGATCAGCGTATCGTAACCGGTTCGATCCTGCTGATGGCGGCAGTCGCCGTATGGGGCGCAAAGCATGGTTATGGTCCATTCGTTCAGCCAAGCTCGAACGCAACGCTGTTGTTGTTGATGTCGTTTGTCGGGACAAGCTCGTTGATGACGTTGCTTGTGGCGGCCGTGACAGTCGAAAGACGCAAGGCCGAAGAGGAAAAGTGGAGACTTGCTTCGGAACTCGAGCGTCGTCGTGCTGATCTACTGAATCGTGAGAGTCACGCACGGCAGCAGGCGGAAGAGGCGAGCCGGTTGAAGGAAGAGTTTCTTGCCACTGTCTCGCATGAACTGCGAACACCACTGAACGCAGTCGTGGGCTGGTCGCGATTGCTTCGTTCGGGAAAACTCGACAACGACGGTATGTCGCATGCTGTTGAAGTGATCGAACGTAACGCCGCAGCACAGCGACAGATCATTGAAGACTTGCTCGACGTGTCGCGTATCGTTGCGGGCAAGCTGCGTATCAACACGCAACCGGTTGATCTGCTGCTCGTGATTCATGCCGCGATCGACGCTGTGCGTCCGGCAGCTGAGGCGAAAGAGATCAAAATCAGCACGCATGTTGAGGCGCCGGATTTGATCGTTAGAGCAGATGTGGAACGACTAGAGCAGGTCTTCTGGAATCTACTGGTGAACGCGGTGAAGTTTACGCCGCATGGTGGTGTGATTGACGTCTATCTCGAACGTAGCGACTCACTGGCTGAAATCAGAATTGAGGATAGTGGTCCAGGTGTGCCGCCGGACTTTCTGCCGCACATCTTCGAAAGATTTAGTCAGGCGGATGGGTCGAGCACGCGTAAGCATGGCGGACTGGGATTGGGTCTGGCGATCGTCCGACACCTCATTGAACTTCACGGAGGGACGGTGTCGGCAACGAATCGCGAAGCCGGAAGCGGCGCTATCTTGAAGGTGCGGCTGCCCGCGATGGCCGGGGCCTTACTGCAAAGATAGATTTCACGCAAAGGCGCGAAGGAAGACGCAAAGGCCGCAAAGAAGAATTGTTTTTCTTTGCGGCCTTTGCGTCTTCCTTCGCGCCTTTGCGTGAAAACCTGCTTAGTACAGCCTTGTTGAGTTATCACTCACAACAGCCGTGCCGCCCGGATTGAAGATGTAACTATCGCGTGCCCGAACCGCGAGATTTGGCTGGCGCGCGCGCACTCTGATCTGACGTCTCTGTCCCGCTTCAGGCGGACGCTTCGGGTAGTAGCCGATGCTGTACTGGCGTCGCAGTTCTTCAGCGACATTCCCAAATGCGTATGACATGTTCTCCAACGAATCAGCGCGATATTCACGACCGCCGGTACTGTTAGCCAACTCCATCAGGTAACGATCCGCTACCTCGTATTCGTCTCGCACTCTTGGAGGTGGATAACCGCCACCGCCGCCGCCACCACCGCCTCTGCGACCGCCACCACGGCGCTGTCCGCCGCCGAAGATGCCACCCAGGATCTGGCCCCAGACATCATTCGGATTTCCCACCGGATAGTTCGAACCGTTCATGTCATCCGCGGTGTTGTACTGCACTGAATAGATCAGCGCATCCAGTTCCTGCGCATCCATGATGTTGCTTTCGAAACTGGCGCGACGACTGGTCGTATCGACACCGTCGGTGAAAAGCACAATCGCTTTCCGTCCCTGGACGCGACTCAACTGTTGATTGATGACCATGTCGACCGCGTCGTACAAACGCGTGCCGTCGTCAGTTTTCGCTCGCTCAATCGCGCGTTGTAGCTTGCGGCGATCGGTCGTGAACTCGCTCAGGATCTTGATGTTGTCGTTGAAGGATACGACCATCACCTTATCGTCCGCACGAAGTTGATTGACGAAACTGATTGCAGCATCCTGAATGTCTTCGAGTCGAAACTGAGTTGAAGGACTCGTGTCGAGCATCAACACGACCGAGAACGGTTTGTCGACTGACTGAAAGAACGCAACTTCCTGTTCGACTCCATCTTCCCAGATACGAAACTCTTCCTTCTGAAGGTTTGGCACGTAACGGCCATCGCGATCCATCACGCTCATGGGAATCGTTATGAGCGTCGTGCTGACGCGAATGACGTCGCCCGCATCGACGTCTTCAGGCCCGGTTGGCGCCTGGTCTTGCTGTGTTTCCGGTTTGCGATTGTTGGGATAGTTCGCGCCACCCAGCACCGGCGGTTTAGTGGGCGCCTGCGTGGGAGTTGTGATCGTGGGTTCCGCTGTGCTGGTGGTCGATTGACCCACCCGCCGCGGACGACCTTGTCCCATACCAACGCTAATAGACGTTGAAACAAGTGCGAGGAGCAATAGGGAAACGAAGAACTTTTTCATAGTAAGCTCCGGTAACACACGGGCGCGCGAATCGACTAAGGTGCATTGTCGGGGAGTTTGGATGCTCGCGTTTTAAGTTCATCCAAGGAGAGAGAACCTGTCTAAGGCAAGGATAACCCCTGGCGATGGGTGAGGCAAGAATAATGCGGCCTATTCTTCGGTTGACCCGGCCGTGGCGCTCGAGAGGGCGTTCCAGATAAAAGGCAGCGTGCCCCACGTTTGACCGCGATGTTGTGGGCGAAATCCAAAGAGGACGATGCGGCCCTTGCCTACGCCTACCTCGGCCAGCGCGATCTGGCCGCGCAGCTTGTCTTCACCCAGCAACCAGCCACTCAGCAGCACATTTTCTTTCGCGTAACGAGCGACGACGCGCACGTTCGCATCCGCCGCTGCAGCAAACGCGGAACTGTTGATGAAGTAAGCGGGCAGACTTGTGGGTAACGTCGAGGCGATTGGATTCTTGTTGTCCACATCAAGTGCGACAACTGACCCGGGGCAATAAAACTCCGACGACTTCACCCCTTCGAGCACGTTGCGCAACGGCAAGTTGAACTCCTTGATCGCGAGATCACAGGCGTTGTCGAAACAGATCAACATCCCACCGCCGGTCACAAACTCCTTCAGGTTCTTAATGCCAGTTTCAGTGATGCCGCCGGTGTATTCCATCGGTAGCGTTCCCGGCGCATTGCCGCTCACGATCTGAGTCGCTGGCTGTGACGGAAAAATCAGCGCATCAAACTTCGCGTTGAGCGATCCCTGCCTCATATCGGTGTCGCGCACTGATGAATACGGGACGTTGAACGTGTCGAAGACGTAGCGCGTCCAGCCTTCGTCCATGTTGCCCATCGAGCCACGATAAATTCCCACCCGCACCGGTTGCTTTACAGGGTTTTTGATAGGTGACTCGTCGCCTTTTTTCAGCCGTAGTGCGAGATCGGCGCGGACTTCGTTTGCATCTTTGAGCAGTGTCAACTTGCGTTCGCCGGGTAATTCTTTGATGGCCACGACAGCGGGTGCATCGACACCCAACTGTAATGGCAACGTCCAGCCGGCAACGTCGTAAGGACGTTCAGCTTCACCTTGCGGGGTCAGCCTGTTTGGATAGATTTGAGGCTCGAAGAGTGCCAGCACATTCTGTCGCTGTGGTTGGGCCAAAAAGATAATGTAACTACCTAACGGCACCTCCTGCATCGCGGAAGATACTATAGTGGCCAATCTTCTGTACGAGCCGATCTTCTCAGCGACGGGATTCGTTCTCCGCACAATCGGTCTTGCTAAAAGGACGTGCAACTCCTGATCGAGACGAAAAACTTCAACGCCCTGACCGATCAAGCTGCCGATCAGTTTCGCGACTGCTTCATCGCGCGCCTGTCCCGCTGGAATCAAGTAAGCTGTCACATCACCCTTGTTGCCTGGTGATTCGCTATTCGTTCGGCCGAGTTCGTAGAAGTTGCGCAGGTAATCGCTGCGAAACTTCGACGCCATCTCGAGGATCGAGCGACTCGAGATCATTTCCATCGCCATGATGTCGCGTGGGCGCCACTCGCCCGCCGGCCACGGGTCGGGAAAATTAGTCGTTACTTCAGTCGCGTTGCGCATGCCGCGCGTGCTCGACCTCGCGAGTTGTTCGGTCGTAACTATACTCGGCGTCATGAGTCTCGCGCTGGCTGCTTCGGAAAGAATGCCGATCGAGTTGTGAAAGTAAGGCGCGGTGCGGAAGCCGCCGTGCCACCACGTGTCGTAGAGTGCGTTTGTTAATACGCCCTTGAAACCTGCGGCCTGAAGATCCGCCGCGACCTTGTGACCGACAAGTCCGACTTGCCGCAGCAGTAACGGCGAAATGTTCGGATTTGGCGGATCGTAAAAAGGCGGAATGAAGAATCGCGATCCGTTCGAGCCTTGCTGGTGTACGTCGTAAACAATCTGCGGAACCCATTCCTGCCACAGCAAACGCGTGATCAGTTGTGTCTCCTTGAGATTGAGCATGAACCAGTCGCGATTGTCGTCGTGACCGGCGTAGTGGTGATAAAGCTCCGGCGGTTCTCGTCCTTCGTAAGGTGTTCCGAGCGTCTTTCGATACCAGTTCGCGACGATGTCGATGCCGTCGGGATTAGGCGAAGGAATCAGCAATAGAATCGTGTTCTGCAAGATGGCTCGCGTGTCTGCATCCTGTGCGGTTGCAAGCTCGTAGGCGAGTTGCATAGACATCTGTGAAGCGACGATCTCAGTTGAGTGAATCGAGCAGGAGATTGTCACGACGACTTTGCCGTTTGCAAGCAGACGGTCGCGTTGGAGACTGCTGGTAATCTTGCGTGGATCGGCGAGTTGCTGCTGGATCTCTTTGTATTTTGGCAGAGCCAGTATATTCTCACGCGCGCTAATAAAGGCGACGATGAGAGGACGTTTCAACGTCGATTGGCCCAGAGTCTGGACCAGCACGCGATCCGAGGCGCGGTCGAGGCGTTCGAAGTAATCAGTAATTTGCGACCAGCCCGCCACGGTGCGATCGTCGCCCGGCGTAAAGCCGAGCACGGATTTCGGAGAAGGAATGACAGCCGGTTGAGAAGCGGATCTTTGGGCGAAGGACGTTACAGAGCAAGCTGCAAGCAACAGTAACAACGCCAAGCAGGCGACTACCGATCGTTGGCTAATCATCCCGAGTTCCTTTGTTTACGTACTAGATGGAAGAGAACGCTGCTATAGAGAAAACTACGGCGCAGGAGTCTAACATACCCGGCCGCCGCAGTTTTATGCGACGCCTGCATTACTGGTGGTCGTTGTTCGTGGCGGGCGCGCTGCTGGGGCTGCTGGGGCCGCCGATATTGCTGTTTTCCTGGCTCGTTAACAAGCACGAACTGGTTTATCCGTGGGCGCTGTTCGGCGCCAGGAATTGGTTGCGTTTGAGCGGCGTTCGCGTAGAGGTTCGCGGACTGGGGTTATTGGACCCGAAACAGACGTATGTTTTTGTTTCCAATCACCGCTCGTATTTGGACACGGCGGCAATGTTTGTTTACAACGGACGACGAATCGGTTTGTTGGCGAAGAAAGAGCTTTTGAAGGTGCCGGTGTTGGGTGTCGGAATGGGATTTGTGAATGTGATGGCGATCGATCGGACGAATCGCGAGAGTGCGATTCGAACGACGGAAGCCGCGGCGAAGCGGATTCAGTCAGGAGTTTCGTTTGCTGTTTTTGTAGAAGGGACGAGAGCGAAGCCAGGCGAGTTGTTGCCGTTCAAGAAAGGCGCGTTCTACATGGCGCGGCAAGCGGGCGTGCCGGTGGTTCCCGTGGCAATCAAAAATTCCGATGTGTTGATGGGCAAGGGAACTGGTGAAGCGAGAGCGGGCACTTTGGAGATGGTGATGCTCCCGCCCGTAGAGACATCGGATGTCGAGACAGATGAGGATATGAATCGATTGATAGCCGTGGTGCGCGCCTCGATCGCTGCCGAGCTGGGAGCAGGATAGGGTGTCTTAAATTGATCGATTTCTCTGTGTTCTCGGCGTATCTCAGTGTTCTCGGCGTTAAAAGACAAACTAAACGCAGAGGGCGCAGTAAACGCCGAGAACCGCAGAGAAGAGTTTTAATTGCTATTTAAAATCGTAGGTTAACGTTCCTGTAATTTTAACCGTGATGCCGTCCTGTGTCGTTGGTGGGAAGATCGCCTGGCGCGCCGCAGCTTCGGCAGCCTCACGCAGTACGGCTGGTCCATTCATCGCTTGCGCCGAGATCACCTTTCCGTTCTCATCGACCATAACCCGCACAGTAATGCGTCCCGAAGCTTTTAGTCGTTTCGCTTCCTCCGAATACACAGGTTTCGGCAGCGAGATAGCTTTCGAGTTGAGCACGCCGGCTTCAACCGGTTTTGCAACACCGGTGGAACCCGTCGAATTTTCATTCTCACCAACCTCAGTAACCTTCAACGTCGCGTGCGATGGTGTGAAGTCTGTGTAGCGGACTTTCATGCGCACATGAATCGAACCACCATTGTCAAAAATCAATTCTTCATCAGCGTACGAATAAGTCGGAAACCAGTAACGGCCATCGATATGTTCGCGATAAGTCTCGACTGTGGGAAATTTATTCTCCTTGGTTTCCGGAACGCCTTTACCTTTTGTTTTCACGATCTGTAGATCCTGATCGTCAACCCAGACGCGCCCTGAGAACAGACGATCACCCTTCTTCGGTTTCGGCATGATCTTAGGGCTTACATCGAAGATGTATAAATTGAGCTCGTCGATCTTTTCTTTGCCGACATAACGGAAGTTGTATAGATCGGCTTTCGACGGCTCGAGAGCGAACGGATTAACACCACCGAGATCGTCGATGTCTTCCTGGGTGATCTCCGTCATCGACGGCATCGGGAAGAAGCTGATCTTCTCGTAGCGATTTCCCTGATCGTCAAAGGTGAAGTTGGAAACGCGATGATACTCACCGATCACCTGACCACCCATGCCGATGCTTTGAATCAACGCGTCGCGTTTGAATGAATAGCTGTTGAGCGCACGGCGAAATTCGGCTTCCTTGGCGGTGAAGCTGCGAATGATGCGCGCGGTGTCGACGGTATCGGCTGGTCCAGCGGCTACAGTTTGGGTTTGGACCTGGGCCGATGCGTTGAGGGTCATAAGGACCACGAGGGCCACAACGGCAATGAACGGAGAAATCCTCATAACTGCTCTCTTCATAGCTACCTTAAAAGAGTGAATAAATCGTCCCGAATAGTGGATTCTGACTGTCCTCAGATGCCTGAAGGAAAGAGTCCTGTTGCCAGCCGAAAGGTGGGGTCGGGGAATCCCGGAGGTCAGAACGCCATTTTTCTGTTGCAAAATTTCCTGCATCTAGTGTAATGTGCCTGTACTAGAATAAGTTATAACGTGACTAGCGGCACGATTGACAGTGAAAAGGAGCCCGATTGACCTCGAAAAATTCGCGGCTCAGCTAGTTTGAAAACAAAGTTTCTCAAGGTCCTCATGTCGGCAACAGGCACTCGTCCCAAAATCCGTGGAGCTTTACGGCGCGGGAGCGCAGACGTGACGCCGAGCGGCGGCGTTGCTTACACGGCACGGGCGATAAACCAAGCTTTGGGAGGAGCTTGGTTTTACGTGGTCTGATGTCGATGATGTGCGCGGTGATCCGTTACCCCTTCTGGGCGGGGTAGCAATAAAATCACCGCGCACACCCCAGCTAAATCTAAATTCCTAACAAAAATTCTGAAACACGATATTCCCGGGCATTATTGTAGGGGCGGCACTCCGTGGCCGCCCCGTACTCACGTAAGGCGAACGATGGGGCGGCCACAGAGTGCGGCCCCTACGATAACGCCCAAAATAACACCCGCGGCCGAAATCACCCTTCAACAAAATCAACCTGAACCGGGTGTGGAATTACACCGTGCTGGTAGCCCTCGTCGAGGAGCCGGCGAACGGCCTCACGGCCACGGTCGGTATAGTCGAGCGTCAGCTCGTTAACCCACATAGCCACGAACCGGTCGGCCAGCTCGGGATCCATGTCCCGCGCGAACTGAAGCGCGTACTGAAGGGCGTCGTCCCGGTGGGTCAGCGAATATTTTATGCTCTCCCGTAACAGCTTTGAAACTTCTTTAATCCGCTCCGGACCGAGGTCGCGGCGGATGGCGTTCCCGCCCATCGGAAGTGGCAGGCCATGCTTTTCGTGCCACCACTCCCCCAGATCCAAAACTTTGTGCAGCCCCTTCGACTCGTAAAAAAGTTGTCCCTCATGAATCAGCAAGCCGGCGTCGCAGCGGCCGGCCTTGACCGCGTCGATGATTTTGTCAAAAGGGACGACCTCATATTTGAAATCAGAATTGAAAATTCGCAGCGCGAGAAACGCGCTGGTCAACTTCCCCGGAATCGCAATTTTCAGGTTCGGAATGTCTGCGGCAGAGACGGGTTGGCGCGACACAACGATTGGACCATAGTTATCGCCAATGGAAGCGCCGTGCGGCAGCAACGCGTATTTGTCGTGAATGTATGCGTAAGCGTGAAAGCTGATCGCGGTAACGTCGTAAGTGCCACGCATCGCTTCCTCGTTCAGCGTTTGGATGTCTTTGAGAAGGTGTTGGAAATTCAGTTCGCCGGTGTCGAGCTTGTGCGTCGCCAGGCCATAGAACATGAATGCGTCATCGGAATCAGGTGAATGTGCGAGTGTGATGTTTTCTGACATGTGTTGTTAGACCACGCTGACGCTGTTGCGTTCGATGCGATTGTAGACAGTGTCGCGCTCGACTGCTTCAAAGCCCGCGTCTTCAATCAGGCTGATGAGTTCTGTCTTACTCATCTTAACTTCGTTGTTCGCTTCGACGGAGTAACTCGTCGTCAGCTCACCGCCTTCGGTAATCGTGCCGTCGACGTCGTTGGCGCCGTAATGCAGAGCGACTTGCGCGAGACGCTTACCGAGCATGACCCAGTACGCTTTGATGTGATCGAAATTGTCGAGCATTAGACGCGAGACGGCCATGGTCTTCAACGAGTCGA